>Ga0335078_10000611_pt1 | contig 54909 bp, 41 predicted proteins | sample Lox_Sample_32_FD_206711 | JGI IMG/M metagenome (GOLD analysis project Ga0335078, IMG submission 206711) | Soil microbial communities from Loxahatchee National Wildlife Refuge, Florida, United States - Lox_Sample_3.2 | ecosystem: Environmental > Terrestrial > Soil > Wetlands | place: USA... | reverse complement strand
ATGCTGAACGGCAACCTCGGATGCGTCCCGGTGATCAACGCATCGCGTGAAATTGTTCAACTGCTTTTCTGGAAAGAGATGTTTCACGGCGGCGTGCCGTCGAAAGCCAAGCGTGTGCTTGATCTCCCAGTTGTGATCATGGCCGGAGGGCAGGGAACGCGTCTGGCTCCATTTACGAGTGTGCTGCCGAAGCCCCTGATTCCGGTTGGCGACCGCACGGTCATCGAAATCATCATTGATCAATTTCTTCCATATGGACTGAATCGCTTTCATCTCTCGATTAATTACAAGGCAAAAATTCTGAAGTCGTTCTTTGAAGAGCTGGCGCCCAACTACTCAGTTGAGTATCTAGAGGAGACCGAACCTCAGGGCACCGCCGGCGGGTTGAGGGCGCTCTATTCGCCAGCGCAGGAGAACCTGATCGTCACCAATTGCGATATCGTCATCCAGGCGGACTATGCGGAGCTTGTGTCTTTCCACACCGACCACGATTACGATCTGACTTTGGTGGCGTCGCTGAAGGACTATCACATACCTTACGGCGTATGCGAACTGGAGAAAGGCGGATGTCTGGCGCGGATCACTGAGAAGCCGCAATACAGCTTCCTCGTAAATACCGGCATGTATGTGGTGCGGCGCGACCGGTTAGAATTGATACCGGAGCGGTCCCGCTGCGACATGACCGAACTCATGGAACGAATTAAAGAAGCCGGCGGGCGCATCGGCGTATTTCCGATCGGCGAAAACGCGTGGGTCGATACCGGAGAGTGGACGGAATACCGAAAAGCAATCGACACGCTTGGACGCTTAGGGACGCGCGGCGGTATCGAGTGAAGCACTTGGTGAGCTGCCAGCATTGCTAAACGGACAACGAGTCATCGCGGTTATACCGGCGCGTGGCGGCAGCAAGTCAGTACCGGGGAAAAACATCCGGCCGCTGGCAGGGAAGCCCCTTCTCGCTTGGTCGATTGACGTCGCAAAGCAGGTGGCGGAAATCGACCGAACCATTGTTTCGACCGACGATAGCGAAATAGCGTCGGTCGGCCGCTCCGATGGCGCCGAAATATATTCTCGCCCTTTCCATTTAGCAACGGACGAAGCGCTGGTGATCGATGCGCTTAAAGATCTGCTGCAAAAGCTGTTGTCGGAAGGGGAGAGGCCGGAATGGGTCATCTTGCTCGAACCAACCTGCCCTCTTCGCACCGCAAGTGATGTACGTGAGTGCCTAAAACTTATCTGCGAAGGCGGTTATGATTCTGTTGCAACCTTCAAAAATGCCGAACTCAATCCGCATCGAGCCTGGAAACTCGTTGACGGCAAGCCGCAGGTATTCATTGAGGGCGCGGTTCCGTGGCTGCCGCGGCAACAATTGCCTAAGGCTTATCAGTTGAATGGTGCGGTCTATGTGTTTCGTGCCAGTTTATTAGCACAGGAGACCAGGTCTTTATTAGTGGGAAAGCTTGGAGCAGTCCTGATGCCACGAGAACGATCTCAAGATATCGATGACGAAACCGACTTTGTTATTTGCGAAGCGTTACTAAAGAAGCGAGGATATGAGTAAATCACTTCAGGAATTGTTGTCATTAAAAGGGAGAACGGCAGTTGTAACAGGCGGTGCGGGGTATCTCGGGACCGCGATCAGCGAAACATTTGCAGAGCTAGGAGCAAACCTGATTATTGCCAGCCGCGACCACGCAAAGTGCGTTACGAAGTGCGAAGCGCTAATGCGCACGACGAATGGGGCGATCAAGGCAGTCCCTTTGGAACTGGATCTCTTGAAAAAAGACGCGGCGCCGCAATTCTTTGACCAAGTACATAGGCACTTCGAAGCCATCGATATCCTCGTAAATAATGCGTGGTCAGGAAAGAAGAACTCATGGGAATCCATTACCGAGAAAGACTGGGAGTATGACGTAGATATAAGTTTGAATTCGGTATTCCGGATGACGAAGGCTGCATTTGAGGATTTAAAGAAAACGCGAGGAGTCATCTTGAACGTGGGGTCGCTCTACAGTCACCTCGGACCTGACTACCGGATGTACGATGGCAAGGAGTTTGCGAATCCTCCGAGTTATGGCGCGGCGAAAGCGGGAGTTATTCAATTTACAAAATATCTTGCAAGTTTTCTTTCTCCCTACGGAATTCGCGTAAATGCGATAAGCCCTGGCGCTTTCCCTCATCCGCCCACCCAAGAGCACAAGGCATTTATGGAAAGGCTTTCCGCCAAGAATCCAATGAACAGAATCGGGCAGCCCGATGACCTGAAAGGCGCGGTAGCGCTGCTCTGTTCCGACGCCGGCAGTTATATTACCGGGCAGGATCTGCACGTCGATGGGGGCTGGGGAGTCTGGTGAAATCATTTGGGATCATTGGCCTGAGTGAGGGTAACGGTCATCCCTTCTCTTACGGCTCGATCATCAATGGATACTCGCCTGAAGGTTTGGCTAACTCGGGGTGGCCCGGAATCTACGCGTACGTCCGGCGGCGGCATGCTTCGGAATTCGGTTTCGAAGGATGGAAAATTACCCATGCGTGGACGCAATATCCGGAATCCACGAAGAAGCTGTGCGCCGCTTGCCAGATTCCCAACGCGGCCAGTGATTATCGCGACTTTCTAGGCCTTGTGGATGCAGTCATCATCGCGCGGGACGACTTTGAGACGCATTTTCAGATTGCCCAGCCGTTCCTTGAAGCAGGTCTGCCGGTCTTCGTTGATAAACCGCTCAGTCTCGATCTCACTGAGTTGGGCACACTGAAGCCGTATTTGGAAAAAGGCCAGCTGATGTCATGCTCCGGTATGCGCTATGCGCGGGAACTCGACGAGCCCCGTGCTGAATTAGCTGCCTATGGCCGATTGAAATTAATTCGATGCGCAATCGTGTTGTCATGGGAGAAATATGGCGTTCATTTGCTGGAAGCTGTACTCGCCATGATTTCAGCACGGCCTGTCTCGGTGCGAATGAGCCAGGCGGAGCATGCATCCGCTGTGGTTCGGCTGGAAGACGGCGCTGTGATTCAGGTCGATGCGCTCGGCGAATCGGCCCGCACGTTCCACGTCGAGATCTTCGGTACCGAACGCAACGGAGCCTTCGATATCACGGACAATTTCTCCATGTTTCGACGCATGCTCTGGGAGTTTACCGAATCGATTCGCACGGGCCGCACGGCAATCCCGCCCGAGCGAACTCTCGAAATTATGCGCGTTCTGATCGCCGGCCGCACTTCTTGCAAAGAGAACCGCGAAGTGTTTCTCGATGAAATCAAACTATAAAGACCGTTTTGACCTGACCGGGAAAACTGCCATAGTCACTGGTGCCGTCGGAATTCTTGGGCAGCGATTCTGCCGTGGCCTTGCCGAATTCGGAGCGCAGGTGGTTGTCGTCGATCTCGATGAAGAACGTTGCACCACGTTCGCCGCGGAACTGGAACGTGACTACGGTAAAAAGTCTGTCGGAGTCGCTTGCGACATCGCCAATCCATCTTCCGTGCGAAGCATGGTCGATCGCGTAATCTCGCATTTTGGCGCCATCAACATCCTCCATAACAATGCCGCCTCGAAGTCAAAGGATCTCGACGCATTTTTCGCCAGCACCGAAGACTATTCGCTCGAAGAATGGCGCAAGATCATGGCCGTCAATATCGATGGTATGTTCCTGGTAGCCCAGGCCGTTGGCCGCCAGATGCTGAAGCAGGGAACTGGCGGCAGCATCATCCAGACATCCTCTATCTACGGCATGGTTGCCTCCGATAAGCGAATCTATGAAGGATCGTTTTATCTTGGACGGCAAATCAGTAACCCCGCCGTCTATTCCACTTCGAAAGCCGCCGTCGTCGGACTAACTCGACAACTCGCCGCGAACTGGGGCGACGCTGGCATTCGAGTGAATGCATTAGTCCCGGCAGGCGTGGAAAGTGGCCAAAACGATAGATTCAAATCGCGCTATTCCGCTCGAGTTCCCATGGGCCGCATGGCGCAGGCAGATGAGATGGTCGGTGCCCTCATATTCCTCGCCTCCGACGCCTCAAGTTATGTTACGGGGCACTGCCTCATGGTCGATGGTGGCTTGAGTATCTGGTAAATCTCAGCATGAGCCTTACATTCGTTACTTCAGAACGTCGAGTGCTTCCGATTCTGACTCTCTCGTTACTTCCATGGCTGGCGGTCGTGTTGTTCACCGCGGGAAGTTGGGCTGCGTTTAACTTCCTTGCCTACGCCGCCATCGCTTGTGCGGCGGGTTACTGCATCGTCGCGTTGGTATTGCCCACACCTTTAAGCGTCCAGAATTTCGTTCTTGCACCCGCGACGGGCATTCTGGTCATCTCTGGTCTTACGGCTTTCTGGGTGAGATTAGGGCTCCCGCTGATTTGGGCGGACGCGCTGTGGTTTGTGTTGACCGCGATTGGCGCAATTTTTCTTTGGAAAGATCGGACGCCGCTGTCGACGCAGACGATCGCGTACGGTGGTGCACTCGTACTGTTGTCCGTTCTCATCTGCTTGGTCTACCTGCTTCCGGGGGCTCGAATCGATGCCGTCAGGCGAGCGGACGGAAGCTTCAACTGGATGTATGTGGACACGCAATACAACTATTCGATCGCCGCCGCCGTTAAAAACGGAAGCCCGCCGAAAGAGCCCGGAACTTACGCGGTAGACCTTCTTTATCATTTCGGCGGCTACGCGCCGGCGGCAGCCATCTCCCGCTTTGATCGTCTTGATCTCGGCGATGCCTTTGCGCGGGTGACGCGCGGTGCCTCACTTTGGGCGCTAATGCTTTCTTGTCTCGGACTTGGAACGCTCCTCTCTTTGCGGGCTACTGGAGAGAAATTCGGCGGAATGATGGCAGTGGCCGGCCTTTTCTTCTACGGTTCGCTGCTGGCCATGTTTACCGACGAATTAAACAGTTCCAGTTACGTGCAAGGAGCAATTCTCTTCAAAATACCGGAGATCAAAGTCGGCCATGACGGAGGCCCTTTCAGTCACTTGGTACTCGGGCACTCCGAGCTTCACGCACTGATCGCGATCACCGCCATCATGGGGATTTGCCTTGCCCTGCGGGAGAGGCAAACCCCGAGTTGGACGGTGGTCTTTGCCTTAGCGCTGCCAGCTTTCGCGTTATCAATGCATTCGGTCGCCAGCTTATATTGCCTGGGAATCGTCGCAATCCTCTTATTCTGGGGACGGCTAACCGATCTGCGGTCGTGGGTTCAAATTCTGTTGATGTTCGTGTTTTTCCTTCTCGCATACAAGATCATGGGGTATGGCCATGCCCCTGATGCGACGCGAGCCGTGATCGGGACAAAGTTGACCGATCAATGGGGAACGATTGTGAATGCGTTCCTGATCGGCTTGGGATTCCGCATTCTTGGGTTCCGCTGGATCTCGAAACCTTTCAAAGATCCCGTTTCCGTCCTGGTCTTGGCGACTGTCGTGGGATTGATCGCGTTCTTTCTTTTTGTCCACTTCAAGGGCGGCGAAGAGATCTATGGCGTTTATTTTGCACAGAGCGTGTTCAGCATCTTTGCCTTCTCACAGCTGAAAAGCGGTTCCTGGCGAGGTGGCGAACGTGTCCATTGGACCGAGGACTGGCTCAGGCTCGCGAGAAATGGCGCGTTCGTGCTTGGCCTGTGTTGGCTCCTGATCGGCCTAGCCGATCGCATGAGGCGGGGAAATGCGGGAATCGATTTTTTCCGCATCAAGATCGCTTGCTGCTTCCTCTTCTTTGCCGCGCTTGCAGGTTGTTTAGCGCTGATGAAACGCAGCCCGCGGTTCGCGATGGCCGGATCCGCCTTCATCATGGCCGCACTGGCAATCGGATTTCTGGCTTGGATCCCTCCGGTCGCTAATTTCGGACTCCAGCGAATGAAGATGGATGTCACGCTCTCGCCCGGAGAGGTGCAGGGCTTGGCTCGTCTCAACCAACTGGCAGCTCCCGGAGATCTCGTCGCGACCAACAAACACGAGATCGATAGTCTGGCCACTAACCGTCAGCGCTCCTACGCCTACGCAGCGCTCTCCGATCATCGTGTGCTGCTCGAAGGTGTGCAGTACCACACCCCGTCGGAGCAACCATGGTTCCAGACCCTGTCCGCGGACAATGATCTGCTGTTCACCACCAACGACGCCGACACAATGCGCGAGATCGTAAACAAATGGCATCTCCGCTGGCTCGTCGCTCGCCCCGGCACCGATATCGCCTTGCCAAAGCCATTACCCCCTTGGCTCGTTGCGGAGCACAACACCGGCAGCTTGAAGATTTACAGGATTGACTGACCGTTTCGGATGAGAACCCTCACAATTGTGATGTATCACTATGTTCGCGATCTGGAGCATTCCGCCTTTCCACGAATCAAGGGCCTTTCAACGAAGCGTTTCAAACGCCAACTCGAGTACATTACGAGCCATTATTCGCCGATCGCGGCAGAGGATCTGTTGCAAGCGCTTTCTACACCAGAAAAACAATTGCCCTCCAACGCAATTCTCCTGACCTTCGACGATGGCTACAGCGATCACTTTACGAATGTGTTCCCGCTACTCGATGCAAGAGGCATCAAGGCTTGCTTTTTTCCACCCGCACAAGCGGTTCTGGAAAACACCGTCTTGGACGTGAACAAAATCCATTTCACTCTGGCCGTTGTGCCCGATGCGCGCGTACTTCTTGAACAAGTCTTCGACTGGTTGGATGAGTTTCGTTCGGAATATAAACTCGAGTCCAGGGATGAGTATCTCGCGGTGAAGGAAGAGCATCGCTACGATAGCCACGATGTGGTACTGCTGAAGCGCCTTTTGCAGCGTGAACTGCCAGAGGCCATTCGGAAACAAATCGTGCAGCGCCTTTTTTCGAAATTTGTAACGACGGACGAGGCCACTTTTGCGCGCGAGCTATATATGTCGCCTGATCAGATCGATTGCCTGCGGCAGAATGGCATGCACATCGGCAGTCACGGCTACGCGCATGTTTGGCTGAACCGCGTTCCGCCGGAATCGCAAGTTTCTGAAATTGATCACTCCCTCGATTTCCTGCAAACGTTGGGTGTCCGAAAAGACTACTGGAGCATTTGCTATCCCTACGGCGGCTTCAACGAGTCCCTGCTCAATTTGCTGCGCAAACGTAACTGTCAGCTCGGATTTACAGTAGAACCCCGCGTGGCTGACCTTGACGTCGACGATCGGCTGACCCTCCCGAGAATCGACACCAACGATTTGCCCAGCTAGATGTCTTCTCCCACCTTGTCGATGAACAGCATGCTGCAAATTCTGCGCGACGTGGCGCCCCTGGATCGCGCCGTGTGCTCGCTTGGTTATGACAAGGCCGTCGATTATTTCTGTGAGCTGCTTCCATTTCGCGTGATCGCGATACCAAGCTCGCAAGAGCACAATGGATGGGTAATTCCGCCCTCGTGGGATGTGGACGAAGCCCGAATCGCAAAAGACGGAAAGACCGTTTACGACGGCGCGGCCCACCCACTCGGCGTCATCGGACTTTCAAAGAGTTTTTCCGGAACTGTAGGTCTTGAAGAACTTCGGCAGCATCTTCACTATGACCACCGGAATGACGATTGGATTCCGTTCCACTACCGGCAGCAGTTCCGGAGCTGGAGCCGAGACTGGGGTTTCTGCCTGCCCAAGCGCGTCTATGATCAGCTAATTCCGGGCAACTATGAGGTCGTCATTCGGACGAGGGAAACTCCGGGCACGCTGAAAATTCTCGAATACAAGCATCGCGGGGCGCTCGATTACACGATTGTTCTTGGCGGCAATCTCGATCACGCCGGAGTCGCCAACGACGGAGTTTCAGGTTGCGTGGTTGGCTTGGAGGTTATGCGCCGGCTGCGAGAGCGAAAAACTAAGCTCACGTATGCGCTCGTTCTATCGCCGGGAATTATCGGCTCAGAGTTCTACCTCGCCGGACTCAGTCCTTCCGAACGAAGTCTTCTGCTCGAAGGCGTTTTTCTCGAGATGCTTGGATCCTCAACGCAGCTGGCTCTTCAGGAATCGCGGCGTGGAATGGTCAGCCTTTCTCACGCTCTCAAGCACAGTCTCGAGCACATGGGGTTGTCATTCAGGTTGGGGCAATTTGAAAGCATCATCGTTAACGACGAATATATCTGGGAAAACTACGGCGTCCCGATGCTCTCCTTTTCACGATTTCCGTATCCTGAATACCATTCTGATCAGGACAACATAAGCATCATCAGTGAGACTTCGCTGAATGAAGCAGCCGATGCGTTGATGGGCGCCGTGGATTGGCTTGAGGCTTCGCCGGTAGTGGTTAAGAAATTCGCCGGGAATATTTGTCTTTCCAATCCGCGCTACGACCTTTACGTGGATTACGGTCAAATTGCCTTGGGTGACAATCATTCGGAAGAACGCAGGCGGATGCGCTGCCTGATGGATTTTGTACCCGCGTTAGATCGCCCCGTCAGCGTGAAGGCAGTGGCCGACCATGTTGGCCTCTCCGAAGCGGTGACGATTGAGTATCTTCAGCGCTGGGCCAGTAAGGGGCTGGTAGAGCTTCTGTAGCGTTCGAATAGAACCCTGTTTGGCATCCTATGTTTGACATCTTCTCGAAATACGTCCGTACGCGACTGAGTCGCGGTTTCTCGCTGAATGCGCTCGGACCGACAGAGTCGCGGCTTCTGTTTGACTTAGCCGCCGGAAGCGGGGCGCTGGTCGCGGCCGTTTTGTTCCACCTTGCGTTTCTACCGGGCACGCTTACGGGCAAGCCGTTTTTGCTTTTCGTGCCCATTGTTTTCGTTGCGGCGAACGCAATCGCCGGTATCTATACCTCCCTACAAAAAGCGTCGATTCGTACCAAGATCAAAACCCTCCTGGTCGCTTCGCTTTTTGTCGTTTTGGCTGGGCGGCTCAGCGGGATATCGTGGGACATCGTCGCCTTATGGGGAATGTTGACCATCCCAGCGACTGTTCTGGCCCGTTTGTTTCTCGGCCTTCCTTACAGCCGTCATAAGAATCTGTCGTTCATTGCCACCAACCGCCGTGGACCGGTCCTCGTGATCGGCGGAGCCGGCTACATTGGCTCGCCGACAGTTGAACTTTTGCTGAAACAAGGTTTTCGCGTCCGCGTGCTCGACAGGCTGATGTATGGCCGTGACTCGCTGATGGAGTTTGTGCCGAACATCGATTTCGAACTCATCGAAGGAGATGCAACTGACATCTCGAAACTGACATACGCAGCGCGAGGCGCGTCAGCCGTCGTTCATCTTGCCGGCTTGGTTGGCGATCCGGCTTGTGCACTGGATGCTCAGTTCACGCGGCACGCAAACGTTGTTGCCACGCGCATGGCGAAAGACGTTGCCATCTCGCTGGGTATCTCCCGTTTTGTGTTCGCTTCCAGTTGCTCCGTCTATGGCGTCTCCGAGCGCGAAGTCAGCGAAACAGATGAGTTGAACCCGGTTTCGGTTTACGCCCAAACCAAGATTGACAGCGAGCGCGAGTTGCTCTGGAATCCGCCCGACGGATTCTTTGTGACGATTCTTCGTTTCGCAACGGTGTTTGGTCATTCACGGCGTCCGCGTTTCGATTTAGTCGCAAACCTGTTCGCCGCGCGCGCGCTGATGGACGGTGTAATTCCCGTGATCGGCCCTCGGCAAAAACGACCCTTCATTCACGTTCAGGATCTTGCCCGCGCCATCGTTGCGGTCCTGCAGGCCGATTCCTACGAGATGCAAAGCCAGATCTTCAACGTTGGCGATCGCCGGCTGAACATGAGCATTCTGGAGCTTGCGGAAACCATCCAGAGGCTGGTGCAGCCCTACCGCGACGTGAACATCAGTGTGAACGAGAATCCGGAAGACCGCAGAAGTTACGCGGTCTCGTTCGAAAAGATTCGCGAAAAGCTGCACTTCGAGGCCTCCACGACCATGGGAGACGGAATCGCGGAAATCGTTGCCAACCTCCGCGACGGCAAGTATCGTGACTACCGGGATCCCGCTTATAGCAATGTTTTAACCACAAGCAAGGCTTTAATTGATTTTTACAATCCTGAAGAAATGACCCGACTGTATGGGCCATTGGTCGAACTCCAAAGCAAATCAAAGGGCGGCCAGGCGTGAGTTATCGTCGGATTCAACCAGTGCCGCGGACGCAAACTGTAAAGCCTACAGAGAGTACGGCACACTCGTGAACAAACCGCGACAGCGTACAAATAAAGATATGGAATCCTCAAGAATTCTTTCTGACAAGCTCGTCTTGATGACCGGTGGATTATCGGTCGACGATCGCGGAGACGTCTCGTTCATCAATGACTTTCGCTTTCAAGGCGTCAAACGGTTTTACATGGTGTCGAATCACCGCGCCGGCTATGTTCGCGCCTGGCACGCTCATCGCCGTGAGGGCAAGTACGTAACCGCCGTGTCTGGAGCGGCGGTGGTCGGCGCCGTCAAAATCGATAATTGGGAGAATCCCTCTCAGCAATTGCCGGTTGATCGATTTGTGCTGAGTGCCAAGAAGCCCTCTGTCTTGTTTATCCCGCCGGGCTACGCAAATGGCTTCATGTCGCTTACGGATGACCTCAAGCTGATGTTCTTCTCTACTTCCACTCTGGAAGAGAGCGCGGAAGACGATATCCGCTTCGACAGTCGGCTTTGGGACATCTGGCAGGTTGTGGAACGATAGTCGAGTGACCGCCCAAAGCAGCGCGTCGCCAAGTTTTTGTGTCATCGTACCCATGTATAACGAGCGCAGCCACGCAGAGGTCTGCGTTCGGCGCATTTCAGAGGTCTTGGCGACAGTGCGTCCTCGGACAACGCTCGCTATCATTAATGATGGCAGTCACGATGGCACAACGGAGATTCTTGACCAGTTACACCGGGAATTCGTAAGTTTGGTGGTTATCAATCACGGGGCGAATCGGGGCTATGGAGCCGCTCTGCGAACCGGCATGGAGTTTGCCATAAAATCCGGCTTCGACTATGCGTTGTTCATGGACAGCGACCTGACCAATCATCCGGATGACATACCGAAGTTCGTCGCTAAGATGGAAGAAGGCTTCGATGTTATTAAGGCCACTCGATACAGCGATGGCGGCCATGTAAATGGCGTGCCAACCTATCGGGTCCTGATCTCAAAGGCAGGGAATTCGATTGCGAGGCGGCTCTATCGACTTCCAATTACCGATTGCACGAACGGCTTTCGCGCAATTCGAACCTCGCTCCTTGGTCAGATGGCACTCACTGAATCCAAATTTCCAATCATCATGCAGGAACTTTACTATTCGCGTTTCTTGACATCCTCCTTTGCTCAGGTTCCGGTTACGCTGACAAATCGTGACGACGCACAGCGGCGAACGAGTTTTGTGTACCGTCCGAGCGTCTTCTATGATTATTTAAAGTATCCATTGAAAGCCTTCTTTGGGATAAAACCCAACGCCCCAGCGTTTAGGGAGAAGACGAAGTGACCTCAGTATTAGTCATGGGCGGCACTGGAATGCTTGGCTCGATGGTCGCGGACGAATTGTCACGCCGGCGGGGTATTCAGCTCACGGCCACCGCGCGGCCAGCGAACGAGAAACCGGATCTCGCAAGGATTGAAGGTATCAACTGGATCTCCTTTGACGCTTCTTGGGCGAACTTAGATGACGCGTTGGCGGCGTGTGGCCAGCATGACTGGATCATCAATGCGATCGGAATCACGAAGCCGCTCATTCGTGACGATAATCCGCAGCAGATTGAACGCGCTCTGAGAATCAATGCATTGCTCCCCCCCGCAATCGCTCGCAGGGCCGAGGCCACTGGCGCGCGCGTCCTTCAGATTGCCACCGATTGTGTGTACTCTGGCGCGAAAGGCGGCTATGTCGAGACCGATGCGCACGATGCCTTGGACGTTTATGGAAAGACAAAGAGCCTGGGCGAGTGTTATTCCCCAAACCTGCTGAACTTACGCTGCTCGATCATTGGGCCAGAGCCCAAAGACTTCAAGTTCCTGCTCGAGTGGTTCCGTTTGCAGCCCGCATCGGCTCGCGTCAATGGATTTACAAATCATAAATGGAACGGCATCACTACGCTGCATTTCGCCCGTCTTTGCGCGGGAATCATCGAATCTGGTTTGCCATTGCAGCATTTACAGCACATTGTCCCAGAAGGTGCCATTTCAAAAGCTGAAATGCTTCGGGAGTTCGCCAATGCTTATCAGCGAACGGATGTACAGATCAACGATACGATTGCTCCCAGCGTCATCGATCGAACGCTGTCGACCGTAAACCCGGAACTCAATCGGCAAATATGGCAAGCAGCCGGATACGAAACGCCCCCATCTGTTCCCGAAATGATCGCGGAAGTCGCACAATATCCCTATCGCTTCTGCGGCCAGGGAGTGGCCTGACTCCTTGAGTAAGAAAAAGCTGGCATTCATTCTGGGCATTCGACCCGATGTCATCCGGGCGGCGCTGATTCTTCAGCACCTGCGAAGCTATGACGACATCGAGACCGTGTTCATCTGGTCGGGCCAGCACTACTCCGACAATCTGAAAGACATCTTTTTTCGCGAATTAGATGTCGCGCCTGCGGAACTCGATCTCGGCTGCGCTGGAGAGACCGATGCGGATGTTGTGGCGTCGGTGATTTCGCGTTTATATCCGGTTTTGCGCGATCTTCAACCGGCAGCGGCAGTATTCCTGGGCGATACGAACACAACTACAGGCGCTCTGGCGGCGGCACAGCTCAACATTCCCATCGTGCATATCGAAGGGTGCATGCGATCTTACGATTGGCGCATGCCGGAAGAAAAATATCGAACAGTCAGCGACCACCTCGCCGATGTCATTTACACCTACGTCGACGAATACAAAGAACAGGGAATTCGCGAGGGACTGAATCCCAGTAACATCGTGGTCGTTGGAAATCCGATCGTGGACGTCCTGAACCATTATTATTTCTCACGAAAAGAGAAATTCGCGCAGCTGGCAAGACCCGAGTTCTTCTCCTCGCGAAGCGTCGAAAAAGACAACTTCTATCTGATGACGTGCCACCGCAGGGAAAACGTCACTGGAAGCCCGTTTCGTGCGATATTCAATTTGATCGAAAGATCCCCACGCAAGATCTATTTCCCGGCTAGCTATCGAACGCAGAAGGAGATTTCGGCCGCCGGTCTTGCAATCCCATCCAATGTGTTGATGGTTGATCCTATCGGCTATGAGGAGCTGCTCTGCCTGCTCGTTAACTCCCGCGGGGTAATTACCGATTCTGGAACGGTTGTTGAAGAAGCCTGCGTGCTCCAAATTCCTTCCGTACAGATGCGGAAGTCGACCGAGCGCCCTCAGGTCTACGATGTCCAATCAAGTGTAAAGTTCGATCCGACTGAGCCCGACAAATATCCCGCCTCAGAAGTATTTCGCAAGCTCGAAAGCCTGCACGGAAAGCGGTGGTCGCATAATCTCGGCGATGGCAAGTCCTCCGAGCGCATTGCTGCCGATCTGCACCGAAGGATTGTGACCAACGATTTTGCCCGCCACAAACCTCAGCATTATCATCTGCCTATCGACCATTCTTATCGGAGTGATGGCCTGGAATGAAAATATTGGTAACAGGCGGCGCGGGCTATATCGGGTCTACCCTCGTGCCTTTTCTGCTTTCAGACGGGCACCAGGTGCGAGTCGTCGACTCGCTCTTGCACGGTGGCCAGGCACTGCTTGGAGTTTGGTCTCATCCAAGTTTTGAGTTTGTCCATAGCGATATTCGTGATCGGGAAAAGATGCGGCATAACCTCGCCGGCATGGATGCAGTAGTCCATCTTGCGGCAATCGTCGGCGATCCAGCATGTGCCCGGGAACCTGAAGCGGCTAACGCCGTCAACCTTGATGCTTCCCGCGCTCTCATCGACGACAGTCAAGCCGCAGGAGTCAGCCGTTTCGTCTTCGCATCCACTTGCAGCAATTACGGGAAGATGAAGGATGCGTCCACGTTTGTGGACGAAGAGTCGGAGTTGCGGCCCGTTTCTCTTTATGCTGAAACCAAGGTGGCCGTGGAGAAAGCGCTCTTGGAGAGTGGGGGAAATGGAAAATGGTGTCCCACGCCATTGCGATTCGCCACGATATTCGGAGTCTCGCCGCGAATGCGATTCGATTTGACGGTCAACGAATTCACCATGGAGATGCTTACCAAGAAGCGCCTCACGGTGTTTGGCGAGCAATTCTGGCGACCCTATATCCATGTGCGCGATGCCGCTCGAGCAATTCAATTGGTGCTCAATTCATCACCCGCCAAGGTTTCGGGCAAAGTGTTTAACGCCGGCTCGACCGATCAGAATTTTCAAAAATTGCAGCTTGTGGAAATGATCAAGCCTTACGCTCCCGATGCTGTTGTCGATTTCGTGCACAAAAAAGAAGATCCACGCGATTATCGGGTTTCCTTTGCTCGTGTCACCGAGCAACTTGGCTTCAAGATCACCCGCAATGTCACCCAGGGCATCGACGAAGTGGCGCATTTGGTGCGCAGTAACGTGATCGATAATTTCTCAGACGAAAGATATCGAAATTGAGCCCGACAGAAAAACTTGCACCGGGCGCGCCTCCAGCCGCCGATTTCATTCCCCTCGTGGTTCCCGAGATTCGGGGAAATGAATGGAAATATGTAAAGGAATGCCTTGACACCAACTGGGTGTCATCGGTCGGTAGCTATGTCGACCGCTTCGAGAAGACCGTCGCGGATCGCGTGGGCGCAAAGTATGCTATCGCGACAGTGAACGGGACGGCCGCGCTCCATATTGCGTTGATGCTCGCAGGCGTTGAGGCCAACGATGAGGTTCTGGTCTCGTCGCTCACCTTCATTGCTCCCGCGAATGCGATCCGGTACGTCGGGGCATGGCCAGTCTTCATCGACGCAGAGCCAAAATACTGGCAAATGGATCCTCAAGCGGTCGTAGATTTCATCGAAAACGGCTGTCGCCGGGATGGAACATCGTTGTGGAATCGCCGAACGGGCCGGCGTGTTAGAGCTATCCTTCCGGTGCATATCCTCGGACATCCAGTTGACCTAGATCCAATCATCGAAGTCGCCGCCAGATATTCGTTGCCCGTGATTGAGGATGCCACGGAAGGACTCGGCGCACGCTATCGCAGCAAGAGTCTCGGAAGCATCGGCAACATTGGGTGTTTCAGTTTTAACGGCAACAAGATCATTACTACGGGCGGCGGAGGCATGCTGGTCACAAGTGATCCGGAGTTGGCTGCACGTGCCAGATATCTCACTACGCAGGCCAAAGATGATCCCATCGAGTATGTGCACAATGCGATTGGATACAACTATCGCTTGACGAATGTACTGGCGGCGATGGGTTGCGCCCAGATGGAGCAACTCGATGACTTCATCTCTGCCAAACGGCAGATTGCGAAAAGGTATCAGGACGCGCTCGCCTCACTGCCAGGGATCACGTTGCCCCAAGAAGCCGACTTCGCGTTCAGCACATTTTGGATGTACACGGTTTTAGTCGATGAGGAGAAGGCCGGAGTTGGATCGCGAGCGCTCATGAAACAACTCGACGCGAAGAAGATTCAGACGCGCCCCTTATGGCAGCCTATTCATCGGTCGCCTGCTCACAAAGAGTCCGGCAACGTCGCATGTCCTGTTGCCGACCGTCTTTGTCAACAAGCGCTGAGCCTGCCTTCTTCCGTTGGCTTAACCGAAGCCGCCCAGGCCTCCGTCATAGACGCCATCACAGGTCAGATTCCCACCCCCACGAATGGCACTAGCCCATCCCGCGGGGCGCGCCCAGAAAGTCGCGCGTCCGCGCCTTCAGTGCGCCGTTAGCCCGGTTCCCACCGAATGTATATCGACGATCTGATTCATTCGCCGGCGAGTCATATTGCAGACTTCGCCAGGAAACAAGTGGAGTTGTATCGGAACGATGTCAGCTTGCAGGATTACTTCGAAGCGGTGCAAGTAGATGTGCAGAGGACCCCTGAGAATCCCTACCGTAACCGTCAAGTTTCCAACCGCCTTCTCAATTTTGCGGTTCGTGGCGCTGATAAGTTCAGCCGCCTCCTGCCGCGCCAAAAAATCAAGGCCGATGTTCTGTTTTGTCCGCCCCCCTACTTTGTTCGCAAGACCGAAAATCAATTTCTAATTCGCTCCCTTCTTGGGCTCGCCCGAGCGGATGCCAAGATCCTTTGCCTACTGCCAGCCTATGCTTCGTGCCGAGACGAAATGAGTGCTCAATTGGAGGCGGAAGGGCGGAGAGGTCAGGTTATTTTTCTCGACCCAAATTCGCCCCTGAATCGTACCGAGGCGCGCTTGAACTGGCGGGTGGCCCAGATAAGAGCACGCGCTGCGTTTGATAAAACGGTCGAAATTCTTGAATCAGATGGACTAAACCCCAGTGAAGAGGCCATGGCTGGTTTTGAGCGCCTCGCTTATTTCGTTGAGCTGTGGGAACGCCTGGAACCTTCGATTGAGTTTGAAGCGGTGGTGGCGCGTTGCCATTGGGCCGCTCTCTGCAGCCCTGTTTGCCGCACAGCTCGCGAACGCGGTAAGCGGGTTGTCACGTTTCAGCAAGGGGTGATCGGACATAGCTTGGACGTACCGATCACGAATTCCAAATATGTCGCTTTCGGTCAACCCTCGGTGTCCTTTTTGTCGAGACTGAACGGCAGATTTTGCGAAGCAGTCGGAGCGTCCGACCCGCGCGTCGAATACGTGACGGGAGGCAGCCTTTTCGATACGATAGCAGATCTGCCCGACCAATTTGACCGCCAGACGCTGCTCATAGTCGATACGCAGGTAGAAAAGGGAGACTTCTACGGTGTTGGAAAGCAGTGCCAGGAGCTCTTGCACGTCGCTGAACGGCTATTGGCATCGAACCTGCCGCTGCGGCGCGTGATAATACGGCCGCACCCTTACTGGAGTAGCTTGGATTTAGAAGATTGCCAGCAGCTCGTTCGGGACCACGTGGACCGCTGCGAGCTCTCACATCCGGTTTTGTCTCTGGAGGATGATCTTCGGCGCTCTTCAGTCGTCATGGGAATTTTCAGTGGGGTGTTGACTGTCGCTTCTGCTTGTGGTTTACCTACCATCTTTTTGGAATCCGAGAATGGCTACTCGACAGGCGATCTAGCCTGCTTTGGCCCGGGCCAAACTCTCCAGCCTGACGTCGCACTTTGTGAAATCGGGAAGATGCTGACCGACCGTCAGGCGTATGCCGAGGCGCGGTCCCAAGCTCTGCGGAACGCGAGTGAGTATTATGCCGGCGGGAGCGCTCTCGACCCCAATGGCGCTTTCTTTGAGCGCCTTCTTCGAACTGGGCCTCCGACCAGCATAATCGGAACGAATTGAAATGAGATTCGCCTTCATCAGCACCGTACAGTGGGTGCCGTGGGGTGCAGGTGAGCTAGCCGCACGGGCACGAGCCGAAAAGCAGATAACCAGGGATCCGGTCGGAGAGTTCTGTGAACGATTGAAAGCCCGTGCCTCTGCGAAATCCAGCAAGGAATGAGATCCTTCTACGACCTTCGCTTTCTGCGTCACTTTCACTCTTCTCACCATTTGCCAAGTGATGAAGTTCGGAATCCTGCTGGAAGTCGACCAACTTTAGACGTGATGCTCTCTCCTTCTTGCGGCCTGTTTAGCTTTGTCTTACACCGTCGTCGACAATGTCTCGCGCTGGCATGTGCCCTGTTTTTTCTGACATGCCTGTTTCGTTACTGGACACCTTACGACCCGAATGACTCAGTTCGCCGCATGCAGGAGTCGCCTCGGATAGCACTCAACCTGCATGAAAAGGGTCAATTCGCGAATCCGTTCTTCCTTGTAGACACTGGACCATCAGCGCATGTAGCTCCTGTATTCCCAGTTTTCCTGGCCCTTCTAATCAATGTTTTCGGGGAGGGCGCAGCCGGCATATATGCCATCAAGGTGATGGCCGCAGTAATTGTGGCGATTCAAGTGGCACTTTTCCCTGTATTCAGCAGTAGGTTAGGAATGGGGGAACTCAATGGATTCATTGGCGCTTGCGTCTGGATCGCTGCCAAGCCGCGGCTGGAATTCAACTGGGAAGCACACTATGCTGCGCTTTTAGTAGCGGTAACCTGCTGTATCTACCGCTGGTATTTAGATCGAGGGCCGCGAGGCGCAGGCTGGGTAGCGTGGCTGCTAGGGTTTTTCATGGGATTGCTGGTCCTGACGCTCCCGACATTTGCATTGGTTGTGGCCGCTTGGGTGGGGTGGGAAATTTGGCGGGAAAAATCGGCCTTCATAACTAAGTTCGTTTTGCCGATGGTCCTGTTTCCAGCGTTAATCATTTCTCCTTGGCTAATCAGGAACCATTTGGTATTTCATCGTCTGATGATCCGCGACGACTTCGGGTTGGAACTCTCGCAATCAAACAACGACTGCGCGCAATTTAGCAACCGAAAAAACCTGGACTCCGGCTGTGCCGACAAGGTCCACCCAAACGGAAGCGAGAAGGAGGCAAGAAAGGTCCTGGAAGTGGGCGAGGCACAGTACAACGACTTGCGCTTGCGAGAAGCCTTACGGTGGATTCCAAGCCATCCGTTCAGATTCATCAGACTGACCGGAATGCGATTCGTTGCTTTCTGGTTGCCCACCGAGAATGGGACCATACATTATGCGGGAAGCGGGCGCCGCCTGGAACGGGTCTTAATCTATCTCATGACTTTGCTCAGCATGTGGGGCCTTCTCATCCTTTATCGCCGTGACATCAAGAGTGCGGCCGTATGTATGTCCTGCTTATTTTTCTATCCTCTGGTCTACTACATCGTCTCTTTTATAGACCGTTATCGCTATCCGATTATGTGGGTGACATTTCTCCTGGGCGCGCTGCCAATTACTGAATATCTCCGCTCAAGATACAGACTTCCCCAGATGACTGCCTGATTCCGTTTTGTTGGGATCAGGATGCAGCGAGTTTCTCCTCAACAACTAATCAGGTTGAATCTTCCGATCGCAGCCCCAACCCGGGGCAGAACCCTTGGATTCTATACAGGCACGGAAATGAACCTATCACTCACTCCAGCTTCTAATGTCACAAAAACGTTCGTGATCAGAGATTTTTTTCGCTCTGCGCGAAGTACCTGCTGGGTACTTGCGCTCGCGCTTCTACCGTGGATCTGTGTTGCCACATTTGCCGCCGGATCATGGGCCGCACTCAATTTGATCGCTTTTGCGATCCTGGCGTTCTTAGCAGGCTATGCCGTCGTGAGTGCAGCGCTTCCTGCCGATGCCAGAGGTTACGCCGCCGTACTGGCTCCTTCTGCAGGTATTTTGGTGTTGTCGGCTCTGACTCCATTCTGGCTGCGACTTGGTCTGCCGTTAGTCTTGGTGTCCTTTGTATGGCTAGGATTAGCGGCCGCAGGAACCATCGTCGCTTGGGGAGAACGACGCCAGTTAGAAAAGGCCACCGTCGAATACGGTGCTGCGCTCGTGTTTCTATCGGTTCTTATCTGTGCGCTCTACTTTATTCCCGGAGCTTTCAACGATGCTGTCGTACGTCATGACGGAGGCTTTAGTTGGTCCAGTATTGACACCCAGTATTACCACTCGATGGTCGAGAGCATAAGGATCAGCGTCGGGCAACCCAAAATGCCAGGGACGTTTACTGCTGATCTCTACTATCATCTTGGTCCTTATGCGGTGGCTGCCGCGATCTCTGCGTTTGGCAGGATTAGCACAGGTGACGCCCTCATTCGTGTTACGCGTGGTGTTGAACAGTGGGCGCTCATTTTCTCCTGTCTGGGGGTGGGAACATTTTTGTCTCTCAAGGCGACCGCAAAAACATTTGGCGGACCACTGTCGGTGGCCGCTTTGTTCTTTTACGGCTCATTTCTTTCCCTTTTTAGCGGAGTCGTAACCCCGCACCCTGTTGCGCCCTGGCCAATACTGTTTGAATCCGGGGGGCAATTCCCCACAAATGGCGGCCCGTTCTCCCATATTTTCTTGGGAGTTTCGGTGCTCCATGGCCTGGAGGCGATTACTGCGATCATGGCGCTGTGTATCTTGCAGCGTGATGAGGGAATTACTAACCCGTGGAGAATTTTGACAGCGCTGACTTTGCCTGCCTTGGCCGTTGCAGTGAACTTACCTGCCGCAGGGTATTGTTTAGTTGTGGTAGCGATTCTCTTGTTTTGGGGCCATCTCACCAGTTTTCGATCTTGGCTCTATATGGCGATCATGTTAGTGCTGTTCGTTGGCGCGTACTGGCTCATTGGTTACGGGCGCGCTCCCCACATCGCGGGTGGAATCCAATTGAGCCGCCTTCCCGCCTATTGGTGGACTTTTGTCATGTGGTTTGCCGTTGCATTAGGCATCCGGGTGATCAGCTTAGCGTGGCTTAATCAAGGCGCGAACGACCCGTTGGCAGTGCTGGTTCTTGTTAGCTTTGTCGGACTTCTGATGTTTTCCTGGCTGGGTGCATTCTGGATGGAAAACGGAAAATATGGCGTCTATTATCTGCAAGCGATGTTCAGCATTTTGGCCTTCTCGCGCCTTCCAGGCAGTTTTTTGCGCAGGGATGAGCGCGGAAAATGGATAACAGAGTGGCTGTCTCTTGAAAAGAGAGGGTTAATCGTCTTCGCAGTCGTCGGAGTTCTTATTGGTATGTTTGGCTATCTGATTCACGGATCTTCGGATATTAATCACTTTCGCGAACGAATTCCGGTCTGTGTCGTCGTTATCCTTATCTGCGCTATCCTCTCCGCGGTTATGCACCGGAAACAGCGATTATCAGCCGCGGTTTCTGCGGTCATTGCGGCGGTGCTTCTAGTTGGCTTTCTCGGGTGGATCCCGCCATGGCTCAAATATCGAACTGGTGGACACAGCTACAACGTGAGTCTGGCTCCCGGAGAGGTGCGAGGTCTAAAACGACTGCATGATCTCGCGGCCGGCAGCGACCGATTCGCAACCAACAAACATGCGCTCACTGGCGGATCGGAAGAAAGCGAGGGGAACTCTTATGGCTATGAAACGCTGTCCGGACTCCCGGTCTTGCTGGAAGGTTTTCATGACGGCGCAGAGGAAAACATTCATGACTTTGCGACCCTCCTTCACGAGAATGACATTCTCTTCACCACAACCAACCCCGACGTATTGAGAGACATCGCCCAATCCTACCGAGTCCGATGGCTTGTCGCCCGTCCCGGCACCGATATCTCACTTCCGAAGCCGTTGCCGGCATGGCTTGTTGAGCAGCCGGATTCTGGCAGCCTCAAGATATACCGCATTAATTGATATTGACCGCCTTTTTCAATCGTCGATCGGAACGGAGGCAGTTTCTGGGAGCGCCGCAATAACGGGTGTGGCCGTGAATCGTTATCTGTCATCCGATGAGATTTGCTTTCATTACAACTATGCAAGGTTCCCCGTGGGGAGGCAGCGAGGAACTGTGGGCCCAGTCAGCCGCTCGTCTCAAACGAGCTGGGCATGAGGTTGGGGCCTGGGTGATGTACCACCCCCAACTATCTCCCAGGATCACGTCATTAGGGAATGAAGGCATTGAGGTCGAAACCTATCCTTCATATCTGTCTGGGCGCGCACGAAAGGCTTGGGACAAAGTTTCCTTGAGCTATCGAAGGAGTCGTCAACGGCTAAAAGGGTTTAATCCAGACTTGGTTGTGATTTCGCAGGGATACAATGCCGACGGACTTCATTGGGCAAAGATTTGCCGCGACGCGGCGATGCCGTACGTGATTGTCCTCCATTGCAATAGCGAGCTTTGGTGGTTTCATGAGCGCGAAGTAGCGGAGGCAATTCGGGCTTACACCGAGGCTAAGAGAGTTTTCTGCGTCTCCCACGGCAATCTTCAACTCCTCCGAATGCAGGTGGGCGATCCGCTCCTCAATAGCGAAGTAGTATGGAGCCCATACAACGTCACATCGGAGTCCGCTCCACCTTGGCCCGATGAAAGTCAAGTGTGGCGCTTTGCGTGTGTAGGCCGCCTCGATCCGGCTCCGAAAGGTCAAGACTTGCTTCTGCAAATCGCCGCGCGGCCTGAATGGCGAGGCCGTCCTATTGAAATTAATTTTTTCGGCACCGGCCCCTACGAACTCACTCTGCGCCGTATCGCCGGGATGCTCCAGTTGAAGAGCGTTCAATTTCACGGCCACGTGAACGACATCCGTGCCATTTGGGAGCGCAACCACATTTTGGTTCTCCCATCACGTTATGAAGGTCTTCCCCTTGCGCTCATCGAGGCGATGTGGTGCAGCCGGCCCGCGGTGGTAACGGACGTCGGTGGCAATGTTGAAGTTTGTGTGCATGGTGAGACCGGCTTTGTCGCGCCAGCAGCCACGTTAAGGTCTTTTGCAGACACATTAGAGCAGGCGTGGGAAAGACGAGCGGAATGGAAACGCTTGGGGCAGTCGGCGAGAGTAAAAGTGGAAGCGTTAGTGCCGAAAGATCCGATTGGCGTCTTCTGCGAGAGGATAATCGCTTGTGTCGCTGCGCAATCGAATACAGCGGCCGCCATTTGAAACATTACGGGTGCATGAATATCTCCCAATACGTCGGATAAAAGTGCCATTGATTGGAATATCGATTCGGGCGTGTCATATCAGCATGGCATTGCTTGGCCTGTTATCCCGAATTGCTTTGGAACAAGATTAGAGCGGAATCCGCAGATGTCTGATTGTCTACAACAGTATTTTCGTTGTCCGGAGGGAGTACTGCGCTTAACGTCCCGGCAACCTCTGTCGGCTGAGAATGGGTATTTTCAGTTTGGACGCAACATTGCATGTTACGGAAAATATAGCACCCATCCAACGGAACCCGCTGAGAGCCCATGGTGCAATGCGTGGCCTGACACTGAGATCAAAAATGGCACGGTGCACTTACCATTCGATCTCGGAGCTGTAGTTAACAATCTCCGTTTCGAACTCTATGTCGATGATTGGCGGCATGAGAAATCATTCTCTGCTCTCGCAGAGCTTTATTACTTGATCCGTCCTATCCTTCCGACTCCCATACGGAAACATTTGCAGAAGATTTATCTGAGTGGATGGGAGGACATTCCATTCCCGCGATGGCCAATCGACACTTCGGTTGATGATCTACTCCGCGAAGTGTTGCTGCTTGCAATTCGGTCCGGTCAAAGCGACCAGATCCCCTTCATCTGGTTCTGGCCAGATGGCGCTTCAAGCTGCGCCATCATGACTCACGATATTGAGCAAGCCGCTGGACGTGATTTCTGCGAAACCCTCATGGATATTGATGAATCGTTTGGGATTCGTGCTTCGTTTCAGGTCGTCCCGGAAGAACGCTATGGGGTCAAGCGGGAGTTTCTCGAGTCCATTCGCCAGCGTGGATTCGAGGTTGTAGTTCACGATTTGAATCATGACGGACATTTGTATCGGACAAAAGACCAGTTTTTGAAGCGGGCTGGCAAAATTAACGCCTATGGCAAACAATACGGTGCCCAAGGCTTTCGTGCTGGGGTGCTGTATCGCAAACAATTGTGGTACGAAGCGCTTGATTTTGCCTATGATATGTCGGTCCCGAACGTGGCGCACCTCGATCCGCAACGTGGCGGCTGCTGCACGGTGATGCCCTACTTCAATGGAAAAGTGTTGGAACTGCCGGTAACTACCATACAGGATTATTCGCTCTTCCACATCCTCAACGATTATTCGATTGCTCTCTGGAAACAGCAGACAGACCTCATTCTGCAGAAACATGGTCTAATGAGCTTTATTGTTCATCCCGATTACCTGATCAAACTCCAGGCACGTAGCATCTATGAAAAGCTGCTTAGCCACTTGCTCCACTTGAGCAAAGAAAAGAATGTATGGTTGGCCACCCCCGGGGAAGTTAATCGTTGGTGGAGACAGCGAGATCAAATGAGTCTGGCGAAAGACGATAGCGGGTGGCATGTTAGCGGCGAAGGGAGCGAGCGAGCACGCATCGCATATGCAAGTGAACAAAAAGGCCGTCTTAACTTGTCGTTCGATACTGCAGATCTACTAAGGCAATAGCCAGGAATTCTCGCGCCAAGTGTTTCGCACGCTGTAGCGCGGACTAGCCCACCCCCGAATCCAAAAGATATCCAGAGAAAACGACAAATAATTAGTGGGGTAATGCTATGGTAAATACTACGCCAGAACCTATAACTCTGACTAAACTGACGCAGCCTCGCGTTTGCGAGACGGCTCGCAAGCAACTGGATGTCGCGATCATCGGAGCGGGGCCTTATGGACTGTCGGCCGCTGCGTATCTGAAGGCACGAGGGCTCGAAGTGTGCGTGTTCGGTCAACCTATGGACTTTTGGGCAAGCAAAATGCCAGAAGGCATGTTGCTGCGTTCTCCGAGGGTAGCGTCAACTATCTCGGATCCGATGAATGCCCTCACGTTAGAAGCGTACGAAGCCGCAGCCAAAATCGAACCGCTCGCCCCTCTTCCTCTTTCTACGTTCGTTGATTACGGACTCTGGTTCGGGCGTCAACCGGGAATATCGTTGGACCAGCGAATGGTTGCTCGCGTAGACCGCGAACAAACCGGTTTTGATCTTACCTTAGAGGACGGCGCCACCGTTCGCTCGCCGAGAGTTGTTGTTGCCACAGGTATTGGGCCTTTTAAGCAAAAGCCTGACATCTTTAATGAACTGTCACCCTCACAAGTGTCCCATTGCTATGACGGGAGGAAAATCAGGGAGTTCTCCGGTAAGAAAGTCGCCGTGATTGGGGCGGGGCAAAGCGCGCTTGAGTCCGCTGCTCTTCTCCATGAGGCTGGTGCTGATGTGGAGATTGTCACCAGGGCCACATGTTTGCGGTGGATTGGTAAGCATAAATGGCTGCATGAAATGGGACCAATTTCGAAAATGCTTTACTCTTCGCACGATGTTGGTCCGGCCGGGATTAGCCGGCTAGTAGCGTACCCGCGGATTGTTTCCTGCATACCTCTCAAAATCCGAGATAAAATCCGTACCCGCGCGGTAAAACCCGGTGGTTCTCAATGGCTTCCCAAACGCTTAAGTGACGTCAAGGTGAGCACGGGGCGAATGGTTTCTCGTGCGATATCGAAAGGCGATGAAGTCTCATTATTGCTTGACGATGGCACAGAGCGTCGCGCAGAGCATGTTCTGCTGGGAACCGGCTACCGAGTCGATATTTCAAAGTATGAGTTCCTCCCCCCAGAACTTACCCGGGACGTGCAACAATTCGATGGGTATCCGAAGCTCGCAAGGGGTTTCGTGAGCTCAGTGCCAGGACTTCATTTTATCGGGGCAACAGCAGCACGAAGTTTTGGACCCCTTCTCTATTTTGTTGCGGGCACCGAGTTCGCATCTAAGCATTTAGTCTCGCATCTGTCGTAAGTAAGTCGATCGTCTTCTGGCGAGCCAAGACCATATATATGAATCAAGAGACCCCAGGCGCAGTCGTTGTGGGCGGCGAACATCCGGGATTAGGAATAGCTCGCAGTCTCGGGCAGCGCGGCATCCGGGTGGTTGTAATCGACGACCAATATTCAATCTCAAAATTTTCGAGATATACCAGCCTCGTTGTGCAAGTCGAGGACTTGCGGGACGAGCATAAAACCGTCAAGAGTCTCTTGGAGGTGGGCGAGCGATATGGACTGAAGAATTGGGTATTGTTCCCGACCCGGGACGAGACTGTTGCCGCTGTTTCCCGTCATCGCGATGAGCTGGCTAAATTCTTTCGTGTCACAACCCCTTCGTGGGATTCGGTGAAGTGGGTGTGGAACAAGAAAAATACCTATGATTTGGCGGCAGACCTTGGAATCCCGACGCCACGAACATTCAACCCGCGAACCGAAAGGGAACTGACGGATCTCTTTTGCTACTTGCCGTTGGCTTTGAAGCCAGCTGTGAAAGAAAACTTCTTCTATGCGACTGGGGCCAAAGCGTGGCGGGCTGAAACGCCGGAAGAGCTTCTTGAGCTGTTTCGGCGCGGCTCGCGCCACATCAGTGTGGAAGAGATCCTGATTCAGGAGATCATTCCTGGAGATGGCCAACGACAATTTTCGTACTGCGCTTTTTTTCGCGATGGCGAAGCTTATGGGACGCTGGTTGCCAAGCGAATGCGCCAACACCCCCGGGAATTTGCTCGCGCGGCCACTTATGTGGAGACAACAGAGCTGCCCGAGATAGAGGAACTCTCGCAGCGTTTTCTTAAAGCAATCAACTTTTACGGGCTCGTGGAGGTCGAGTTTAAGCAGGATCCGCGCGACGGCAAATTCAAGCTATTAGACGTTAATGCACGAACGTGGGGCTTTCATACTCTCGGTAGGTCTGCAGGCGTGGATTTCCCATACCTATTGTTCGCCGATCAGACGGGCGCTCGAGTTGATCGATGCAAAGCTGTGCCGGGTGTGGGATGGTTACGCGCAATCACCGATATACCTACTGTTGCCTCGGATCTCTGGGCACGGGAGTTGGATATATCGGCGTATTGGAGATCTCTAAGGCGGACGCGTACCGAATCGGTGTTTTGTCTCCAAGATCCCTTCCCCGCATTTGCAGAACTGGTTATGCTGCCATACTTGTTCACCAAGAAATACGTTCTGAAGTCGGACAAGAAAACGGAAATGCAAGCAGTCGAAACCCGTGAGGTTGACTTATCCGCGGGTGAATCGACGAGTCTCGATGCGCTCGATCTGCAAGTGACCGAAAAAAGGGATTAAACCTTTTCGGAGAAAACTGACATCTTGGGCGAACGAACTTCTGTAAACATGAGAACGCGTGTACGAATTCTGGTTTTTGTTGTTCTGTGCGCTTTGTCGATCCTGCTGTTTTGGAGCCCACTGGCCGGCGTAGTTGAGTTGGCGCTGTCTAGTGATGGTTACACTCATATCGTGTTGATCCTACCCCTGAGCATTGCACTTTTCTACTTTGATTCGAAATACGGGGAATTGTCACGTCCGTTCAGCGGGCAAGCAAGCATCGTGATTGGGGTGCCTCTTCTTGTTCTCTCATTCGCGATAGTTTCCAGCGCGAGATGGTTTCTGGGGAGCTCACCATATCGTTTGTCGCTCGAGATATTCAGCCTCGTGATTTGGGGGATTGGAAGTGTCCTTCTCTGCTTTGGAGTTAAGACCTTCGAATCGTTTGTGTTCCCAATTTGTTTCCTTTTCTTGCTCGTGCCTTTCCCTCAGCCCGCACTGACACGAGTCGTGGAATTTCTGCAGCATCAGTCTGCCGGTGCTGCAGAAATTATGTTTCGATCGGCTGGCATAAGCGTGGTCAGAGATGGCCTCATATTGTCGATTCCGGGATTGAACATTGAAGTCGCGCCCGAGTGTAGCAGTATCCGCACCAGCGAACTGTTAGTGATTACGGCTATCATCCTGTCGCAATTATTCCTACGCTCGTGGTGGAGCAAGCTGTTGCTGGTTCTTGCTGCCGTCCCGCTTTCGATTGCAAAGAATGCTTTCCGCATTTTCACCATCGCTGAGCTTGGAACACGCGTGGACCCCAGTTTTCTAAACGGGAGTCTTCACCGCCAAGGCGGACTTTTGTTCTATGGACTCGCAGTGATCTTGATGGTTGTGCTCGTCGTTGTTCTACGGCGCATCGAATTGCACGCGCAGGGTCCGACGAACAGAGGTAGTTCTGGACGCTCGGTAGAAGTTTCCTAAGAAAATACCGCCGAAGTTTCGGAATGCCCAGGCTCAGTTCACATCCAGATCTGGGCGCAACAAGAAGAAAGGGCAAACAGAAAGCCCGCGTTGCGAGGAATCATCTCGTACGCGGGCTAATTTTTGTTTATTGGGAAGCCTTTGCTAGACGGCGACGAACTAACATCGCACCCAAGCAAGTCGCTCCGGCTGCGACGAGGTAACCAGCAGAAGAACCTCCCTCCGGCATCGGCTGAGAATGCGACGGTGGCTGTGGCTGGTTACAGTTGTGATTCCACCAATCCCACCACTGATCACACCCTTTGCCCCGGCCACGGTCGGCTGACAAGGTTGCAGGTATAAGGCAGATAAGAGCGAAAGCGAGCCACCATTTCGGTTTCATTGAATTCAGCACTCCCCAACTGCGGCGTCCGGCAGGGGGAGAAGCAGGCTCGCCCAATACTTAACTCATCAATTAAAAAACCGCCGTAAGTTATTGTCAAGATGATACTTTTTGCAACTGTTGCATGAGATTGCAACCAACTCGGCTCTCGATCTTGAACTCCTAACTCCAACCGATTCAATTGGTTCCTTCCGAGCGTCGAATGCCGGGATTTTTGCCAGGTCGCTACTCTGATTCAGCCATTCTCCCTTCGTTCCGAACCTGCCTTCCGTTAAGCTGGGAAGCGGCCACCAGGGGGGAAAGTGAAGGTTTTTCATGTCGTCGGCGCTCGCCCCAACTTCATCAAGCTTGCGCCGGTGGTACGTGCTCTGCAGCTTCATGATTCGGTGGAACAGCGAATCGTTCATACCGGACAGCATTATGACGTAAGCATGTCTGACATCTTTTTCCAACAACTTGAAATCCCGTGTCCGGATGTGAACCTCGAGGTAGGTTCCGGGAGCCACTCCAAGCAGACTGCCGAAATCATGGTTCGGCTGGCGCCGATGCTTGTTGATGCAAGGCCAGATTTCGTCCTGGTCTATGGGGATGTCAATTCTACGATCGCGGCTGCCTTGGTTTGCTCGAAGCTCGGCATCAGGATCGCGCACGTTGAAGCGGGATTGCGATCTTTTGATCGCACCATGCCGGAGGAGATAAACCGCCTCGTCACGGATCAGCTCGCAGACATTTTGTTTACTCCCTCTGAAGACGGAGATCACAATCTGGAGCGCGAGGGGATCGCAGCCGGAAGGATATTTCGCGTCGGAAATGTCATGATTGATACAGTGCTCCGCCTCCTGCCAGTCGCGAAGAGAATTCATCATGATGACCTGCAAGATCGATATGCATTAGTGACATTGCATCGCCCATCCAACGTCGACGATGCCGTTACTCTCAAGGAGATTCTCACATCGCTCCTCGAAGTAAATCGAGATCTCGCAGTGGTATTTCCGGCGCATCCACGCACGCGACAGCGAATCGACAATTTCGGGCTGAATACAAGCCAGCTCCGGGTGCTCGACCCGCTGCCCTACATTGAATTTCTTTCACTGCAGATGCGGGCGGTAGTTGTGATCACCGACTCCGGAGGGATTCAGGAAGAAACTACTTACCTGCGTGTTCCGTGCCTCACGATGCGAGAGAATACCGAGCGACCGATCACCGTTTCCCTGGGAACCAACACTTTAGTCGGACGTGATCGCAATAAGCTCCAAACGGAAGTCTCCAAGATCCTCGGAGGGGAAGGGAAGAAGGGTACAGTGCCCCCACTTTGGGACGGCTTGACAGGCGAGCGCATCGCCGACGTTCTGGTTGCTCAGCCCTGAGTGCCTGAGGATCTTGGCGTCAGCTAATTATGATTCCGAAAATGAATCGTGAACGCATGCAATCATTGGTTTCACTCACCTTTGATGATGGATTGCACTGTCACTTCGAGCGGGCTCTCCCCATCCTTAACGAGCTTGGTTTTCCTGCGACGTTCTTTCTGGTGGCCAATTCCGAGCCGATTCTCGCCGACGGATTTGAGCACCCAAACTGGAAAAAAATCGTTTGGTCTACCGAGGAGATTGCGCTTCTAAAGAAAATGACTCAGCAAGGACACGAAATCGGCTCGCACAGCGTCCACCACTTGCGTGACTTTCTGGACAAGGATCCGGATCTCGAAGCCAGTCACTCAAAGCGATGGATCGAAAAACAGTTGGGCACAGAGATCTCGTCTTATTGTTACCCCTTCTCGTATTTCAACGGTCGTTTCCGAAGGGCCGTGGTCAAAGCCGGGTACAGGCAAGCCCGTTGGGGATCGAGCGGAATCTACTATCCGTTGCGAGATCCGATCGACCGCTTCAAGGTCGATTGCCGTCTTATTGGCGAGCACGGAACCGAGGACGTTCAAAATTGGACTCGTCCGGATTCGTGGCATGTCCTCATGTTTCACGGCATCGGCACACTCGACGACGGCTGGTCGCCGATTTCAGAGTCAGAATTCCGTCGCCAGATGGAAGCACTCGCAAGGTGTCGTGACGCAGGTGCAGTGGAGGTTGTCACCTTTGAAGACGGGGCACAGCGGCTGAGCCCCATTCGCGGCTTTTGGGCAAAAATGCTTGGGCTGCGTGCATAATTCATGCCACGTGCCTGAAACGGCGCTCTCATCCGACTGAAAGTGGCAATTACCGATCCCGCCGCCGGCTCGCAAAACTCTGAATTTTCAGCTCTTTCGCTTCGTCAATTCCTTCATGCCTTGCAGCCCCCTTCACCAAAACTGCACTAGTTTGCATCTTCCAATTGTTGAAAGCTTGGTCCTAAAATCTGTTGACACGGGCGCTTTTCGATTGCAAACTCATTGAGCCTGGACGTTTGATCGGGAGCAGCATGGTGGCACAAGTTGGTGCAGGCGTTCCCGGAGTTCGATCTTTCCTTCCCCTGCGGATTCCGATACAGACACGCAACAGTGACCATCGAGGTATCGCTGATCGTTAAGCCTCGTGAAGCAAGAAAGTTTTGCCATTACCGTTGCGGTACGATGCGGCCCAGCGCACCTTCGCACACGCACAACTTGGAATTAGATACCCCAGCTGAAAATTGCAGCGGGGAACTGAGGGAGGGTTATGAGGGTAGGTAGCAAAAGATTATTTGCGCAAATAAGCATCGTAATGTTGATGGTCTTTGTCGGTACGATAGCCGGCTGGGCTCAATGCACAGCACCTCCGAATTATTCGCCGGATTTCAGCGGCCCTAGCGCGACGTTCCCTAATGCGAGTAGCCAGGCTTGCTTGACGCTGAATGGGACAAATTACGATTCGCCATCCGCAGCGTACCCGGGGTTCTACCCGTCAGTCGCCGGCGGATCCACTGTGCTTCGGATCACGCCCAATTCGCAGGCGTGGACAGGATCGGCTTGGTACACCACGCAGCAACCGGTTAGTGGCCCATTCTCCACCACCTTCACCTTCCAGTTGACTGGCGCGGGTGAATCGAGTCCGGGAGACGGTATTGCGTTCGTGATTCAGAATTCGGCCACCACTGCTTTAGGCCCTGAGGGTTGCGGAATCGGATTTGGTATGACGATCAATTGTCCGGTTCCTTACGGCCCTCAAGGTGGTATCCCCAACAGTCTGGCCATTGAGTTCAATACGTTTCAGAACTATAACGTCGACCCCAGTAGTAGCGACGTTACCATTCAAAACTGCTCGGGCACAGGTGCCAACAGCATCGACCCAAGCTGCAGCCTCGGAGTCAAGGATCTTACGACCCTGCAGAATCCCATTAACTTGGCCGACGGCAATGTCCATTCAGCGACCATCACATACGCGCCTTCAAGTCTGTCCAATTGCGGTCCTAATCAGACTACGACTTGCAGCAGTATCGACGTGATACTGGATGGAAAGGTTGACTTGTTCCCGGGGAACAGTGTCTTGTTCAATCTGTCTTCGATCGGCCTCAACAATGGTGCCGCCTGGGTCGGGTTCACCGGCGCCACCTACGCTGCAATTAACAATCAGGACATCCTTAGCTGGACCTTCACACCGCAAGCTCAGAGCACCGTAATCACTACCAATGCGCCTGCTGTTCTTTCTTTCCCCAACGCTTCGGGAAACGATGTCTACAGCTACCAGGCGCAGCTGACGCAGCCTTACGCGGAGCCTGTGCTGCAGGTGCAGCCGATTCTGATCAGTCCGCAAGCTTGTGACCAGCTCGTTGATCAGAATTTCTCGCCAGCGCGGTGTTTTGTTTATGAGAATGCAGAAAACACCGGGATTGATTCGTCTGTCATGTTTGCGGTCACGTGCCCGAACTCGGCAAACCAGCAGTGCAATGACAATGACACGTTCTTTGCAACGCTCGGAACGAACTTCAGCTTCACGTTCGGAGACAATCCTTTCTTCTTCTATCCGGGATTTTTGGGCCTCCTGAACCCATTCCCCGGCTGGCTGAAGGGTGCCGGTCCCAACGCGGCCAACCCGTGCCAACCGCCCGTTAGCGGTCCGCTGTTCCAAAGCAACCAGATCCAGTCGTTTAGCGTGAGCGGAGATCCTGGCGGCAGAACACTGGGTGGAAGCGGCGGAACCGGTTCTTGCTGGGTGGCTACGTATGACACGCCAGGCGAGATTTGGCCGGGCATCACGGTTAGCTCGCCCACGTTCACTACGTACAAACAGGGGCAAGTGGTTCAAGCCGTATACAGCTGCAAGAACCCAAGTACGTCAAAACCCTTGAGCAGTCCAACGGGGCCTTACCTGACAGCGGCAACCTGCACTCAGGCGACGGGTACTCAGAACTCTTGCTCGTTTACAGCTCCGCCGGGTGGTGGTTTGTCCTGTACCGGAACAGTCCCCACCTCGAAGAAGGGCTTGCAGCTCTTTACAGTCACAGGGGTTGATTCGGGTGGAAACCAGAACATCGACATCGTCATTTACAACGTGAAGTAAAACGTTGGATTTGACGTAGCCAACAACCTAAAGTTGTACTGAGGAGGTGCCGTTAAGGCGGTACCTCCTTTTTCTTTGGATCGCACATTTACCGCACTGCCTGTTGGCGCAAAATGCTCCGAGGCGACTCAAGTCCCGATGTCGACTCTCGATGTAATGGCTAGACCGTTACGGCGTCCCGAGCTATGTGAAGATTGACACGGACGACATGCCGCGAAGGACTTCTGCGTCATAACCGTTTCGACCGAACATGGTGAGCTTCGAGTTTGCGCCTCGCGCCCTGGGTGTAGCTATTGAGTGCGTCGAACTTCTTCCAGACTGTTTACTGAATTATGTGCTGGAGGAGAAGCCGAAGTTCCAAACGACCCGTTGGGTTGACGGGAAGATCGTTAAGCTCCTCTCGGCCGTTCCCCCTGACATCAACTACGGCGATGTCTTCGCCAAAAGCAACCTATAGGGCCCGAGCGTTTCGAACCGACGAGGTGCTTGCGGAAAGCGCTTTTATATTGCAGAGCGGGTCGAAGGCGCGTTCGCGTTAAATCTTAGCGCCTTGTGTGGCTCGCATCGACTCGTCGTAGATCGTCTTGAAGTCCTCTCGTTCCAACAGCTTTTCCGCTCCCGGATCTTTCTTCATCGTATCCAGTAGGCGCAAAGCCTCCCGGTAATGATCCTGCGCATCGCCAGCGCTCCCGGAGTCCCGCGCGATTGTGGCCAATAAGTAATGCGCCCGCGCGCTCAGCGGTTGCATTCCCAACTTGTCCGCCAATCCCAATGCTCGTTCAAGTTCCTGCCGCGCATGGGCGAGGTCGCGCTTTTGCATCATGGCTTCTGCCATGAACAGCGAGCACTCAACCGACGTGTATTTCAACCCCTGCTCGTCCGCCTGTTGAATTAAACTTCGCAGCCCGGCGATGTCCTGACCGCTTTTTTCCAGAACCTGAACTTTCGCCAGATTTGCCTTCGCCACCAGAATCGTTATCGGCTCTTTGCTGCGCGTTGCAGCCTGAAGAGCTTGAACATAAGCCGCGTGCGCAGCCTTTAGATCTCCGCGATAGAAGAAGCCGTCGCCTTGGAACCCGAGAGTCGTGGCCACCAGGCTGTCGCTATTCAGTTGCCGCGACAAGCTGAGGGCTTCCTCCAGATTCTTCGTCGCCTCGTCGCCGCGTCCCGCCAGAATGAGCGCCTGCGCCGCTCCACCTAGCACCTGCGCCATCAACGTGGTCTTGTCCTGGATGTCGCGGAATGTCTTCAATGCCTCCTGCTGGGAGTTAACCGCAGCCCCAAATCGACCCTGATAATCGAATAGCGTTCCCAGAGCAAATGACTCCCAGGCCGCGCCACGCTGATCGTTCATGCTTCGCCGCAGATCGAGCGCCCGCAGGTAGTACGTGATCGCTTGATCGTATTGGCCCATATCGGCATACGTTTCGCCGAGATTGTGGACAGCCTCTACAATGTCCTGCGGAACCTTCGATTTCTCGCGCAACTGCAACGCCTGCTGATAGTAGGTCAGCGAATCCTCGTATTGTCCCTTCTCGGAATAAACCGTCCCGATATTGTTCAGGCAGATCGCCTGCATGCTCTCATTGCCCAGTTCGCGCTCCAGTTCGAGAGCTTCCTTATACATCTTGAGCGCTTGGTCGTGATCGCCGCGATAGTCATAAAAATTTGCAAGATCGATCGTCGTGTCGCTCAGGCCGCGCTTGTCGCCAATCTCTCTCCGGATATTGAGCGCCTCCTGATAATTCGCCAGTGCCTCCTTCGTTTGGCCGAGTGAAGCCTGAGCCTTCGCCATTTCATTCAAGCTGAATGCGAGACCCCGTTTTTGCCCCACGCGCCGCCAGATTGTCAGCGCCTCCTGCTCATTGCGCAAGACCTCCTGCGGCTTACTCAACATGCGATACGCTACCGCCATCAGGTGCAGGCTCGTGGCTTCTTGCTCCTGGTTCCCGACCTGTACCGCCAGGCTATAAGCGCGATTCAGCGGATCAAGGCTCCCTTGAGGATCGCCGCTTTTGATCTGCACGCGTCCCAGGTCTAGCGTCGCTGAAATGTCTTTGGCATTTGCGCTGAGAATGTCCTGGTAATACTGCCGCGCCTTCGTTAGATCTCCTGAATCCTGGTACAGACTCGCCAGGGCCGATTTGATATCGGAATTATCAGGAGACGTCTTTGCCAGATTCTCGTACGCCTTGATCGCTTCCGGATAATTCTTCAGGACCTGCAACTCGATGGCATTCACCAGATACTTCTCTGCATCAGGCAGACCTTGACTCAGACTGACAGCCTTCTTTGCCGCCTGTTCCGCCTCGGTGTCGTAGCCAAGGCTGCCGTATGTCTGCGCCAGCCTCGCGAATGCCAGCGCGAACGCCGGATCCTCCTTGGTTGCGGAATCAAATTGCTTTTGCCCATCCACGCTCTTTCCATCTCGCTGAAATCCCAGCCCCAGGTTATAGTCGCGCAAAGCCTCAATCGATTTCGTGGTGGGTTGGAACGAACTGGCCTTAAGCTCCTTCATCACATCTTGCGGCAGCGCTAGTTGTTGACGAATCGACTCCGCAAGGTGATCGACAGCTCCAGGGATCTCTTTCTCATTTGGAACATCAACCTTCAGCGGAGTGACGCTGCCGCTCTTTATATCCTGCAGGCTGGCGTCAATCCGAATCTGATCGCCAAACTTTGCATATTGCCCCCAGACGACCCGGTCGGCATTGTTGAAATCGGCCACTCGCTTAATCGTGGCCGGATCAAGAACAGTCGTGGATGAAATCCTCAGGTCCGTAAATATCTGGTGTAGGCTGCCCGGACTCACAGTGCGTAATCTTGGTGATTGCCCAATATCCGTCGTCAGCATGTCCGCAAGGCTCGGTCCAAGCCAATCGAGGTTGGGATCGCCAGACGCATTTCGAAAAGGCAAGATCGCCAGCGAAAGCGGATGTACCACTGCGGTTGATGCCGAGTTCGGTGCCGCATGGAACAGGCGATCCCGTAGCAAATAGCCGCTGATTGCGAGTACCAACACCGTGACAATCCCCATGATAAAAGGCCACGGGATTGTCTGTCCCCACGGCTTAACCGTCGCGTCCAGCCGAATTGTGCCTGCAGCTCGCTTGTCTCTCCAGGTATTGAGATCAGCCAGAATGTCCTTCGCACTCTGATACCGCTGGGTCAAATCCCTTTCCAGGCATTTGCTGACGATTCCACTGAGGGCCCCCGGAATTTGCGCGTCAATGTCAGATACCGGGATCGCGCGTTCCTGCGTCCGTTTAATCAGGCTGGCCAATGCGCTCTCGGCATGAAAGGGTGTTTGACCGGTCAACATCTCGTAGAGGATGAGGCCGAGTGCGAAAAGATCAGAACGCTGATCAAGTTCCTTGCCCAGCGCCTGTTCCGGCGACATGTACTCCATTGTGCCGACGATCGCTCCCGTCTGGGTCATCCCATCGCCGCCCAGGGTGCGCGCCAGGCCGAAATCCATCACCAGGATTCGTCCTGAACTGTCCTGCATGATGTTCTGCGGCTTCAGATCGCGATGGATCACTCCAACACTGTGCGCAGCATCGAGCGCCTGGCATACCTGCTGCGTAACCTCCACCGCATCTTCGGGAGCGAACTTCTTTTTTTCGCGGAGCAGGCCACGCAGGTCTTTCCCCTCGACAAACTCCATCGTGATGAACTTGACCCCGCCTGCTTCGCCCAGGTCGTAAATGCGGATCACGTTGCGATGCGTCACCTGATGAGCAAGCAGCAACTCCTGCTTGAAGCGAGCGAGAATCGCTGGATTCGACGCCAATTCCGGACGAATCACTTTCAACGCGACAAAACGATCGAGTTCGCGATCAGAGGCTTTGTAGACCGCTCCCATGCCTCCCTCGCCGAGAAGATCCAAAATCTCGTAGCGCCCGCCAACCACCTCTCCGATCTGAAATACCGCGGCGCTGACATAGGAGCCGGTCTGGCTGGGAGGGGCGGGGGACGGTGTTCGTCGAGGCGTGAATCCCTTGCCGATGGTGGCGTTGGCATCGACTACCGTAGCGTCAGGATCGAAGCGAGGCGAAGCGTCAACTAGCGTGGCGTCGGGGTCGTGCGGGCGAGCATCGACGAGAGTCGCGTCGGGATCATGTCGTAAAGGCCGCGCATCAACCACAGTTGCGTCGGGATCCAGAGGTTTGGAACCTGAGCCTCCTGAACTGCCCGGACGCGAGATCGGCACCCCGCTCGCGGAACTCTCTCCGGCAAACGGCGTTCCAGTCCCCGCTTTTCCCGGCTTCTTGGGAACAGACTCTCCATGCGTCCGTGGTTTCTGGTCGTCCATGCTCGCGATTCAATGGGCAGAGATTGGAGAAGCGTGCCCGGCCGCCGCCCATAGCCATCCTAAAGGGCACGTAAGTAGAAGAAAGTATAAACGATTCTAGACCCCCGGAAGAACCAAGCTGGCCAATAACGTGATTGACGAACCCGCTTTAGAGGCCTCGTCCCAAAAACGCTGTTCTATAGGTCTCGGAGACATCCTCGCCACTTCGCAAACGCTTTGGAACTCCGGCAAAACTTTCGCGCAGCTCGTCCCGCTGTTCCGTCAGACAGGCTACAGTGAAAGTCCTTTTTTTCACAGAGTTGTCGAGCCCGAATCCGTGTATATTGGTTCCGATTTTGGGGCCCCTGAAATTCTATAATCCGCGCTCTTAAGCGGAAATTCTAAGGACATCAAAAAAGAAAGGCGAGATCGCGCCAGTTATCCTCCCCGACCGGCGCGAAACGGAGAATCCGGAAATCTACCCGCAACTCTTTCCTGCGAGGCCTGATTTCCCCCGCAAAGGCTTATTGGGGCTGGTGTTGTGCGATGAAGGAGTTAATCGCCAAGGTGTGTCGGGCGATCCCTGCTGGGAAGTGGGACTGCAAGCATTTATTGTGTGTTTTCACCCTCATTGTTTGCTGCTGTGTCGGATTAAGCGCGCAAACCCTTAGCCTCACAAGCAAGGACTTTGGATCCGTAGCCATAGGTTTTTCAAACTCAGTCAACGTCACTCTCACGAACGGCGCTTCTCCCCTGACAATTAGCGGACTTACTACGACGTCGGGGTTCTCTGACACGTCGAACTGTCCGATCTCTCCACAGACGCTCGCAGCGACCGCAAAATGCACGATCACCGTGTCGTTTAATCCGGTTGCGCTCGGTTCGGCGAGCGGAACCCTAGCGGTGAATGACAGTGCTTCGAACAGTCCTCAAACGGCGAGCTTGACGGGCACAGGCATAGCCCAAGTGGTCTTGTCTCCCGTGACCCTGGGAATGGGTAGTGTTCCGGTCAACACCACGAGTGCAGCCAAGACGGTGACGCTCAAAAATGCTCAACCGATACCGGTGACGATCGCGAGTATTGGCACCTCAGGCAACTTTGCACAAACATCAAATTGCCCGTTTTCGCCCAGCACGCTGGCTGCGAGCACGACGTGCACGATTTCCGTCACATTTACACCGACGGTCTCAGGGACAAATTCGGGGACTCTCACGGTCAGCGACAACACATCCACCAGTCCACAGAGTATTCCGTTGACCGGGACAGGAACTGGTTCTGGAGGCTCTGCCGTGAGCCTAAGCCCAGCCACTCAGAATTTCGGGTCAGTCGGGGTTGGCTCCTCCAGTTCCGCGAACTTTACTCTTACCAATGGCACGAGCCTGCTGACGATCACGAACATAGCTACCACCGGAAACTATTCCCCGACTTCCACCTGCCCGATCTCGCCCCAAACACTCACGGCAAATACCTCATGCACGATCACTGTAACTTTCAATCCCGGCACAACGGGAACGCTCGCGGGAACGCTGACTGTCACTGACAGCGCATCGAATAGTCCGCAAACAGCGACGCTGACCGGCACCGGAGCCAACGGTTCTACTGCGAGCCTGAGTCCCGCGAGCCAGAACTTCGGCTCCGTGGCAGTCGGTTCATCGGGCTCAGCTACGTTCACGCTTACAAATGGCACAAGCCCGCTGACGATCTCGGGTATCGGCGCGGCAGGCAACTACTCCCAGACGTCGGACTGTCCAGTGTCACCGCAAACGCTCGCGGCGAATGGATCGTGCACGATCACCGTTAGTTTCAACCCGGCCACAACCGGCACGCTCACTGGAACTCTGACAGTCAGCGATAGCGCGTCGAACAGCCCTCAGACCGCGACATTGACAGGGATAGGGGGTGCAGCGAATTCGTCTGTGACTTTGAGTCCTGCGAGCAAGGCTTTTGGCTCCGTAACGGTCGGTTCCTCAAGCTCGTCCAACTTCACACTTACAAACGGCACGAGCGCATTGACCATCGCCAGCATCGGGACCACAGGAAATTATTCCCAGACATCGAATTGTCCGATCTCGCCGCAGACCCTGGCGGCAAATGGATCGTGCACGATCACCGTCAATTTCAACCCGGCCACAACCGGCACGCTTACCGGAACGCTGACAGTCAGTGACAGCGCGTCGAACAGCCCACAGACTGCGGCACTGACCGGGACCGGAGCCGCCGGTAGTTCATCCGTAACGTTGACTCCGGCAAACAAGGGCTTCGGTCAGGTTGCCATTGGTTCTTCTAATTCTGCCAATTTCACTCTCACAAATACCACGACCCCGTTGACCATCTCGAGCATCGGAACGACGGGCAATTATTCGCAGACATCGAATTGCCCCATTTCGCCGCAAACGCTTCCGGCCAACGCATCATGCACGATCACAGTGAGTTTTGGCCCGGTCTCTGCGGGTGCGCTCACCGGAACGCTGACCGTCACCGACAGCGCGTCAATCAGTCCTCAAACGTCGAGCTTGACGGGCACGGGTGTGCTGGCTGTGGGTCTGTCGCCCGGCGGTCTAGCCATGGGAAGCCAAACCGTGGACACCACCAGCGCGTCGAAGCCCATCACACTGACGAACAATCAGTCCGCGCCGCTCACGATTTCGAGCATTTCCACGTCGGGCACCTTCGGCCAAACCTCAAACTGCCCAATGTCGCCAAGTACCCTCGCGGCCAATGCAACTTGCACGATTTCGGTTACGTTCTCTCCAACAACCAGCGGCACGGTTTCCGGAACGCTGACCATAACTGACAGCGCACCGAGCAGCCCACAAATGGCGTCGTTAACCGGCACTGGTGTTCTTCCAGTCACTCTTTCGTCAAGCACCCTTTCATTTTCAAGCCAGCTGATTACCACCACGAGTTCATCTCAGTCGGTCACGTTGAAAAATGCACAATCAAACGCACTGACGATTTCAGGCATTTCTACGACGGGCAATTTTGCGCAGACTTCTACGTGTCCCATTTCTCCAAACACGCTCGCCTCGGGCGCTACTTGCAAAATCTCTGTGACGTTCACTCCTGCCGCGGTGGGAACTCTCACCGGCACGTTGACGGTGAATGACAACGCGCCTACAAGTACGCAAACGGTTGGCCTGACGGGAACAGGAAGCCTCGCAGGACTTTCTGCCATTTCGATTTCGCCGGTGAATCCGACCGTTCCGATGGGGAGCCAGGTTCAACTTGTCGCCACCGGAACCTTCCCCTCAAAGCAGCTCATCAACATCACTAACTTTGTCACGTGGTCTTCGTTCGCTCCTGAATACGTGCCCGTAAGCGCGAATGGTCTGGCGCAGGGCGTCGCCGTGGGCACGGCGGCGATTACGGCGAGTTCTGGATCGTTCACGGGGCAGACGAGCGTGACTGTGGGCGAGCCCGCAGTCACTTCGGTGACTGTTAGCCCGGGCGGTTCCTCAATCGCAGTGGGGTCTTACGAGCAGTTTGTCGCCACGCTTAACTACAGCGACGGTAGTTCGAAGCAGCAGACTACCGGAGTTACTTGGACATCCTCTGCCTCGAACGTTGCCGCTATTTCTTCCTCCGGCTTGGCAGACGGATTGTCGGCGGGGACGACTACGATTCGGGCATCCGTCGGAGCGCTCAGCGGCAGCACATCGCTCAACACGACGCAGCCCACTTGTACCGCTCCGCCGTTAGGGATGATCGGCTGGTGGACCGGGGACGGCAATACAGTAGATATCGCCGGCAGCAACTCGGGGACGCTCCAAAATAGCGCGACCTATGGCAATGGGGAAGTGGGCCAGGCATTCACCTTCGCCGGAAATGGTGCCTCTGTTCTTGTGAACGCTCCGGTGTACTCTCCGGCAGCGGGCACCCTAATGTTCTGGTTCCTATCGACTGGGGGCGGCTATATGACCGGTAGCGAAATCAGTGGCCAGAATCGCGCTCCGGGCTTCTGGATCGACTCGCAAAACAATCTGTACTGGGAGTTCGGCGACTTATCGGCGCAGCCACTCGGTCAACTAAGTCCTAACCAGTGGTACCACGTGGCGCTCACTTACTCCGGCTCAAACTCCGCCGTAAATGTAAACGTATACCTGGACGGCGCTCTGGTGGCCACTGCGCTGGCCGATGCCAATGCAGCGTGGAATCAGCAGGTCGCCTTCGGAGCATACCTGGGCGCGCAGCAGCCATCATTTGTGGGTTCGATGGACGAGGTCGCAATCTTTAATCAGGCTCTCAGCCTGCAGCAAATCGAGCAGATCTACGGTGCTTACAGCGGCGGTGTGTGCAAGCCTACGCTGCAATCGATCGCTGTAAATCCATCGGCTCCAACGGTCGCTCCAGGAATGACGCAACAGTTCAGCGCAGCCGGAACCTACAGCGATACAACGGCTCATGATCTGACCTCGTCAGCTACGTGGAACACCGACAACCAGGCCGTGGCGACCATCAACACGACGGGGTTGGCAACAGCAGTCACGAGTGGCTCAACCAATGTCTCCGCAGCTCTCGGAACTGTCAGTGGGTCGACGGTCTTGACGGTTGCGCCCACTTTGGTCTCGATTCAGGTGAACCCGCAGAATCCGGCGGCGGCAGCCGGAACCACGCAACCCTTTACCGCGACTGGAACTTTCACCGACGGTAGCCAGTACGATGTGACATCTTCCGTCAGTTGGAGTTCTTCTTCAACCGCGGTAGCGACGATCTCGGCGAGCGGGATTGCCACTTGCGTGGGCGCCGGGCAAGCCACCATCACAGCGGCAGCAGGGTCCGTGACCGGACAAACTCTGCTAACGGTGACCCCCGGAACTTTGACATCGATTACCGTCACCCCTGCGAACCCAAACATTGCTGCGACGAGTGCCCTGCAGTTTACGGCGACCGGAACCTTCAGTGATGGCAGCCAGCAGAACATAACCAGTACCGTCACCTGGAGTTCCTCAGCGACGAACATCGCCGGCATCAACTCGACTGGCTTGGCAACCGCGCTGGCGGCAGGCCAGACAACGATCACTGCAACGTCGGGTTCCATCTCGAATACCGCAACCCTGACCGTAACCAGCGCCGTGCTGGCTGCGATTCAGATCACACCGCTGAGTCCCATTGTCCCGCTCGGAGCCACGGGACAACTCAGTGCAACCGGAATCTATACAGACGGCAGTTCCAACGACATCACAGACATGGTTACTTGGTCCTCCTCAGTCCCGACGGTGGCGATCATCAGCAATGGTGCCGGAACGCAGGGCTTGGCGACGGGACTCTCGACCGGTTCCACAATTGTCTCAGCAACCTTTGGTGCGCTGCTCGATTCCACCGTCATGAACGTCGATGACCAGGTCATCACAATCAGCGTAGGTCCCAGCAGTGCCGTGGTGAACCAAGGCGGGACACAACAGTTTGCGGCGACAGCGACGTATAGCAGCGGCGCGCAACTCGATCTGACCAATGCCGTCGTCTGGAGTTCTTCCAATCCATTAGTCGCGACCGTAAGTGCCTCCGGGCTCGCGACGAGTTCCGCGGCCGGTCAGGCGGTTATCACTGCGACTCTTGGCTCGTTTACCTCTTCCGCGAACGTCACGGTCAGTCAGACTTTGTCCGTCTCAACGCCCACGCATCCCAGGGTTGATATCTCAGACGGCACCACCGGCCAACTATTCGTTTCTTGGGATTCGATGCAGGGAGCGACTTATTACAACCTGCAGCGTTCCACCAGCGCCAATTCCGGCTTCGCCCAGGTAAGCGCCTGCAGCGGGACAAGCAATGTCGGCAACATACAGACGAACAGCGGTTCCATGGCTTGCCGCGATGGCAGCCTTACCCCTGGAACGACCTACTACTATCGCGTCGCGGCCTGTAATGCCAGCGGATGCAGCAATTACTCGTCTGTCATTTCCAACATTCCGATTACGAGCGATTGCACTTCGACGCAAATGCCGAATGTCAGCGGCATAAAACTTCTTCCCCCGATCTCCGTAGCTGCAAACGTCGTTGACCCCACAGTTACTTTCTTGCCGACGACCGACGAGTATGCTGCCTATGCGGCCACGAGCATCCCGCGTCGAAATATGCTTGTCGTCGAGCTTCCCGGCTCAGGAGGCACCTGCGATATCGGCAACGTTGGACAGTTGGCCGAGAGACTCGGATTTGACGTGATCTGCGTCAATTACTCGAATGCAACAGAGCAGATCAACATCTGCACCGGCGATGTCAATTGCTTCGGCAATGTCTCGCAGGCGAAACTTGACGGCACCGGACCCTGTTCAGTGTCGCAATCGTCGGTCTGCGGCATCGATCCATCCACGAAACAGCCTTACGTCAACAGTAATCCAGCCGATGCCGTAACTCAGCGCATCTCGATGATGCTGCAATACCTGAATAACAAAGGCTACAACCAGAATGGAACGAACTGGGGCGCCTATCTTTCCGGCACTGCACCGCAGTGGAGCAGCATTATCATCGGCGGTTTCTCGCAAGGCGGGGACATGGCAACCTTTGCGGCGTATGAACACCTTGTTGCCCGCGCGTACAACTTGTCGGGCCCCCCGCAGGCAACTCCGGTGAATGGCGTAATGACAGCCGCGTCATATTTCACCCAGATGACTCCAGTCACCAATATCCGCGACATCTATGGTCTCGTGAGCGTCAACGATCCGCTGTATTCAAGTGGCGACTACTTCGCGGTGTGGGCGGCGCTAGGTTTCACGGCGGCAAACAACGATGCAGAAGTAAGACTCAACACTTCAACTCCAATCGGAATCACCTGCAATGCGGGAACTCCGTCGCATAGTTTCTCAACCAGTGCGCCGGTATCTCCCGGCGGAGGACACACCGACACGCTGTATCTCTGGAATGAGGACGTCTACAAGTTCTTCCTGATCGACTAAGTTAGTGGCGCGGCAGAAATAGTTCGCATCCCATGTAAGTTCCCTTGGCAGCTATGGCACAGCGTGATGAGATTCGCTTCCGTATCGCTCCCTTTTCCAGCGAAGAATCTGCGAAGTGATCTTCTGGAGAACACACCCGAAACCAAACCAATATGCCCCTCATGAAGAGTGTCCACCTTAGCGACGACGCCAGCCTTGAGAAAGCACCTGACCTGATTCGGAGAATTGTACCTGGTAGGTAATCCACGAGACCGGGAGGTTGCGACGCATCGTCGCGAAACGCAAATCCAAAATCTCCACCACAGCTTGGTGGTCCTCCATGTGAAAACGCGTGACCGGAAATCGAGCGTATCGCAATACTTCCTGCACCTCGCCAAGTCTCCGGGCTTGTTCGATAAATTGATTTGATGGGGAGTCAACGTAATACGTGCGTTCACTGCTCGGGTCGTTCTCTGGATCCGCGCTCAGTCGCAGGCCATCACGTAACCCCATCTGTGCCTCATAGACGCCGTGCGGACTGCGCACAAGTCCATCCCAGTGCCAGAGGGATTGGGGAAATGGGGAAGTCGGAAGAGCGGCAATGATCTGCGCGTCCACCTGCCTGTGCGCGGCGAACTCCTTCACGCGCCCCAGGGCAACGTGGTGCGCGTACGTTACGACAAGGATGTAGGCGACGACCAGAGACAGTCCGCCACGATTCCAGGCCGCAAAGGACACGCGCAATCCCCAGCTGCGAAGGGCGGGAATTAGAAATACAACTGCGAGCAAGGTGGCCAAAAGCAGAACAGCGAAACCAGAAATCGAGACGCCAAATAATGCTTGTGCGATTCGGGATGCAATCAGCGGGGCAGGCGCAAAGATGACACATAAGAGACCGGCTCGGCCCGGCACCCGTTCCGGATCGGCGTATGCCCATGCCAACAATTGAGGAACCAGCAAAATTCCCGTAAATGTGAAGTCGACTACAAAAAGGATGTCCCAGGCGGTTCGGTACCACGTTACCGGCGACCAGAGCATCGCGCCAAAGCCTGTCAACAGATCGAGAAAGATGTGGGTGAAAATTCCCACTGTGTAGAGACCGGTTAACTTGAAAAATGTCGGGGTTTCCCAATCTCGCCAGCGCGCGATGATACGCGTTAAAGCGGCGAGAGCGACGGCCCAAACGGGAAGGCAGAGCAGCGAGTGCGTGATGCTGCGATGCCAGGTGTTTAGCCACAGTTCGTGGCGTGAAAACGGGTCACGCAACACGCCTAAATCCGGAAAGATCGCACCTATCATCAGCGCCCAAGTCGTAATTCGTTGGCGATTCATCTCCTTTGTGGGTAACAAGCCCGCGCCACGGAAGACGGCCTTGCTGATCAATGTGCCCGCAATTGCGTCAGTGATGATGTCCATAGTGACAGCCCGGCAATCCTGAAGCAGTCACCAACGGGGCAGTTTTCTCCAAACTGCGCCCCGATCCGTACTGCTCCAGCTCCGGGTTGGTGAAAAGCTCTCGTAACCCCAGTCCCTCATAATATGCTAGGAATCCGCAAATATACGGATCACTTGATCCGAAATCTTGCGGGATGTCGATTACGGTGTCACCGGTGTATTCTTTGCAATGTTTCCTGGTTGTCTGGCACTCGGCGCGAAGACCGCGGAGACGCTGAGGAAGCGGCCCGTTATGACCTCGCGTTAGTTGAGGTTTGGATATCCGGCTATGCGGTTGAGAATTCAGCCGCGGGAAAAAGGAGGTTGTCTGCCAGTGTTTCGCGCGCAACGAGGACAACCCTCGCTACGATATTCCGTCTCATTTTGCGGATTCGCATTCATCCTGATTTTGATTCTCATTTCGCGTCCCGGAAGGACAGACGAGCTGGATCATCTTGTTGTCCGTCTAGGGAAGACTGTAAGAATCACAGCTTCGTACAACTATTGCTGGTTTCCGACCGTGCATCAGTTTCCAACCGGCGAAATACTTGCCACAATGCGCACGAGCCCGGACGAGACGAATCCTGAAGGTGAATTTTCGGCATATTGCATTTCGAAGGACGGAGGAAAGACATGGAGTCGACGTTATCCTCTGGGAGCTGGTGGAAATATAGATGAAGCTTATAGTCAGGTACCTCTCGATGGTGGAATCTGGGCGCTGGGGGCTGGTTACCTATCATTAGAACCATTTCCTCCGAATCAAAAAATCGATTTTCATGTCACCCTGACAAGATTCTCCCAAGCTGGAATGGACATCCATCAAATCAGGGACGCCAAGATTCATCTTTCTGAACCTGCTAAATTCGAGCCGGTCGAGCTTTATGCCACTAAGACTCCGGACGCGTCTAGGCTCGGAACAGTTCCATCGCCTCAGCCTTTTGGAGCAATTATTGGCGGGCCCGGTAGAGAATGGCTGACCACGCTGATGTACACCACAGAAGGCGATCAACACCGCTTGGTTCTTCTCCGTTCTCTTGATGACGGCCATACCTGGAATGAAGGTGCGACCATTGCTGCAGTACAACCTCAAAACAGGCCGGATTGGATGGGCGATGGCTGGCCGGGTGAGCCGGGTTTCGTTCGGCTCTCAGAAAACCGGCTGTACATGATTTTCCGGACCGGTGATTACATGGGCGAAACCTGGTCGTCTGACGATGGCAAGACCTGGTCTCCAGCAGTTTCGACTGGCCTCAAAGGAGTAGCCCCTCATTTAAGACTGATGAGTAATGGATTGTTGGCGTGCACGTTTGGCCGACCCGGTCCGGTAGCAATCATGTTTAGTTCGAACGAAGGAAAGAAGTGGGCTGCCATCACACCAATTTTCAGAGGCAAAAGCAGTGCGTACACCGATGTGATTGAGGTCGAACCGGGTAAGCTCTTCGTGGTGTTCGACTCTTCTCCAGAAGGTGGAAATCCTCTTCCTGACACAGGCACATTCCCTGAACACTCCATCTACGGAACATTTCTCGAAGTTCAAAAGCGATGACGATCACCATCCAGATGCCAGAGGGTAATAGGTGAACTTGCACCTTCACATCGTCGATGCCGTCCGGCACGCCGGGCATCTTTAGGTTCCAGATCCGCCGGCGTGACTTGCTGGCGGCCGAAGCGTACTGGCCGAGACATGTCATTGTCGCGTTTTCGTTCACGCAACTCACACCAATCGAACCTTGCCTCGTTCATAGCCCATCAATAGAATGACTTGTGGAATAAAATTCCCCACTGATAAATGCCTACCATGAGCACGACTACATGAGTCGACTTTGGATCACGAACAAAACCCCTCGGAAGGTGTGGTGATGGCCAAGAATTTCTGGCGTGACCGTTCCATCTTGGTTACAGGCGCGAGCGGTCTACTCGGTGGCTGGTTGACGAAACGCCTGCTCGAGAAAGGCGCGGACGTAGTTTGTCTCGTCCGTGATTGGGTCCCGCAAAGCGAACTCGTCCGCAAAGGACTGCTCGAAAAAGTCAATGTCGTGCGCGGTGATGTGATCGATCGCGATATTATCGAGCGCGCTCTAGGCGAATACGAGGTGCAGACGGTCTTTCACCTCGCTGCCCAGACGATTGTCGGAATTGCCAACCGCAATCCGGTCTCGACCTTTGAAAGCAACATTCAAGGCACATGGAACTTGCTCGAAGCTTGCCGCCGCTCGCCGATGGTAAGTGCCATCGTGATTGCATCTTCCGATAAAGCCTACGGTACTCATGATGTGCTGCCCTATGGCGAAGAGATGGCGCTCCAGGGACGGCATCCCTATGACGTGAGCAAGTCTTGTGCCGACCTGATCGCGCAGGCCTACGCCGCCACTTACGACTTGCCCGTCGGCATCACTCGTTGTGGAAATTTTTATGGTGGTGGCGATCTCAACTGGAACCGCGTCGTGCCGGGCACGATTCGTTCGATCCTAAGGAGTGAGCCCCCCGTCATTCGTTCTGATGGTCAATATATCCGCGATTATTTCTACGTCGAGGACGGCGCTGCGGCCTACATGTTGCTCGCCGAGCGATTGACCGCGGATCGCGGACTTCGCGGCATGGCGTTCAACTTCTCCAACGAAATCCAGATCACAGTTCTGGAACTCGTCGCGAAGATCCTTGCCAAAATGGATTCGGATCTTAAGCCGGACGTGAGGAATCAGGTTTCTAACGAAGTGCGCCACCAATATTTGAGCGCAGAGCGCGCTCGCAAGGTGCTGAATTGGGCCCCTGAGTTCACTCTGGACGAGGGATTGGATCGCACCATCTCGTGGTATCGCGAGTTTCTTGGGCAGCGAGAGACTGTATCGTCAGCCATCTCATAAAAAGGGGCCGTAAAGCAGCCTCGCTCGCAAAGGGCTCCGTCTACCTGGTCAACTAGCGACCGTAACCAGCTGCTCTCAATGCGTCCCCGAAGCACGTCAGAAAGTGGTTCACGCCTTCTTCGGTGGCCAGCGGCCCCATAATTCCTACTCGGAAAATCTTACCGGCCAACGGGCCAAATCCCCCGCTGATCTCGATGCCATACGGCTGCAAAAGGTGAGCACGCACTTTCGCGTCGTCAACACCATCCGGTACGCAGGGCGTGTTCAGATTCCAGATGCGATGCTCCGGCGCGACCAGCATCTTTAACCCCAACGCCTCGATGCCACGAACAAATTGTTCATGCGCACGACGATGTCGTTGCAGCCGATTCTGAAGTCCTTCCTCTTCAATGAGCGAGAGCCCTTCATGCAATGCATAAAACATCGTCGCGGAGGCCGTGTGATGATAACGGTGCGATTGCGTCAGATAGTCCGCAATCATCGACAAGTCGAAGTACCAGCTCCGATTCGGCTGCTCGCGTTTTTTCAGCCGATCCATAGCACGCGGCGAGATGGTCACCGGGCTCAAGCCGGGGGGGCAGCTCAATCCCTTCTGCGTGCAACTGTAAGCCACGTCAATTCCGGTCTCGTCCACCGTCACCGGCATGGCGCCGAGAGACGTCACGCAATCGGCGATCACGATTGCGTCAACGTCGTGCGCCGCCGAACAGATCGCTTTGCCCTCGGTGAAGACGCCTGTCGATGTCTCTGCCTGCACATAGGCGACAACCTGCGGTCGCTCGCGGCGAATCCACTCCGCAGCCTCGTTTAAATCGAACGCTTCTCCCCACGGCTTCTCCAGGCGCACGATCGTTCCGCCATGGCGTTTCGCCATCTCCGTAATGCGATCGGCAAAGAAACCCGCCGCCAGCACGCCCACCTTGGTTCCCGCCTCGACGAAGTTGGAAACCGCCGTCTCCATTCCTCCGCTACCAGTCGCAGAGATGGGAAGCGTAAGCTCGTTTTTCGTACCGAAGACGTCGCGCAACATACGCTGCACACCTTGCGATACCTCGAAAAAATATGGGTCGAGATGGCCGACGATCGGCTTAGCCATCGCTTCGTAAACGCGAGGGTGCACCTGCGTCGGCCCGGGGCCATAAAGAAGTCGCTTCGGCGGGTTTATCGACAACGCGTTAGACGCGCTGGTGGTTTTTTCCGTAGAGATCACAGTTCGCTCCAGGATGGAAGTGCACAAGCAACCTGAATTGACATCCTAATACCGTCGAGACGTCTGCGAACAGGGCGGTCGGAACCTGCGGTTCCGTAACCAAAGCCCGTTCTCCACGCGCGGCCCTGCCGCAACCATTTTTCAGTTCAACTTCCCGACCACCTTTTCAGCCGCCTCCAGGACCTGGCCTTCTTTCGCCACCCGGGTCAAAGTGTTGATGTCATCGAAGAGCGGTCTGTCTTCCTCGAGCTTCTTCACAGACTGGCGAACAACTTCATACGCCGCTTGGGATGCCGGCGAAGGCCTGACCGGAGCCCGCAGATCGAAGGCTTGCGCTGCCGCCATCAGCTCGATGGCGGTTACATACCAGGCATTTTCCAGAATCTGACGCGTCTTGATCGCCGTGGTCATGCTCATCGAGACGAAGTCTTCCTGATCCGCCGCCGCAGGGATCGACCCGGTCGCCGCAGGATGACTCAGTACGCGATTCTCGCAAACCAGGCTTCCTGCCGTGTATTGCGACAGCATCAGCCCCGAGAACATTCCAGCTCCCCTGGTAAGAAATGCCGGCAGCCCCATTGACAAATGAGGATTCATGAGCCGATTCAGTCTGCGCTCGGAGAGCGCCGATACCGTGGTCACCGACATGCCGACCAGTTCGAGCGCAAAAGCCATGGGCGTGCCTTGAAAATTTGCGCCGGTTAACACCAGGTCTTCGTCGGGGAAGAAGACTGGATTGTCAGCGGCATGGTTGAGCTCAATCTCCAACATGTATCAGCTCCACTGGAACGCGTCTTTGGCAGCCCCGATGACTTGCGGGCTTGAGCGGAGCGAATAAGCATCCTGTACTTTCTTCCCGGGCAGTTTCAGCAGTTCTGAGCCCTCGGTCAGTCTGCGAACATCTTGGGCGCAGGCTTGGGCTCCCGGATAGCCGCGCACATTGTGCATGCGAGGATCGTAGGCCGCCATGTTCGCGTTGAGCGCTTCAAGAGTCATCGACAAGCACACTTCCTGCGTCCTCAGCCATCTCTCCGCGTCGTAAAGTTCCAGGCAGCCCATTCCGGTTGTGAGATCCGAGCCATTGATCGTGGCCAAGCCATCCCGCTCCCGAAAGGCAATCGGCTGAAGTCCCGCTTCGGCCAAGCCCTCCTTGGCTGGCAAACGCCTTCCTTTGTAGAAGACTTCGCCCTCGCCCATCAGCGTGATGGCCATCTGCGCCATTGGGGAGAGATCGCCGCATGCCCCTACCGATCCCTTCTGACACACCACCGGGGTGACTCCGCGATTGAGCATCTCGACCTGGATCTCCACAACCTCGTGGCGAATTCCCGAGTGGCCCCAGCAATGAGTATTCAGGCGCGAAAGCATACCTGCGCGAACGTCTTCTTCCGTACAAGCTTCGCCGCAGCCGGCGGCATGCGAATAGAGCAGGTATTTCTGGAATTTTTCCACCTGCTCCGGAGTCAGCACCACTTCCGAAAGTTCACCGATGCCGGTGTTGACCCCGTACATGATCTCCCGAGCGCCGATCTTCCGTTCGAGAAGATCGCGGCATTTGTTGATGCGTGCGACAGCGTCCGGACATACCTGAATTGGCAGGCGACGGCGGGCGACGGCAGCGACGTCCTCGATCTTCAGGGAATGCCCGTCCAGCACTACGCTCGTTTCTTGTTGGCTCGGCCGCGCTTCATCTAATACGACGGTCATAGCTCCTCCTCACATAGCAGCATGAATCTCCAACACAAACCTATTGCGCCGCCTCGTGAGGCGGTAGGACTCATGTCACTAGCCGCCGTGATCGCTGCTTAACTGAATTTGGTTAGCTGAAGCCGTTCGGCCGAAGAAGAGTCGTTGGCCACAGAGAGTCATCGGAGAATGTACGCTGCAGCCAGACTGCGAAACGATTCGCATTGATGCGCCTTGGCTGTCTCATCCCAGCCCAACTCCGCCGCCATCAGTTCGGCCACTGCGGGCGCCATCTCCAGCGCTGCTCGCGCATTCAAGAACAAAGCTCGCGTTCGTCGCGCGAGCGTGTCTTCCACCGTTCGCGCCATCTCGCGGCGCACCGCCCATACCACCTCCGCTCTCAAATAAGGCAGCGCCGGATGAAGAGGCTCGCCCAAACCCTCGTTGGCCGCGATCAGTGTTCGAATCTCAACCGCGTCCGATCCGTAAACTGAGAACACCCCGGAATGCTCCACGGCATCGTGACGACCGCGCGGGCAACCATGGATCGCCAAGTCACGCGTAACGCACGGCCGAGCCGGCAATTTTGCAATTATCGCGGCCTTGTCAACACAGTCCTCCGCCATCAGCCGATAGGTCGTCCATTTGCCGCCCATCACGCTGATCATCCCCGAGCGCTCAAGGTGGATGACGTGATCGCGCGAGAGAGCGGCCGTCCTTCCCGCTCCCGAACTCCCAACCAGTGGCCGAATTCCCGCGAACACACTGAGCACATCGTCCCGCGTCGGCGCCTTCGCCAGATACTGGCCCGCAGTCGCCAGAACGAACTCGATTTCTTCTTCCTGAGCCACGGGTTCGAGCATGGCCGCTTCTACCGGCGTATCGGTCGTGCCCACCAGTGTGTGACCGTTCCACGGGATCGCGAACAGGACTCTCCCGTCGCTAGTGTGCGGCACAATGATCGCGCTCTCACGCGCCAGAAACTCAGGACCGAACACCAGGTGAATCCCTTGGCTCGGAGCGATCATCGGCGCGACCGTCGAATCGGCCGCGGCCCGCAACTGATCGGCGAACGCCCCGGTCGCATTGATCACCACTTTAGCTTCGGCATGAAATTCCTGGCCACTTTCAACCTCGCGAGCAATCACACCCGTGACCAGTCCGTCGCTGCTCTTGGTCAGACCTGTCACGTGGACATAATTCAACAAAATCGCCCCTTGCTCCGCAGCCGTCATCACCATGTGGATCAAAAGGCGTGCGTCGTCGAATTGTCCGTCGTAGTAAATCGCTCCGCCGCGCAGACCGTCCGTCTTCAAAGTTGGCAAACGTTCCAGCGTTTCCTCGCGCGACAATATCCGTGTCGATCCCAGCCCATATTTGCCTGCCAGCGCTTGATAGAGTTTCAGACCCAACCCGTAAAACGGAGCTTCCCACCACTCATAATTCGGAACTACGAAAGCCAGATCGTGCACAATGTGAGGCGCGTTCTTGAGTAATAATCCCCGCTCCCTCAGCGCATCCATCACCAGCCGAATATTTCCTTGCTCCAGATACCGCACTCCGCCATGAGCCAGTTTCGTACTTCGGCTCGAGGTGCCCTTGCCAAAATCGCTTTGCTCGAGCAGCAGCACGTCATAGCCGCGTGACGCCGCGTCGATCGCAACTCCCACTCCGGTTGCGCCGCCGCCGACCACGATCATGTCCCAAGCTTTCGCATGGGACTCCATGCGGCCCCACATGTCTTCTCTCTTCATGAATGTTTATTTTCGCTGGATGTGATGATATCGGAAGGATTCAAGGCGCCACATCTCGCGATCAACCTACTCGACCCACGCCATCGAACGCGCGACCGCCTTCTTCCAAAAGTGATAGAGCCGCTCGCGGGATTCCGTCGCCATCGCCGGTTCCCAACGCTTGCCGACTCCCCAATTCGAGACCAGCTCATCAATCCCGGAAAAGAAACCGACACCCAATCCCGCCGCATACGCAGCACCCAGCGCCGTTGTCTCACTCACCATCGGACGAACCACAGGCCGCGCCAGAATGTCCGATTGAAATTGTATGAGCAATTCATTACCAACCATCCCACCGTCGGCGCGAAGAACGTCGAGCTTGATCCCTGAGTCCTTCTCCATCGCATCCACCACGTCACGCACTTGAAACGCAGTTGCCTCAAGCACTGCGCGAGCAATGTGTCCCTTGTTTGCGAAACGAGTTAATCCCGCGATCACTCCTCGAGCATCGTGCTTCCAGTAGGGCGCATAGAGCCCGGAAAATGCCGGGACGAAATAAACGCCTCCATTGTCATCGACCGTGCGGGCCAGCGCCTCAATTTCTCCGCTACTCTCTATGAACCCCAGATTATCGCGAAGCCATTGCACCAGCGCGCCTGTAATCGCGATGCTTCCTTCCAGCGCGTAACGTTGCTTCGCGCTTCCCAGCTTGTAAGCAACCGTGGTAATCAGCCCGCATTTGGATTCGACCGCCCGCTCTGCCGTATTCATCAGCAGAAAACATCCAGTGCCATAGGTGTTCTTCGCTTCTCCGGATTGAAAGCAGGCTTGCCCCACCAGAGCCGCCTGTTGATCTCCAAGGTCGCCTGCGATCGAAACTCCGGCAATCTCTGTAAGCCGTGCCTCCCCATAAACTTCGCTGCTCGAGACAATTCTCGGCATCATCTGCCGCGGAATCGCAAAATCGCTCAGAAGATCGTCGTCCCAATCCAGCGTGCTCAGATTCATGAGTTGAGTGCGGCTGGCGTTCGTCACATCCGTGATGTGGATGCCTCCATCTGTTCTGCCAGTGAGATTCCAAATGAGAAAAGTATCGATGTTGCCGAACAGCAACTCGCCATGCTCGGCTCGCGTGCGTGCTCCCGCGACATTGTCCAGGATCCACCTAAGCTTGAGTCCACTGAAATAGGTGGAGAGCGGCAGTCCCGTTTTTTTTCGATACCTGTCCTGGCCGCCTTGCTTCGCGAACTCGGCAACCAGGTCGTCAACGCGCGTGTCTTGCCACACAATTGCGTTGTACACCGGCTTGCCTGTTTTCGGATCCCAGACCACAGTCGTCTCCCGCTGATTTGTGATTCCGACCGCAGCGAGGTCTTGCGGCCGCAACAAACCCGCTTCCATCGCTTCGTGAATTACTTCTTTTGTGCAACGCCACATCTCCTCTGGATCGTGCTCCACCCATCCCGCCTGCGGATAAATCTGGCGGTGCTCCTTCTGGGCAGCGCTTACAATGTGACCCAAACGATCGAAAACGATGAAACGCGTGCTCGTTGTCCCCTGATCGATCGCGCCAATGTAGTCAGCCATCTACTGCCCTTCCTTCCAGGCTTTGCCGCTTCTGTTTCCCAAGATACGTCAGGCCTCGGATTCTAGCTCTGCCGGAGGTCATCGTACGCGTCGCCCAAGATTTGTCATCCCGACTGGAGCGGAGGCGGAGCCGAGCGGAATGGAGGGACCCTGCGTTTCTTGGCGATCACTCTTGCGGTTACACTGAGCCACATCTTGATTCCCGTCATATGAGGCGGGGGTGACGAAGCGAAGAGGCTGATGACGAGTAGAAGGACTTCGCACTCGCTTCATCCATGGGTTTGGGTAGGGCATGGCTTCAGGCACGCCATTTGCAGCCTCTACTCGCGTGGGTTTAGCCCCTGGGGGCTAGCAGTTAACTTCGCAAGAGCAATTCTCCATCGCACGCCCCGCACAGAACACCAAATCTAGTTCCTCTAACTTGACACCGAACGCTAAAATAGAACTTACTAACTGCGCGTGGGGTACAAACGGATTAATCCCCTGCGTCGCCGATCTTTGAAAATGACTCAAAGGCACCGGGTGAGCATCAAACTGAGCGGCCAATTCCTTATTTTGCAAGACTTTACCTCTAACCCCTTTGCGATGAGGACTTTGGCGGGAAATGTTCGCTAAAATCCTGATTCTAATAGACCGGCGAGGGGAGGGGGTGGGGAGGCCCGGTACTAGCCAGTAAACAGGCCGATTTTTTTGCTGAGTTTGCCCGCGTGTACATCCCACATCGCTCGGTAACATGCCAGTAACTTCCCATGGCACAACAGTGGACTGTACTTGACCTTTAGTTATGGCATCTTACTTGGTATAGATGTGGGGTTTGCCTTCGGCAAACCGGCAGCA
>Ga0335078_10000610_pt1 | contig 54915 bp, 55 predicted proteins | sample Lox_Sample_32_FD_206711 | JGI IMG/M metagenome (GOLD analysis project Ga0335078, IMG submission 206711) | Soil microbial communities from Loxahatchee National Wildlife Refuge, Florida, United States - Lox_Sample_3.2 | ecosystem: Environmental > Terrestrial > Soil > Wetlands | place: USA... | reverse complement strand
GTCCGGTGATTACGATGGCGGGATGACCGCTGCCCCCGTTAATGTCACCGCGGCACTGGCATCATTCGACGAGATTTACAGTCCGCGGATCGTCGCCCGCATGAACGATTACGAGGTTCGCGTGGCCCACACCAAGGGCGAGCACGTGTGGCACGTACACGAAGACACCGACGAGTTCTTCATGGTCCTCGACGGCCAGTTCGATGTGGCAATCCGCGATGCTAGCGGCAGCCAGACCACCGTCACGCTGCGCCAAGGCGACATGTTCGTCGTGCCGAAAGGTACCGAGCACAAGCCCTCATCACCCGGCGCCTCGATTCTCATGTTCGAGCCGTCGGGCACATCCAGCACAGGTGACCGGCATGAGGGACCAATCCCGGCCCATGTCGACAGCACTACCGGCCATGAGCTCGACCAGCACGGTCACCGACCAGGCGAGAGCCCGCCGGGCTAGTTACCGGCCTCTCGCGGTCTATCCGGCGCGGGATCCCCCGGGCACGCTGCCCATGACCTATTGTCTCCCGTTCCGAAGGGCATTCGAGCCTGGAGTGGGGCCGCGCGATGGCAGCCGCCACCTGATTGGGGTACTTCCCACAACCGTGGCTGGACGGTAGATTGGCGCGGTCATTTCGGGAAATGGGGGTTCGGATATGAAGCGACCAGCGCTGGTTGCGCGGTTTCCCAAGCCGTTCTGGTGGCACCCGAACCTGGATGACCCCTGGGACGAGGACTGGCCCGTCCTGTCCGAGGATGCTGATGACCGCTTTCCCGCGCTGATCCCGGACTTCGTGATCTGGCGGCAAGAGATCGAGCCGCCGTTCAGGCGGCTGGACCACGAGGCGCAACTGCTGCAGAACCGGTTCTGGCGGCAGCAAGTCACGCTGATCGCCGGCGGGCTGACGGTTACGGTGCTGGGCGCCTGGCAGGCAGCCAGCGGCGGGGGGAACAAGGGAATCGCCGCGGCCCAAGCTGTCTTGGCCGGGCTGCTGACCGGCGTGACGGCGCTGGTGCGGGGCCGCCGCGCCCAGCAGGGATACCTCACGGCCCGGCTCAAGGCGGAGCGGATCAAGAGCGAGTTCTTCCTCTTCCTGGGCCGGGTGGGGGGCTACGAGGAAGACGACCGCGAGGAACGGCTCTTGCGGCAGGTCGAGGATATCGCGGCCGCGGAGGGTGTTCTATGAGCCAGCGCACCGACGAGCTGCTCAGCTTCTACCGGGAGTGCCGGATCGATGACCAGGTCACCTTCTATGCCGACCGGCGGACCTTGTTCGACAGCGCCATCGATCAGGCGTTGTCTCTGTCGGCGATTCTGCTCGGCCTTACCACGGCGGCCGCTGTGCTGGCTGGCGCCAAGGTCGGCCCGGCCTGGGTGTGGTTGGTCCTGGCCACTGTCTTGCCCGCGGCGTCCGCCGCCTTGACCAGCTACGGCAGCCTCTACGCCTTCGAGCAGCAGGCCAAGATATACGGTGATGCCGTGCGTGCCGTCCATGCTGCCGCGCGTCCGGCGGCTGAGGCAGGCCCGTCCGTACCGCGATCTCCCGAAGAGGGTGCGGCGGAGCTGGTGAAGCGGGTTGAGGCGGTGTTCCGGCAGGAACAGGCTCAGTGGGGCCAGCTCACCTCGCAGATAGAGATCCCCGACGACACAAGGACATGACCAATGCACAATGAGGCTGATTCCCCCGGAGGTGGCGGCGGGCAGGCGGCGGGATCCGGTCCGCTGTGCTTCGTGCTCATGCCGTTCGGCCGCAAATCCGACGCTGCGGGGACCTCTATCGACTTCGACGCAGTCTACGAGCAGCTTATCGCTCCGGCTGTCCGGGCCGTGGGACTCGAGCCTGTCCGCGCCGACGAGGACATGACCGGCGGCATCGTGCACAAGCCGATGTTCGAGCGGCTGATCCTGTGCGAATACGCGGTGGCCGACCTGACTTTCGCCAACGCCAACGTGTTCTATGAGCTGGGGGTCCGCCACGCGGTCCGGCCCTACTCGACCGTGCTCGTCTTCGCCGCAGGCACCCGGCTGCCATTTGACGTCGCCCTCGATCGAGGGCTGGCCTACCCGCTCAGCCCGGCCGACGGCCCCACCGACGTCGATGCGTCCCGCGCGCGCCTAGCCGAGCGGCTCATGGCCGCCCGCGACGCCTCGGTCGACAGCCCGGTCTTTCAGCTGATCGAAGGCTTCCCGGATATCACCAGGCTGAAGACCGACGTGTTTCGGGACCGGGTACGGTACTCGGCTATCTGGAAAGAGCGGCTGGCCCAGGCGCGCGAGGAAGGACTGGAGGCCGTCCGGCAGGCCGAGCGGGAACTCGGGGATCTGCGCGACGTAGAGGCTGGCATCTTGATCGATCTGTACCTGTCGTACCGCGCGGTTATGGGGTATCAGGAGATGATCTCCCTGGTAGAGCGGATGCCCCGGCCGCTGGCCAAGACCCCCCTCGTCCGTGAGCAGCTAGGGCTGGCGCTCAACAGGCTGAAGCAGCGCAAGCCCGCCGAGCGGGTGCTGCTGGAGCTGATCGAGGAGCAAGGACCGAGCAGCGAGACCTACGGCATCCTCGGCCGGGTGTACAAGGACGAGTGGAATGACGCGAAGCAAGCCGGTGAATCGTTCCTAGCCGATGGCCTTCTCGAGAGGGCCATCGGAGCCTACCTGTCGGGGTTTGAGGCGGACTGGCGCGACGCCTACCCGGGGATCAACGCCCTGACCCTCATGGAGGTGCGCGATCCGCCCGACCCGCGGCGCGAGCAACTCCTCCCCGCTGTCTCCTACGCAGTCGAGCGGCGCCTGGCCAGCGGCAAGGCCGACTACTGGGATCATGCCACGCGGCTGGAGCTCGCGGTGCTGGCCAAGGACGAGGCGGCCGCGAAACGGGCCATGGCCAGCGCGCTGGCCATGGTGCGGGAGAACTGGGAGCCGGAATCCACGGTCAACAATCTCAGGCTCATCCGCAACGCTCGAGAGCACCGGGGGGAAGAGGTGGCCTGGGCCGAGACGATAGAGCGGGAGCTCCTCCGCAGAGCAGGCCGGCGCCCATAGCGACGTCGGCGAGGACACCAACGGACAGGAGCCACGCCGCTCCGCGCCGCGCCCGTTGCGGATAATCCGGGCGGCGCCGGGTAGCTGGAGGCCGTGGCTAGAACGAGAAGAGTAGCTGGGTACGTCATCCCCGGAATCGTCGTGTTCTTCTTCTGGCTGGTGGTCGTCATCCTGGTCATCATCCTGCTGGCATACATCGTGCACTGGGCCGGCGGCGGAGTCCTTCACCTGCGGCTCGGACACTTCGACCTGAACGTCGGCTTCACCTGATCGGAAGCAACAGCAACTCCTTTCCTGGTCCCGGCACCATCTCCGGCCAGGCCCGTCCGGAAAATTAGTTGTGCGGCGGCTGGTCACGGCGGGGAACCTGTTCCCGGTAGCGTGCTTGGATGGGACCATCGTCTGGAGGAGAATCTGGCCATGAGTGACCGCATGCCTGAGCCGGGAAGCGCCGGCAGCGAGCCTGACCTGTCGCATACCGCCGAGTTCGCCAAGCTGCGGGCCGTAATGCGCGCATCAGAAAAGCACCGGGAAGGCGGGGTTGATCCCGAACTCGAGGACGCGGACGCCGATCCCGGGGCGGAGTAAGGGAGTAACGGGAGCGGGCGCGGTCAGTGATCCGCGCTTCTCGGAGGCGCGGGCACTCGCTGGGTGCGGTTCCACCACAGCGACAGCGCCACCGCCGCCGCGATGAGCAGGCCGCCGCCGACGGCGAACCAGGAAGCGAGATCGATGTGCTTGCGGACGATCGTGAAGGCGGCGGGCAGCCTGGCGAGCGTCCGGCTGAGCTGGGCCGCATCTTGCGCGCGGTAGAACGTGCCGCCGGTAGTCCGTGAGATCTGCATGAGCGCGCCGAAGTCGGCATCGAACGGGTTGCCCCCGCCGGGCCGGCCGCCGAACCCGGCGCCCGCGCCGCCGAACCCGCTGAACCCGCCGAACTGCGCCGAACTGCACGCGAGCGGCGCGGGGTTATCGGTGCCGTAGCCGATAGTGAAGACGCGGACACCCCGGCCGGCGGCCTCCTTCGCCGCGATCTGCGGGTCGACCCCCCGGTTGTTCGAGCCGTCGGTGAGGACCACGATCACGTCGTTGGCGTAGCCGGCACCGCGGCCGCGGGAGGCGGTCGCGCCGGTCGGCGCTACCGCCGGGTCGACCTGGGCGATGGCGTCGAGCGAGGTCAGAATGCCCTCACCGATGGCGGTGCCGAACGAGGTAGTGAGACCACCGAGCCCACTGAGCAGTTGCTTCGTGTCCGCGCTGGGCGGGACCAGGACGACGGCAGTGCTGGCGAAGGCGACCAGGCCGATGCGCGGGCCGCCCGTCTGGGACTTGACGAAAGCGCTGGTCGCTTGCTCGGCGGCGGTGAGCCGGTTCGGCTTGACGTCGGTGGAGCACATGGAGCCCGAGACATCCAGGGCGAGCATGATCGTCGCGGACGACGACGCGACGGGCACGGTCGCCTGCGGGCGGGCGGCACCGACCGCGAGCACGGCCAGGCCAAGCGTCAGCAGCGCCACGGGGATGCGCCGCCGCCAGCGCGAGCGGCCAGGCATGGCTGTCCGGACGAGCGCAAGCGAGGTCACCCGGACCACGGAGCGCCTGCGCCTGCGCCGTGACAGCCACCAGGTGACGAAGACCAGCGGGATGACGAGGAGCGCGAGCAGCGCCCACGGCCAGGAGAAGGACATTCAGACCACCCGGCCCGTCCGGGTCACGGTGAGCACGGCGCCCGCCGCGAGCAGCACGAGAGCCAGGCCGATGAACGCGCCGGCCAGCGGCAGCGGCTGGCTGGTGACCGTGAGCCTCAAGTTGATGGATGAGGCGATCCCGTCGAGCTCGCTCGCGTCCGACGCCGGGTGGTACGTGCCGCCGGTGGCCTGCGCGATCGATTTGAGGGCGGCTGGGTTCAGCGCGGTGAACAGGTGATAGCCATCGGCCACGACGGTGGTGCCCGCGGTGGTCCCGACGCCGACGGTGTCGATGTGCACGCCAGCCTTCTCGGCCACCGAGGCAGCCGCGTCGGTGCCGGCATCGGTGCCGGTGCTGCTGCTGGCGGCCCCGGCTTCGTTCTGCCCGTCGGAAAGCAGCACGATGGTGGCCGAGGGCCAGAAGCCGATGTCCGGCTCGCTGCCGCCGCGGCCGATGGCGACCGTTTTGTGCGTGATCGCGGAAAGCGAGGCGAGGATGGCGTCGCCGAGTGACGTGCCGCCGGCGGCCTTCAGCCGGCGGACCGCGGCCGAGGCCGTCGCGTGATCGGGGGTCGGCAGGGCGGCCTCGAGGCCGCCCTGCTGGAACGCGACGACGCCGATGTCCACCTTGTCCGGCTGGGCGTCGATGAACTTCAGCGCCGCCTTCTTCGCGGCGGCAAGACGGCTGGGCGCCACGTCGGTGGCGATCATGCTGCCGGAGACGTCAATGGCGAGGATGACGGTGCCGGAGGCTCGGGACACCGGGACGGACGCCGCCGGGCCGGCCACGGCGATCGCGAGCACGGCGAGGCCGGCGATGGTGAACCACACACCCCCGAGCCGGGTGCGGCCGCGCCCGGGGCCGCCCGCCGTAAGCCCGGCCGCGGCGAGTGCGGCGGCCCGCCGCCGCGCGACGACTACCGCGGCCCAGGTCAGGCCCGCGGCCACGAGCAGGCCGACGGCCGCCAGAACAGGGTCGGCGAGTCTCACGCACGCCTGCGCTGGGTGCTCGCGACGACCTCGATGAGCGCCGTGGCCAGGTCGGCGGCCGTGCCGATGCGATGGATCGGCACCCCGGCCCGGCGCATTCCGGCGGCCAGGCTGGTGTCACGTTCCTCCACACGAGCGCGGAGCCGGGTGCGCAGCAGCGGATCTGAAGAGTCGATGACGAGCTGTTCCCCCGTCTCGGCGTCTTCGACAACGACCAGGCCGACGTTGGGCAGCTCGTCATCGGCGGCATCGACGACGCGCAGGGCGACGACCTCGTGACGGAGCGTCAGACGCAGTAGCGACCGTCCCCAGTCGCCGTCGCCGATGAAGTCGGAGATGACCACGACCAGGGCGCGGCGCCTGGCCAGCTTGGCGACCGCGTCGAGCATCGCCGCTAGGTCGGTTGTGCTGCCGCGGCCGCCGGACCGGCTGGCGTCGGCGGTCCTGGCGAGTTCGGCCCCGATGCGCAGCGCGTGCCTGCGTCCGGTGCCTGGAGGCACGATGCGCACTGGTCCGGTGTCGTGCCGCCCGTTGTCGTAGAGCCCCGTGTCGTAGAGGAGGGCGCCGACGCGGTTCCCGCCCCGGCCGAGCAGCCGGGCGAGCACCAGCGCAAGCTCGCCGAGCACGTCGTGCTTGCCGCGCCCGGGCGGCCCCACCGTCATGGACGCCGAACGGTCGAGCACCAGCCACACGGTGAGCTCGCGGTCTTCGGTGAAGACGCGAAGCTGCGGCTCGTTCAGCCGGGCGGTGACGTTCCAGTCGATGTGCCGCGCGTCGTCGCCCTCGGTGTATTCGCGCAGGCCGACCAGGTCGGTTCCGGTCCCCCGGTGCGCCGTGCGGTAGCCGCCCGCGAGGCGTCCGTCGAGGCGGCGGACGACCCGCCATTCGAGGCGGGCCAGGAGCCGTTCCGGAGCGGTGCGCATGGTCAGCGGCCGCTCAGGACGACCTCGGGCTCGGCCACGGCGTCGAGCACCTTCGTGATGATCGCATCCGCGGTGACGTCGTCGGCGAGCGCCTCATACGACAGCACGATGCGGTGCCGCATGACGTCGAGAGCAAGCTCGCGGACGTCGTCCGGCAGGACGTAGTCCCGGCCGTACAGGAACGCAAGCGCCCGGGCGCCGGTGACCAGGGCGATCGAGGCGCGCGGGCTGGCTCCGTAGCTGACGTAACGCTTCAGGTCGCTGAGCCCGGCACCGAACGTCCTCCGGGTTGCGGTCACCAGGCGCACGGCGTAGTCGACGACGGCGGTGTCGACATAGACGTCGAGCACGCGCTCTTGCATGCTGATCAGGTCAGCCGGGCCGAGCATGGCGCGGACCGGTTCGGCGTGGCGCAGCGCGCGGTCGACGATCGCGTGTTCCTCGGTGGCGCTTGGGTAGTCGACGACGACCTTCATCATGAACCGGTCGACCTGCGCCTCAGGCAGCGGGTAGGTGCCCTCGGACTCGATCGGGTTCTGCGTCGCCATGACGAGGAACGGCTCGGGCACCTGGTGGGTCTCGCGGCCGATGGTGACCTGGTGTTCCTGCATCACCTCGAGCAGGGCGCTCTGCACCTTGGCCGGCGCGCGGTTGATCTCGTCGGCGAGCAGCAGGTTCGTGAAGACCGGGCCGAGCTGGGTCTGGAACTCACCGCTGTGCTGCTGATAGACCCGCGTTCCCGTCAGGTCGGCCGGCACCAGGTCGGGCGTGAACTGGATGCGCTGGAACTGACCGCCGACCGCCGCGGCGAGTGACTTGACGGACAGCGTCTTGGCCAGCCCGGGGACACCCTCCACGAGCAGGTGCCCGCCGGAAAGCAGGGCGATCGCCATCCGCTCGAGCAGGACGTCCTGGCCGACGATGGTGCGCTTGACCTCGAAGAGCACCGGTTGCAGCGGGTTGGTGTACTGGCCGGGTGACGGGGACGGCCGGTCGTTCGGCGTCGTGGTCATCGGGCTCCTTCGTCCTGGACTGCTGCCGTTGCGTCGTTCATATCTGCGGCCCCTTCCCTGGCCCCTGAACGCCACCCCCGCCGAGTGCGGCGCCGATGGGCACCGCGAACCCGATGCCGGCGAACGCGTCCTCGCCGGCCGGTGCGGCGATCGAGACGACGATGCCGATGACAAGCCCGTGCGCGTCCAGCAACGGGCCCCCTGAGCTGCCCGGATTAACCGACGCGTCGAACTGGATGAGCCCGGAGAACCTGCCGTTACTGGTGTCCGCGGTCCGGTCAAGGCCGGAGACCACCCCGGCGGACACGCTGTCGGTCAGGCCGAGCGGATTGCCGATGGCAACGACGGGCGCTCCCACGCCGGCGCCTCCGCCGACGGTGGCGGGCACGACGACCTGGGGCAGCTTCGCCGGGGTGAGGGTAGCGATGTCCCGCTTCGGGTCGGCGCCGACGACAATCGCGGTCGCCGTGGTGCCGTCGGCGAACGTGACGGTGATGGCCGTGCCGCCGGCGATGACGTGATTCGCGGTCAGGATCGTGCCGTCGTCGGCCACGATGACGCCGGTGCCGAGATCGTGGGCGGTGCGGACGAGCACCACGGACGGCGCGAGCCGCTGGTAGATGGCCGGCACGGTCAGGCTGGCAGGGGTCGGGGCGGGGCGGGGCGTCACGGCCCTGGCCGCCGGAGGCGCATCGGCGAGGCGGGTCGCGAGCACCGCGATCACCCCGAGCAAGACCACCACGGCCGCTGTCCCGACGGCGATCAGGCGGCGCGATACGCGGACTCCGGGCGGGCGCGGTCCGGCGCCGTCGACGCCAGCAGGCCCGCGGTCCATGACCTCACATTAAGTACAACAGTTAAGAAAAGGGTAAGCATACGCCCAGAAAGCACGGAAGAAGGCAAACGTGTCATCGGGACCGTTACGTGCCCCGCTCCTTCCGGACATGCGTGCCGAACCCGGCCATCCCGGAACCCGTCGGCCACCCCGATGGCGAAAACGGGGCCGGGGCCCCGTGGTGATGGCCCTTCCGTACCGGGACCGGGGAGACCGACTGAACGCTGTCGACGCTGCAGATCGCCGAGGGGTCGTTGACCGGCCCGAGCACCTGGCTGCTGGTCGGGATGGCGCCGGCCGGGACGCTGTGCCGCGGGGACCGGCCCAGGACCTTGCCCAGGTTCTCGGCGTGAGCGTCCCTGGCCGTGAGGGAGTGCAGCCCGAAGGTGGTCTCGATCAGCCTCAGGGTCGAGGCGTGCTCGAACGGGCCATGATGAACCACCTGGCGCCGCGCCAGGTTGGAGACCACGATGGCCGGCACCCGGAACCCGAGTTGCCGGTAGTCCGGGATCAGCTGGCCGTCGGTCGGGGTCGAGGCGTCGCCGGTGTGGTCGACGTCCGCCGGGTTGGTGTCGTCGATGACTCGCGGCGGCGGTACGTGATCGTAGAACCCGCCCCACTCGTCGAAGGTGACGACCAGCACCGTGTTGTCCAGGTATCCGGCGCTGGCCAGGGCGTGATAGGCGTCGGCGATGAACCGTTCGCCGAGCCGGATGTCGGCCAGCGGGTGGTCATCGGCCGATGTGCCATTGCTCTCGGTATCGAAGGCGGGATCGACGAAGCTGACGTTGGGCAGGTTCCCCTGCGCCACGGTGTCGATGAACGACGGGGTGGTGACCGGGATCCCGATAGCGTCGGTGTCCCCGTCCGCGAAGGGGTGCCAGAACGGGAAGTATTTCGTGCCCCACAGCGCCAGGAAGGGCAGGTCACGGAAGAAGTACCCGCCGGTCGGGATGCCCTGCTTGTTGGGGATGGGCGACAGCTGGTCCCAGATGGCCGGCAGCTTGGAGATCGTAAACGAGTTGTGGTCCCGGTCAGTCCGGGCCGCGTGCTGGTAGAAGCGGTTCGGGAAGGTTTCGCCGGCAAACGAGCAGAAATAGCGGTCCAGGACCGTGTAATGCTCGGCCAGGGCCCCGATGACAGGCAGGTCGGGGACTGCCTTGCGGGTGCGATCATGGCGGAAGTTGGTGTAGTAGCCGATCGGGAACGTGTTGGCCTTAGCCAACGTCACCCCTGGGTTGTCAGCCGGGGCGGTGGGCCGCTGCAGGAATCCGTCCATCTTGCCGAAATTGTGCTGGACCAGGAAGCCCTCCCAGCTGTGGTCGGGGTCGCTGTACCCGCAGCCCTGGAAGTCGGGGGCCAGGCGGTAGTTGGGGTAGTAGTTGCCGTCCGTCGACAAGAAGGTCAGGTCGTGACGGCCGTCGGCCCCGGGCAGCCAGCCGAGGAAGTGGTCGAACGACCGGTTCTCCATCATCAGCACGACTACGTGCTTGATGCCGTTCGAACCGTTCGGTGACAGCGCTGTGGAGGCCCCGGCCGCTGTCTGGGCGAGGAACTCCGAGCCCGTGATCGCCGCTCCGGTGGAGGCGGCCATCAGCTGTAGGAATGTCCGGCGAGTCAGCATGGAGGACAGTATGGTCAGTCGCGTGCTCTAACCGCCAGACCCACTGCGCTGCAGTGAGGTGGCAGCGAGGCTACCAGCCCCGCGGCAGGAGATGCCGGTGGCCGGAATCCGGGTCAGCACTACGGTCACGTACGCCTCGATCGTCTTGTGCCCGGTGGCTCTGGCGACCGAGACGCGGTGGTGACCGTCCTTGACGAAGTGCAGGTCGCCGACGCGGTAGACGTCGATCGGGGGGGATCGCCACGCCGCGCCGCTGCGCGAGATCGAGCCGCTCCCACCGCTGCCGCACCTGGTTGGAGGTGGGCCGGAACCTGCGGTCGAAATCGCGCCTGGAGTCGACGGTTCCGGCCACGGTGTCGAGCTCGATGGTCTGCAGGCCAAGGTAATGCTCACCGCGCCAGCCCAGGGCGGCGACCACCTCGTCGAACGACAGGATGCGGTCGTCGTCTGGCCGGCGGCGCAGCCAGCCGGCGAGCCGGGCCAGCACCTGCCGCCGCCGCGCCCGGCTGAAGTCGTCTTCCACATCCACCCACGACAGGCCGGTGTCAAAGTGCATGGCTGCCCCCCGTATGTGTCTGCCAGGCCATCGGAGTCACCTGGAATCTCGCGGCTCCCGGCGTCATCGTCTGCGTGTCGTCCTCCCGTGCCGGCTGGTCCGTCTTCCATGGTTTGTGATTATCTTCAACGTTGAAGCTGATCACGGGATGGGCGTCTCCTGGGGCACCGGGAGAGCGCAGGAATGCGATGTGCTTCTCCAGTTCGTCCAGGGTCGCGCCGTCAGCAGATGCCTGCTGGGCATTTCTGCCCCCGGGTCGCATGGCCGTCACCTCCGCGGCAGTGAACGTGTCCGCGAACGCGGCCCGCCTGACACCGAGCGCGTCGCGGAGCCATGATGGCCGAACCATGCACAGCGCGGAGGCGTACCAGTAGGGCCGAACGTCCTGACAAACGACCTGATGCCCGTATCAGTGGGAGCGTCACGCAGCGCTCGGGGCTGTATTCGGGCATTCGGCAGATCCGCATCCGGGTCTGGTTCTCCGGGGCGAAGTCCGCCAGCTCCGGACCAAGTGGACGTTGCAGTTATCCCACCACACCAGCGGGGCGGCAGTGGCTTGGTCTTATTCCTGATCTCACAGATGTGTGCTGAGCCCGGACGCGGGCACCGGCTCTCCTCTTTGCGGGCCGGCTCCCGGCCGTCGACGCTTCGTTCGGACACGGATCTCGACGGACGTTGGCGGAGACCCCGCAGACGTGGCGAGTGAGCGGGCAGTATGCCAAACTCGGCTGATATCGGTGCATGTTCAGATGTGGATGTTAACCGGCGTCCTGGGGGGCGATGAAGGTGACCGAAAGCGGTCCGGGCTCAAGCCGAGACCCGCAGTATGTTCCCGCACACAAGCCGGACCAGTCCAGTGGCGGGAACCCGCCTAGCAACGGTGGCCGGTCGGCGGCAATTTGGGCTCAGATAATTGGTGCATCAACGGCGGTTATCGCTCTTATTGTTGCCACAATTTACGGATTGGGAGCCATATACCTAGGCCTCAAGCTCTGGTATGTAAAAGACCCATATGCACCCGTATTGGGACAGCTGCCCCACAACTTCCTGCTCGTTGACGCCTTCGTTAACGTAATAATCCCTGCCATTTTCGCAGGAGCGATCGCCTATCTTCTTTACCGTCTCCACGGATGGCTGACGAGGAGATCATCGATAAGGAAGCTTAGGAACCTTATTAACTCAGTGGTAGGGGTGGAGGCGCTGTCGTGGCCGGGCCTGGACTATCCGGCGATCGTTACCGCCTTCCGTGACGGGACGGCCCGGGTGTGGGACCCACGCGGGCCCGGCCATGAGCTGGCCCGCCTCGACAACCACACATACCCGGTGGTGGGGATGACGAGGCTGGCCTGGCCTGGCCTGGACCATCCGGTAATCGTCATCGCCTCCTGTGAGGGGACGGTCCGGGTATGGGACCCTCACCCACCCGGTCGGGAGGTGGCCCGATTCGAGGGCCAGGCCTGTGGCGTGGTGGGGGTGGCGACGCTGGACTGGCCAGGCCTGGACTATCCGGTGATCGTTACCGCCTTCCGTGACGGGACGGCCCGGGTGTGGGACCCACGCGAGTACGGGCGTGAACTGGCCTGCTTCGACGGCCAGATTTGCGGCGTGGCGGGGATGGGGGTGGCGGCGTTCGCGTGGCCTGGCCTGGACCATCCGGTAATCGTCACTACCTCCCGTGACGGCACGGCCCGGGTGTGGGACCCACGCGAGTACGGGCGTGAACTGGCCTGCTTCGACGGCCACACCGACGAGGTGACCGGGCTGGCGACGCTGGCCTGGCCTGGCCTGGACCATCCGGTAATCGTCACCGCCTCCCGTGACGGCACGGCCCGGGTGTGGGACCCACGCGACCACGGGCGTCAACTGGCCTGCATTGACGCCCCTACCGGAAGTAACGCCATCAGCAAGGTCACCCGGCCACTAAGCTTGCTGGCCTTGGCGGCGCTGCTGGCTGCAGTTCCCATAGGATTTCTACGCTTTTACCAGACCTACGCCACCCCCCACACCCTCGCTGGAGTTATACGTCCGTACTGGGAGATATACCTGCTCTGCCTGATTCTGAGCATTCTATTTATCGGTCTAGCGTGTGTCCTGTGGTATGTCCTCTCGAGGGGCAGGAAGCATCAGCAGGAGATCGAGGTCAAGGAGCATGAGGAAGCGAAGCTGAAGCGCGAGAGGGGGGGTACGCGCCACTATAAGGTGGTGCGCGCGGGAATAGTCATGGGAATAGCCGCTGTCGCCCTCATTCCCTGTATCTCATTCGCTGCTGCAGCAATCCCGTTGCCGGTGGTCGTATTGTGCGGGGCACAATTCAGCAATATTGACAAGTTTGGCCGCCATTACGTATGGGGAAGTCTGATCGGAACTAGCGGGCAGTCGGTATATGTTGCCGTAACGCGTGAGCGCTCAAGCCTCTCCGGTGGCAATACATTCCATTACGTCGGCAATTACATCGCCGTCATACCACTTTCATCTGCACAGCTTGAGACCATAGGCTCGGATGCCGAGTGTAATTACGCCGTCCAAACACCTGCTATCTCACAAAACCCAGTCTCGGAAGCAAACCCGTATTTTGCGATTAATTATGCGGAGGATTCCGTAGGCGCCTGTATTCATCACGCCTTCTCCAAGGCTGGTTATATGCCTTACCAGTATAAGGTATATTACGCGGGCAACGGCGTGGTCGTATTTGAGACCGGCCCTGCGGAGCTCACTAACGGGACACTGATTGATGTGCAGACGTTCGCGGACGGATACGTGGCCGATAACAGTGCACTCGATCACTGGGGATGCCAGCCTTCGAACGAAGGCTTGATATCCGGCTACTACGTGAACGGTCAGCCCGGCACGCCGCACTGGCTCATCCAGCTGACCACCGGGCCGGGCGGAAGCATCTCAGGGACCATAGTCTTCATCCGCCGGGACAGGCAGACCGATCTCGCCCAGACTTTCACCGGACACGTACAGTCGGGCCTTGCGACCGTGAAATTCAGCCAGGCAGGGCTCCAGACCGCCCACTACCAATACGGGTCCATAAGCCTTGGCAGCTGCACTTCCTGGCTCAGGTACACCCCAGGCCCGGCGGCATGCACCTTCACACACTCCAGCAGCTTCCGGTAAATACGTAAGCGACTGAGATAGCGCCCAGGCATCCTCCGTTTCGGGTCATGTCAAATGGAACTCGGATCTTGACACTGAGAACCCACCACGCCGCTGCTCACACCAACGCAATCTCAGGCCACGGCTCGCCGGCCCGTTCCCGGGAACCGCACCCGGTCGCCGGCCCCAGCCCTTGCCGGCCCGCGAGGCGGGCCCAGAACTGGCAGGCCCAGAACTGGCAGTTCTGTACCGCTCAGCTGTGGCGAACTCGGCAAAGGCACACAGCGCAGAATCGATCTGGCTTCTTTTAGGATGAGCTGGTGAGCGGGGATCGTGAGCTGGACGTGGTGGTCTTCGGCGCCACCGGTTTCGCTGGGCGGCTGGTGGCCGGGTACCTGGCCGGTCATGCGCCCGGCGGCGTGCGCGTCGGCCTTGCCGGACGCTCGGAGCGGCGGCTGGCCGATGCCCGGGCGGGGCTGGGCGCTGGCGCGTCGGATTGGCCGCTGCTGGTCGCCGATTCGGCCGATCCGGTGTCGCTGGCAGGGCTGGCCCGGGCGGCCCGGGTGGTGGTGAGCACGGTGGGCCCTTACCGCGACCGGGGACTGGCGCTGGTCCAGGCGTGCGCCGGGGCGGGCACCGATTACGCGGACCTCACCGGTGAGGTGCTGTTCATCCGGGACAGCATCGACCGCTGCCACGATGTCGCCGCCGCCGCGGGTGCGCGGATCGTGCACTGCTGCGGGTTCGACTCGGTTCCCTCCGATCTGGGCGTGCTGGGGCTGTATGAGGCTGCCCGTGCCGACGGTGCTGGTGACCTGGAGGATACGACGCTGGTGGTGACGGCGCTGCGAGGCGGGGTCAGCGGCGGGACGCTGGCGTCGATGATGGGCCAGCAGGCCGAGGTGCGGGCCAGCGCGCAGCTCCGCCAGATAGTCGCCGATCCGTATGCGCTGAGCCCTGACCGCGCCGCCGAGCCCGGACTGGGCGACGAGCGCGACCCGGACTGGGCCCGGTACGACGCCGGTCTGCGCATGTGGACCGGCCCGTTCGCCATGGCCGGGATCAACACCCGGGTGGTGCGCCGCAGCAACGCGCTGCAGGGCTGGGCTTATGGCCGCCGGTTCCGCTACCGGGAGGTCACCGGGTTCGGCGCTGGCCCGGCCGCGCCGCTGCTGGCCGGCGCGGCCAGCAGCGCGCTGAAGGCCGCGGAGGCGGGGCTGGCGTTCGGGCCGTCGCGGGCGATGCTGGCCCGGCTGCTGCCCGCACCGGGCCAGGGTCCGGGCGAGCGCACCCGCCGCACGGGCTATTTCCGCATCCAGATCCATACCCGGACCTCGGCCGGGGCCCGGTACCTGGGCGCGGTCGAGGCCCGGGGCGACCCGGGATATGCCGCCACCTCGGTGATGCTCGGCGAAACCGCCCTGTGCCTCGCACTGGACACTGACCAGCTGCCCGACTGCGCCGGCGTCCTGACACCGGCCACCGCGATGGGCGCCGCGCTCACCGCCCGGCTCAGGTCAGCAGGCCACACCCTGACCACCCGGCAGACCACTCAGTTACCCAGCAGCCACCCGTGTCCGGGCTGCTCCGGGGATGGTCCCCGCAGTCAGGAAGCCGGCATCGCCATCTACGCTAAGCCGACTGAGCTGCGCTAAGCCCGGGTAAGCCCGTTCGAGGTCTTGACTAAGACCCATCTCAGCAGGCAAAATAGGGATTTCCTCCGATGCCCCAGGCAGTGCCTTACGGCGAGACTCGGTAGTGACCGGCGAACAGGTAGCCGGCACTGAGGAGGAACGATGAACCACAACGTGACGCAGGACGCGCGGGGTCCGCTGGCCCGTATCGGCCGGCGCGTCGCCGCTATCGTCGCCGAGTGCAACTACGCCCAGGCCCGGCTGACCAGCCTGCGGAACACCCCTGAGCGTTTCTGACGGCCGAACCTCGCGAGCCCGCGGATGAACGCCGCCAGCGGTGTTTCTTGCGTACCGCGTCTCAGGAAGAGTCACCGTTGCTCGCTCGCCATCCAGCGTTAGGGGCGAGTCCGCATCTGCTGCCGGAGCGCACCGATGTCCATCGACGTCCAATGCTCGATCAACCGGCCGTCGCAGACCCGGAAGATGTCGATGAACTCGAGCTCCACGCGATTTCCCGTCGGCGGCAGATCCCAGAGTTCACCCAGGTGCGTCCCCCGGAACGTCTTGCGGGTCGCAACCAGGTCGCGCTCGGCGAGCTGCTCGCTGATCTCCACGCTGGCATCGGGAAACCCCTGCAGCAGCGCGCCGTAGAATGCCTGGAAGCCGCTCGCGGGCCGGTCCGTTTCCGGGAGAGCCCGTCCCTCCGGCCGGTAGTGGTTGGCGAACTGCGGGTGGAATGCCTCGTCGGCGAAGTCCAGGTCGTGCTGATTCTGGCACCGCTCTACGAACTCGGCCACCACGCGCTTGTTGTCGTCGCCCGACATCCCCACCCCTCCCGCGTACGGCACCAATCATGCATCATCGCCTGTCACGCCCGCCAGGAGTCCAGGGCGAGTGACCTTCGAGCAGGTCGCGGCGGACGTTCGGGGTGCTACGCGGGTCTGCCAAGCTGGGGCTGTGAGTCCGACGGAACCAGGGACGGTGATGGCACTGCCCGATCCCGCGCTGGTTGTGCTGGCCGGGGTGTCCGGATCCGGGAAGTCGGCCTGGGCGGCGGAGCATTACCGTCCGGACGAGGTGGTCTCATCGGACCGACTGCGCGCACTGGTGGGCAGCGGCGAGCACGACCTGGATGCGTCGGCCGACGCTTTCGCCCTGCTCGACCAGATAGTGGCGGCCCGCCTGCGCCGCGGCCTGACCGCCGTGGTGGACACGCTGGGCCTAGACCCGGCGCGGCGCCGTAACTACCTGGCGCTCGCCAGGAGTAGCGGCATGCCCGCCGTCGCCGTGCTCCTCGACACCGATCCGGCGGAGTGCCGCCGCCGGAACCGAGCGCGCGGTATGCCGGTGCCGTCCTCTGTGCTGGCGGGCCAGTTGCGCCGGATGCGAGCGACCGCCGAGCAGATCCGCGGCGAGGGATGGGATCTGGTGACCACCGCCGGGCAGGCTCAGCCCGAAGCCTCGCACACCCCGGGCGCGAGGATGGCGGCCAGCCAGCAGCGGCAGCGGCCGGTCCGGATGGGCCTGGTCCTGCAGCTGTCCCGATTTCCCTGGGGTGAGGACCCGGCCGGGCCGGCGCGCTGGCTGGCGGCGGTGGCCCGCGCCGCGGCCGAGGCGGGCCTGCAGGGAATCGCGCTGATGGACCACCTGATACAGATTCCCCAGGTTGGCCGGGCCTGGGAGCCGATCCCGGAGCCGTGGGTGACCCTCGGGATGCTCGCGGGCCTGGAGCCGGGTCTTCGCCTCGGCACGCTGGTGACACCCGTGACGTTCCGCGCGCCCGGGATCTTGGCCAAGACCGTGGCCACGCTCGACGTGCTGAGCGGCGGACGATCGTTCTGCGGCATCGGGGCCGGCTGGTGGCCGCGCGAGCATGCCGGGTTCGGCCTGCCGTTCCCGCCGGCCCGGGACCGGCTCGACGATCTGGAGTCTGCCATCGAGACGCTGCGCGCCCTGTGGCAGCCCGGCACCAGGCCGTACCGCGGCGAGCGTGCCTGGCTGCCGGAAACCACCTGCTACCCGCGGCCGGTGTCGCGGATCCCGGTCATCGTCGGCGGCAGCGGCGAGAAACGGACGCTGGCCATCGCCGCCAGGCTCGGCGACGGCTGCAATCTTCCGTCGGACATCAGCACGCTGGACCGCAAGCTCGCCGTCTTCCGCCAGCACTGCGCGGCGGCCGGGCGGGACCCGGCGCAGGCCGAGGTGACCGTGCTCGACATTCCGGTCATCGGCCGCGACCGTGCGGATGCCGCGGCGATCGTCGAGAAGCTGCGCGGCAGGGCTACGGCCACCGCTTTCGCCCAGCGCCACCACGCCGGCACTGCCGACGAGCACATCGGCCGCTACCGGTTGCTGGCTGACCGCGGCGTGAGGACCGTCTTCGTCTCCCTCCCCCACCTGGCCGACCCCGAGGACATCGGTTGCCTCGCACCGGTCGCGGCCGCGTTCGCCTGAGCGCTGAGTCCGTTAGGCCCGTTCCAGGCCCTCAAGTCCATCGGCCATCGAGCGGAACAGCGGGTCAGTGAAGCCGGTCAGGGCCGCATACACCGTGTTGATCTGCTGGTAGGCGCGGGCGGCTGTTGTGTCGGGAGCGAACTGGTCGCCGACGGTGACCATCGCCGCAGTAGCCTGGTCCCAGTCCGGGTAGACGCCGTGGCCGACCGCGGCGCAGATGGCCGCGCCGAGGCCGGCGGCGTCGTTGACCGCGGTGCGGCGAGCGGGGCGGTCGAAGACGTCGGCGACGATCTGCATCATCAGGTCCGAGCCTGACCCGCCACCGGACACGAGGACAGGCGAGAGCCGCCGCCCCAGCGCCTGTTCCATCGTCGCGGTGTGGTTCGCCATCGTCAGGGCGATGCCCTCGAGGATCGAGCGGTAGATGTGGGCGCGGCCCTGGCTGCCATCGAAGCCAAGCAGCGCGCCTCGCCGCCAGGCCGCGTGGCCGGGAGCGAGCCAGTCCGGTAGCGTCAGCAACCCGTTGCTACCGGGTGCGAGTTCGCTGGCCTCCGCATTGAGGGTGTCCTCCAGGCGTGCCGCTCCCGCTGGCGGCTCCTGGCCGTGCGAGCCCTCCAGCACGGTGCGGTACCAGCTCACCGTCCACATGCCGCGGCGGATTCCCGTGCTCTCGTACAGGTATTTCCCGGGCCGCGCCGCGAAGTTGGCCCAGTAACTGTCGCCTGCGCTCCGGGAGGAGGAGCCGATGGTCATCGCCGCGATGTAGGTGCCCAGCGACAGCAGCACGGCACCATCGTCCGTCAGGCCACTGCCCAGCGCCTCGACGGCCTTGTCGTTGGCCGTGGCGTACACCGGCAGGCCGGCCGGGATACCCGTAGCCTCCGCCGCGGCAGAGATCACCTCGCCGAGCCAGCCGCCGGGCGGGACCAGGTCGAAGAGCATGTTGCGGGCCAGGCCGGCCGTGGCGTACGCGGCGGGATCGCCCGGCCAGGTGGCCGTGTCCTGGTCGATCGGCCAGACACCTTGGTAGTTGGCCGCGGCGTCGGTGAACTGGCCGGTCAGGCGGTGAGTGATGTAGCCGGAGGAGGTGGTGACGTAGCGGACCAGGGGGTTGCCCGGCTCATAGGGACGCGAGACCCGCTCGTCCATCCAGCTCAGCACCGGCTCGGCCAGGCTGCCGTCCGCCGCCAGCAGGGCCCGGCAGAACCGGATGGTGCACAACCCGACCGCCACGATGCCGGCCGGGTCGCCGGCGAACCGGGCCATGGCGGCGCGGCAGGCGTTCCGGATGGAGTCCCAGATATCGTCACCGGGATGGATGGCATGCCCCGGCACCGAGGTGTCGTACGGCTTGAGCCGGCGGCGGGCCGAGGCGACAGGGTGGCCCCGCGCGTCGAAGATCGTCACCTTGGTGCTCTGCGACCCGTTGTCGATGGCCAGCAGGTAGGGCGTCATGTCAGCTCGCGGGATCATGCGCGCCGGCTTCTGGCTCCAGCGGGAAGATCGTGCCCGCGTTCATCACGCCCTCGGGGTCGAACGCGTGCTTGAGGGTCGACAGCAGGTAGTAGGCGCTGCCGTGTTCCTGCCGCACCCACGGCGTGCGGTATTTGCCGATCCCGTGGTGATGGACCATCGAGCCGCCCACTCGCAGGGCTTCGGTGACGATGATCGCGTTCAGCGGCTTGTGGTAGACCTCGATCTCCTCACGAGGGCTGCACCTGATCGTGTAGTCGTAGACGAAGTAGAGGTTCGTTCCGGTCTGGTAGCTGTGCGAGGAGTGCGCCCCGAGCATGGTCAGGTCACCGGCCTGCGGGAACTCGCTGCGGATCCGGCTCATGACAGCGTCGAACAACTCGCTGACGCGGGACCAGCCGACGGATATCTCGGTGGTGAATCCGAGGTGGGCGCGGGAGAGCATGTCGGCCTTCTCGGCGTCGATCTTGTCCTGGCCCCAGTTGAGGTTCTCGAACCAGCGCCGGATCAGGCCACCGTCGACGCGCCCGTGCGGGCGGCCGGAGAAGAGTTCCCCGATCGCCTCCGCCGTGGCATCGGCGATGCCTTTCGGGCCCTCCGCGACGAGCACGACGACGTTTTTCCCCTGGTAGAACCCGGCGAAGTGCTGCTGGGCGTCCTCGGGTGAGTAAACCCGGCACACCGAGGGCCGGTATCCCGCGGTGATCAGCTCTCGGATAGCCGCGATGCCATCCGCGAAGGTGTCGACCAGGAAGCCGAAGTACCGGTTGTTCTCCGGCTGGTAGCGGAAGAGCTTGACCGTCACCTCGGTGATGAAGCACAGCGCGCCTTCGCTGCCGATGACGACGTGACGGATGTCCGGACCCGCGGCCCGGCGGGGCACGTTCTTGATGCGGGCGACCGTCCCGTCCGGGAAGACGCTTTCCAGGCCGACGACCATGTCCTCGATGCCGCCGTACAGGGTGGAGAACTGCCCGATCGACCGGGTCGCGACCAGGCCGCCCATCTGGGCGAGCGGCTTGGACTGGGGTGAATGCCCGGTGGTCAGGCCTTGGGCGCGCAGGGTGTCCTCCAGTTCCTGCAGGCCGACGCCGCACTGCGTGGTGGCCATCATGTCGACCGGATCGATCGACAAGATCGCGTTCATCCGCGACCCGTCGACCACGAGGCTGTCCTCGACCACGGTCTCCAGGCCGCCCTCGGTGGCGGTCTGCCCGGTACGGGGAACGAGGTTGACGAGGTTGTCCATGGCGAAACGGAGGATGGCCGCGACGTCCTGGGTCGAGGACGGATAGACGATCGCGGCCGGGATCGGCCCGTCATAGATGCCGTGGACAGAGGTGTACTTCCTGAAGCGGTCGACGCTGGCCGCCTTCAGTTGCTCGTCGCCGGTCTCGACAGCGAGGGGCCCGAGCAGTTCGGTCATCGCCTCGACGATCGACTGGCGGTTCAGCGGAGATCGGGATGGGGCCATGTCAGCACTGCCCTCTTTCTTTCCGAACGGTCGGGGCGTTGCGCCATTGTCCCCGGCGCCTGGCTTAGCGGACGAGGTAGCCCCCGTCGACGACCAGGACGTGGCCGTTGACGTAGTCCGAGGCCCGGCTGGCGAGGAAGACGGTGGCGCCCATCAGGTCGGCGGTCTCGCCCCAGCGGCCGGCTGGGATGTGCTCGACGACACGGCGGCTGGCGGCGGGATCGGCTCGGGTCGCCTCGGTGATCGCTGTCTTGAAATATCCCGGCGCGATGGCATTGACCTGGATGTTGTAGGTCGCCAGCTCGTCACAGTACGCCTTGGTGAAGCCCGCGATCCCGGCCTTGGTCGCGGCGTAGGCAGGCGAGCGCCTACCGCCGAGGAAGGAAAACAGCGAGGCGATGTTGATGATCTTGCCGGATCGCTGTCCGATCATGAACCGGCTAGCCTCGTGGGCGAGCTCGAAGGCTGCGGTCAGGTTGACGGACACCATGCGGTCCCATTGCTCACGGCCGAACTCCCCCACGTCCGACAGCAGGCTGATGCCGGCCGAGTTGACGAGGATGTCCACCGAGCCCAGCGTCTCCACGCAGCGCTGCACGATGGCCGCCGGCACGCCGGCCTGCGTGATGTCGGCCACGGCGAACTCCATCCGGCGTCCGGCGCGCTCGATCAGCCGGCGGGTCGTCCCGTCGTCGTCGGCCAGGCCGACGGCGAACACGTCCGCGCCGGCCTTGGCCAGGGCCAGCGAGAAGGCCCGGCCCAGGCCGGTGTTGCCGCCGGTAACGAGAGCGTTCCGCCCCGCGAGGGAGAACAGGTCAAGACTGAAGTCAGCGATATCCATGGTCGGCTGCCATCCGAGGTGAGAAATGGGTTGGGTCGCAACAGCTCGGCCGGATGACGCGTCTTCAGGGTAGGCCCGAGGTGGTGGCATGCATCTGGACGATGTACTGACGGATCTGGTCGAGCAGTCCGGTGACCGGCTGCTGCGTGTGGCGTATCAGCTGACCTATGATGCCGCAGCGGCGCAGGATCTGGTGCAGGAAGCGCTGCGGGCGCGCTCGGGGCGCTCAGCGAACGCCCGGCCCCGCCCCGGCTGGTACGTGCCGCTCCTGGTCGCGGCCGCCAGCGCGAGCAGTGTCATGCCGGTCGTCCGGCAGCTTCTGAAACCGGCGTAGCAGGTGACGTAGAGACACAGCATCAGGGGTCAGGGTACGGGGCGGGCCCGTGCGAGAACCTCGCTGGCAGCGCGTTCGCCGGAACGCAGCGCTCCTTCCATCAAGCCTGCCCAGGCTCCGGCGGTATGCTCGCCGGCGAAGTGCACCCTGCCCAGCGGAGCGGCGATGAGGTCATCGTCCCCGTCGGCCACGGTGACGGTCAGCGCGGAGTAGGACTCGCCCGCCCACGGGTCGTCGTTCCAGGTAGTGAGCATGGCCCGGCTGAGGTCCGCCGACAGTTCTGGCCGCAGCCCCGCCGCCCGGGACGCCCACCTGGCCGGTCCATCGGCTACGCCCATGGCGGCCAGGCCTTCCTCGGTACCGCCGAACGCGTGCAGGACCGGCTGGACCTGGCCGGACCCGTCGGCCGCTGTCCAGGTCCAGAACCGGTCCGGCACGCTCTGCACCGCCGACGCGGCTGCGAGCCTGATCAGAGGCAGGTGCAGCTTGGCGTTGTGCGCTAGGCCGGCACGCTGCCAGGCCGACCGGTACGTCCGGGGAACCTCCGGTACGAAGGGCAGGCCCCGCAGGACGGCCATGGGCACGGCGAGGATCGCCGCGTCGCCGCGGACTTCGCCGTCATCGGTGAGCAGCCGTACTTGTTCCCGGTCGTATTCGACAGAGCGCACCGCGCTGCGCAGCCGGACGGACGTTCCCAGGCGCCCGGCGAGGTGCCGGGCCACCAGCTGGTTACCTCCTGCCACCCGCCAGCACGGCCGGCGCGTGAATCCGCCGGTGACGTCCGTGACCGCCGCGGCGGCAAGATCCGTGGCCGGCACGCCGTGGGTGACCTCGATCCGGGACACGTACGCGGCCAGCGCGGCCGGAGAACCCGGCCAGGCGGCGACGACCTCAGCAAGGGGCGTGCCGGGCCGCGCCGACGCGGCCGCGCCGGCCACGACCGCTGCGCACTGCGCTATCTCCTGGTGCGAGGTCGCCGCCCCGCCGCGCGGCTCCCGCTCGTAGTAGGACATGGCCATCTCGGCAAGCTGCAGGCCGAACTCGTCGGCCAGCGCACGCATCAGGTCGTATCCGTCCAGCACGAACTCGGCGCCACGCTCGACCACGGTAAGCGGGTCACCAGGCACCAGTTCCTGCGACCACACGCGGCCGCCGACCCGGTCCCGTGCCTCCAGCACTACTACCTCGTGACCAGCCCGGGCGACCCGGTACGCGGCCAGCAGCCCGGCGAACCCGGCACCTGCCACCACCACCCGCACACCCGCTCCCCTCCAGCACGCACCCCGCCGGGCGGCCTCCTGGCGCCGCGTGACCGGCTGCGGTCAGGGGCGCGCCAGCCAGGGTGCCGCCCGGTCCCGGTCCAAATTATCTGGTGCCCGCAACGTGGCGATCATGAGCTGAACGGCGGACTGGACATCCCTGGTCAGCTGGTAGCACTCCGCCGCCGACCGGCACTCGGCGGGTCCGAATCGCCGCGCCGTCGCTACCACCTCGCCAGCCAGGCCGGGAAGTTCCGCGGCGTCACGGGGATCGACCGGCCAGCCCGTTCCCCCGGCCGCGGCGCCCAGGCTCGTGATCTGATCTCCCAGCCAGGTCCATGGGTCGGCGCTCAGGGCGGCATCCCAGCACCGGGCCGACGGCTCGTTGCCGTTGAACTGCGGATGGAAGTGCGCCACGGAGAAGCTGCCCGGAGGATCCGCGAGCCGGTCGAACAGGTCGGCCCGCCACAGCGGGCGATCGACGGTGGTCAGCTGGGACGCTGATTCGCTGCCTCGATGCGGATGGCGGACCAGCTCCCGGATCTCGATCCTGGCCCCGTGTTCCATCGAGGCGTCGTCGAGGTCGATCTCGAACCAGTGCCTGATGATGACGGCTGAGCGGGAAAGGGCCAGGATGTGCTGCACAGCGCCTCGTTACCGGTAGCGGAAGCCGTCGAGGAAACGGCGGAAGACGCCGCCTTCGCGGGTCAGGGGCGGACCAGGCTCAGGCGCGACGGATCGCTGCCGGGCGATGGGCTGGTCGTAATCGGTACGGGCAATGGCATCGACTATCTGAGACTCGTCGAAGTCCTCGGAGCCCTCGATCTGCGGCACGTATCCGACCAGCATGCCGTCGAGCATGACCTGCGCCTCGAGGCCCGCCGTGCCGTCGGTGTCCCACTCGGCGCTGCGGCCGCCGGTCAGCGAGACACGGATGCCGAACTGGTCGACACCGCCGCGGAGCAAGTGCGCGTTGACGCCGCGGTCACGAAGGGCGTCGACCACCCGGCGCGCCCGGAATTCGTCCATGCCAGAACGGTAGCCTGTGTTCCTTGAAGTTTGCTGAGCGTTTGCTCCAGCACAGATCTCGGGCTACGGCACGATCACGACGGGGACTGGCGCGTGGCGGGCCAGGCTGACGGTGACCGAGCCGACCACGCGGTGCGAGACGTGGGACGAGCTCCCGACCACGATCACCACGGTCTGGCCGGGGCGGTCATCCTGGAGCCCGGCGGCCACGGCGATCAGCTCGTCCGCGATGATCCCCTGGTACCGTTCGAAGCCCCAGTCCACACCGCTGCCGTCCAGCTGGGCGGCGGCCTGGTCGCGTATTTCCGGCGCCAGCTCGTCGAAGCTTGCTTCCATCTCGGCGACAGCGCCCGCCGACAGCATGACGGTGCTCGACAGGTGAGCCACCCAGACGACCTCGATGCGGCCGGCCCGGCCGCGCAGCAGGCTGACCGCGGCGTCCAGCGCCCGCGTCGCCGGAGGAGAACCGTCATAGCCGACGACGATGTGCAGGAATTCGCCGGATGGCGCGGCAGTGGTCACAGTGACCAGCCTAGCGACAGCGGTGGCGCGGCCGGCAGGCGGATCCGCGCCCTCCGCGCGGCTACCAGACCCGGTGAGCGACCTCCGCGACCAACTCGAGCTTGCGCTGCTGGGTCTCCTCGCTGATGAGGTTCCCGCCGATGGACACCGGTGAGAACCCGCACTGGGTGGACAGGGCGAGCCGCTCCTTGCCGACGTACCGGGCCGCCTCATCGATGCGGGCGATGAGCTCGTCAGCCGGCTCGATCTCCGGGAGCTTGCTCGACACCAGGCCGAGCACGACTACCTTGTCGTCGGGGACCTCGGCCAGCGGCTCGAAAGAGCCCGATCGCTCGTCGTCGTACTCGAGCAGGAACACGTCGAAGTTCGTCGACCGGCTGAACACCTTGCCTGCGGTGAACTCGTACCCGCCGGTCGCGATCCACTTGCTCTCGTAGTTGCCCTTGCAGATGTGCAGGCCGAACGTTATCCCGGGCACGTCGGCCACGGAATTGATGATGTCCACGCCCTCGGTGAGCGTGCGTTCGGTGTCCATGCCCAGACCCTCGCGCAGCTCGCGGTTCTCCGGGTCGACCAGCGTGCCGAGGTCGGGCGAGTCGATCTGGATGTAGGTGCAGCCGAGCCGGGCCAGTTCGGCGGCTTCGGCGCGGATGATGTCCGCGGCGTCGGCGAACATCTCGAACGCATCGGAGTAGGCCGGGCGGGAATGCTCCGGCGACCACGCGCCGTACATGACCAGCGGGCTCGGCATCGTGATCTTCACCGGGACGCGGGCCCGGCCGCGCGCGTAGCTGAACTCCTCGATGGTCATCATCGGCCCCTTGGGCCGGATCCGGCCGGTGACGGTGAAGGGCGGGTGCCAGTTCCAGTCCTGGGCCGGATCGGGGGCGTGGAAGTGCACCGGCGCGCCGGGCATGTCGGCAACCCCTTCCATGTCCCCCAGCAGGTGGTCAAGGAATGAGAACCGGCGCAGCTCGCCGTCGTTGACGACGTCGAGCCCGCAGCCCTCCTGCATCGCGATCGCCTGGTCGACCGCGCGGTCCTCGATCCGCTTGAATTCCTCGTTGCTCATCCGGCCCGCGGTCAGCGCGGCCCGCGCCTCCGAGAGGTAGCGCGGGCGCAGCAGCGAGCCGATCACGTCGGCGTGGTACGGCACCGTCATCCTCCAGTTGTGCTCGGGAACCCTCGCTACCTTCAGTACACGTGGCGAAGCTGGCGGGAAAGGGCATCAGGGCCCGGACTCGGCGGCCTTGGCGATGGCCACAATTGCCGCGGCGCGACACCTCGCGCCCGGCACAATGGAGCCGGCACAAGGTCCCGCGTCAGGGCCGCACGGCGGCTGGCACGTTAGAGTCGGCGGCTGTCCGCGGACGCGAGCAGGGGCCCGGCGAAACGGCAGATCTCCTCGGCGGCGTCGAACTCCCGGGGGCCGGACTGGGCGGCCCCGGGGTACGGCCGTGCGCCGGGCCAGGTGTGCCCGCCTCCCACCACCGTCCAGGCGGCGACCTGCGTCCCGCCGACGCCGCCTGCCGCCGTGATCCGGCTGGAGAACTCGGTGGCGCGGGTGTCGCCGGGCCGGCAGCGGTCGACGGCGCGCCAGAACCCGGCCGTCTCTGCCAGCGACAGCGTCCGGCCGCGTAGTTCCCCGTTGGGGCCGAGGTGCCGCGAGTAGCCTCCCTCGATCGGGGAGACCGGGTCGGCCGTGCCGTGAATCAGCATCGCCGACACCGCGTGGGCGGGCCGCGCGTCGCGCAGGCAGGCCGGCAGGCCGCCCGCGACGGCGGCGAACACCGCCACCTTCTCACTTACCTCAAGCGCGATCCGGTGGGCCATGAACGCGCCGTTGGACACCCCCGCCACCACCGCGCGGTCCGGGTGCGTGCCGTGCTGTCCGGCCACGGTGTCGATGAGCGCACGGAGGAACGCGACATCATCGACACAAGCCTCGTCGGCCGTGGTGACACCGCGGCCGTCGGCCCAGCAGCCGCCGATGCCGTCGGGGTAAGCGACGGCGAAACCGAACGCACCGGCCTGCTCGTCGAAGGTGGTCCAGTCGCGCATCATCTGCCCGGTGGCGTCCGGATGGTTACCGTGCAGCACGATCACCAGGGGAATCCCGCCGCTGGATCCGGTCCGGGGCAGGCTCAGCGCAAAACGGCGGGGCCGCCCGCCGACCGTCAGCTCGCCCATGTCAGCCGGCCGGCTCAATCGGGGAGCTCGAGCGGCGCGAGGCGGGCGAATACGTCCCCGGGCCCCGGGTTGTCCGGGTGCGTCGTGCCGCCGAGGTGGTGCAGGATGCCCCAGACCGCGTTCAGCGAGGTCTGGACGGCGCCCTCGACCCAGGCGGGGGTCCAGGAAACGTCGTCTCCGGCGAGGAAGATCCCCCGCTGCTCCGGCGGCAGGTCGTCCTGCATGAAATGGGCGTACATCCGCTGGTTGTACCGGTAGTGCCCGGGCAGCGCTCCCTTGAACGCGCCCAGGAAGTGCCGGTCGGCTTCCCAGGACACGGTGATCGGGTCGCCGATGATGTGGCTGGCGATGTCGACGTCGGGATAGATCTTGTGCAGCGCGCTGAGCGCGAGCTGCACCCGGCGCTCGACCGGCTCGGGCAGCATCTTCAGCGCGTCGCTCATCCAGGAGTAGGTCAGGCAGATCACGCCCGGCTGACCGTCGCCGTTGTCGAACAGGTAGGTGCCGCGGGTCAGCCGGTCGGTCAGCGTCATGCTCATCACGTCGCGGCCGGTGCGCGGGTCCTTATCCTTCCAGAACGGCCGGTCGACCAGCACGAAGGTCTTGGAGGACTGCATGTAGCGGGTGCGGTCCAGCGCGGTCCACAGCTTGGCGGAGAACAGGCTCTCCTCGCATTCGATCTGCGTCGTGAGCAGCCAGCTCTGGCATGTCACCAGCACCGCGGCGTACCGCCGGACGGTGCCCCATTCGTCGGTGACCGCGAGCTGCCCGTCGGGCTCACGGGCGATCCGGGCGACGCCGGGCCGGGGCGCGCCGGAGTGCAGCGAGGCCAGTGAGGTGCCGGCCGGCCAGTGGGCGGGCCGCGGCGCCGGACAGCGCCAGAGCCCGCGGGGCACCTGCGCGGCGCCACCGACGATCAGATGCTGGTCCGAGTCGCAATTGGTCATCACGACCCGGAAGATCTCCAGCATGGAGTTGGGAAAGTCCGAGTCCCAGCCGCCGGTGCCGAACCCGACCTGGCCGAAGACCTCGCGGTGCCGGAACGAGAGTTTCGAGAACGCCTGGGATGTGGCGACGAAGTCGTAGAACGTGCGGTCGTCCCAGCGCGGCACCAGGTCGTTCCACAGCGACTTGAGGGTGGCCACGTCGCGCGCCCGGATCGCGTTCTGGATGTCGGTGAACCGTGCCTCCTCCAGAGCCTGCGCCCAGGCGTCGGCGACCTCGGTGAACAGCGGGGGAAGGTCGCCGAGCGAGCCCGCGTAGTACGTCTCGCCCTCCAGGTCGACGACCGTGCTCCCGGCGGCTTCGGTCAGCGGGTTGGGGAACGGGAGGGTCTGCAGGCCCAGCTTGTCCACGTAGTGGTAGAAGGACGACGACGAGATCGGGAACCGCATCCCGCCGAGCTCGGCGACCACGCCCTTGGCGCCCTCGAAAGGCTGCGACCGCAGTCGCCCGCCCATCTGCGACGCCTCGTAGACCACCGGCTTGATGCCGAGCTTCATCAGCTCGTAGGCGGCGACCAGGCCGGAGATGCCGGCGCCGATGACGGCGACTTCTTCCCCGTGCCGTTCGGCCGGAATCGAACCCAGGCCGGCGCGGTGCGCAATCCAGTCGTCGAACGGGAACGGGAAATCCGGGCCGAAGATCGTGACCGGGCGGCCGTCACGGCCGCCGGGTGCGTTCGCCATCAGAGCCCCTCATCGTTGATGCCTGCTACGCCGGAGGATACGCACCGGTTCAGGGCCCGGTGCCGGTCAGGCCCGGCTCGGTGGCGTCGGCCCGGGCCGCCGTGACCGACCAGCAGGCCTGGAGCAGGGACGGGGTGAACAGCTGCGGCCTGGTCACGCACACCGCGTGATCCGCGTCCACTTCGTGCACCGAGGCGCCGGGGATCGCGTGGGCGAGCCGGAGCTGGCGGCTGGGCGGGACGATGTGGTCCCGGGCCGTGACCACCACCGCGGCGGGGACGTCGACCTGGCCGATCCAGCTGTGCGAGGTGAACTCGCAGACGGCCTGGATGGCCGAGATAGCGGTGCCGAGGCTAGTCCGCCTCAGCTGGGCGCGGGCCAGCCTGGCCGTGGCCGGGTCCTCGACCGGGCCTATCAGGGCCATGCCGAGGAACTCGGCGCTCATCGGCTGCAGGAACGGGTTCCACTGGATGGCGGCGGCCGCCGTCGGCAGCGCGAGGGCGGCCAGCCCCTCCGCCGGCGATCCCAGCACGTTACGGGCGGTCGCGCACAGCACCAGGCCGGAGAGCAGCGACGGGTGCCGCCGCCACAGCAGCTGGGCGACCATGCCGCCCATCGAGTAGCCCACGGCGACGAACCGGCCGATGCCGAGGACCTGTGCCAGCGCGGCGATGTCGTCGGCGCAGTCCTCGAGCCGGAACCGCGGGCCGGCGCTGATCCCGTCGCCGTGGCCGCGCAGGTCGATGGCGACGACGCGGAAGTGGGGGGCGAGGGAGGCGAAGACCTTTCCCCAGTTGAGTTCGGCCGTGAAGGTGACCCCGTGGATGAGCATGAGCGTCTCGGCGCCGCGGGGGCCCGGGCATTCCCAGACCCGCGTGACGCCGCGGCCGGGCAGCTCCACCAGGCGCGTACCCGCGGTCGCGGCCTTCCCCGGTACCTGCCGCACGGCCTCACTCTCCTGCGATGCCGGTCGGCGGGAGCCCGGCCGACGATCCATCACTGCATCTAGACCGTGCTTCCGGATGCGCGCAGCGCGGTAGGGACCTAAGGCCCGGATACCTTATGGTTCTACCCGGGCTGATGGTGAGTATGCTCGCGGACTGACGCGCGTGGCGGCTGCGTCACACCGGCCGGTTCACCCTGGCTTTACGCTGGCGTGCGGCCGGTCATGACATAGCCGCTGCCGAAGGCCAGCTCCCGGACCTGGACGTCCTCGACCAGCCGCTCCAGATACCGCCACGGGCGATCGAATCCGCTGAAGTCCCGCACGTAGGGCGCGTGCAGCAGGCCCACCATGGAGTTCAGGGCCACCATCATCGGCGCGGCCCACTTGCCTCCGCCCGCGGCCACCCATGCTCCGGGGCGCAGCCCGGTCACGACGTGGCACAGCGCGTCCGGGGACTGCAGGATGTCGTGCACGGCGCAGAACAGGGCGGCGTCGGCGGCCGGCCCGATCTCGGCATCCTCGGCCGGCGCCTGCACCACCGTGACGTTGTCCCAGCCCGCGCACGCGATGTGCTCCCGCGCCACCGCCGCCATCTCGGGCGACTCCTCGATGCCGACGACGCCTCCTCCCGGGCCCACCTTGTCCCGGAGCAGGCCGCAGCACAGGCCGGTCCCGCAGCCCACGTCGAGGACCACGTGCCCGGAGCGGAGCGGGAGCGCCTCGACGACCGCCCGGCGGTAGGGCTGGAACGCCGCGGTGTCACGCTCGTAGGAACGGGCGCGCTCACCGTAGGCCGGCTGCCGCCGCGAATTCGGGGGCGTGTTCATGGCTCGGCACCCGCCTTCGATCGACCTGAAGTGTCCACGGTAACCGCGCGCCGCCTCAGCCGCGTAAACGGGGTGTGTGCATCACGTTACGGACTGCCTCGTCTGCCTCAGCAGCGTGTCTGGTGCACTGTGGGAGCAGTGGGCTTCTGCTGTGGTTTGGCGTCAGGAATGGCACGGGGACTGGCGGGCCTTAATGGCCTGACGGGCGGGATCGGACGCGAGATAGGGGCGGGAGCCTGGGGCGGGAGCGGGAGGTGTATAGGAGGATGAGGGCATGCTGGTCGTTCATGTGCATGTGCGGGTCCAGCCGGGGCAGGTCGAGGAGTTCCTGGCCGCGACGCTGACGAACGCGCGGGCATCGCTAGGCGAGCCGGGGGTGCTGCGGTTCGACGTCATCCAGGACGAGGCCGATCCGGCGCACGTGGTGCTGGTCGAGGTCTACCGGGACGGCGATGCCTCGGCGGCGCACAAGCTGACTTCGCACTACGCGGCCTGGCGGGACGCGGTCGCCGAGATGATGGCCGAGCCGCGGGCGTCGACCCGGTTTTCCGCGGTGTTCCCGCCGGACCACGAGAACTGGGCGAGCAGCGCGCCATGACGGCGGTGGCGTTCGAGTTCGCCACCGCCGGCCGCATCGTGGCGGGCCCCGGGCGGGCCGCCGAACTGCCCGGCGTGCTGGCCGGGCTCGGGTCGCGCGTACTGGTGTGCACGGGGGCGAACCCCGCGCGTCATGAGAGCCTGCTGGCGGGCCTGGGGTTGCCGGCCGCGGTCTTCTGTGTGGCGGGCGAGCCAACGGCCGAACTGGCCCGGACCGGGGCCGCGGCCGCGCGCGAGCACGGCGCCGACGTGATCGTCGCGATCGGCGGCGGGAGCGTCATCGACCTCGGCAAGGCGGTCGCCATGCTGCTGGCCAACGGCGGTGACCCGCTCGACTACCTGGAGGTGGTCGGCTCCGGGCAGAAGATCAGCCGGCTTGCCGCGCCCTGCGTGGCGGTGCCCACCACGGCCGGAACCGGCGCGGAGGTCACCGCCAACGCGGTGCTCGCCGTACCCCGGCACCGGCTGAAGGCCAGCCTGCGCAGCCCGCTGATGATCCCGCGGGTGGCGCTGGTCGACCCGGAGCTCACCGTGTCGTGCCAGCCGCCGGTGACGGCGACCAGCGGCCTGGACGCGCTGACCCAGTGCCTGGAGCCGTTCGTCTCGGTCCGGGCCACACCGCTGACCGACGGACTGGCCCGTGAGGGGCTGCGCCGCGCGGCGACCGGCCTGCGGGCGGCCTATGCCGACGGCGGCGACCTGACGGCGCGGACGGACATGGCCATGTGCGCCCTGCTGGGCGGCATGGCGCTGGCCAACGCGAAGCTCGGCGCCGTGCACGGACTGGCCGGAGTTGTCGGCGGGACCGCGAACGTGCCGCACGGCATGGCCTGCGCCGCGCTGCTGGCACCGGTCATCGAGGCCAACGTGCGGACGCTGCGCGCCGCGGCACCCGGTTCCCCTCCTGTGAACCGGACCGCCCTGGACCGGTACGCCGAGGCGGCACAACTGCTGACGGGGAAGCCCGGCGCATCCGTCGAGGACGGCCTGGCCTGGATCGACGAGACCCTCACCCTGCTCGGCGTGCCCGGGCTAGCCGCGTTCGGCCTCGGCCCCGGGCAGGCCGACGACATCGCGGCCAAGGCGGCGGCGTCGAGCAGCATGCAGGGCAACCCGGTGCCGCTGAGCCGCGACGAGCTGAAGGCGGTCCTCCTGCAGGCCCTGTGACTTACCGGCGGCGACGCCACCACCGCGACCGCCGCCGCGGCGGATCGGCGGTCGGGCGGTCGGGCGGCGCCGGGGCCGGCGGCCCGCGGCGCGCGTCCCGCCACCGGGCGACCATCGCGTCCTCGTCCACCAGGCGCAGGTATATCGGCGGGCCGTCGGGGATCCGGCGCCACTCCGCGATCCGCCGGTTGAGGCCCTTGACCACCGTGCGGACCTCGTCCTCGGAGCTCAGGTCCTGGACCGACCCGGCGAGCCGTTCGGCCTCCTTGCGCAGCCGCAGCGGGGTGGGCAGCAGTTCGTCGGCTGACACGCCTTCGCGGCGCAGATAGTCCTGCAGCCACGCGTCGGTCCCGCCGCGGCGGGAGAGCGGCTTGCCCGCGCCGGGCAGGTTATCGAAGGCACCTCGCTCGGCCGCCTCGCTGACCTGCTGGTCGACCCACGAGGCGAAGCTGATTTCCCTTGGTTTGCGCTCGGTCACCAATTTCCATGCTAGATCAGGGCAGGCCGGCCACTGCCGCGGTGCCGGCCTCGATGGTGCGGGCGGGGCCGTCAGGGTCCGGGGGCGCCAGCAGGACGAGGCGGTGCACGCCGGCCGCGGCGAACTCGGCCGCCCGTTCGGCGGTCATCCGGCCCCTCGGCGTCACGCTGATCTCGAGCTCGCCGAGCTCGGCGGGCCGCCTGACCCGCGCGGCGGCCGCGGCAAGGCCGGCCAGTGACTCGGCGGCCTGGGCCGGCGTCAGCCAGTAGCCGTACCAGCCGTGGGCGCGGGTGACGGCCCGCCGGTAGGCCGGGGCGCTGTGCCCGCCGACGACCAGCGGGATAGGGCGCTGCACCGGCCGCGGATAGGCGTCGACGCCGCCGAAGCCCGCGAACCGGCCGCGGAATTCCGGATGCTCGTCGTACCACAGCGCCCGCATGGCGTCCAGGTACTCGTCGGTGACCGCGCCGCGCTCGGCGAAGTTCGCCCCTATCGCGCGGAACTCCGGTTCGAGATAGCCGGCGCCGACGCCGAGCGTGATCCGTCCGCCGGACAGCACGTCCAGGGTCGCGACCTGCTTGGCCAGCAGTACGGGATTGCGCTGCGGCAGGATGATAATCCCGGTGGCCAGCCTGATCGTGGCCGTGTGTGCCGCGGCCCAGGTCAGCGCCAGCAGCGAGTCGAGCGCCGGATCCTGCGGCGCCATCGGCGACGGCGGCACCTGCGGGTCGGGCAGCACCAGGTGCTCCCCCGCCCACACCGAGTCGAACCCGGCCTGCTCAGCCGCCCACGCCGCCTGGACCAGGGCGTCCGGTCTGCTCATCGGCCCCATGTTGATATGGATAAGACCCAGCCGCATGGTCGTCTACCTTAATGACTATGGATCGAATTGAGCGCCGGGAGTTCGTGCGGAAGCACCGGACGTGCGTCTTCGGGTACAACCGCCAGAACGACGGCCCCGCCATGACCGTGGTGTACTACGTCCTGGACGGCGACGACCTGCTGGTCTCCACCATGGCGGCCCGGGCCAAGGCGCTCGCGGTACAGCGCAGCAGCAAGGTCAGCCTGTGCATCCTGGACGAGCAGTGGCCCCTGACCTACCTGCAGGTCTACGGGGACGCCACGCTCGAGGAGGACTTCGGTCAGGCGGTGGACGTGTTGCGCCGGGTCGTCGACCTGATGGCCGAGAAGGACGTGACGTCGGCCAAGATGCCCGAGATCGAGCGGATGGCCCGTGAGGAGAACCGGGTCGTGATCCGGGTCCGGCCGTACGCCACCTTCGCCACCCCGCCGCGGCACGTCTACCGGGCCGGGGACATCGACACGCTGACCCACTTCACCAGCAGCAGCCAGCCGTGGTGACCGTCAGGCCGGGACCTGTCCATCATCTCGATCGGGCCTGGCTACCACGCCCCGCCGGATGATCCCGACGCCTCGGCGCGCGGAGGCCTCCAGGCCGTACCAGGCCACGTCGGCGGCGGCCTTGCCCACCGCGAACCCGATCCACACCCCGCCCGGCAGCCCCCGCAGCAGCCAGGCCGCGCCGGCCATGCAGCCGGGACGGATCAGGAAGCCGTCCACGGTCTCCGCGACCGCGCACGAGGCCAGCTGCTCGCGCACCGCGTGCCACGCCCCGGCGGCCAGCCTGTGCCATCCGCCCAGGTGGATGGTTTCCCGGCGGGCCGCCGCCCCGGTCTTGGCGGCGATACAGCCGTAGAACCCGATGGCCTCGCAGATGGTCGCCAGCGCGGCGGCGGCCAGCAGCGACCCGGCCTGGGCGTACCCGACCGCGAAACCGGCCGCGGCCGCGAGCGTGCCGCACACCTCAGCCAGACCGAACCGGTCCCGCCACGCCCGCCACCATCCCGCGGCCCGGTCCGGAACGGGCGGTGTCAGGACCGCCTCCAGGCTCCCGGCCGTCACCGCGGCGCCGTCGATCGACACCCCGCTCATCGCTCCCCCCTAGCTTTCCTCCACGGAGAGGGGCTGCGGGGTTCCTGATACACCTCCGGGCTGATCGTGCCGACGCGGGGCCGCGCATCATCGTGGACCGTAATCCCCGGGATGAGGCAGCAGCATGTCCAGGTTGACGGCGTCCGCCATGGCCTGGTACCCGGCGTCGTCGGGATGCAGGCGATCGCCGGAGTCGTAGGCGGGGTTGAGCCGCAGCGGGTTCGCGGGGTCGCGCATCACCGCGTCGAAATCGATGACGCCGTCGAAGGCGCCGCTGGTGCGGATCCAGGCGTTCACCGCCTCGCGGAGGGCTTCCCCGGCCGGCGAGTAGTAGCCGGCGCCCTGGTACGGCAGCAGGGTCGCGCCGAATATCCGCACACCGCGGGCGTGCGCCTGGGCGATCAGGTCCCGGTACCCGGCGATGATCCGGGCCGGGGTGAGCCCGGCGTCCAAGTGCCGCGGTCCCACGCTGAGCCCGATGTCGTTGATTCCCTCCAGCACGATGACGTCCCGGACCCCGGGCTGGTCCAGGGCATCGCGGGCGAACCGCGCCTGCGCGCTGGCCCCGCAGCACCGCGACGCGGTCAGCAGCCGGTTGCCGCCGATCCCCTCGTCGGCCACCGAGAGCGTCGGGCCTGCCACCGCGCCCAGTCTCCGGGCCAGGTCGTTGGGCCAGCGGTCGTTGCCGCCGACGCTCGAATTCACGCCATCGGTAATCGAGTCGCCGAGCGCGACCACGGTCCCGGCCGCTCGGGACGACCGCACGTCGAGACCGCTGAGGTAGTACCAGGACGGGGCCGGGATCGTGAACGCGCCGGACCCCGCCTCGCCAGCGTGGTCGCCGGCCGCCGACACCCAGTTGAGTTGCTGGGCTTGCGAGTGCAGGGTGGCCACACCGGTCCGGCCCGGCAGGTAGATGCTCACCGCCAGCTCCTGCAGGGCTGACACCTGCATGCCCACCGGATCGCTGAGGACCTGCGCGCCGGCCGGGATCCGGACCGACGCACGGCCGCCGAAGCTCACCGGGTGGATCGTGCCCGGGACGACCTCGGCATCGAGGTCGGCCAGCGCCACCGTCACGCGGCCGACCTGCAACGGCGACCGGCCGAAGGCGTTCGTCAGCTCGAGCCGGATCATGTTGCCGCCGACGCTGGGGAAGATGATGTCGCGAACCGTCTGATCGTCGAAGCCGGTCATGCCGAGCGTGCCCGGCGTGGGGTGCTGCGGGCTGGCGCCCCAGCTGGTCACCCAGCCGTACCCGCGGGCGGCAACGGCCGGGCGGGACGCGGTGCCGGCGGCAATGGTGCCCGCCAGGACCAGCAGGGGTACGGCGCCCAGCAGCCCGAGGCGGATTAGCCAGGCAGCGGCGCGGCGGCCGGCCAGGCTGCTCGTGGTCATGGCTTACGCGCGGACCGTTCCCCGGCTGTCGAACGTCATCGCCCGTTGCAGGGCCGCGGCGCGCAGGTCCGGCGGTATCTCGACCGGGCCGCCCAGGGCGGCGGCGTTGATGCTGGCCTGCGCCGCCTCCTCGACGACGCCACCGACCAGGATCGCGAGGTCCGGGGTGCGGTGGAAGACCAGCACCCCGTGGTTGGCCAGCAGCACGGCCGGCACGCCCGGGGTAACCGCGGCCCGGATGTTCGCGATCGCCTCGGCCGATCCGCGCGGCCCGTAGCCGGCGACCGGCACGCCGTCCGGGAGACCGAACATGGCCATGGCCTCGATCCAGCACCCGATGGGACGGCGGGCCACCGCGTACGCGGTGGCGTAGGGCGAGTGCGTGTGCAGGACACAGCCGACATCGGGGCTATCGGCGTACATGGCGGTGTGCATCGCGACGACGGCGCCCTGGATCGGCGGCAGCTCGCCTTCGAGCAGGGTGCCGTCCAGCCCGACCCGGACGACGGCAGAGGCGGGATGACCGCGCAGCGACGGACCCGCGGTGAAGTACATCTCCTGCGCCCCGGGCACCCGCACGCTCACGTTGCCGTGCCCGTTGGCGGAGATCGCGCCGCTGGCCACCACCTGCGCCGCGATGCCGGCAACCTGATCAGCGAGGTCCTTGTCCATGCCCCACCTTCCCCCTTCGTACGCGCCGTCCAGGCAAAGGTAACCCGGCCACCCCATGCTGAGCCAGGTAGCGTAGGTGCATGCTCCTCGCCGAGGACCTGCTGCTCCTGGTCACCGACGGCGCCAGCGGCCGGCTGTCGGTGCCTGGCGTGCAGGCCGATGCGGGGCTGGGCGGCGCGAACCTGGTCGAGCTGACCCTGCTCGGCAAGGTGGACGTGGCCGGCGAGCCGCGCTCATCGCCCTGCTGCACGCGCTCAAGAGCGAGCACAAGGTCGTCGACCCCCGGCCCTACCAGCTGTCCAGGCGGCAGCTCCGGGCCCGGGCCGCGGAGATCGCCGAGGGCAACTGGGCGTCCGAGGCCGTGCGCAAGGCGATCGACGAGATGATGGCCGCGGTCGCCGCGGCCAGCGCCGCCGCGACCGCGGCCACCTCGGGATAGCCGACCCGGGCGCTGGACGGTCGCTGGCGGCGCAGCTAGGGTGATGCCGACCTAAACGGGAGGCGCGAGGCTGATGCAGGGGGACGATCCAGGGCTGGCCGTCTCGCGGATCGCGCTGGGCTGCGGGAACTTCGGCGGGATCGGCTCGGCGCCGGACTTCTTCGGCCAGGGGCTGACCGAGGACGAGGCGTTCGCGCTGATGGACGCGGCCTTGGCGACCGGCATCGACTGGTTCGACACCGCCGACGCCTACGGCGGCGGGCGCAGCGAGCAGGCGATCGGCCGCTGGATGGCCACGCGCGGGGTCCGGCCGCGGCTCACCACCAAGACGTTCAACCCGATGGAGGCCGGGGCCGATCACGGGCTGAAGCCGGATCGCGTCGCCCGCCAGCTCCGCTCCAGCCTGGACCGGCTGGGAGTCAGTCAGGTCGAGCTCTACCTCGCGCACGAGTACGACCCGGACGTGCCGCTGGCGGAGACCCTCGGAGCGTTCGGCGCCGCCCAGGCCGACGGCCTGATCGGCGCGTACGGGGTGAGCAACTTCGACGCGCCGCAGCTCGCCGCCGCCCTGGCGGCGGGCACGCCGCGGGCCGTGCAGAACAGCTACTCGCTACTGGCCCGGCAGGACGAACCGGACCTGCTGCCGCTGTGCGCCGAACGTGGCGTCGCCTACCTGGCGTTCGGCCCGCTGGCGGGAGGCTGGCTCACCGGGAAGTACCGGCGCGGCGCGGCGTACCCGGCCGGGTCGCGGATGACCCAGCGGCCCGAGCCGTACCAGCACCTGGTCACCGGCGCCACCTTCGACGCGCTGGACCGGCTGGAGGCGATCGCCGCCTCTCGCGGCACCTCACTGGCCGGGCTCGCGCTCGGCTGGCTGCTGGCCGACGAGCGGGTGACCCAGGTCGTGATCGGCCCGGGGCGCCCGGAGCACCTGGCTCCGGCGGCCGAGGCGCTCAGGCATCCGGTCACCGGAGCCGAGCGGGCCGAAATCGAGGCGGCCCTGGCGGGCCTTTCCGGGAGGTCCCATTCCCTGGAGGCCCATTCCCTGGAGGCCCATTCCCTGGAGGCCCATTCTCAGGAGGCCCATTCTCGGGAGGCAGGGCAATGATCGAACTGGCGGAGATCGAGGCGGCGCGGGCGCGGATCGCCGGCGCGGTGGTCCGCACCCCGCTGGTCCGGCTGCACGTCGCGGACGCCCCGGCCGAGATCTACCTCAAGCTGGAGAACCTCCAGCCCATCAACTCGTTCAAGATCCGCGGCGCGACCAACGCGGTCATGCTCGCGCCGGCCGGCGCATGGGCCAAGGGCCTGGTCACCGCCAGCGCGGGCAACATGGCGCAGGGCATCGCGTGGACGGCACGCGAACTCGGCGTCCCGGCCACCATCGCGGTGCCCGACCACGCGCCCGAGGCCAAGATCGCCGCGATCGAACGGCTGGGCGGCCGGGTCATGAAGATCACGTATGACGACTGGTGGAACGCCATCGTGACCAACCGCGTCGACGGGGTGGACGGGCTGTTCGTGCACCCGGTCCAGGATCCCGGGGTGATGGCCGGCAACGGCACGATCGGGCTGGAGATACTCGAGGACCTGCCCGACCCGGACGCAATCGTGATCCCCTACGGCGGCGGCGGGCTGACCACGGGGATCGCCAGCGCGGTCAAGGCGCTGCGGCCCGGCACGAGGATCGTCACGGCCGAACCCGACACGGCCGCGGCGCTGGCCGCGGCGTTCGCCGCCGGGCATCCGGCCGACGTCGACTACCGGCCATCGTTCGTGGACGGCTCGGGCAGCCGGCGCGTGCTGGACAGCATGTGGCCGCTGGTGTCACCGCTCGTGGACGACGCGGTGGCCGTCCCGGTCGCCGAGGTGGCCGCCGCGGTGCGGACGCTTGCCGAGCGGGTCCGTGTCATCGCCGAGGGCGCGGGTGCGCTCGCCCCGGCGGCCGCGCTGAGCGGCCGGGCCGGCACCGGGAAGATCGTCTGCGTGGTCTCGGGCGGCAACATCAACCTGGACAAGCTCGCCGAGATCCTCGGCGGGGCCGACGGGTAGCGCCCAGCGGGATAACCTCAGGCGGTTCAGCGCCCCGGCGAGCCGGTCGACCTCCTCCGGCGAGTTGTAGTGGATGAAGCCGATCCGGACCGACTTGCCGGCGTAGCCGAGCCGCTGGTACAGGCCGAGCGAGTACCAGGAGTCATGCGCCCAGACCCCCATCTGGGCGTCGGCCAGGCGCGCGGCGACCTCCTCGGCGGCCACGCCGTCGACGTTGACCAGGAACGTCGGGACACGCCCGTCCATCCCGGGCCGCCCGTATACGGTGACCGCGTCGGACAGGCCGTCGAGGAAGCGCTGGCCGAGCGCGCGCTCGTAGGGGGTGATCGCGGCGAAGCCCCCGATCGAGTCGAGGTAGTCGATGGTCGCGTTGAACCCGGCCAGCAGCTCGTAGGACTGAGTGCCGGTCTCGAAGCTGCGCCCCAGCGGGCTGGTGGGGGCCGGGCGCGCCTTGTACGGCCGCCACTGGCTCATCACCTCGGAGCGCCCGGCCGCGACGCCCAGGTGCGGGCCGCAGAACTTGTACGGCGAGCAGATGAGCATGTCGGCGCCGATAGTGCGGACGTCGATCGGCTCGTGGGCGGCGTAGTGCACCGCGTCCACCCAGGCGAGCGCGCCGGCGTCGTGCGCGAGCTGGCACGCCCGCCGCGCGTCGGTGACGGTGCCGACCGCGTTCGACGCCCAGGCGAACGCGACCACCTTGGTACGCGGCCCGAGCTTGCTCTCCAGGTCCGCGAAATCCAGCGTGGTGTCGTCGTGCAGCCCGACGTGCCGGACCACCAGGTCCCTGTCGTGCGCGATCTCCAGCCAGGGGGCGACCCCGGCGTCGTGATCCAGGCAGGACACCAGGATCTCGTCGCCCGGCTGGAAGGCGCGGGCCGCGGTCCGGGACAGCGCGAAGTTCAGCGTGGTCATGTTCGGCCCGAAGATCACCTCGTCCGGCTCGCAGCCGAGGAACCTGGCCGCCTTGCGCTCGGCCTCCTCCAGGATCTGCCCGACCCGGATGCTGGTGACGTAGCCCGCGCCCAGGTTCGCGCTCGCGTCCCGCAGCGTCCCCGCGATCGTCTCGCCCACCTCATCCGGGACCTGCGTGCCGCCGGGGGCGTCGAAGAAGGCGAAACCCTGCCGCAGCGAGGAGAACCGGGCCCTGATGGCCGCGACGTCCACTTTGCTGGCCGCCAGGTTTTCGCTGGCACTGAGCACGTCGGCCACCGAACGCTACCTCCCCTGGGCACGCTGCCCCATTTGATATCGACTTCACAACTGCCAGGCCGGTACCACATTAGCCCTCTTGCCTTGGCCCGAACTGCGATGGTTTGATCAGCTTTACGAATTTCGGCCATTGGGGAGGGCATATTGAGTCTGCGCGGTCGTGGCGCTCCGGCGCAAGATCCCGCAGGCGGCCGATCCGGGGGGCGTTTGGCCAGTCCGCGCCGCTGGGCGCGGCAATGATTCCTACCTCTTCATCGTGAGATAACCGGGAATGGAGGCGTATCCAGTGAAGGGACGCCTGGTTCTGGCCATGGCAGCGGTCGGTTCGCTGGCCATGGCCGGTTGCAGTAGCAGCAGCAGCAGCAGCGCCGCTGGCGGCGGATCCACCAGCGGGTCCGCCAGCACCCAGTCGTGCACGGCGTCGATCGGGTTCGAGGGCCCGATCACCGGGCCGGTGGCCCCGCTGGGCACCGAGCAGTTGCACTTCGCCCAGCTCGCGGTGGCGACAGACAACCTGGCCAACAAGACGAAGATCAAGCTGGTCCAGGGCGACACGCAGCTGCAGCCGGCGCAGGCCACGACCGTGACCCAGCAGTTCATCTCGAACTCGAGCATCCTCGCGGTGGTCGGCCCGGCCGGCAGCCAGGAGGTCATAGCGATCGGCGGGCCGATGGCCCGGGCCGGGATGGGCTTCATCACCGGGTCGGCGACCGCGGTCGAACTGACGACCGGGAAGTACCCGACGTTCTTCCGGGTCGTGTCCAAGGACAGCGTGCAGGGTCCGCAGGACGCGAACTACATCGTGAACACGCTGAAGCCAAAGGCGATCATGATCGTGGATGACCAGGAGGCCTACTCGACCGGGCTGGTCAGCGCGATGACGCCGGTCTTCCAGGCGGCCGGGATCAAGGTCGACCACGAGTCGGTCTCGCAGAAGCTCACCGACTTCTCCTCGCTGGTCGCTAAGGTCACGCCCGACACCTCGGTAGTGGTCCTGCCCTGGCAGGTGGCGGCGAACGCCCAGCAGTTCGGCCGTAACCTGGCCCAGCAGCACAAGAAGGCCGTGATCTTCGGCACGGACGGGCTGTTCTCGCCGGGCACGTTCACCATCAACGGCTCGTACGTGTCCTCGTTCGGCCCGGACATCACCGCGATGCCCGCTGACGCGGTGATCGCCAGGGCCGCTACGCAGAAGTTCGGATCCTTCGGCACGTTCGGCCCGCCGGTGTACGCGGCGACGCACGTGATCGACGAGGCGATCGCGTCGGTTTGCAAGGCCGGCCAGACGCCGAGCCGCGCCAACGTGCTCGCCGCGATCAAGAAGACGAACGAGCCAGCCTCGATCCTGGGGCAGCCGATCTCCTTCGACTCGCACGGCGACCTGAACGGTGGCAAGTTCTTCCTGTTCAAGATCGATTCAGCGGGCAAGTACAAGCTGATCCCGAGTTCGTGATCGGCTGACACTTTCAGCGGCAGCTCCGCCGCGGGCAGGCGCGCGAACGCCGGCCCGCGGCGGAACGCGTCTGAGGCCTTGAAGGGTAGGATCCGCTCCGGATGAGCTTCTTCTTTCAGGAACTGGTGAACGGTGTCACCACGGGCGCGCTCTACTCGCTGGTCGCGCTGGGGTTCTCGATGGTCTACGGGGTCCTGAAGCTGCTCAACTTCGCCCACGGCGACCTGTACATGGTCGGCGCGTATATCGGCTTCTTCGTGATCCAGTGGTTCGGCGGCGCGCAGCACCTGAGCATCGCGGTGCCGCTGCTGCTGGTGATCATGTTCGTACTGGCGGCGGGCCTGGTCGGCGGGCTGGGCGTGGCGATCGAGCGGTTCGCCTACCGGCCGCTGCGCGACGCGCCCCGGATCGCGCCGCTGATCACCGCGATCGGCGTCTCGTTCTTCCTGGAAAGCTCGGCCCTGCTGCTGTTCGGCGCGCAGTACCGCGTCTACAACACCGCGGATTTCATCTCACTGTCCAGCGGCATCCAGATCGGCTCGGTCACCATCGACAGCGTGCAGATCCTGGTCCTGGTGCTGGGCGTCGTGCTGATGGCCGGCCTGCAACTGCTGGTCAACCGGACCGGGCTGGGCAGGCAGATGCGAGCGGTGGCCGCCGACCGGGAGGCGGCCGAGATGCTGGGGATCAACGTGAACTTCGTGATCACGGCGACGTTCTTCCTCGGCTCGGCCCTGGCGGGCGTGGCCGGGATCATGGGAGGGCTGCTGTTCAACCAGGTCACGAGCACGATCGGGTTCATCGCCGGGCTCAAGGCGTTCACCGCGGCCGTCGTCGGCGGGATCGGCTCGATACCGGGAGCGATGCTCGGCGGCCTGGTGATCGGTGTCGCGGAATCGTTCGTCACCGGCTACATCTCCTCCACCTACAGCAACCTGATCGTGTTCGGGATCCTGATCGTCGTGATGCTGCTGCGGCCCAGCGGGCTGCTCGGCCGGGCCCAGCTGCAGAAGGTGTGACGTGCCGATGAGCGTCGATCCGCAGGGGCCGAAGGTCGGGGCCGACGAGTGGGTGGCCAGGCAGACGCACCGGCGCGAGTACCTGCCGTCCTGGCTCGGGAACGCGCAGCGGGCGGGCGAGCGGATCGGCTGGTGGCCCAGGCTGGCGATCGCCGGGCTGGCCGGCCTGGCCCTGCCGCTGCTCGGCCTGGGCGGTTTCCAGCTCCAGGTCGGGATCGACGCGCTGGTGATCGCGCTGCTGGCGGTGGGGCTGAACATCGTGGTGGGCTGGGCCGGGCTGCTCGACCTCGGCTACGTCGCGTTCTTCGGCTTCGGCGCGTACGGGTTCGCGCTGCTCTCCTCGTCCCAGCTCGGCGCCAACGGCATCCACCTGCCGTACTGGCTGTCGCTGCCGATCGTGATGGTCGGCGCGGCCCTGCTCGGGCTGGCCGTCGGGCTGCCGTCCCGGCGGCTGCTCGGCGACTACCTGGCCATCGTGACGCTGTTCCTCGGCGAGGCGTTCGTCGAGTTCACCAACAACGTCGCGCCGTCCAAGCTGGGCGGGCCGAACGGGATCACCGGGATCGACCCGATCCAGGCCTTCGGCGTCCAGCTGCTCACCAACACCAGCTACTACTACCTGCTGGTGATCGTGCTGGTGGTCACGATGGCGGTGCTGCGGCTGCTCGAGTACTCGCGCACCGGCCGGGCCTGGCGCGCGGTCCGCGAGGACCCGCTGGCGGCGGCGGCGATGACGATCCCGGTCAACCGGGTGAAGCTGTCGGCATTCGCCTGCGCCGCCATGGTCGCGGCGCTGGCCGGCACCATCTTCGCCGCCCAGCAGGCGAGCGTGTTCCCCACCGATTTCGACACCCCGATCCTGATCCTGATCTACGCCGGGCTCATCCTCGGCGGCACGGGCAGCATCGCGGGCGCGGCGACCGGCGCCCTGGTGGTGATGGTCATCTACGACGGATTGCTGCGCAGCCCGGCCGAGGCCAGCGTGCTGTTCTACGGTCTTGGCCTGCTGACCCTGCTGGCCAAGGTGCGCCCGTGGCGGCGGCTGGGCCTCGTCCTCGCCGCGACCGTCGTCCTCGGCTACGCCGCGCACGCGATCGCCGCGGCCATCTCGTCCAGCGCGGTCGCGACCGGGCCGCAATCAGGCGGCTGGCTCGGCGACGGGCTGCGCGACTGGATCATCGTCCCGGCCAATCCGCAGACCGCGGGGAACGTCGGATTCGTGGTGCTGGTCTGCCTGGCCATCACGCTGGCGCAGGTCAAGGGCAGGTGGCGGACCATCTTGCTGGTGCCGACGATCTACCTGGCCGCGTTCGTGTGGGAGACCAGGCTCGTGGTGGAGCCGTCGATTACCCGGCAGCTGATGATCGGTGCGATCCTGATCGTGATGATGATCGCCCGCCCGCAGGGACTGCTCGGGCAGCCCCGCGTGGAGGTCGCCACGTGAGCGCCGTTCTCGAGCTCGACCGGCTCTCCCTGTCGTTCGGCGGCCTGCGCGCCCTGTCCGAGCTGGACCTGCAGGTCGGCGAGCGTGAGGTGGTCAGCGTCATCGGGCCGAACGGCGCGGGCAAGACCACGGTCTTCAACGTGATCACCGGCGTATACGAGCCGAGCGCCGGAGACGTCAGGTTCGCCGCCCAGCCGGGGTCAGCAGAGTCGATCGCGGGGCGGCCGCCGCACGCCGTCGCCCGGCTCGGGATCGCGCGCACGTTCCAGACGCTGCGGCTGTTCATGAACATGTCCGTGCTGGAGAACGTGATGGCCGCCACCTACGGCGGCACCAGGGCGATGCCGTGGGAGTCGGTGCTGCGGCTGCCGCGGGCCCGGCGCGAGGAGCGCGAGGCCCGGGCGCTGGCCGAGGACGTGCTTTCGTTCTTCGGCCAGCGGCTCGCCGGGTACCGCTGGGACCAGCCGGCCTACTCGCTGTCCTACGCGAACCGGCGGCGGCTGGAGATCGCCCGGGCGCTGGCCACCAAGCCGAAGCTGCTGCTGCTGGACGAGCCGGCCGCCGGGATGAACCCGGCCGAGACACACGAGATCACCGAGCTGATCGGACGGCTCTGCGACGAACGCGAGGTGGCGATCCTGGTCATCGAGCACGACATGCACGTGGTGTCCGGCTGCTCGGACCGGGTGGTCGCGCTCGACCACGGCGTCAAGATCGCCGAGGGAACCTTCGACGCGGTCGCGAACCATCCGGCCGTGGTCGAGGCCTACATGGGCCGCCACCCCGAGGACCTGGCGGGTGCGGAATGAGCTCTGTACCTCCGGGGGGGACCACCCTGCCAGCCGGGCCGCCTGCGGCGGCGGGCCCGAACCCCCCCGGGGCGCTGCTGAGCCTGGACCAGGTCACCACGTACTACGGCCAGATGCGGATCCTGGAGGGGATCTCGCTGAACGTGAACGAGGGCGAGCTGGTCTGCCTGCTCGGCGGGAACGCGTCCGGCAAGTCGACGACGCTGAAGACCGTCCTCGGTATCGTCCGTCCGCGCTCCGGCCGGGTCCTGCTGGACGGCCAGGACGTGACGCAGTGGCCGGTGCCGCAGCGCATCGCGACCGGGATCGCGATCGTGCCGGAGAACCGGCGCCTGTTCGGGCAGCTGACCGTGCGGGAGAACCTCGAGCTCGGCGCGGTGCTGCGCCGGGGCGAGTCGCTCGCCGAGGACTTCGACCGGGTTCACGAGCTGTTCCCGCGGCTGCTCGAACGGCGGAGCCAGCTGGCCGGCACGCTGTCCGGCGGCGAGCAGCAGATGGTCGCGATGGGCCGGGCGATGATGTCGCGCCCCCGGCTGCTGCTCATGGACGAGCCATCGATGGGGTTGTCACCCGCGCTGGTCCTGCAGAACTTCCAGATCATCAAGACCATCCACGCCTCCGGGGTGGCGGTCCTGATGGTCGAGCAGAACGCGACCATGGCCCTGTCCATCGCCGACCGCGGCTACGTCCTGTCCACCGGGGAGATCGTCCTCGAGGGGCGGGCCGCGGACCTGCTGCAGGACGAGGACCTCAAGCGCGCCTACCTGGGCCGGTAAACGCGGTCATCAGAGTGCTCAGGCCTTGTGCAGGGTCCCGACCGTGACGTGCGGCCAGCTGATGCCGTTGAAGTTAAGCAGAACGGTCTGGGTGTACTGCAGCTGCGTGGGCGCCGACTGCCCCTGCAGGGTCTCCAGCCAGAACGTTGCCGTGACCGAGACCGCGGTCGCGTTCGGGCCGTCGGCGCCACCCTTCAGGAAGGCCGTGTTAGCCGTGCCGCCACCCGGCGTCGGAAGGTCGATGGTGGTCACGTGCAGCGTGGTCGTGGACGTGATGTGCTGGCCCGCGATCGCCGCGGTCAGCACGCTGTTGGGGTTGTTGACCATCTGCTGGGTGATGCCGGTCAGCCCGGCACCTGAGGTCCGGAAGTTCGTCTGGTTGGTCAGGGTCTGCTCAGGGAAGTCGATCGTCTGGGTCGGCGGCCCGCCGATGGCGAACGGCTTGATCCCCTTGGCCGCGATGTTCGGGCCGCCGCTCGCCGTCGTCGCCGTGCCCTGGAGCAGCGCCACGGTGCCGTGCGGGATGGAGGCCATCCGGACGACGGTGGGGACCACCTTCGGGTCGGTGGTGGCCGGCACCACGGCCCAGATGCCCGGCTCGAGGTGGAGCCCGGCGCCCACGTTCGCGTCGCTGATCTGGTTCAGGTAGCGCAGGCCGAACATGTTGATGTCGGCCTGCAGCAACCCGCGGTTCGGTATCGGCCCGGGGATCTCGTCGAATTCGATCTGGTCCGAGGTCAGGTTGAGCTCGAGAAAACGATCTTGGCCGGCCGGCGTGTGGTTGGGTCGCCAGATCGTGTTCATGCCGCGGCCGGTCCACGTGCCCACCAGCGGGGCGAGCGGCCCTAGCGGGCTCGCTACCTGCGGGAACGGTTGCAGGGTCTCGTTCTCAATGGCAGGCAGCGGCCGGAAGGCAAAATCTGGCGACAGCTCCATGAATCCCCCAACCAAGTCAGGCCAACATGAGCAACGCTCGTCACTTTGGTACGGAGCCAACATTCGACCCGGGCGAACGCATTGTCAAGGACCGGACGTACCCTCAGGACGGTGAGCTTTCCCGTAGTGCTGATTCCCGGCGCGGGCGGCCAGGCCTGGGTCTGGCACCTGGTAGAGGCCGACCTGCGGCGACGCGGCTACGACGCGTTCGCGGTCGACCTGCCCGCCGCCGACGAGAGCAAGGGGCTGCCCGCCTACGCCGACGCCGTCGTCAGTGCCGTCGGGGACCGGACGGACGGGGGCCAGGAGCCGGTCACCATCGCCGCGTACTCGCTCGGCGCGTTCACCGCGCCACTGGTATGGCAGCGCGTGCCCGCGCGGCAGGTCATATTCGTGAACGCGATGATCCCGCGACCCGGCGAGACTCCCGGGGCCTGGTGGGACAACGTGGGCTGGGAGCAGGCCCGGACCACCGCGGCACGGCGGGATGGCTACTCCCCCGACTTCGACCTGGACACCTATTTCCTGCACGACATCCCGGCGGATCTTCGCCAGCTGATGCTCGGTCACGATGTGCCGCAGTCACCAGGCCCGTTCGGGGATATATGCCTGTTCGACGGGTGGCCGGGCATCGGTCTGCATGCCATCGCCGGCCGCGACGACCGGTTCTTCCCGGTCGAGCTGCAGCAGCGCGTCGCCCGGGAGCGGCTGGGCGTCGAGCCCGACGTGGTGCCCGGCGGACACCTCGCGGCGCTGAGCCGGCCCGCGGAACTGGCCGCCGCGCTCGCCCGGTACCTGTGAGCCGCGCGGTAATAGGCCGCCAGCCTTAGTGTCGCGGTACGACATATTCCTGCGGCGATTTTTGGCTGCTGGGCATATGCCTGCCGAGCCTACCCAGAGCGGCGTAGACCGGTCAGAACGCCGACAGTACAGTGGGTAATGGTTGTTGGCGGTCAGGAAGGTGCGCTCGATGAGCAAGCAGGTTCGGTTGACCCAGCCCCTCGTCCGGGATAACGGGGAGCTGCGGCCGGCTTCGTGGGACGAGGCGCTCGACCGCGCGGCAGCGGGGTTCGCCGTCGCCAGGGAGCGGGACGCGACGAGGTCGTTCGGCATGTTCAGCTGCTCGAAGGCCACGAACGAGATGAACTATGCGGCGCAGAAGTTCACCCGCTCGGTGATGGGCAGCAACAACATCGACAGCTGCAACCGTACTTGACACGCTCCTAGCGTCGTCGGTCTGGCGGCAGTGTTCGGAGCCGGTGGCGGCACCTGCTCCTATCGGGAGGCGGAAGACGCCGACCTGCTGGTGATGTGGGGCTCGAACGCGCGCGAAGCGCACCCGATCTTCTTCCACCACGTGCTGACGGGCGTCCGGCGGGGCGCCCGGCTGTACGCGGTCGACCCGCGGCGGACGTCGACGGCACAGTGGGCCGACGCATGGCTCGGTATCGACGTCGGCTCCGACATCTCGCTGGCCAACGCCATCGGCCGCGAGATCATCGAGGCCGGGCTGGTGAACGAGGCGTTCGTGGCGCGGGCCACCACCGGCTTCGACGCCTACGCGGCGACGGTGAAGGACTACACGCTGGACCGGGCCTCCCGCGACACCGGCGTGCCGGCCGGCCTCATCCAGCAGCTGGCGCACGACTACGCCCGCGCCGACCGGGCCCAGATCTGCTGGACCCTCGGCATCACCGAGCACCACAACGCGGCCGACAACGTGTTCGCCCTCATCAACCTGGCCCTGCTCACCGGCCACGTGGGCCGGTACGGCTCCGGGCTGGTCCCCCTGCGCGGCCAGAACAACGTGCAGGGCGGCGGCGATATGGGAGCGATCCCCAACAAGCTGACCGGATTCCAGGACGTCAAGACCGACTCCGAAGCCCGGGCCCGGTTCGGGGCCGCCTACGGCTCGCCGATCCCGCCCGAGCCCGGCTGGCACCTGTCGCTGATGTTCGAGGCCATGGAGCGAGGCGAGCTCACCGCCTGCTACGTCATCGGCGAGAACCCGCTGCGCTCCGAGGCCGACACGGGCCGGGCCCGCAAGCTCCTGGGCGGGCTCGAGCACTTCGTGGTGCAGGACATCTTCCTCACCGACACGGCCGCGCTCGCCGATGTCGTGCTGCCGGCCACGGCCACCTGGTGCGAGGCCGAGGGGACAGTGACCAACAGCGAGCGGCGGGTCCAGCGGGTGCGCAAGGCACTGGAGCCGCCACCCGGGGCACGCGACGACATCGAGATCATCTGCGAGATCGCCCGCCGCCTCGGCACCGACTGGGGCAGCCCGTCGGCCGAGGACCTCTGGAACGAGCTGCGTACGCTGTCACCCATGCACGCGGGCATGAGCTACCAGAGGCTGGAGGATCTCGGCGGCATCCAGTGGCCGTGCTACGGCGAGCAGCACCCCGGCGAGTTGTTCCTGCACGCCCGGCTGTGGGAGGAGGACCCGGCCAAGCGCGGGACGCCCGCCCCGTTCACGCCCGTGGAGCAGGAGGCGCCTCTCGACGAGCTGTCCCCGGAGTTCCCCATCCGGCTCACCACCGGGCGGCGGCTGGACTCCTATAACACCGGCGTCCAGTCGGGGCACTACGCCACGCCGATCCGGCGGCCTGAGACGCTCAACCTCGCGCCCGAGGACGCGGCCCGGCTGGGCTTTGCCGAGGACGAGGTGGCGCGGGTGTCGTCGCGGCGCGGGTCGCTGGAGGTGCCGGTCCACATCGACGAGACGCTCCGCCCCGGGCTCGCCTTCATGACCCTGCACTTCCCCGACCAGGTCGCGACCAACGTGCTGACGCTCGACACCTGGGACCCTAAGTCCGGCACCGCCGAGTTCAAGGCGACGGCGATCCGTGTCGACAAGCCGGGCACCAACCCTTCAACCTCCCCGGCGGGCGGGAGCGTGCACGCGGAGGTGGAGGCCTAGTGGACCTGCGGCTCGGGGCCGCGACACCAGCCACTGACGTGGAGCGCGCTGCCGTCGCCTCGGTGCTCGGGCCGCCGGGGAGCGGCTGGGAGGGGGGCGAGCGGACGGCGGCCGACGGTCATGCCGCGTTCGGCGGCCACGCCGCCCGGGGGCGGCGGCACCTGCTGTTGCCGGTGCTGCACGCGGTCCAGGAACAGGTCGGCTGGATCAGCCCCGGGGCGCTCGACCATGTCTGCGCCCGGCTCACCATCGCGCCGGCCGAGGCATACGGGGTGGCGTCGTTCTACGCCCTGTTCCGGACCAGCCCGTCCCCGTCCGCCGTGGTCCACGTCTGCGACGACCTCGCCTGCCAGGCGAATGGCGCAGAGCAGATATGCGAGCAGATGGAGAGCCGGTTCGGGGCCGAGGGCGCCGACGCCGGCGCTGTATCCAACGGCGCCGGGATCACCTGGCAGCGCAGCCCCTGCCTGGGCCAGTGTGACCGGGGCTCGGCGGCGATGATCCAGCACGCCGGCGCCGATCCGGGCCGCGTGGCACTCGCCCCGTTCGGCCCCGATCAGGTGTCGCCGACGCTCGGGCCCGCCCGGCCCGCCGCGGTGACCAGCCCGCTCGTCCCGCAGGCCGGAGGCGACCGCTCCTCGCTCCGGCTGATGCGGCGGGTGGGGCGCCTGGATCCGGGCTCGCTCGATTCCTACCGGGCCGCGGGCGGATACGAGATGCTGCGCCGGGCGGTGACGCTCGGCCCGCAGGGCGTGATCAGGGAACTGAAGGATGCCAAGCTGCTCGGCCGCGGCGGGGCGGCGTTCCCGACCGCGGTGAAGTGGGAGGCGGTGGCCACCAACCCGGTCCGGCCGCACTACGTCGTCTGCAACGCCGACGAATCCGAGCCGGGCACCTTCAAAGACCGGGTGCTGATGGAGGAAGACCCGTTCGCCCTGCTTGAAGCCATCACGATCATGGGCTATGCCTGCGCTGCTGAGCAGGGCTACCTCTACATCCGGGGTGAGTACCCGCTGGCCGAGGCACGGCTGCGGCACGCCGTCGAGCAGGCTCGTGCCCGGGGGTTCCTCGGTGCGGACGTCATGGGCGAGGGCTTCCCCTTCGACATCGAGGTCAGGCGGGGAGCGGGCGCGTACATCGCCGGCGAGGAGACGGCCCTGTGCAACTCGATCGAGGGCAAGCGGGCGGAACCGCGGAACAAGCCGCCGTTCCCCGCGCAGTCCGGGCTGTTCGGCAAGCCGACGGCCATCAACAACGTGGAGACGCTGCTCTGCGTGCCGGAGATCCTGAGCATCGGAGGGCCGGCCTTCGCGGGAATCGGCACCGAGCGCTCCACCGGGACCCGGCTGTTCTGCCTGTCCGGCTGCGTTGAGCACCCGGGCCTGTACGAGTTCGAGTTCGGGGTCACGCTCCGTCAGGTGATCGAGGCGGCGGGCGGGGTGCGCGGCGGGCGGCCGCTGCGGGCGGTGCTGCTCGGCGGAGCGGCGGGCTCGTTCGTCGGACCGGACGCGCTGGACACCCCGCTCACGTTCGAGGGGGTGCGCGCCATCGGCGCCACGCTGGGGTCTGGCGTCATCCTGGTTCTCGACGACACCGTCGACGTGACCGGCCTGCTGCGGCGGATCGCCCGGTTCTTCCGGGACGAGTCGTGCGGGCAGTGCGTCCCCTGCCGGGTCGGAACGGTCCGCCAGGAGGAACTGCTTGGCCGGCTGACACGCGGCGCTCCGTTCGGCTCGACCCGGCAGGAACTTGCATTGCTTGAGGACATCGCCGCGGTCGCGCGTGACGCTTCCATTTGCGGCCTCGGCCAGACGGCGGTCAGCGCCGCCGCCTCGGCCGTGCGACTCGGCCTGATCGACGGTGGCTCGTCCGGCGGTGGCTCGTCCGACGGGAACGGGAAGGGGCCCACATGACCGCGGTGTTCCTGGATGCGCCCCGGCGACTGGTCGACGTCACGATTGACGGCGAGACGGTCCGCGTCCGGGAGGGCGCAACCCTGCTTGAGGCCTGCCGGCAGCAGGGAATCGACACGCCGACGCTGTGCTACCTGGAGAACCTCACCCCCGTGAACGTGTGCCGGGTGTGCGTCGTGGAGGTGGAGGGCTCGCGGACGCTCGTGCCGGCCTGCTCGCGCAAGGCCGAACCCGGCATGACCGTTCTCACCGACTCAGAGCGGGTACGCACCAGCCGGCGGATGGTGCTGGAGTTCCTGGCGTCTTCGGCCGACATGGCGCTCGCCGCGCCGGAAGTGCGCGGCTGGATGGAAAGCTACGGCGCCGACCCAGACCGGTACGGCCCGGCGGCTTCGGCGCACCCGGCCGGGGAGCGAGACGCCGCCCGGCCCGGCGAGCACCACGTGCCCGAGGGCACCACGGCCGACACGGTCGCCCAGCCGGTGAAGATCGACAACGACAGCTACGTCCGGGACTACTCGCGCTGCATCCTGTGCTACAAGTGCGTGGAGGCCTGCGGCGAAGACGCCCAGAACACCTTCGCCATCGCGGTGGCCGGCCGGGGTTTCGACGCCCGGATCTCCACCGAGTTCGACGTGGGCCTGCCCGACTCGGCCTGTGTCTACTGCGGCAACTGCATCGGGGTGTGCCCCACCGGCGCGCTGATGTTCTCCAGCGAGTACAAAATGCGGCAGGACGGCTCCTGGGACGAGTCGCGGCAGACGGTCACCACCACGATCTGCCCGTACTGCGGCGTGGGCTGCAACCTCGACCTGCACGTGCAGGACAACCGGATCGTGAAGGTCACCTCGCCCCTGGACCACGACGTCGGCCACGGTCACCTGTGCGTGAAGGGACGGTTCGGCTTCGAGTTCGTCCAGCGCCGGGCCCGGGAGTCCTGAGGGAATCCCGCCGGCCGCGACGACCGGTTCTTCCCGGTCGGGCTGCAGCAGCGCGTCATCCGGGAGCGGCTGGACGTCGATGTGCTGCATACGATGAAGAAATGGCGGGTTCCGCGGGTGTGGTGCTGGCCGGCGGCCAGTCCTCGCGGATGGGCACGGCGAAGGCGGCGCTGGAGTGGCACGGATCTACGCTGCTGCGCCGGACGGTCGGAATCGTGGCCCGCGCGGCCGGGGGGCCTGTCGTCGTGGTGCGGGCCGACGGCCAGGATCTGCCTGACCTGCCGAAGGGCACCGTGGTGGTCGACGACCCCCGGGAGGGCAAGGGCCCGGTACAGGGGATCGCCGCCGGGCTCGCCGCGCTCAGCGGGCGCGCCGGTGCCGCGTTCGTCTGCTCCACCGACATGCCGTTCCTGCACCCGGCTTTCGTCCGGCGGGTACTGCGCGTCCTGGCCGAACGGGAAGGCACGGACGTCGCGCTGCCGGTAGCGCGCGGCTACCGGCAGCCGCTGGCCGCCGCGTACCGCGTCTCGCTCGCGGGGGCCGCCGAGCGACTGGTTATCCAGGACCGGCTGCGGCCCGCCTTCCTCTTCGAGGAGTGCGTGGTGACGAGTCTGGATGACGACACGCTCCGGCAGGACCGGGTGCTGGCGGCGCTGGACCCGGACCTGGACTCGGTACTCAACGTCAACACGCCCGCGGACTACCAGCAGGCGCGGGCCCGGCCCGGGCCCGAGGTGACCATCCAGCTGTTCGGCACCCTCGCGCGGGGCGACAGCGCCCGCGGCCCGCGGGCCGTCCGCGCCGCCACCGTGGACGCCGCGGCCCGCGCGGCGGGCCTCACGTTCGACCGGCATGTCACTGCGGCGCTGAACGGCGATCAGATCACCCGCGACGGCACCGCTCCCCTGGCGACGGGGGACATCGTATTCTTCATGTCCGCCGACGCGGGGGGCTGAGCAGCGCATGCCGGCCGGCGGATATTTCGGGCAGGCACTCGTCGTCGACGTGACGGACGGGACGTCGACGACCCTGCCGCTCCCCGAGGAAGTGCTGCGCGCCTACGTGGGCGGTGCCGGCCTCGGCGCGTGGCTGCTCTACGGGCTCGGCCCGGCCGGCGGCGACCCGCTCGGCCCCGACGCGCCGCTGGTGCGGTTGGTGCACCGGGAGCAGGGGCTGATGGTGGCGCCGGGCAAGCCGCTCCGCCTCGGCGGGATCGAGGACCTGACGCAGCCGGGCGTGCGGTACGTCAACCGGCAGCGCGGCGCCGGAACCCGGGTCCTCCTCGACCACCGCCTCACGGAGCTGGGCATCCCGCCCGACGCCATCGCCGGGTACGCCAGGGAGGAACCGACGCACCTGGCGGTGGCCGCCGCGATCGCCGCCGGGCGCGGCGATGCCGGCCTCGGAATCACCGCGGCCGCCCGGGCGTTCGGCTCGACCTCGTGCCGGTCACCTGGGAACCCTACGACCTGGTGGTCACGCCCGGCGCGCTCGGCGGCCCGCTGCTCGAGCCGCTGTGGGCGCTGCTCCATTCGGACCGGTTCCAGGCCGCCGTCACCGGCCTGGGCGGCTACTCCGCCAAGGAAATGGGCCGCCGCCTGCGGTGACGCCAATCTTGCGGGGTGCCATAACCGCGCCTGCGACCTCTGGCCTCCAGTCTCGTGAAACAGGCGGTGATCCTCACTCCGCCTGCCCGCATTCATTGACCAAGGTGCCGATCCCGCTAACTGCAGCACAATCCGGCCGTCGTCTGTCAGGCGCAACAGGCGCGAGATGGGGTCGGATCCTCCTGGCCCGCTGCCTGCGGGCCGCCGCAGCACTGGGTGGCCTGCCCGGCGGGGGCGTCGAGTTCGGCCTGGACGGCGTCCCAGCGCTGTTCGTCGTCCGGGCCCCAGAAGGTGGGGCTGTCGGCCAGGACGGTGTAGATCTCCCAGCGTTCGCCGCCGGGGGCGCCGGTGACCCAGAACTTGTCCTGCCGGGCGTAACAGCAGGTGGTGTCCCGCTCGTTCACGGCGGCCAGGCCGGCCTGGGCGAGCCGGGCCTGCTCGGCGTCGACCACCTCGGCGTCGGCGACTTCGACGCCGAGGTGGTTCAGGGTGCCGCCCTGGCCGGGGTTCTCCAGCAGGACGAGCTTGAGCGGCGGCTGGTCGATGGCGAAGTTGGCGTAGCCAGGCCGGCGCTTGGCCGGCTCGGTGCCGAACAGGGCGGTGTAGAAGCTGACGGCCTCGTCGATGTCGTTGACGTTCAGCGCGAGCTGCACCCGGGACATGGCGACCTCCGGTAGGTATTGATATCTG
>Ga0335078_10000609_pt1 | contig 54917 bp, 51 predicted proteins | sample Lox_Sample_32_FD_206711 | JGI IMG/M metagenome (GOLD analysis project Ga0335078, IMG submission 206711) | Soil microbial communities from Loxahatchee National Wildlife Refuge, Florida, United States - Lox_Sample_3.2 | ecosystem: Environmental > Terrestrial > Soil > Wetlands | place: USA... | reverse complement strand
GCTCGCCTTCCTCGCTGAGAACGCGCAACGCGCTCACCCGCACCGAGACAAGCGCCGCCCGCAAAGCTCGCTCGGATTTGGTTGGGTCACGTCAGGTAGCCAGCCCGTAAAGGTATGACCTATGAGGAGTGCTTATCCCCATCGACCCACGCATCGAAGCGCCGGAGGAGGTCCGGGATAGGATCCTCGAAGCTGCCCGGTACATACCTGTCCAGCAACTCGGACGGACCGACGACTGTGGCTTCTCGCCGTTTTGCGACGACACCTCCACGACGCGGGATAAGGCGTTCGAGAGGATTCGATCGAGGGTGCTCGGTACGGTACTCGCCGCGAGGACGCTGGGGAGTGGGCCGTGAGCGAGAAGCTCGACGAAGAAGACCGTTTGCGCTCCGTGTCCCTCGAAAACGCTAGAGGCATCTTCCTCGCCCGGCAACGAGCCGAGGCGGACCTCCTCCAGGCGAAGGAAGAACTCGCTCGACAGGCGGAGATGCTCCGAGTGACGCTTGCGAGCATCGGCGACGCGGTGATGACCGCGGACATTGAAGGAAGGGTCCTGTCGCTCAACAAAGCGGCAGAGGGCTTGACCGGCTGGTCGCAAGACGAGGCACGGGGGCGCCCCCTGCAGGATATCTTCCAGTTCGTCAACGAAGAAACGCGGCTACCAGTGGAGAATCCGGCGGAGCGAGCGCTACGGGCGAAGTGCGTCGTCGGCCTCGCGAACCATACCGTCCTTATTCGCAGGGACGGTGTCGAAACGCCGATCGATGACAGCGCCGCTCCGATTCGCGACGAGCAGGGGCGGGTTCATGGCGTCGTGTTGGTGTTTCGAAGCATCGCTGAGCGACGACGCTCGGAGAAGGAGCTGCGCCAGAGCCAGCAGGAACTCTCCGATTTTTTCGAAAACGCGACCGTGGGCCTGCGCTGGCTCGGACCCGATGGAACGATCTTGCGAGTGAACCAGGCAGAGCTCGACATGCTCGGCTACGGCCAGGCGGAGTACGTCGGGCACAATGTCGCCGAGTTCCACGTCGACCTGGACGTGCTCGCCGACATCTTGCGGCGGCTCGCGGCAGGCGAAACCCTCGGTGAGCGCGAGGCCCGGATGCGGTGCAAGAATGGGTCCATCAAGCACGTCCTGATCGACTCGAGCGTACTTTGGGGACCAGGCGGCGAGTTCGTCCACACCCGCTGCTTCACCCGGGACATCACGGACCGGAAGCGGGCCGAGGAGGTCCAGACCCGACTCGCGGCCATCGTCGAATCGTCCCAGGATGCAATCATCAGCAAGACTCTCGAAGGCTACATTCGCTCATGGAACGTAGGGGCCGAGGAGCTGTTTGGTTACGGCGAGAAGGAGATGATCGGGGAATCGATCAGACGGCTGATCCCCCCGGAGCTACAGGCAGAAGAAGATATGATTCTGGAGCGGCTTCGTCGTGGCGAGCGGGTGGAGCACTACGAGACGGTTCGGGTAGCGAAGGACGGGCGCCGCATCGATGTGTCGCTGACTATATCGCCGCTTCGCGACGCTGCGGGGCGGATCTTCGGCGCTTCAAAGATCGCTCGCGACGTCACTGCCAGGAAGAGGGCTGAGCAGCGGCTAGCAGCGGAGAGTGGGGTGACGCAGGCGCTCGCCGAGTCCGCGGACCTGCAGGAGGCGGTTCCGAGAATACTAAAGACCATCTGCGAATACCTTGACTGGGGCGTCGGAGCGCTGTGGTGTGTCGACGAGAGCCAGAGGCAATTGAAGTGCGTGGAGGTGAAGTGGACCCCGAAATTTGGACAGGTCGCTAAGGTAGGGTTGAGGCTCTGCTCCATAACCGAAAGGAGCGGAGTGCAATGTCACAGAAACGGAGTCGTCACTCCCCGGAGTTCAAGGCGAAGGTCGCTGTGGCGGCGGTGCGGGACGAGGAGACCGTCCCCGGGCTCGCGAAGCGTTACGGGATTCACCCCACGTTGGTCTACCGGTGGAAGCGGCAGCTGATCGAGCGCGCGAGGGCGGCCTTCTTGGAGGAAGCCGCCAAGGCCCACGACAGCGGACCGAGCCGCGACGAGCTGCTGAGGAAGATAGGTGAGCTCACGGTCGAGCGCGACTTCTTGGCCCAGGGGATGCGCCGCCTGGGCTGACGACGCGCCGGGGTCTCGTGCAGCGAGAGGGCTGCCGCCTGTCGATCAGTCGCCAGTGCGCAGCCCTCGCCCTGCCACGCTCCACCTTCTACTACCAGCCGCAGCCGGTATCCGCTGAAGAGCTGTCGCTCATGCGCCTCATCGACGAGACGTACCTGAAGTACCCCTTCTACGGCAGCCGAAAGATGTCCGAGGTGCTGGGGCAGACGGGACAACTCGTGAACCGCAAGCGGGTCCAGCGACTGATGCAGCAGATGGGGCTCGAGGCCCTGGCGCCGAAGAGGAATCTCAGCCGACCGGCTCCCGACCATGTGAAGTACCCCTACCTCCTCAAAGGGCTCTCGGTGGTGCGGGCCAACCAGGTCTGGGCCGCGGACATCACCTACATCCCCCTGGCAGCTGGGTTCGCCTACCTGGTGGCGGTCATCGACTGGTTCTCCAGGGCCGTGCTCTCCTGGAGGCTCTCGAACACCCTCGACACCGCGTTCTGTATCGAAGCGCTGGAGGAAGCGTTGGCGAGGTGGGGCACGCCGGAGATCTTCAACAGCGACCAAGGAGTTCAGTTCACCTCGGGAGACTTCATCGAAATCCTCAAGTCCCATCAGATCCAGATCTCGATGGATGGCAAGGGGCGCTGCCTCGACAACGTCTTCGTCGAGCGGCTGTGGAGGAGCCTCAAGTACGAGGACGTGTACCTTCGGGCCTACGAAAGCCCGCGGGACGCCCGCCCAGGCATCGGCTCCTACTTCGCCTTCTTCAACGACGAGCGGCCCCACCAGGCGCTGGACTACAGGAGGCCCATGGCGGTCTACCGAGCATCCCTGGCCGAGCAGAAGATGCGCCGGGCTGCGTAAACGGGTGAGGCGGGTGTGGGCGCCGACCCGTCCCGCCTCGCTCAGGCACGCCCCAGGTACTTGCGCCGGACGCGGCCGCCGTCCCTCCAGACCGCGCAGCGGTAAGGCCCGTGGGCCGCTCCCGCACGGCACGTCTTGCGGCTCTCATCCCCGCACCTGCGGTACTCCTCGCGAATGGAGGGGTTGGCGGGAACCCCGAGCGCCAGCTTCTGCTGGCCGGGCAGGGGCTGATCCGGTCGTGCGCCCGTGCTGGCTTCCTCATGCGGAGACCTTGTTGCGCAAGGTGACCTTCCGGGCAACCACCTTGTGCAACAGCACCGCCAAGCCCGAGGGACCTCAGCTCAGGGCACGTCATCCCGCCCAGCCCTCTTGCTCGTAGCTCAACGGCAGGCTTACAAAGCAGGGGACCGCTGCTCCGTGGCAGCGTGGCGCAGGCCGGCAATCGGCCACCCCACACGACCGGCTGTGGTGCGGCCCGCACTGGGCAGGACTACTTCGGGCGGGCCTCAGCGCGATCGGCTCACATCCAAGGCTCCTAGCGACTGCGTACGACTAATAGTGTATCGACCCTGAACCAAGGACGACCTCGTAGACAATCGAAGGGCAATTGCAGTACACATGGACCCGAGCAGAGCACTAGCTTACCGAGGCCCCGAAGTTGTCCAATGATCGGGGTCCACCTCAAGGTGTACCAGCGGCCCGGCAGGCTCGCAGCCCGCTTCGAAGCGGAATCCCGGGAGCGAGTCTTTGAGCGCGGTATCTGCTTGCCAGGTCGGGTGTGGGCGACCGGGGGCGCTGTCTTCATCCCCGACCTGGTGGCTGACGGGAGTTTGCCCCGCGGTCCGATTGCAGTCGCGGAGGGGCTCCATTGCGCAGTCGGTTTCCCCATCGCGATCGCAAGCGAGTTCCTGGGGGTCATGGAGTTCTTCGACGAACGGATCCGGCAGTCGGATGGCGACCTGCTGCGAATGATGACGGTGTTAGGAAGCCAGATCGGTCAATTCATCGAGCGCAGGCGCGCTGAAGCGGCGGTGCGCGACAGCGAGCAACGGTTCAGGCTCATGGCCGACGCGGTCCCATCGATGATCTGGACCGCGGCTCCCGACGGAACGATCACCTACGCCAACGATCGGTGGTTTGAGTACTGTGGGCGGAGGCCGGAGCAGAACGCGCGACCCTTGCCCGAGCTCGTGGTGCACCCCGAAGACCGTGAGCGCAGCATCGCCGCGTGGACGGCTGCACTGCGTCAGGGGACGCCGTACGAGATTGAGGTGCGAAACCGCCGACACGATGGCGTATATCGTTGGTTCGTCACCCGGGCAGTCCCCCTCCGCGATGCCGAGGGTCATGTCACGCAATGGGTCGGCACCACGAACGACATCGAACATCAAAAGAGGACCGAGCAGACGACACACTTCCTCGCAGAGGCGAGCTCGGCCCTCGTCAGCCTCGCAAATCACGAGAGCACCCTCCAGCAGGTCGCTTCTCTCGCCGTCCCTCCCTTCGCCGACTGGTGCGCGGTGGATGCCCAAGAGAGCGACGGTAGGATCCACCGCATCGCTGTCGCCCACACTGACCCGCGGAAGGTGGAGCTCGTTCGCGAGCTGGGGCGCAGGTACTCATCCTGGCCATCGCAGCAGCGAGGGGAAGTGGAGTGGGCGACGTTCATTCCGGACCAAATGCTGGTGGAATGGATTCGAGACGAGGAGCACCTGCGAATCGTGCGCGAGCTCGGGTTCAAATCGTACATATCGGTGCCGCTCCGTTCACACGGCCGCGTGCTAGGTGCAATCACGTTCGTTTCTGCCAACTCCGGCCGGGTATACGAGCCCGCCGATGTGCAGGGGGCTGAGGACCTCGCCAGTCGCGTAGTCATCGCGATGGAGAACGTGCAGCTGCTCGCCAAGCTCCAGGAGGCCGACCGCCGAAAGGACGAGTTCCTGGCGATGCTGGCGCACGAGCTTCGAAATCCGCTGGCTCCCATCCGAAACGCAGCGCAGATCCTTCGGGCTAAGGCTCCGTCCGTCAGGGAACTGCAGTGGGCGAACGATGTCATCGAACGGCAAGTGCTTCAGATGACTCGGCTAGTTGATGACCTGCTCGATGTGTCCCGCATCACGCGAGGCAAGCTCGAGCTGCGCCGCCAGCAGGTGGAACTCGCCTCGGTGGTGGGGAGCGCCATCGAAGCCAGCCGCCCGCTCATCGAGAAGTGGGGGCACCAGCTAGAGGTGACTATCCCGCCGGAGCCGATTTGCCTCGACGCAGACCCAGCCCGCCTGGCGCAAGTGTTCTCAAACATCCTGACGAACGCTGCCAAGTACACCGATCACGGGGGTCACATCCGAATCGCTGTCGAGCCACAGGCGGACCACGTCGTCATTCGGGTTCAGGACAATGGGATCGGCATTTCCAAGGAGGCGCTGCCGCGAATATTCGACATGTTCACGCAGCTTCCGAATTCCCTGGAGCGGTCCGAAGGTGGTTTGGGGGTCGGACTGACCCTGGTTAGAAGGCTGGTGGAGCTGCACGGTGGCGCGGTCGAGGCTCGGAGCGATGGTCCAGGCAAGGGAAGCGAGTTTATCGTTCGACTGCAACGAGCAATTGGATCACATCGACCCCACGGACGAGCAGGCGCCAGCGAACATCTGCTTTCTCCACCTCGTCGCATTCTCGTCGTGGACGACAATCTCGATGCCGCCGACAGCCTCGGCATGCTGCTTACCATGATGGGCAACGAGATCCAGACAGCTCACGATGGCCTCGAAGCGGTGAAGCTGGCAGCCGAGTTCCATCCGGATATCGTTCTCATGGATTTGGGCTTGCCGAAGCTCAGCGGTTTCGAGGCGGCTCGCCGGATCCGAGCGCAGGAAGGCGGGAGGGCCACGCTCTTGGTTGCGCTGACCGGGTGGGGACAGGAAGGGGATCGCCGGCGTTCGCAGGACTCGGGGTTTGATCATCACCTGACGAAGCCTGTCGAGTTCGAATCGCTGCAGCGGCTGCTGGCCGGGGATGGAGCGAGGGAAAGGGACACAGGCTGGGATACAAATCGCTCACCGTGAGCTGCGACGAAGGTTGCCAGGCGATGGACTGTGGCGTCTCCAGCCGGGTTGGACAGATCGCCACCACTGCCGGACAGGTAGTCGGCCGCACGAGTCCGTCGGGCCACATAACGGTTCATGCCGCATTCCCGCGCTTCTTGCAGTCATTGCGCATCACCTGCAGACTACCCGTCCTGACCCGCAAGGATCGCCTCGAGTCTGTCGGGACTGGGCGGCTTGGGGAGGTGGTCATCGAATCCAGCGTCTTGTGCTCTGGCGACGTCCTCGGGCGCCGCGTACCCGGTAAGCGCCACAAGCCTCACCGTCCGGAGCGTCGGATCCCTTCTCATCACTCGAGCGACCTCATAACCGTCCATGCCCGGCAGGCCGATGTCGCAGAGGACGACTTCGGGACTGAACCCTCGGGCCTTCTCGATTCCCTCGGGCCCAGTGAACGCTACTTCAACCGTGTGCTCGTTCAACTGGAGCAGGTCACGAAGACTTTCGGCAGCATCCATGTTGTCCTCGATGACCAGTACGCGGCGCGGGCCGCCGTTGATGCGGCGCTGCGCCAGCGGGGCCTCCGTCGGCAGGTCGGCAAGGTCGATCGGAATTCGCACAGTGAACTCGGCGCCCTTCCCGATGCCAGCGCTCTCGACACTTGCGGTGCCACCGTGCATCTCCACGAGACCCTTGACCATCGCCAGGCCCAAGCCGAGGCCGCCCCTGCTGCGATCGAGCGTCGCATCCGCTTGCGCGAAAGGCTCGAACACCCTCGGCAGCATCTCCGGCGAGATGCCGACCCCGGTATCCCGGACGACCAGGAGCGCCTGCCCGAGGTGCTTGTTTCCGTCGACGGTCACGGTGGTGTTGCCGCCTTCCGGCGTGAACTTGGCGGAGTTGCTGAGGAGGTTCCCGATCACCTGGGCGATGCGCGTACGATCAGCGTTGATCCAGAATGCGCCCTCGGGGACGGACAGCTCGAGCCCGATGCGGTTCTGTTCGAATGTCTCACGGTAATCCTCGATCGCTCGGCGGGCCAGGTCGCAAAGATCCACCCGTTCGCGGTGGAGCTGGATCTTTCCCCGCGAGATCCGGGTCACGTCGAGCAGATCGTCGACCAGGCGGGTCATGTGCCCGATCTGCCGATCGATCACGGACTGGGCGCGCCGGGCCTGCTCTCCTCCAGGCTTCGAGCGGTCGAGGATGTACAGGCTATTGCGGATCGGCGCGAGGGGGTTGCGCAGCTCGTGGGAGAGCATGGCCAGGAACTGATTCTTGCGGCGGTCGGACTCTTCGAGCGAGATGCGGGCTTCGACGTGCTGCAGCGCGAGCGACGCCACCGTGGCGAGCTGCTTGAGGAGCACTTCGTCCTCGGAGCTGAACTCGCCGTGCTCCTTGTCCGTGACAAGGATCATCCCGTTGGGCTTGTCGTTGCGTGCCATCATCCGGACCCCAAGCAGCCCTCGCATCGGGACGTGCCGATCCGGCAGGCCCCACCACTTCGCGTGAGTGTGCAGCTCCGCGTCCGTCAGGCGGATCGACTCTGCGCCCTCGATGAGCGCCATGTGGACCCCGCCCTTGTCGAGCAGGAACATCTCTCCCGGCGGGCAGGCAGGCGCGCCGGACGCGCGGGCCGAGCCTCCCACGATGTACTGGCCGCTCACGAAACCGTGGCCACAGGTCGCCAAACGTGCGCCGGTGAGGGCTAGGGCGGCCTCGGAGATGGCCTGCAGCATGTCCCCCACGTCGGTCTTGGTCATGACCGACGCTGAAGCGTCGGCGAGCCGACTGAGCCCGTCACGCGAGCGGGCCAACGCCTCTGCGGAACGCTTGAGCTCGGTGGCGTCGCGAACCACTGACACCGAGCCGGTGATCCGCCCGGCCGCGTCCTTGATCGGGGCCGCACTTACCAGGCGATGCCGCAACTCGCCCGTCGAGGGCGTGCGCACAATCTCCGCGACGCCGTCCAGGGTCTCTCCCCGCAAGGCCCTGAAGGGTGGAGCCTCTTCGACGGGGCGAGGCGTGCCATCGTCCCGAAGAACCTCGTACGCTCCGGCGAGCTTCTCGGCGTCGAGTGTGCCATCGGGCAGGAGGAACTCGCGCATCACTGACGGATTGGCAAGCGTGAGCCGGCGCGAGGTGTCAACGAGCCAGACCTCGTCGCGCATGCTGTTGATGAGTGCCGAGAGTCGGTCCCGCTCCTCCTTGGCGCGTAGCTCACTGGATCGGAGCTTCTCCTCGGCCGCCTTGCGCTCCGTGATGTCGGCACAGATTCCGGTGAGCCGGACCGGACGGCCCTCCCGGTCGAAGAGGAAGCGCCCCGTCGACATCACCCAGCGAATCCCCCCGTCAACGCGGAGGAAGCGGGCCTCCACGTACATGCTCTGGTTTCCGGCAGCAGGCGAGTGAGCATCCAGCACCTTCTGCCGGTCCTCCGGCACAACGTGCCTCAGCGCTTGCTCCAGCGTCCACTCGGGCTGCGCCTCCGGATAGCCGAAGATCTGGTCGTGCCGCAACGAGCGAACTGCCTTACCCGTGACCAGGTCCAGGTCCCAGGTCCCGAGCTCACCCGCCTCGAGCGCCAGCCGGAGGCGCTCTTCGCTCGCCCGGAGCGCCTCCTGGGCGAGTTTGCGGTCGGTGGTGTCGAAGTTCACCCCGAGCATACGCAGCGGCTTGCCTTCGGAGTCGCGGTAGACCCGGCCCTTCGCGCTCTGCCAGTGAACTGTCCCGTCAGGCCACACCACCCGCCATTCGGCCTCGAGCGTGCCACCCTCCAGCGCCTCCCGCAGGTGGCGCTCGAACTGCGGCAGGTCGTCGGGGTGCACGAGCGATCTCCACTGCTCGTACGCACCGGTGAAGGACCCGGGCTGAAGCCCATGCAGCGCCTCGAGTTCCGGCGACCAGATCATCCGGTTGATCCGCAGGTCCCACTCGAAGGTGCCGATGCGAGCCGCCTGCTGCGCCAGCCTCAGCCGCTCCTCGCTCTCCTCGAGGGCGCGGGTGGCCCGCACCTCCTGGGTGATGTCACGAATCGTGATGAAGCCAAGGACAAGTCTGCCTGAGGAGTCGTACACCTGCTCACCGTTGTAGATTGCATCGAACTCCGTCCCGGTTTCCGCACGTCGCGCGTGTAGCACCTGTCCCTTGACGTTCTCACCGCGGACCACGCGAGACATCGGCCACTGGTCGGGCGGGAGTGGTCGCCCGCGCTCGTCCCAGCCCTCCCAGGCGGCCTTCAGCCGCTCGCCCTCGATGGCCACATCCACGGGCTGGTCGAAGCCGTGGAGGCGTAGGGAGGACGGGTTCTGATACGTGAGATCCCCCGCGGAATCGAAGAGCATCACCGCTTCGGACATGTTCTCCATGACCAGGCGGAACCGCTCCTCGCTCAGCCGCAGCGCGTGCTCGGCCTCGATCCGCTCGAAGATGTCGGTGTTGGTCCCGAACCACTGCATGACCCGCCCCGCCGGGTCCTTGAGGGGTTCGACGCGCGTCAGGAACGGACGGAACCGCCCATCGGCGCCCCGGAGCGGAAACACCATGTCGAACCGCTCTCCACTCGCAAGCGACGCTTTCCATCGCTCGAGGACGTTCGGCAACGCCTCGGGGTCGTGCACGTTCTGCCAACCCCACCCCTCCATCTGCTGCGGCGTCGTTCCAGTGTATTCGTACCACCGGTCGTTGTACCAATGGATGAACCCGTCGGGATTGGCAATCCACGCCAGCTGTGGGATGGCATTTGCCATCGTCCGGAAGCGATCCTCGCTCGCGCGTAGCGCCTCCTCGGCCCGCTTGCGCTCGGTGATGTCGCGGACGACCTTGGCAAAGCCTCTCAGCGCACCGCGCTCGTCGCGAATGGCCGTGACGACGGCGTTCGCCCAGAATCGCGAGCCGTCCTTGCGAACCCGCCATCCTTCTTCTTCGCAACGGCCCTTTGTCGATGCAACTTCCAGCTCTCGCTCCGGCTTGCCCGCGCGTCGATCCTCGTCGGTGAAGAAGCGCGACAGTGGCTGCCCGATGATCTCCTCGGCCCGGTACCCCTTGAGGCGCTCGGCGCCCGGGTTCCAGCTCGCCACCATCCCGTCGGAGGACAGCATGAAGATCGAGTAGTCCTTGACGCCTTCGACGAGAAGACGGAAGCGCTCCTCGCTCGAGCGCAGTGCGTCCTCCATCTCCTTGCGCTCGGTGATGTCGCGCGAGATCCCCACAAGCCCGATCACCCGCCCACTCGCGTCGCGTCGGGGCGCCTTGGTCGACAGAAATACCCGGTAGCCATCGGGCGCCAGGACACGTTCCTCAACGACCTCCGCGACCCCCGACTCCATGACGCGGCGATCAGTGGCGAGGATCGCTTCCCCAACAGCCGGGTCGTCGTAGAGCTGCCGATCGTTCCTGCCGAGGATCTGCTCGACTGGCTTGCCCATGAGCCGCACGGTGGCCGGGTTGGCCATCAGGATGCGGCTCTCGCCGTCCTTCACGTACACCGGATCAGGGACGGTCTCGCTGAGGGCCGCTAGCAGGCTTTGGCCTTCGCGGATCGCCTCTTCGGCGCGCTTGAGCTCGGTGACGTCGACGAAGGTGACAACGACGCCAGCGATCACGTTCTCGACGGTGCGGTACGGCAGCACGCGGAGGATGAACCACATCTTGCCGTCAGCGGTGCGTACCTGGCGCTCCAACGGCTTCAGCGTGCGCAGCACCTCTCGCGCGTCGGCGACCACGTCCTGGCCCTCGAAGCGGGGGGCGAAGTCGCCGATCGGCCGCCCGACGTCGGCCTCGATTAGATGGAAGAGCCCGGTGGCGGCCGGGGTGAACTTCGCGACCCGCAGGTCGCGGTCAAGGAAGATACTTGCGACCTCGGTGCTGGCAAAGAGGTTCTGCAGGACGCTGTTTGCGGTCCCGAGCTCCTCGACCTTCTGCCGCAGCTCGGTGTTGACCGTCTCCAGCTCCTCGTTGAGCGATTGCAGCTCCTCCTTCGAGGTCTGCAGCTCCTCGTTGGCCGACTGGAGCTCCTCGTTGGTCGAGATGAGCTCCTCGTTCGAAGACTTCAACTCTTCGTTGGTGGACTCGAGGTCCTCCACGGTCGTCTTGAGCTGTGCGCGGGTCACCCGGAGCTCGCCCTCCAGGCGCTCCATTGCCGGCTGCTCCGACCTAATTGGTACCGGCTCCGCCTCCTCGGTCCTGTCGAGTGGTGCATGCTCCTGGATCACGATGGCCAGGAGCCCTGCCTCGTGTTCGATTCCCGGCAAGGGCCGCACCGTGAGGCGGACCCGGTGGATGCCGTCCTCGAGCTCCACCGCGACGTTCTCACGTACGACTCTGCGCTGGGTCGTCGACGCAGCCTGCAGCGCCAGGCGGAGCTCCGTCCTCAAGCTCGGCGAGACCACATCGATGACATTCGAGCTCGGGACACCGGAAGGTGGCTGGAAGAACCGCCCAGTCCTGCCTGCAACGAAGACGATCTCCGCGCGCTCATTCACCACGACAGATGGTGGAGCGTAGTCGTCGAGCGCCATGCGCTCGAATGCTGCGTATGCCCGCTGCTGGAGAGTAGAAGAGGGCTCTTCGCGGCCCAGGATCGGGGACGGAGGCAGGATGGGACGCAGCGGGCTGCGAGCCGCGAGGGGGAACTCCACCGCGGGGCGCATCACCGTTTCCTTGCGGCGGAAGATCCGGTTCCTTTTGTCGGTCGCCTCGAACAGCTCCGGACTACCCGCGATGCCCTCGGATGAACCAAGAAAGAGAAATCCTCCGGGGCGCAGAGCGTAGTGAAAGAGCGGTACCAGCTTCTTCTGCAGCTCGCCGGCGAAATAGATGAGGACGTTGCGGCAGGAGATCAGGTCGAGTTGTGAGAACGGTGGATCGCGGATCACGCTGTGCTGCGAGAAGATGCAGGTTTCACGCAACTCCTTCGCGGCCTGGTAACTGTCGCCTTGCCGCTCGAAGAAGCGCGAGATCCGCTCAGGGCCGACGTGCTCGGCAATGGAGAGGGGGTACCGCCCCTGCCGCGCCTCCGCCAGCATCTCGGTGTCGAGGTCCGTCGCAAAGATCTGCACGAACCGCTGGGCCCCGAGGCGCTCGAGGTGCTCACGCACCAGGATCGCGATCGAGTACGCCTCCTCGCCCGACGCGCATCCGGCCACCCAGATGCGAACCGGCGCATCAGGAGCCCGGCCCTGGACCACGCGGGGAATGACCTGCTGCGCCAGCACCTGGAAAGCTTCCGGATCGCGGAAGAACTGCGTCACGCCGATCAGGAGGTCCTTGACGAGCGCATCCGCCTCACCAGGGGCCTTATCGAGCTGCTGGAGGTAATCGTCCACCGTTGATGCATGAAGGACCTGCATGCGTCGGCGGATCCGCCGCAGCAGCGTGCCTTCCTTGTATCGTGCGAAGTCATGGCCGGTGTGTTGCCTGATGAGGGCGCAGATCCTGTCCAGGTTGCTCGCTATCCGGGGCTCAAGCTCCGTCGTCCCCGAGCTTTCGATGGTACCGACGTAGCCGGCATGGTCCAGAAGCTTCGCCGCCAGTTGCTCGGGGGGGAGGACGTGGTCTACCAGGCCCGCCTCAATCGCGCTCTGAGGCATCGAGTCGTGCTTGGCGGTGTCGGGAGCCTGGGCGAGGGTGAGTCCACCTCGCTCCTTGATCGTGCGCAGGCCGGCGGTACCGTCATGGCCAGCTCCGGAGAAGATGATCCCCACGGCCCGTTCGCCCTTCTCGGCCGCGAGGGAACGGAAGAAGAGGTCGATCGGTCCTTGCTTCGTGGGCTCAGCGACCTGTGTAACCCGGAATACGCCAGCCTCCAGGACGAGCAGCGTTCCTGGCGCGACGACATAGGCGTGGTCGGCCTCGGGCTGCACGCCGTCGGCTGCTTCGGCCACCGGCACCGAGGCGCCTCGCGCGAGAAGATCCGCGAGCAGGCTCGGATGGTGTGGCTCCAGGTGCTGAACCACGACGAAGACGAGGCCAGTATTGGCCGGCAGCTGCGCGAAGAACTGCTGGAGGGGCTCGAGGCCCCCGGCGGACGCACCGAGCCCGACGACGAGCGCGGGCGAATGCGGGCCTTCGTCCGCGAGCTTGCTCGTCCCGTCTTGCGGCTGGCGACTCATAAAATCACCTCAAGGGGTCCGTAGGCTGCCTGCTGCAGAGCCAGCGGATCCTTACGTCCCAAACTCCTCAGTGCGGTCGCGTCCGCGGCGCACTTACCTTAGCAGGCGGTCGAGCTTCTCCGCACCGGGGGGCTTCGCTACGTGGCCATCGAACCCAGCCTTGATGGCCTTGTTGACGTCGTCTGGCTGCGCGTACCCCCTACGGGTCGGTGCCGGGGAAGAGCCGATCGAAGGCTTCTTCGGCCGCCTGTTGGATTCCCGATGAGTGGCGGTGACCGCCGCGGCGCGGGATGGCCGCTGCCGGCGTGTCGGGGTGCCCCCTAGACGGCCAGGCCAACATACGAAGCGGCAAGCAACCGGCTTCCGGCGCGCCGGTAAGCAGCGATCCCGACACCCGTGGCTCAGAGAAACGCCATGACGCCGTGTCGTCGGGCGAAGGGCTCCGCGTTGTCTCTTTCCGTGACCGGCCGGCATTTTCGTGGCGTTGGGCACTTTCTTGAACCGCTTCGCCGCGCCCGTGCGCAGGCGATCCGCTGCAAACGGGCTCTCGACTACGTCGGTGATCCGCAGGTGCTTCCATTGCTCCACACGACCAGCCGATCCCAGTCGTCGTCGAGGCATGCGACGGCGTCCGCGTTGTGACGGCGAAACGCACGGCGAACTCTTCCCAGCGCCGCTTCGCCTCCGCGCGCGTCGGCGCGCACGGGATCTTCGTCAGCTGCTCGCTCGCCTCCGCTTGGAGCGTCTTCGGCAGCTTGTCGAGCACGCTCGTGATCTTGTGGACCTTATCCGGGGCTCCGGATTGTTTATAGAGGTTCTACTGAAGCCGAGCGAGCCGGTACGCAGTTCGGCGGGCAGGCTTGTGCCGAGCGAGCGCTTCAGTAAACCGGGATTGAGCGAAGCCGCTACTGCGCCGCTGCCCTCTGGGGATCTTGGCTGGTTGAACTGGGTGGGCGCGGGTCCTCCGCGGGTCCTCGAGGAGCTGTTGCCTGCCGCCCGGCGCGAAGCAAAGACGACAGGGTTATCCGGAGGGGCATAAGCGATCTCCCAGAAGTTGCCCTCGGGGTCGACAAAGTAAGCGTCGCGGCCCGCGAAGAACTCGGCATCGACTAGGTCCTTCGTCAGCTTCCCACCTGCCTTACGGACGCGCGCGGTCAGCTCATCGACGTCCTCGGGGTCTGTCGACGCTGATGACCCCTCGCAGCTCGAAGACCGCGAAGTCGTCAGAATCGAACGCTTGCGCCCAGCCGAGTCGCCGATAGAAGTCTCGGCGCGCATTGAAGTTCTGAACACCAAGGGTGACAATGTTTGCTGAGCGGAGGCATTCGTTCCATATGTAGGCCCCTGTCGAAAACGTATTCACTTGCTGGTCACATCTCCCCGAACCCAGGGGACTTTGTGCACCCGCAAAGCGCGAGCTGAAGACTGACCTCAGGGCCGACCGGGTGGCTGGCGAAAAGGCGACGTCTCCCGCGCCGCAAGCTGCGCCAAGTGCACTCGAGTCTCGGGGAGCCATGCCAGGCCTGGTCCGCAAATGCGGTCCATCCCAGGAGCGTCGCCGCCCTACTTCACTTCGAGGTCATTCTTCACGTCCTTCACGCCCTGAACCTGGTTCGCGAGCTCTCCGGCTCTGGCAGCCATATTCCTGTTGTCGACGAAGCCGCTGAGCTGGACCACGCCCTTGTAGGTCTTGACGCTAATCTGCAACGACTTCAGGCTCGAGTTCTCGAGAAGTGTCACCTTTATCTTGGCCGTGATGGTGGAGTCATCCAGGTACTGACCGGGAGTCTCCTGAGTGCGAGTCGACGCCCAGCCCAACCCCGGTGTTACGAACCACAAGATCGTCCCGACCACGAGCGCGCGCAGAGCGAGTTTCGACATAGATCCCCCAAAGACCAGTGTAGGAACGGTTGCCATCAGCCGTTAGCCCCAAGCCTGGCGGCGTGTAGCCGATGGATTGGAATCGAAACTCACCTATTGTTAAGTTACCGCGCGGCCCCATCATTTTCGCCTGTTGGCCGTCCTGCTCCGAGCATATCGAGACCACGGTCCAGAGGGACCCACCGAACCGGCCGCTTGCGCGCCAGGAGGTTTGGCGGGCGGGCGCCGGCCGCGCCCAGGAGGGGCCGGCCTCTCTTCCGTCCGTCCCCAACCGTTCCTCTCGGATTCGCTAGCGACGCGCAGGCGAGTGCGCCTGAAAGGGCCCCCAACTTCGTCGAAGCACGCCTATAGAGCGAGCAGGTTACCGCTGCCGAGCGTGGGCGGAGCGTTCCCCTTATTGCGCGGTCTACCCCGCGCGTAAAGCGTTCATCTCTATGTTTCGGCACGCCCGTACGGTGTCTCCCATTCGAGCCGGGTTGACCTAAACTTTCTCCGGACCCTGGGAGGCAGGGATATGGCGCTTCAACGGATGGACAACGTGCTCATCGTGGTCGAGGACCTCGAGGCGGCGCAGGCGTTCTTTATCGAGCTCGGGATGGTGCTCGAGGGCAAAATGCCGATCGAGGGGCGTTGGGTGGACCGTGTCATCGGGATCGAAAACGTGCGCGCCGAAATCGCGACGCTGCGGACGCCGGACGGGCACGGCCGGATCGAGCTGGACAAGTTCCACGCACCGGCCGCGGTCCGAGGCGAAGCGAAGGACGCGCCTGTGAACACGTTGGGCATCCGCCGCATCATGTTCGCGGTTGATGACCTCGACGATGTCCTCAGGCGTCTGCGCGGCCATGGCGCCGAACTCGTGGGCGAAGTCGCCCAGTATGAGAACATCTACCGGCTTTGTTACGTCCGCGGCCCCGAGGGTATCCTCGTGGGGCTGGCCGAGCAGCTCCGGTAGGTGTTTCAGGGCGCGTGCTGCGCGGTCGCGCGCGGTCGTCCATATCAGCGAGGGCCGTTGTTACGAAGGCGTGATGTACGGCACGTGCTGGCCGCCACCGGCCGCGAGCTCATTCCTAAAAGTTAATACTATCCTACCCACTGAAGCCGGATTACTTCCTGGCAACCCTGCCCTGCGCGGACCGGGCCGGCGTGCATAGCCGGTCATGCCAATGTCCCCGGCAAGGGTCCGTTCTTCCCGCGCCTTGACAAAGCGCTTGCTCGGCTTTAGCCTCGGGCATACTGTTGTACGTCTCACGGTGAGTGGTTTACCCGGTTCGTCGAGGTCACGGGACATGGTAGCCATCGCAGCGCTGGCAATTCAGTGCGGCGTGCCCTTGAGCGCGACCGTACTCGCGGCCATCGTCGAGGTGGAGTCCGGAGGAAGCCCCAACGCGCTCGCCGTGAACGGCGGCGTCGAGCTCGTCCGACAGCCACGCGACAAGCATGAGGCGGCGCTCATGGCCCTCTGGCTCGAGAGGCACGGTTACAACTTCGACGCGGGGCTCGCCCAGGTGAACAGCGCAAACTTTGCCAGGCTGGGCCTCACCGTGGCAAATGTCTTCGACCCCTGCACGAACCTTCGCGCGGCAGCTCGCGTGTTCGAGGAGTGCCAGGAACGGGCGCGAGCGAGGTGGGGCGAAGGGGGACGGAGCCTCTCGGCCGGACTCTCCTGCTACAACACCGGCGATCTCACCCGGGGAGAATCGAACGGCTACGTGGACCGCGTCCGTGCCCGAATCGGTCCGTGGAAGATTGCGAGCCGGAAGAGCCCGAGCCGAGCGAACAGCTCCGCGGCGGGGACGGTGAGTGGACTCTCCCGACGCAACATCGCGCGGGCGGGCACCATCGCCCTTGAGAACGACGATGTCTTTGGGCAGCAGCTTGCAGACGCCTTCGGTAGCAATCCAGGTCGGGCAGGGCAGTGAACGACGTTTTCGCGAAAGCGAGGAGGAGTCATGACGTCGAAGCGCAGGCAGCTCTCGGTGGCGGCAGCGCTGGCCTTTGTGACGGGCACGGCGGAGGCCCAGGGACTCTCGAAGGCGCGGTCCGTTCTGCAGAACTTCCAGAGCGAGCTCATGCTGTTCGTGCCCATCGTGGCGGTGGTCTCGCTCATCGTGCTTGGCATTTTGTGGGGTCTCCGGGTCATTCACTTCCGGACGCTCGCCCAGTGGGGAGGCGGCGTCCTGGTGGTCGGGTGCGCGGCCCAGCTCGTGAGCATGCTCCTCTCCTGAGGGTGTCCCTTGCCGGCGCGCTTTCCACTCTTCAAGGGAGCGACCCGCGTCGCGACGATTGCGGGCGTGCCGCTCATCCCCCTCGTCGCGCTCGTCACGGGCGTTGCGAGCGCCGGGATGGTCCTCGGCGTCGGGTGGTTCGTCCTGCTCGTCCCGGGATGGCTCCTCATGGCGCGGGTGACGAGGACCGACGACCGGGCGTTCTGGGTGCTCTGGCTGTGGATGCAGACGAGGTTCGCAAACCGGTTCCGTCAGCTTCGATTCGGGACGTGGCTCGAGTTCTGGGGAGCGTCGAGCTACGCGCCGTCGGACGGGCGGGCCCGGACCTACGCGAGAGAGGGCGGGCCATGGGGACGCTAGTGGCGGAGGGGATCCGACGGAGAGAGAAGCCCGCCTCAGACTTCATTCCCTACTCGCACCACGTGACGCCAACCATCATCTCCACGAAGGGCGGCGAGTACCTCTCCGTCTGGTCCGTGGGCGGCCGTGCCCACGAGGCGGCGTCCCGGACGGAGCAGGCCGACTGGGTAGCCGACCTCAACAACGCCTGGCGGGCCATTGCGGAGTCCGGGGTCAGCTTCTGGTCACACGTCATCCGCCGGCGCGCCGCCGAGGTGGCGAGGGGCGAGTTCGACAGCTTCTTCTGTCGCCGGCTCGACGAGGACTACGCGGCGAGCCTCCGTGGCTCGAGGTTCATGGTGAACGAGCTCTACCTCACGCCCGTCATCCGGACCGCGGGCGACGAGGTGCTGGAAGCGCTCGGTCGCCGCGAGAGGGAGGGCGTCGAGGCGAAGATGAAGCGCCAGGCCGATGGGATCGCAAAGCTCGAGGAGCTGAACCGCTCCCTCAAGGCTGCGCTCAGGCGCTACGACGCGGAGCTCCTCCGCACGTACGAGGACGCGCGAGGCCACGTCTCCTCCGCCCCACTCGAGGTTCTGGCCGAGCTCGTGAACGGGGAGCGCCTGCGGATGCCGGTCTGCCGCGGGCGCTTCGCGGACTACCTCGTCCAGAACCGTCCATTCTTCAGCTGGCACGGGGAGCTCGGGGAGATGCGGCTCCTCGGCTCGGTGCGCCGGTTCGGGATGCTGGAGGTGTTCGAGTACGACGGGAAGGGGACCGACCCGGGCGACCTCGACGGCCTCCTCAGGTCGGACTTCGAGTTCGTGCTGAGCCAGAGCTTCACCGCCCTCTCGAGGCAGAGCGCGAAGGGCTTTCTCACCCGCCACAAGCAGCGGCTCCTCGACGCGAAGGACGTGGCGAAGAGCCAGGTCGCCGAGATCGACACCGCGCTCGACGAGCTCGTGTCCGGGAAGTTCGTCCTCGGGGAGCACCACGCAACGCTCCTCGCCTTCGGGGAGAGCGCGGCCGAGGTGCGCGATCACCTCGCCTGGGCCCGCTCGGAGCTCGTCGACAGGGGCATCGTGGCGAAGCCCCTCGACCTGGCGCTCGAGGCGGGGTTCTGGGCCCAGCTCCCCGGCAACTTCCGCTGGCGTCCGCGGCCCGCGGCGGTGACCTCGCAGAACTTCCTCTGCTTCTCTCCCTTCCACAACTTCATGAGCGGGAAGCCCACCGGGAATCCCTGGGGGCCGGCGGTGACGGTCCTCCGGACGGCGAGCGGGACGCCCCTCCACTTCAGCTTCCACGCCTCGCCCAGGGACGAGGATTCGGAGGGGCACCGGCTCCTCGGGAACACACTCATCCTCGGCCAGTCGAGTGCGGGGAAGACGGTGCTCCTCGGGTTCCTCCTGGCACAGGCCCAGAAGTTCAACCCGACGGTGGTGGTGTTCGACAAGGACCGCGGCCTCGAGATCGCCGTCCGGGCGATGGGCGGCCGCTACTTCCCGCTCCGGGCGGGCGAGCCTACCGGCTGGAACCCCTTCCAGCTTCCGCCGACGAGCGGAAACGTCCTCTTCCTGAAGGAACTCGTGAAGGGGCTCGTCGCCGCCAGCGGTCACCCCGTGACCCACCGCGACGAGGAGGAGATCGACCGCGCGGTGAATACCACCATGAAGCTCATCGACGCATCCGACCGGCGCCTCTCGGTGCTCCTCCAGTCGCTCCCGGATGCAGCGACCGACGAGGCCGCCCACCCGAGCGTCGCGGCCCGGCTCAGGAAGTGGTGCGAGGGAGGACAGTACGGCTGGGTCTTCGACAACCCCACCGACCTCCTCGACCTCACCACTCACCGGACGTACGGGTTCGACATCACCGAGTTCCTCGGTAACGCCGAGGCCCGGGGCCCGATGATGAAGTACCTCATCTTTCGGACCGAGGCGATGCTCGATGGGCGCCGCTTCATCTACGTCTTCGATGAGTGGTGGAGGGCGCTCTCGGGCGAGGACTTCGCCGAGCTCACGAAGAACAAAGGGAAGACCATCCGCAAGCAGGATGGTTTCCTCGTCCTCTCGACGCAGGAACCGGACGACGCCCTCAAGAGCGCGGTCGGGAAATCGGTCCTCCAGCAGTGCGCGACCCTCGTCCTTCTCCGGAACCCGAGCGCCGACCGGGGCGACTACGTCGAGGGCCTGAAGCTCACCGAGACCGAGTACGAGCTCGTGAAGGGCCTCCCCGAGGACAGCCGGCGTTTCCTCGTGAAGCAGGGCGAGAACTCGGCCCTGGCCGAGCTGGATCTCTCCGGGCTCGAGGCCGAGCTCGCGGTCCTCTCCGGGACGCCCGACCGGGCGAGGCTCGTCGCGGAGCTCGCGGCGGAGCACGGCGAGGACCCGGAATCCTGGCTACCCCGTTTTTGGCAGAAGGTCGGCGCGAGAGCGCCAGGAGAGAGGACATGATCTCCTCGCACTTCATCGAAGAGGTCCGGAGCCTCGCGGACGCGGTGGCGCTCATCGGCGCGAAGGTGAAGCTCCGGAAGGCCGGGGCCTCCTACGTGGGCCTTTGCCCGTTCCACGAGGACCGTGAGGGCAGCTTCCGCGTCTACGGGGACGAGAAGCGGTTCAGGTGCTACGGCTGCGGCGAGCACGGGGACCTCTTCAGCTTCCTCGAGCGCCTCGAGAGAAAGCCGTTCCCGGCCGTCGTCACCGACCTCGCCGCCGCGCTCGGGATCGTCGTCCCCGCGGAGCAGGTCTCGGCCGAGGAGAGGTGCGCCCGGCGGGAGCGGGTGCGGCTTCTCTCGGGCTGCGAGGCCGCGGCGAGCCACTGGCAGAGGAACCTCTGGGGTGGCGAGGGCGGGCGAGCTCGCGAGCTCCTCTCCTCGCGCGGCGTCTCGGAGGAGTTCGCCCGCTCGTTCCGGCTCGGCTACGCCCTTCCCGAGTGGCACGACCTCCACTGGTCTCTCGGGAAGGCGAGCTTCCCGGCCGAGATGCAGTACGAGGCAGGTCTCCTCGCCACGAGGGGAGAGGGCGAGACGCTTCGCTTCCACGACCGTTTCCGGGGACGCATCGTCTTCCCCTTCGAGGACCGGCGAGGTCGCGTGGTCGGGTTCGGCGGCCGGGTCATCGCCGGCGAATCCCCGAAGTACCTCGGTACCCCGGAGACGCCTCTCCACGCGAAGGGGCGGTCGCTCTACGGCCTCTCGAGGGCCCGGGAGACGATCGGGGCGACCGGCCGCGCGATCCTCGTCGAGGGATACTTCGACGTGCTCGTGCTCCACCAGGCGGGCTTCACGAGTGCCGTCGCAGCCGGAGGTACCACCGTCAGCCGCGAGCAGGTGAAGCTCCTCGAGGCGAGCGGCTGTAGGGATCTCGTCCTCCTCTTCGACGGGGACGAGGCTGGGTCGAAGGCTCCGGCCAGGGTGGCCCCCGAGCTCCTCCGGGCGACCTTCGCGACGAGCGTAGCGTGCCTGGGCGAGGCCTCACAGTCGACGGGCGACCCCGATAGCTTCGTGCTCCGCTCGGGGAAGGCGAGCCTCGAGGATGTCCTCGCTGCCGCCCGCCCATTGACCGAGTACCTCATCGATTTCGCCGTGGGGCGTGTCGGTGGACCTCTCGCGGAGCGGGCGGCCGTGGAGTACAGGCTCGCAGCCCTCCGGGATCTCATGCCGCTCCTCCTCTCGGCACCGGAGGGTCTTCGCCGGAGGACCTTCGAGAAGGCCGTCGCACGGCGCCTCCATCTAGACATCGGCCCCCTGCGCGACGAGCTACGCGCCGCCGAGCGCTCCGCCCTCACGGGAGCGCACGCATGACGAGGACGTTCTCCAGATCCGCTCTCCTCCTGGCCGGGCTCTCGTTCGCAGGCCCCGTGAATGCGCAGGGGCTACCGGTCTTCGACTCCTCGAGCTTCGGCCAGCTCGTCATGTCGGTGAAGGCGCTCGGGAGCCAGGTGGCGCAGCTCCAGGCGACCTACAGCGCGCTCACCGGCGGTCGGGGCCTTGGCAGCGTCCTCTACAACCCTCTCCTCAAGCAATACCTCCCAGCTGACTGGATGAAGGTCTACGACACGGCCATGGCGGGCGGGTACGCGGGGATCTCGGGCACGCTCTCCGCGATCGAGTCGGCGGAGCGCCTCACCGGTGCCGTCGCGGATTCGCAGGCGAAGATCGTGGCTCGCGGTCAAGGGACCGCGGCCGTGGACAAGGCGGTCGGCGTACAGGCCTACGCGGGCGCGCAGGCGAGGCTCGCCCAGATCGAGAGCCTCATGGGCCAGATCGACCAGACGAACGATCCGAAGGGCATCGAGGAGCTCCAGGCGCGCATCGCGATCGAGCAGGCCGCCGTGCAGAACGAGGCGACGAAGCTCGAGCTCATCGCCCTCCTGCAGCGCGCGGAGGACCGGCTCGTGGAAGAGCAGAAGAGCGACCTCGCCCGGAAGATCATGAGCGCCTCGAACCAGGGGATGCCCCCCTGCTGCTCGAGCAAGCTCGCATCGCACTGAGAAGGAGAACGCACGGTGTTTCGACTCTTCACGCCGCTCTTCGCCGAGCTCGACAACGTGACCCTCTCCTTCGCGAGGGACGTCTCCTCCCGGATCATCGTCGCGTTGACGCCGGTCCTCTCCCTCGGGCTCACCGTGTGGTTCATCGTCTGGGGCATCCTCGTCATGCGCGGAGCGGTGCAGGAGCCCGTGCGCGAGTTCCTCGGCAAGGTCATCCGCACGGCGCTCATCGTCTCGGTCGCCCTCGGTGCGGGCATGTACCAGACGAGCGTCGCCGATCTCGTGCGGACGGTTCCCGACGACCTCGCGGCGGCGGTGGCTGGGGCCGAGGTGACGGGCCTTCTCGGGACGGATTCGGTCATCGGTATCTCAGGCTCGGGGAGCGGGGAGGCCGCGCTCATGGACCGGGCCGCGGGGCAGGGGCTCGCGAAGGCGCAGGACGCCTTCGAGAAGGGCGGGATCATGACGCAGCAGGGGATCGCCTTCTACACGTTCGGCGTCCTCATGCTCCTCGCCACGGTCTTCATGGTGGGCGTCGGCGGGGCGATGATCCTTGTCGCGAAGATCATCCTCTCGCTCCTCGCAGCCCTGGGGCCCCTCTTCATCGCCGCGCTCCTCTTCGAGGGTACGAGGCGCTTCTTCGACCGCTGGGTGGCCATGGTCGCGGCTTACGGCCTCATCGTCGTGCTCTTCGCCTGCGTCTTCACCTTCATGCTCGCCATCTTCGGTAACTACATGAGCGGCGTCAGCCTCGACGGAAACATGAACGTCTCCTACGGCATCGGCGGCGCGCTCGTCCTCACCATCGTCTCGCTCGCCATCCTGAAGGAGGTGCACCACCTCGCGACCGGGCTCGGCGGAGGGTACGCGCACAAGATCCGGATATTCGGGGGCATGCAATGAAAGCGGCACTCCTCGGCGTGCTGCTCCTCGCATGTGCATCCGCGCCGGCACCGAAGGTGCCCGACGAGTCGCACCGCGTCCCGGTGAACCGGGTCGTGCCGCTGGAGGCCGAGACAGATGAAGGCACGCAGAAGAAGGCGCCCACGGTGCACAGGGAGGGAGGTGGAGTGGAATGGCGATGAGGGCCATCGCGAAGGCGGATCTCGAGAAATACTTGGAGGAAAGTCGCGGGCTCGAACGCGACTACCTGGACGAGCTCGTGCGCTCGAGGCGCGCGGCCTGGCGCGTCGCGGGCGGGGCCGGAGTGCTCGTCGTCCTGGGGCTCGGGACGCTCGTCGCGCTCCTCCCCCTGAAGCGGGTCGAGGCGTTCGTGCTCCGGGTCGACAACGCGACCGGGAGCGTGGATGTCGTGACGACGCTCCGGGACGCGCAGGCGTCCTATGGCGAGGCGGTCGACAAGTACTTCCTCAACAAGTACGTCCAGAACCGGGAGAGCTACGACTACGAGACGATCCAGACCTCGTACGACACGACGGCGCTCCTCTCGAGCGAGGGCGTTCAGCGCGATTACCTCTCGCTCTTCCAGGGTCCGAATGCCCGCGACAAGGTCTTCTCGAACCAGGTGCGCCTTCTCGTGAGGGTGCGCTCCATCGCGCCGGGGACGGCCCGGAACACCGCCCTCGTGCGCTTCAGCACGGTGCGGAGACAGTCGAATGGCCTCGCGGACGTGGAGGAGAGCCTCGTCGCGACCATCGGCTTCAGGTACGTGGGCGCCGCCATGCGCGAGCAGGACCGGCTCGTGAACCCGCTCGGCTTCCAGGTGACGAGCTACCGCGTCGATCCCGAGGTCGTGGGCGGTGGCTAGGGGCGGGCGCAGATGACGCGACTCTACTGTCTGTGGGTGCTCCTCGGCCTTTCCTCGGCATTGGGGGAGGACCAGCGGATCCGCTACGTGATCTACGACCGCGACGAGATCGTCGTGATCGAGGCCGTGGTCGGGGTCGCGACGCACATCGTCCTCGAGCAGGGCGAGACCTACCTCACGCATGCCTTCGGCGACGGGAAGGCCTGGGACTTCGCCGTGAAGGGAAACCACTGTTTCGTGAAGGCCGTCGCGGAGAACCCCGAGTCGAACCTCACGATCGTCACCGACCGGCGGAGCTACCACTTCTCCCTCAGGCTCGCTCCGGCGAGCGACGCGCCGACCTACGAGATCGTCTTCGACTACCCGGACTCGAGGGCGAAAAAGGAGCGGGAGGAGGCCCGGCGGAAGGAGGTCGAGGAGGCCTTTGCGAAGAAGCCGCGGGCGACGAACCTCGAGTACAGCATGAGCGGCGACCTCGACATCGCACCCGTGAACGCCTGGGATGACCGGGAATTCACCTACTTCAAGTTCCCCGGGAACCGGGACATCCCGGCCATCTACATGGTGGACGTGGACGGCACCGAATCGATCGTGGACCGCCACGGAGCCGGGGCGGCGAACGAGATCGTGGCTTTGCACAAGGTCGCCCCGCGCTGGGTCCTCCGGCTCGGGACGAGGGCCCTCGCCGTGTGGAACGACGCCTATGACCCCGGTGGCCGCCGGAACATCACGCGAACGTCCTCCCCCGAGGTGAACAGGGTCCTCTGGAGGTAGCCGTGGCGGAGCACGTGATCGATGCGGGCGCGATCCTTGACCGGGCAGCGCGGGAGCGCGAGGGTGACGTGCCGGCTCTCACAAGGGGCGCGGACGCCGCGCTCGAGGAACCCGGGCCTCCTCGCGTCGACGGAGCGCGCGGCGCCGCGGCGCTGACGGGAGGCCGGCGACCCTGGCCGGTGGGCGCGAGGACCTTCTTTACCGTCACCGGGCTAATCGTGCTGGCCGTCGTGTCGGTACTCCTCGCGAAGGCGCGGCACGTCCGGCAGGAGAACGAGGTCCACCGGCGCGAGAAGGCGGCCGCCGTCGAGCGGGTCGAGAGGCGAGTTCCCGACCTCAAGCTCGTGGCGCCGTTGCCAGCGGTGGAGCGAGTCGCCGCCGAGCCACCGCCTATTGAACCGGTCGTGCCGCTCGCGACGAAAGCACCCGCCGCTCCGAGCGAGGCGGACCTCCTCCTGCAACGCCGCCTGTCACGCGGGTTTGGCCCCACCGATGGGCAAGGTACGGGCACGAGCGGCGGAGCAGGTGCGCTACCGGGAAAACCGCCGGACTCGACCGCTTCGGGGAGTGCCAGCGCAGGCTCTGGAACCGCGAAGGGTGGTACGCGCGGCGGGCTCGAGGAGAAGCTCGAGGCCGTGGAGCTGAGGGCTGCGTCGGCCGGTGTGTTGCCGGACCGGGATTACCTCCTCACGCAGGGAGCCATGCTCGACTGCGTGCTCGAGACGAAGGTGGTCTCCTCGGTGGCCGGGATGACCTCCTGCCATCTCACGCGAGACGCGTACTCGACGAGCGGCCGGGTGGTTCTCCTCGACCGGGGGTCGAAGGTGGTGGGCCGCTACCAGGGCGGCCTTCAGCAGGGCGAGCCGCGGATCTTCGTCCTGTGGACCCGGGTCGAGACGCCGAAGGGCGTCGTCGTGAATCTGGAATCGCCCGGGACGGGAGCCCTGGGTGAGGCGGGGATGGGGGGGTACGTCGACACGCACTTCTGGGACCGCTTCGGCGCGGCGATCCTCATGAGCGTCATCGAGGACACGGTGGACTCGGCCTCGGCTCGCGCCTCCGGGACGAGCCAGGGAACGAACGTGACCTTCACGAACACGAGCACGGCGGGGAAGGACGTGGTCGCGAAGTCGATGCAGCCGACCGTCGACATCCCCCCGACCCTCTACAAGAACCAGGGCGAGCGCGTCGGCATCTTCATCGCGCGCGACCTCGACTTCCGGGGCGTCTATGGACTCGAGCCCATCGCCAGTACCGAGCGCTAGGCCGGGGAACGACAAGGCGCTCCGGCAGCTCCTCCGGCCCTTCGCGCCCCTCCTCGCCCGGCCCGAGGTGACGGAGATCGCCGTCAACCGTCCCGGGGAACTCTGGACCCGAACGCAGGCCGGCTGGAAGAGGTACGAGGTCCCGGAGCTCTCGAGTGACTACCTCCACGCGCTCACCACGGCCATGGCGGTCTTCGGCGGTCTCCCGCTCCGGAGCCTCGTCTCCGTGGTCCTGCCGGGAGGGGAGCGTGGGCAGATCGTCCGTGCCCCGGCGTGCATCGAGGGGATGGCCCCCGTCACGATCCGCAAGCATATGCCCGTCGTCCGGACGCTCGCCGAGCTCGAGCGAGAAGGGGCGTTCGCGAGCGTCCTCGACGTGAGCTTTCACCATCCATCGGCGGAGGAGGCGAAGCGGGAGTCGGAGCGGGCCGACCAGGGGCGGCTCGATGACCGCGAGCTCGAACTCCTCTCCTTGAAGCGCGAGAAGGCTTTCGCTGAGTTCCTGAGTCGTGCGGTCCTCCACCGCCGGAACATCGTCATCGCGGGGCGGACGGGTTCGGGGAAGACGACGCTCGCCCGGTCGATCATCGAGGAGGTGGCGCGTTCCGAGCGCATCGTGACCATCGAGGACGTGCACGAGCTCGAGCTGCCGAACCATCCGAATCGCGTCCACCTCATGTTCGGGGAGGGGGAAGGGAGGGTGACGGCGAACGCGTGCCTGGCGGTGTGCATGCGCCTTTCGCCTGACCGGATCTTCCTCGCTGAGCTCCGCGGGAGCGAGGCCTGGGAGTACGTCATGGGCTTGAATACTGGCCACCCGGGCTCGATAACGACCACTCACGCGAACGGGGCAGTCCACGCCTTCTCCCGTATCGAGAGCCTGGTGAAGAGCAGCGAGGGCGGCCGGGGAATCGAAGCCGCCCAGGTCCGCGGTGTGCTCGGGAGGACGCTCGATGTCGTGCTGTTCGTGGAAGACCGCAAGGTGACCGAGGTCTTCTACGATCCGATCTTCGCGAAACAAGAGAAGGATTGATCGCGGCCAAGGATGACGCGGCGAGCTGCGACCGTCAGCTTAGGTGTAGGGAGGGGCCCCGGAAGAGTTATAACAGAATCAGGCATATAATAGTAAGTCTACAAAGAGCGAGGTCACCGGCTAGGCAGGCAGGAACCTGGGTCCTTGTCGGGGTGGGTCGCCGCGACGGCCGTCAGATTGCACCGGTAGAAGGGAATAGGCATGAGCGCGAAGGCGTGGGTGATGAAGACCATCCGGCTGACGCAGCATGAAAGGTCGATCATCGACGGCGCCTGCGAGGCATTCTACGGCTGCAGGAGCATCCTCATGAGCGAGGCGGTCGTCGACGCCGCCCATGCGATGGGCATCTACGCCGGGTCCTCGGAGCCGGGGTCCCTGCGTGAGCCCTGGCCACACGTACCGGATCGAACCGGGAGCACGACGACACGCATCTGCGTCTCCCTCAGTCTGAGGGCTGACGAGATGCTGTCACGGGCAGCGGCCCGGGCCAAGACGACTGAGCCGCAGTTCATGGTGGGCGCCACGCTTGCCTATATCGCGCGTCTCGAAGCGCAGCGACACGCGAGTAACCAGACCATGAGGGAAGGGGGGCCTCATGCGGTGGTCGGCACGTAAGATTCGCTTTGAAACGATCGCGGCCGGTTCGGCCTTCATCCTTCTCGCCAGCGGATGCGGTGGAGCTCGACCCAGCTTCACGCCCGTGGCGAGCGGCGCCTCCACGGTCGCCGTGCATCTCAGCGTCGGTACACCTCTCCCCGGAGCGACCGTCACCATCTACGCGGTTCGCGACGAGGACGGTCAGGTCAACACCGCGGTCGGCGACGCCGGGGTCATCGGCATCGGCGGCCCGACCGACGCCTCCGGAAACGCCTCGATCAAGCTCTCGCTGCAGACCTACAACGGGCCGATCCAGGTCAGCGCCAGCGGCTCGAACCTCTCCTACGTCGACCCGTCGACCGCGGCCGTCGTGAACTCGTCCGGCGGGAGCCCCACGACCATCCAGATCCCGCCTGGCTTCATCTTCAGCTCGTTCTATCCGAAATGCACGCCTGGAACGACGATCACGGTTCCGGTGAACATCCTCACGACCCTGGCGGATCACGAGGCGCTGGCGTATGCGCATGGTCTCCACGCGCTTCACCCTGGAGCGAAGACACTCTCGACAGCGCTCAGTGATCGAGACCGACTATTCGTGACTCACATCACGACGTCTTCCTCCGCCTGGGACCCGACGACGCTCCGGACCACGATCCCGGCCGATCTCAGCGCGGGTTCCCAGACCCTCGACGACACGGCCTACGCTGCGTTCTTCGACAACGGGCTCTCCTCTCTCGGACACGCCACGGCCACCGCGGCCGGGTACCCGACGGGTTCCACCGCCATCAACGCGATCACCCTGGCACAGCTTCTCGAGCAGGACGTCGATGCGGACGGGATCTTCGACGGCCGGGGCGCAGCGGGGGTCCAGCTCGCCTCACAGGGAACGACGCCGATCCAGCTCAACAGTCAGTTCCTGCGCATCCCCCTGGCGAGGGCGCTCGACCAGTGGATCCAGTCGAAGAGCGGGAACGCCTCCGGGATTGCCCAGGCCGACCTCGTGAGCAGCGGTGTGTACGCTGCCATCAGCCAGGACCCTTCCGACATGTTCGGAGCTCCGCCCGTCGGTCTCTTCAACCCCACCGACCGCACGCCGCCGGAACTCAGCTTCGTCACGCAACCCGCCAAGTACATGCAGGCCTCCGGTGCTAACCTGAATCTGACCCTGTCGATTAGCGCCAATGATCCAAGCGGGGTCACAGGTGTCTACTGTGCATCGAGCAACTTGGCGGCTCCCAAAACTGGGACACAGCAATCAGATGGTACCTGGGCGTGCGCAGTAAGCATTGCCGCAAAGGGTCCAACTCAGATAACGGTGTGGGCTGTCGACGGTGCAACCCCCTTGAACAGCGGGCAGGGGCTCGCGCCGCCGTATCAGCTCGACCTCACCGTCATCGTGGACAACACTCCGCCGCTTATTCTCTATGTGGGAGGCGCGACCTATTTCGACGAGCGCGGCATGAGCGTGGGCATGAGCGGCAACATGGCTACCGTACCACCTGTTTACAACTATGCGAGCTCGACGAAGACTGCCGTGGCCACCGGCGGCTCCTTCTACAAGGTCGCGACGCGGTTGGGCTGGGAAACGGCACCCTCTGCCGCTGAGCTCGAGAGCACGAACGCGGACAACATCCCGTTCTTGCAGTATTCGGTCCCCTACAATGCCCAGACGGACGCGCCGATCACGACCGCCACATACACGGTGAGCATCCCTAGTCAGCCGGATGCCACCGGTAACCTCTGGCCGAGCGCCCAGACCGACCCCGCTGCGCTCTTCTTCGACCTGCCCCTATCGTCAGACCTCGTTCCCGCTCTGGCGGCCCTCACAGCCCTGGGAGTGCTTTCGGTCTCTCTCACCTTCACGGATGCCGCCGGAAACACGGGAACTCGCAATGACTCGTTCACCTTCAACGTCGTCGGGCCTCCGGTCGGTGCGGTCGAGGACACCTCATATGCCAGCGCCGGCGACATGAAGAGCACCTACCCGTACACGCTCGCCAACGGGGACTACGCCGTGATCTACGATCCCGCCTCACTCACCCCGTTCTTGCCCGAGGGTGAGGTGCGGCTCGCCCACTACATCATCACGAACCCGGCCCCGGTCCCCGTCGCTGTCGGTGTTTCCCTTTCTGGAGGCGCATGGTCCTCGAGCGAGACCTGGCCTGCCGTGAACGAGTCTATGGGCGACACCGTGACTTACCAGATCGTGCCGAATAGCTACGGAACCTGCGGCCTCCCCGTGAGCCCTTGTGCCTCGCCCTCGACGGTGCCGTACTGCTACTTGCCACCAGGAAGCTCGTCATGGGAGTGCGGCATAATGAAGTACTTCGGAGGTTACGTGACGGACGGGGCCCAGAGCTCACTCTCGACCGCCGGCTACTACCAGCTCACTGGCGCAAACCCCGATGCGGCTGTTCACACCAGTGCGGGGGAGTACATCGTGCCCGCAGCGGGCTCTGGCGGCCCCGGCCTCCTGAGCCTCTTCGTCACTCGGCCCCAACAAGTGTCGCGTAAGATTCCGATCAGCGGGTCCCCTCCCTATCGGCATGACTGGGGGCATCAGTACACGCTTATCTACGAACACTATTGTATTTGTACGGCGGGTTGCCTCGTCCCCGGCGCACAGCTCGGGACCGGCTATTACTCGGACACGTGGATGTACGACCAGCTCGCGTCGGCGTCGGAGACGTTCGTCGGCGAGGTTCAGCTCGAGACGTCAGGGCTCAACGACACGATCGAGTTCGGCGAGGCCACGGTCGCACAGGGGTTCAGCTTGAACAGGACGGTCGACCATTGAAGGAGCGACGATGAAGCCAGTAGCGGTGTTCGTCCTTGCCCTCGCGTTCGGAGCGGCATGTGACGGCGCGAGGGGCCCGGTTGGGCCTACGGGACCCCAGGGCCCCAAAGGCGATACGGGAGCTACCGGGGCCACAGGTTCCACGGGGCCGACGGGCCCGACTGGTCCAATGGGGCCTCCTGGAGCCGCGAATGGGGGATATTACACTTCGCGGAATGACGTCTATTGCAACGTCGTCCAAATGGCCAACGGCCCAACGATTTTCACAGTAAGCGCAGCGTGCAACAGCGATCAGGACCTTCCTCTGACAGGAAGCTGCGCCTCGATTGGAGGAACCGGTAACCTCACATTGGCAACGAATGGCCCGGAGCTGTGGGAGGGGATGAACGTGGGAAACCCAGCTAACTGGGGTTGCGGGTGGATTAATTCTTCAGGTCAGAGCGTGAATGTTCCTGGTGCAGCCGCGACAATCTGTTGCATAAAGAAGCCATAGTGGAGGTCACGCTCAAGTCTAGCCTGCATTCGATCGGCCGTGATGCAAACCGAATGCAGCAAGTGAAGGAAGGAGCACGTTCACGGTGCGAGAGTTAGGCGCGCCGGATGCGACCACGACCTCGGGGATGACCATTCGCGACCTCGCCCGCAAGGCATCGCACACCTGCTCGTTTGCCGTGGCCACGGCCCTGTTGCTGCCGGGCCTCGCTCGCGCTGACTACACGGACCTCTACACCGTCGTCGGGTACGAGGCCGGCCTCGGACATTATGTTCTGCCCGCGGACGGTTCCGGTTCAGTCACAACCTACACCGGTGGGATCACCGCGAGCGTCTTTTACGGATTCAGCAACACCTTCCACCTTGGCGGGCAGCTGCGCCTGACGAGCAAGACCGACGCTCGTTTCGGCGGCGTCACGTTGACGCTGCCACCGGGGGTCGACTCCACGGGCGACGTGTACAGTGACCACTTCGGAGTCTCCCTCGGGGCACTCCTGCACTATCGATTCGACACAGGACAGCTGGTGGTGCCCGTCCTCGAAATCGAGGGCGGCATCACCGTTCACGACTATCACGACATCATCCAGGTCCCTGGCGGAGCCACGTACAGCATCTCGCTCGCCAGCCTTTCCGAGGTGGTCGTTCAGGGCTCCGCGACGGTTCTCTTCGAGTACCGGTTCAAGAATGCGTGGGTTGCGAGCACGGGGCTCGGCGTGATGCTCGAACCGAGTGGTGGGCTCATGCCTTGGTCAGTCTCGATCCCGATTCGACTCGGGCGGATCTGGTGAAGTCGGGTGCCTCGCAGGCATCGTGGATGCGGAGTCTCGAGAGACGCGGTGTCAGCCACGCCCGCGACGGGAGCTTGGCGATACGTGTCGAGCCGAGGGCCGCTTGCCAGGAGTGTGCACGAGCAAGGGGACCATCCGGGGTCGTTGACGTGGAAGCGACAGAGTTGCATATACAACTCATGGCGCGCAAGGACCGATACGACCTCGCTAGCGCGGCGCTCCAGATCTCGCAGGAGTGCATCGCCATGCGGGTGCGACGCCTCGGCCGGACGGTGACGCGCATCTTCGACGACGCGCTCCGCCCGCTCGGCCTCGGCATAGCCCAGCTGACCATGCTCGTCGCCATAGCCCGCGCGGGTACCTTTCGCCCATCCGAACTCGGCCGTGTTCTCGACCTCGAGAAGTCGACGGTGACCCGGAACCTCACGCGTATGCTCGCCTACGGCTGGATTCGCTCGATGCCCGAGCCAGGCGGTAACGGGTATCGGGTGGAGCTGGAGCCCGCTGGGCGGGCACTCCTGGAGCGGGCCTACCCCGCCTGGTCGGCGGCGCAGGAGCAGGCGAAGCGCGAGCTGGGCGAGGCGCTCGAGAACGCCATGCGCAAGGTCTCGGTCGGAGGTCTCTAGCCGGAGGAAGGGCCACCTCTCGCTCGTGGTCGTTTGTGGCCCGTTAAGTTGTATATACAACATGGAGGTGTAGCATGGCAGTTTCCGTTCCCTCGTTCGTGTGGCCGGTCGTGCTCGGCGCCAATGTACTGCTCATCGCCTACCTGGTCCTCGCTCTTCGACGATACGGTGGCGTTCACGCCCGGGGGGTCGCGCTCGGCGCCGGCACGGCGCTGACGGCCTGGTTCGCAGGAATGCTCGCCCTGTCGGCAAATGGCGTGTTCGCCGCGGGTACCGGCGGCCCACCCACCATTGCCTTGGGAGTGGTTCCTCCGCTCGCCATCGGCGGTCTCGCGCTAGCCCTCTCGCCATCCGTCCGGAGAGAGGCGCTCTCTATCCCGCGGCCTTGGCTCGTCGCGGTCCAGTCCCTGCGTGTGCTCGGTTTCGTCTTCCTCATCCTTCTCGGAGACGGCGTACTTCCGCGGCAGTTCGCACTCCCGGCAGGGTTGGGCGACTTCGTGGTCGGGGCCCTTGCTCCACTGGTCGCCATGGCGCTTGCGAGGGAGTGGTCGTGGTCCCGTCCGCTTGCAGTGGCCTGGAACGTGTTCGGCATCGCGGACCTGGTCGTGGCTCTCGGGATGGGCGCACTCTCGGCGCCGAGCGCGATCCGCGTCTTCCCAGGCGAGCCATCCACTGCCGCGATGGCGCTGCTCCCCCTTTCCATGATTCCGGTGTTTGCGGTGCCGATCTTCCTCTTGCTCCATGTCGTTTCCCTTTTCGGGATGCTTCGAACACGGGGCGGCGCGCGAGCGCGTTTCCCGGCAGACTTGCTCGCCAGCTGAGCCCGAGCCGAGGTAGCCATCTGCGGCTCGCGTACAAGCCGGTGGCCTGGGCCCCGCTCGCACATGGCGAGCGGGGCTCAGGACGGTTCAGGCGGCACTCGGCCCATTGTCGACAGCGGGCTCGTCGGCTGGCTGGGTCTCGGCCTTGCCGCTCGACTTGCCGAGGAATCGAAGGGTCTCGGCGACGACCTTCACCCGGGAGCGGCTCTGGCCGCTCTGCTTGTCCTCCCAGTGATCGGTCCTGATGCGGCCCTCGACGTAGAGGCGCGTGCCCTTCTTGACGTACTCTCCGCAGGCCTCGGCGGCCTTGCCCCACGCCTCGATATCGTGCCACTCCGTCTCCTCCTTGCGCTGGCCCGACTGCCTGTCGTTCCAGCTCCGGGAGGTGGCGAGGCGGATGGCGGCGACAGCCTGGCCGCCAGGGGTGTTCTTGAGCTCGGGGTCCTTTCCGACGTATCCGATGAGGATGATCTTGTTCACCATGTCGTTCTCCTTTGTGTCTGCGGCACCGCGCCGCTTCGCCCCCGGGTTGGGCGGAGCGGTGCCAGCGGACTTCCGAGCGCGAAGCCCATGGCCCTGGCGTAGGCTCGAAGCGATCTCGAAACGTGACGGCCAGTGCCGTTGCTGGACGGCGCGGTTCGGAGAACGAGCGAAGAGCCGCGCAGCTTTCGGCCCTGGCGGAGGAGCGACGAAGAAGAACGACCTATGGAAACGAGGTCGTCATGGATGGATCGGTGAGGACAGGGTCCGGGGAACAAGCCGCGTTGCCTCCTGGCTGTCGCCGGATGACCCGGTAAAGCGGACTATGGGGAGGGGCCCGCGCCGAGGCGGAGCGAGCACGCGCATGAGGACCGGCAAGCCGAAGCGGGTCCAGGGTGGCTGGCACGCGAGCCTGGCTGAGTTGAAGACCAGCACCTCGCGGGCAAGCTCCAGGTCGGTCTCGAAGCGCGGACGAGGCGAACAAGCTGGCGACGGGAGACACGGATAAGAGGAACTCGAGATCTCAGGGGGGCCGTGGCTTCGTCAGCGCGTGGAATTCGGGGGGTGGGCAGGATCGACCCACTCAACCTCCTCAGGGCATTCAACAGCGGTGATGTCCAAGTTCACCACCACAGGCTCCTGGTCGCTCCGGACGATCACGCACTCGAGTGGCTCATCTGTGCTGGCGTTCATCTCCTGGTGCGGGACGAAGGGCGGTACGAAGATGAAGTCGCCTGGCCCCGCCTCCGCGGTGTACTCGAGCGAATCTCCCCAGCGCATCCGCGCATGCCCGCTCACGACGTAGATGACGCTCTCGAGCGGGCCATGATGATGAGGCCCCGTCCTGGCCCTGGCGTCGATGGTGACCATGCCCGCCCAGAGCTTTCGGGCACCCGCCCTGGCGAAGTCGATGGCGGCCGCGCGCTTCATCCCCGGGCTCTGAGGCGTGTTGGGATCGAGGTCCTTCGCATGGACGATGCGCACGCCTCGGGAGCGCCACTCTGGCTCGGCGGGTTGGTTGTGCGTTTCCATCGAGATCTCCATGTGGCTCGGACGGGGCTCGAGCACGGACCCGATGGGTCGGCCTCGAGCGAGTCGAGGTCACACCGTGAAGAGCGAGCTCGCAGTGCCCTCGTCCACGGTCGAGAGGCTCGAGATGACGTGTGCCTCGTCGCACCAGGGGGCGAGCCATTCGAGGCCGACGCCGATTCCGAGGCCGTAGATGGTCACGTCGATCCGGGCAGCCTCCTCGCGCAGCTTTCCGGCAAGGGTCGAATCGGCGCCGCCGTCGGTCACGAGGACGAGATCGGCCTTCCTGAGAGCGCCGGGATGTGTTCGGATGATCTCGAGACCGCGCTCCATGGCGAGGGCGATGTCGGTGCCGCCAGCGCACTCGACGAATAGCCCGGCCTCCGGTAACGGCGCGCTGGGCCGGACGATCGCCTCGAACTTCACACGCGCATCGAAGCCGAGGAGCGCGTACGTGCGGCGGTCGCGCTGCGCATGGTCGAGGAGCGCGAGGGCGAGAGCCGTTGCCCACTCGTCGCGCGGCCCGTCCATGGAGCCGCTCTTGTCGAGCAGGACGACGACGGGGCCCTTGCCCAGGGTTTCCGCGCCCGAAAGCTCGTACTGGAGGACCTGGCGCTCGAGCAGGGACCGAAGGAAGTCGAGGCGCAGGAGCGGGTGGGAGAGCTTTGCGAGCTCGGACGGCAAGATGCGGCCGAGGTCGCCGCCCTGCTCGACGTCAGTGATCTCGTCGGCGCCGTGCTTGACGCGCTGCCGCCGCTTCGCGGCAGCGATGCGCTTCATGCGTCCGGCGAGCTCGGCCATTCGCCGAAGGCGGGGGTCGGTCTTGAGCCGGGCGGCGAGGGACCGCACCGCGAGCTTTTCGACCATGACGGGACTCGCGGTTCCGGTGCCCGGAGAGAATCCGTTCCCGAAGTCCACTTGCTCGAGGCCCAAAGCCGCCTCGCGCAGCTCCTCGACGGCCGAGGAGGCCCTGGCGCAGCCCGCGGCGAGGGGCCGGCGCAGGGGATCCTTGCTCGACCCGGGGACCTCGGGGGAGGGAGGCCCAGCCGAGGAGGGAAGTTCCACCTCCGCGAGGATGGATTCCACCGCGATGGCAGCCGCCGCGGCATCGCCGCGGCACTGGGATTCGAGGCGAGTGAACGAGGGGAGCGCGTCGCAGCTCGAGTGGAACCGCTCGGCCCAGGCCTGGAGAGCGAGGTTCGTCTCGTCGGGAGACAGGCGCTCTCCCTCTCCGCTGAAGAGGCGCTCGAAGAGCTCGTCCTCGAGGCGCAGTTCCGGTGGATCCTCGGGATGGGCAGGCGACTTCTGCCTGTTCTCGCGATGGAGGAGGAGGTGCCACCTCGAGACGTCGTAGAGGATGCGCTTCATCGTCGATCTCCTGTCGATAGGGCAATTCGAACCAGGCTGACCGGAGGCCTCGTCAGTGCGCCCCGAGTCCGAGGCCGGCCGAGAGCGTGCGAGCAAGATCCGAATGCAACTGGGCGATCTCGTGTCCGGCGTCGGCGAGGGACTGCTTGGCGCGAGGGCCTGCGGCGCGCGCGAGATCCTTGAGCTTCGCGAGCTGGGCCTGGAACTCGTCGAGTGCCTCTGCGGCCTGGGAGACGTAGCTCTTTCGGTCTGTCGTGCGAAGCGCTGTCACGCGCCCGGCGGTCTCGCGGGCAGCGTCGAGGACCTCCGCCGTTTTCGCGCTCACCGGGTCCGCGAGGGCGCCTACGAGGTGCGCCACCTTGGGGTACTCCCTGGGCTCGCGCCAGAGGGCGTGCGTGAGCACGAGGAGATCCTCCGGTGTCGTGCTCGTCTCGCCAGCGAGATAGGCGCACGCCTGGACGATCTTGAGCGTCTTCTTCCACCGCCGGTCGGAGGCGACGATCCCCTCCGCCTTGCAGCTGTCCCGGATCGAGATGAGCGCCTGCAGCGTCTCATCCGTGACTGCGATCCCTTCACCTGGGCCTGTGCCTCTCGCAGCGTGGTCAGGGACAGCGAGACGGAAGGGGTCGGGTCGGGAGCGAGTAGGACCCCACGGAAGCTGCTCGGGCGCAAGAGATACTGGACGTCGAAGCGAAGGAGGAATCGGTCGAAGAGGGCCTCGAGCTCCTTCCCGTCCGGGAGCTCGTTCGAGGCGCCGAAGAGCGAGATGAGGGGGATCTCGACGGGGGCGCCGTCGTTGTGGAACACCTTCTCGTTCATGGCGGTGAGGAGCGAGTTCAGGATGGCGCTGTTCGCCTTGAAGACCTCGTCGATGACGGCAAAGTGCGCCTCGGGGAGCTTCCCGGTGGTGACGCGCTGGTAACGGTCCTGCTCGAGGGCTCTCAGGCTCACCGGGCCGAAGATCTCTTCGGGCGTCGCGAACTTGGTCAACAGGCGCTCGAAGTAGACACCGCCGAAGGCCTGGGCAATGGCTCGGACCATTGCCGATTTGCCGCTGCCTGGCGGGCCGACCAACAAGGTGTGCTCTCCGGCGAGGACGGCCGCGAGGCTGCCATCGATGGCCTCGCGCCGCTCGGGAAAGCGGCTCATGAGGTCGGCGCGGAGCTTCTGGATCTGTTCGAGCTCGGTCATGGGCGTGTCCTCTCCTTCAGGCGGCCTTGCCCTGGAGCAGGTCGTCCACCTCGAGGGTGAGCTTGTTCAATGAAACCTCGAGGTCCTGCACCTGGACCTGGAGGACGGTCTGATAGAGGCGGGCCTTGGCGCGGAGCCTCTCGAAGGCCTCGAGACGGCGGGTGAGCGTCGACGCTCGCTCGGGTGGCTCGGACAGAAATCCCTCGATCTCTGTCCGGAGGGCTTGCAGCTCGTCCTCGATGGAGGCCCTCGCGGCGTGGCCGAGCGCGGCATTCGCTTCGGGACTTTCGTGGATGGGGACGAGGTCGAGGCGGGAGGTCCCGATCCGCGAGACCGCCTCCTGGAGCTGGCGGAGCGTCCCCGAGTAGGGGGCGGGGACCCAATACACGCCACCGTGATCCCTGAGGGTGACGGCGGCACAGGCATCGAGCGTCCTCAGGACCGCGCGGCGGATGTCATCGACCGTGTGGGTAGTGAGAAGCTGGTCGTAGGCACCGGAGATGGCGACCACGAGCTCGTGTCCGGGCTGGTCGGTGTCGAGCCGGGCAGGGGCGAGGCGGTCGAGGCGGACGCGGGCTTCCTGCGTGACGGCGACATTGCCTGTGCCGTCACGCGTCTCGAGCATCACCGCGAAGACGAGCTCGTGGTCGTCTTCCTTACCCAGCCGAACGAGATGTTGGTGCTGCCCGACCTGGGCCTCACGCACCGCGGTGCGGAGCGCCTTCTCGGGAGTGGGTGGCTCGGGCAGATGGGACGCGGGGAGCCCTGCGCTGTGCCAGACCGATTCGAGATGGGACCGGCCGATGCGGGCATCGGCGAGCGTCCACCAGGTGATGTCTCCGAGGTGCCTGCCGCTGCTCTCGGTGTGGAACCGGATTTCCTTTAGCGAATCGAGTGCCATGAACGAGTCTCCCGAAGTGAGCGGGGACAGCACCGCGCCGCCCCCGTCTCGGCGGGCGGCGCGTGCGGTTGGAACGCACCTTTCGCGCTCTGGATGTGGACGGCACGGCGCGAGCCGATCTCAAGCTGGTTGGTACGAAGAAGTGCGCCTCGTTTGCTGGCCCGACCCCGCTTCTGCCTCAGGGAACCTCGCCCCGACCCTTGACATCAGGCACATGGATCGGCCAGAGCAGGCGCCGCTGCTTCAAGGCGCCGTCGTGGACGAATGCGACACGTCGTCGGAGGCCAACGCAAATCCCTCGATATCGAATAATGCGTGAACCCCCGCCCGAGCGCTTCGTCTCACGCCACAAGGACGAGGCTGCCGATCCAGGGTCGCGCTGCCATCGTTCGCCTCCCGAAGCTGTGAGCGCGGCCTCGTGTCGCCCTCGGAGTGGAGGGGTGGTCAGGGCCGCCGGGGGAGGGAACGCATTGCGGGGCCGAAACGAGCGCCGCTTTCCCAGAAATGAACAAAAGAAAACCCCCGAGGAGGACCCCGGGGGGCGGTGTGCTCGACGGGGAGACGGGGACGTCGGCCGCCGAGCTTGGAACACAGGCTACGCCGGGGGTCTGACGCTCGCGGATTCTGGATTCGCGGATTCGGGGATTCGCTGTTCCGCGATTCCCTCGGTGAAGGATGAGCTCTCCCATGCCCTGTTCGCCTTCGCGCCTTCTCCTTCCCTTTGGGGTGTTCGTGTCGAATCGCGTCCGATGAAGTACAGGGAGGCTGCCATCCTGCGGCGATTGAGGCAGCGTCGCGTTGACAGGGCATGAACGGCGGACTCGTCTCCCGAACTCGGTCACGCGGCGCTGGCGCTGAGAGTGTCGGACTCGATCTCGAGATCTGTTCCGGCTGCGATCGGATCGGACAGGTTGAATCCCCGCCCGAATTCCAGCTCAAGCGCTTCTTGCTGGCGGTCCCAGTCGGTGAAGCAGGCGCGGTGGACCTTCCCGAGGGAGGGACCGGCCGTGATCGTGTCGCGGTGGGCTGGCCGCATGCAGAACCGGCAGACACGCGTCATGCCGGCCTCGGGAGAGCGGCCTCGTGCATCTTGGGCGCCGCAGAGCTCGCGACCCTGCGAATAGGTGGCCGCGCGATGACCCTGGGGGCAGCAGGTGGAGGGAGGGCGAGCGCTGCCGGGATGCTGACGGGTGCGCGTGCCGGCCACCACCACAGTCGGGCGACGGGATCCCAGCGCCAGCCGGTTTCCTTGAGCTCGCGCAGGATCGCCTCGGGAGGGCGCTGGTCGAACCGAAGGGCGGGCCTGCGATCGCGGTCACGGGTCTTCTCGACCGGGATGACGCGAGTCGCCCGAGCGCGTTCGGCGTCGGCAGCCATGCGACGCTCGAGAAGAGGGCGGCCACAGTAGGTGCACGACTCCTCGAGGACCGTCGGATCGCCCGCGTAGAGCGGGACGATGGGGCGGCCGTCATAGTCGAGGCAGGAAGGGCTGAGGCCGGTGGTGGAGCGGAGGCAGGAGGGGCAAAGGACCTCGCCGTGGGCGCTGTATCCGAGGACGCTGAAGAGCTTCATCGCAAGATCTCCTTCGAGGAGAGGCGGCATCGCGCCGCCTCACCCGAGAGGGCGGCGCGGGACGACTCAGCTCGGCAGATGGCCGCGGTTTCCGGGAGGATCCAGTTCGAGGGGCAGGAGAGCGAAACCGATGAGGTGCCGCTGCGAAGACGAACCGAGTCCGTGAGCTGCTTGCCGGCGGATACGGATTCCTCGCGTGCGTGCGTGCGGAGATGCGCTCCAAGAGGGACATCAGGAGGAGCGCGAACCCGGGTCAGGGTTACGTCCGATCGCGGGTAGGATCCAGGCCGTGGGGAAGGGTGCCCCAGAGCAAAGCCGGGTATCGAGCTCGAGCGTGAGGTGAGCGAGGGTGAGACCGTCGCGGATGAGGTCCAAGGGATCGGGGAGGGTGTGACCGAGCTCGACCTTCTTCAGCTTGCGAGCGAGAGAGAGCTGCTCTTCCCGTAGCTTCGTGGCTGTGCGGTTCATGGGGTGTGCCTCCGGGTATGTCGAGGGAGAAGGGACGGCGGGTGCCGCGCCGCCCCGTGAAGCCGGGAGGCGCGGCGCAGCCTGAGCCTCGGGTTCGGGTCAGGCCTCGGCGGGCTCGTCGTCGTCCTCGAAGACAGTGACGGGGGAGAGATGAAGATCCGGGGGGTGGTACTCACCGCACTGGGAGCAATGAATCATCTCGATGACGAGGAGGCTGAACTCCTCCTCGACTTCCTCTTTGAGGGTAGGGCGAGGCGGGATGAGGCTCGGCATGTCGGGCGTCTCCGTTTGGTGGGGCGGCACCGCGCCGCCTCGACCGAAGTGGGCGGCGCGGTGCCCGACTCCATGAGCGCGCGGGGCCTCGCCGTGCCGGCGGCCCGCCTGCACTCCCGTGCCAGCGAGGCTGTGTGCGAGATGGCGCGGGCTGTGCGCCTGGCGGGACAAAGGCGCGCTTTCAGGCGAGACCCCGCACGCGTCGCGGGAGACGCTGTGCGGAAGCCGAGGTCGACGTGCCTCTTCGGAAGTTGCGGAGACGAGATCGACCGGCCTGACGAGATTCGAGGCTTGGAGGCCGGGTTCACCGTCTCAGGTTGCGTAACCCCTTGGGCGCTGAGGGCTCGCAACCGGCGCGCTCCGCACCCAGCCACTCGAGGGGTCGGGCCCGACGCGGCCACCTGGTCGCCGTTGCCTGACGGGCATAAGGCAACACTGTGAGTATGGTGTCAGAGCGGGCAGATATGACTATCTTGTTCACGAGTGGTGCCGAAGAACCGGTGCCGGAGCGCGCGGAGTCGGAATGCGGTACTTTGACTCGATCGTGCAAGGGGACAGTGAGCGCGTGCTCTATCGCGCTCACCTGCACTGGTCGATCTTCATCTACCCGTCCTCGCTCCTCACCCTGTTCGTGCTGCCACTCGTCCGGTGGTTCACCTGCGAGGCGGTGGTGACGACCCGGCGCATCGTGATGGCGACGGGCTGGCTTCGGCGGCGCACGTTTGAGCTTCCAGTCACCCGGTTCGAGTCGATCCGGGTCGAGCAAGGCATCCTGGCGCGTCTTCTGGGCTCAGGCTCCGTGCTGGTGGTCGGCGTGGGCGGGGGGCGGCAGCTCTTTGCGCACATGGCGCGGCCGCTCGAGTTCCGTCGCGCGACCGAACGGGCCGTGTATGGAGCTTGAGCTCGGAACGTCACGAGCGATCGCGCGAAGACGGAGACAGAGCGTGGAAGGCCTGGCCAGCAGCTGGATGTGAGCCGCCTTCGAGTCTGCTCTCAATTCGGGCCCGATCCGCGCTCGGCAAGGCTGGCCCAGTAACGACGGGAGCCCCTGTTCGGGTGCGGGAAGAAAACGCGAAGCTCGTGCCGGGGGAGCCGAGTTCGGTGCCCGGGAGGATAGCCAGGCCCCCGGCATTCGGTACGCGGTCGCGGGTCGCTCGCCAGCGGAGCCCGCTCTTTGGGGCTGTCGGGGACCGGGCGCTGTCTCGTCATTGCGAGACGCGGCGCGCCGGCACCCGTTTCTGGCGGCGCGACGCGGTGGACCCGCGTGACGGTGCTGCGGACTCGCGCGAATCGGCATCGGAATTCATCTTGTAACAGCTTTCCCTTGAAAGTGGCTCGGGCCCGGGCTGAGTGGTCTGCGGTCGCGCTACCGGTTTGCTTTCCATCCCATCCGCATCGAGCTCCCCGATGGTGGGCGGCACGGCGCTCGACCCTGCGGTGCCTGCCCCGCCGCGGACGGTGCGGGAACGTGCACTTCGCCGACCCTTTGGATGTCCATTGCTGGAATGATAAACGGGCGGACGGGCAGCTCCTTTGCGTCCTCGCCCCACCACCCGCCGCCATCGCGGCGGCTGCGCTCATGGACCTTTCAGGAACCTCAGATAGAACGCCCCGAATTCCAAGACGACCCCGACGTTCACCATCAGCCGCTCCCAGAACCGGTTCCTGAAGAACAGAACGTCCACGCCGACCACGACGGCTACCAGCGCCAGCACGTAGAGCACGACGGCCGTGAGTCTTCCCATCCTTCCTTCCTTTTACGAGGGGGAGCCGGCGCGCGTGAGACCCGGGGGCAGAAACTCTTCGTGCACATGGCACGACCGCTCGAGTTCCGTCGTGCGACCGAACGGGCCGTCTATGGGGCTTGAGCTCGGATCCTGACGAGGATCGCGCCAAGACGGAATCAGGGCCCCCGTACGGTCGCCAAGGGTGCGGGCCATCTTGCGAGTGTGTACGACGAAGCACGAGCGCGGTCCGTGCTCGGAGGCCCCGACCCAGCAACGCTGGGTTCGGGTGCGGGAAAAGAACGCGAAGCGCGTGGGCGGGTGGTCCCTGTAAGAGGCAGGTTGCCGATGCCACGGAACCTCTATCGCAACGCTCGCCTAACCTCGCAACAACTGGACGACCTGGATAAGGTTACCGCAGGTGTCGTTCAGGATGGCGATCTTGGACCCTGTCACCGCAGTTGGTGGCAATGTGAACTCGGCCGCCCGTGCTTTCATGCGCTCGTATTCAGCTTGCACATCATCGGTGTAGAACATCGCCGCGGGTTGACCCTGCTGGAACCTAGCCTGCTGGAAAGCCTTGGCCGCCGGGCTGTCGTTGAGTGCCAGCTGCAGCTCCGTCCCTTCCGGTTCCTCAGGCGACACCACCGTGAGCCAGCGGAAAGACCCCTGCCTGAAATCCGCCTTTTTTACGAACCCCAAGACGTCAGAGTAGAAGCGTAAAGCCTTCTCCATGTCGTCGACATACACGCTGGTTAGCTTGATCTTCATCGGTGTCCTCTTTCTCGCATCCGTAAAGCTGCAGCTCCACCCCGGACCCGTCAGAAAGTGATGTTCTACCAAGGCCCCCAGGAGCCCCCTTTTCGGTTCCGAGCGGAGGGGATCGAGAGGGCAGCCTTGGCCCAGGGCCACCGCCAGCCGAGCTTCCGCCGAGCGTGACCAACACTCGCCCCGACCATCCTCAAATCTCACGGGAGGGCAAGACGGTCGTGTGGACGTCGGGAACGGCCGATACACGGGGGAGCGAAAGAGACTTGAGCATGGCCGCCTGCGGTGCTCCCAACCGCAGCGCGGCGAGTGGAGGCGCTTTCTGGTTTACGTCCCCGCCAAGTATCGAAGCGGACGGCTCCACGTGGTGGTGCTGGGGGCGAGGGCTCGGCATGCCGTCGCAGGCTCTCAGGTAGGTAGTGGCGCACCCGCCTTTTCCGCGATCAAACCAGAGCGTTCATCCTGTCGGTGCGATCATGGCTCTCCGCACAGTTCTCGCACCGTGGCTCTCCTTGCCATTCGAGAACCTTCGAGCCTTGGCTCGCCGGCGATAGCGCGCATAGTGATGGCCATTCCGCTCACGCCCCAGGGTGCTGCGCTTCCGCGCGACGCTTCAGCTCGTCAGCCGGTACATCCTCCTTGTGTGTCGAGACCCACCAAATGTGGCCGAACGAGTCAGCTACGGCACTGTTGCGATCGCCATAGAACTGATCGGCAACTGGGCGTGTGGCCTGCGCCCCCGTGGCGATTGCAGCGTTCACCATTGAGTCGACATCCTGGACCTACAGGTAGATGGTCACAGGCGTTCCGCCGAGCGTCTGCGGGCTCTTCGCGCCCATTTCCGGGAACTCGTCGCAGAGCATCACGCGAGAGTCGCCGATCGCGAGCTCGGCATGACCTATCTTCCCGTTCGGCGCTGCCATGCGGAACAGCTCCTTGCACCGAACACCTTCTTGTAGAAATCGATGGCGCGCACAGCGTCTTTCACGGTCAGGTAGGGCGTAACTGTTTGATATCCATCTGGGATCGGCTTTGCATTCGCCATTTTGGCTCCACTGAAAAGATCGTGGGCCGTAGAGACGGTCGAGACCGCCTCCAGCGCTCGATGACCGGGGCCATCAGTTTTGGAGTGCGACCGCTTGGGACCAAGGCTGGCCTGGAGCGCGCCCGCCGTGAGGGCAAACGCCTGGGGCGGCCCCCGGCGTCCCGCGTTCTCCTCCACGCAGCCCGTGACCTTGCGCTGGAGGGTGTGGCTGGCCGAGGCGGCGAGTAGGAAGGGAATCGCCAGGTCGACCTTGCAGCGGTTCTTGCGCGAGCGCTCAGCGCTCCATCCATCGGCAGTAAAACTGGCTCCAGAGCAGCACTTGGAGAGCGGGCAGGCACGCGAGGCCCCTTCGGGGCTTATCTTGGCCGCTCGCGGGTACCCGGCTAATCTGCGTCGGTGCGGCTCCCCGAATTACTCGACATCCCGGTCCTCCAGAAGCTGACGGACGCCAACTACAAGGCGAGCGGGATGCCCATCGGTATCATAGACGCGCTGGACGGCTCTGTGCTGGTGGCGTGCGGGTGGCAGGACATCTGCACCCTCTACCACCGCGTCAATCCCGAGACGCTTGGGCGGTGTCGCGAGAGCGACAACTATATCAAGGACCACCTGTCCGACGCGACGCCCTGCGAGTACACCTGCAAGAACGGCCTGCACGACATCGGCGTCCCGATTCGCGTAGGTGGCGAGCATCTGGCGACTCTTTTCTCGGGCCAGTTCTTCTACAAGGGCGAGACACCGGACCGCGAGTTCTTCGTGCAACAGGCTCGGCAGTTCGGGTTCGAAGAGCGCGCCTATCTCGCGGCTCTAGACCGCGTACCCGTTCTTACTCGCTCCGCAGTCGAGAATATCGTGCAGTACAACCAGGCGCTCGCGCATTTCATCTCGGGCCTGGCGGAACGCTCCTTGGCCCACGCTAAGGACGAGGAGGCGCTTCGAGAGGCGGACCGGCGGAAGAACGAGTTCATGGCCGTGCTCGCTCACGAACTTCGGAATCCATTGGCCCCCATCGAGAGTGCGCTGTACGTCCTAGAGCGCGTCGAGTCCGGAAGTGACCATGCCGAGAAGGCGCTCGCGACCGCCAAACGCCAGGTCCGCCACTTGGCGCGGATAGTGGACGACCTCCTCGACGTGAACCGGCTCGCGCGCGGGAAGTACAAACTTCAGCAGCAGTGCTTGGACCTCGCGCAGGTCGTTCGAGACTCTGTCGAGGACCACAGGTCTCTCTTGTCGAATAACCGAGTAGCTTTGGACTTCCAGGGCGACACCGAACCGATTTGGGTAACAGGCGACGCTGCGCGACTCTCTCAGGTTCTCGGGAACCTCTTGTGGAACGCCTCGAAGTTCACCGACCCGGGTGGGCATGTCCTGGTCACGCTGCAGCGAGCGGGACACGAAGCCATCCTTCGCGTCCGTGACGATGGTATCGGCATCAGGGCTGACCTAGTGAAGGGAGTGTTCGAGCCCGGAACCTGTCAACACGAATGAGACAACTCGCTGCTGAGATTACTGACTCGCCTCCTTTGTCTGTGAGACCGGCTGCGGCTTGTTGATCCAGACTTCGCTCGGCACCTCGCCTGCCGAGGGTGTGCCGGCCGGAAACCGCTCGGGCCGGGCGGCGAAGGCGGCAGCGAGAACGCGGTCACGGGCCTGGAGGCGGGCGCCGGCGAGGCCGAAGTGGACATCGTGGGGCGTGAGGAGCCCGAGACCTCCGTGACGGTGCTCGTTGTTGTACCAGTTGAAGAAGTCGCCGCAGTGGGCGCGGCCGTGCTCGATGGCACCGAAGCGGTCGGGGAAGTCAGGCCGGTACTTCATCGTCTTGAACTGCGCTTCGGAGAAAGGGTTGTCGTTCGAAACGTGGGGCCGCGAGTGACTCTTGGTGACGCCAAGGTCGGAAAGCAGGAGCGCAACCGGCTTGGAAGTCATCGAGGTGCCGCGGTCGGCGTGGACGGTGAGCTGGCCGGGGACGATGCCCTGGCGCTCGCAGGTCTCACGGATGAGCCGCTCCGCCAACGCCGCCGACTCACGGTGGGCCAGCATCCAGCCCACCGCGTACCGGCTGTACACGTCGAGAATCACGTACAGGTAGAAGTAGGTCCACTTGGCCGGGCCGAGGAGCTTGGTGATGTCCCAGCTCCAGAGCTGGTTCGGCGCGGTGGCGAGCAACTCGGGCACCTTGTAAACCGGATGGCGCAGCTGGTCGCGGCGCTCGCGGACCGATGCGTTCTCCGCAAGGACGCGGTACATCGTGCGTTCCGAGCAGAGGTAGCGTCCCTCGTCGAGCAGGGCGGCGTACACCTCGGCCGGCGCGAGGTCTGCGAAGCGCTGCTCGTTCAGCACGTCGAGCACGCCGCGCCGTTCATCGGCGCCCAGGGCGCGATGGGAAGTCCTCTTCGTCCGCGGCGGCTGGGGCTGGAGGCGGCGGTAGTAGGTGGCCTTGGGGAGTCCCAAGGCTGCGCAGGCCGCCGCGAAGCCGAGGGACGGGCCAAGTTCGGCGACGGCCTGCATCACGGCTCCTCGTCGGGCGTCGGGAGCTGGATCCCCAGCAGCTCCGACACTTTTTTTTGGAGAGCAACGAGACCTTCCGCGCGCTCCGCACGTCGCTGCAAGCGCACGTTGTCACGCTCGAGCTCGGCCACCTTGCGCTCGAGCGGGTGCGGGACCTTCGGCACAGGCCCCCGCTTCTTCGGCCTCAGCGCCGCCAGGACACCACGCTCTTGGGTCCGCCGCCAGACCACGAGGTGCGAGGAGTACAGGCCCTCGCGACGAAGCAGGGCCCCGACCTCGCCGGGCTTCCTGCAGGCGGCGGCCTCCTTCAGAATCTTCCTCTTGTACTCGGCAGTGAACCGCCGGCGCTGTGCCTTCGAGGACACCTCGGTCTCCTGCGCTACCAACCCCATCTCTCCACTGCTCACGGTAAAGTCCAAGCTCGCCCTTCTACACTAAACTCCAGGGGGGTACCTGTCTCACGCATGTTGGCAGAGAGGGGCCGTTCGTGCAGGCTGATACCAGCCTTCATCGTTCGCGCGGCGGTCTTGGCCTCGGGCTCGCCCTGGTGAAGAAACTGGTCGACCTTCACGGCGGAACTGTACGAGCGGAGAGCGAAGGCGAAGGGAGGGGTTCAGAGTTCATTGTGACGGTGCCGGTGGCCGCCGAAGTCCCCCGTATAGAGCCCAACCCCTTGCTAATTGTCACCAGGCGTCGTGTGCTGGTCATCGAGGACAACGAGGACGCGGCGGAGATGCTACGGGTCACCCTTGAACTGGAAGGCCACGAAGTTCATGTGTCGGGGGACGGGTTGCAGGGGGTTGAGGCGGCTGTCCGACTCCAACCGGAGGTCATCCTGTGCGACATCGGACTTCCCGGAATCGACGGATACGAGGTCGCGCGGAGATTGCGAGATTCCAGAACACCCCCACCATTGCTCGTCGCCGTCACTGGGTACACGGGTCCTGAGGACTTGCGACGCGCGACAGATGCTGGCTTTCAACATCACTTCGGGAAGCCGCCCGACCTGGAGAGGCTGTCGCGCATCGTCTCGTCTGGCCCACCCGGCGCTTGGCACTAACCAGTAGCTGGGGCCCTGCCCGAAATCCCCTCCTCAGGCTCGCCGAAGAACTGGGGCACCGGTCCGAAGTTAGCTCTTCTGTTAGGACCGTCCGAGAATCGGTCGTATTTGACCAAGCAGCGGTGGAGCGAGGAGCGTGCGTTAGCCGTTCCATCCCAGCGGGCGCCCGGGTGTCTCCTCCCTCAGTGCCGACGTGCCTTAGGTGCGTGAGGTCGCGCTGAATTGGCCATTTGGATGGCCGACCCGCTAGCAAGCACCTTTACGGGCCTGCTTGCGTCGGGTCTCTAGCCACGCCCAAGCGCGGTGGTAGGGTCCTCTGTTGGGTCCCGGTCTCTCAGGGCGAGGAACGCTTCTTGACAGACGTTGATGCCGCTCGAACGACCGCTGGGGCCGGTTCCCCGCCAGAGCCGAGGAGTGCGCCGTTCGGTTCGCCCAGAGGCGCACGAGCCCTGCTGACTTGGGGCCCACGGGTCGTCAGCCTCTCCGTAGCCGCCATCGGCGGGGTGTACATGGCGGCATGGTTGGTTGGAGCGGCTGGCCACTGGTCAGGAGCGGGCGTCCTCACGATGAAGGCCAACATGGCGCTGTCGCTCCTGATGGCGGGAGTTGCCCTCCTGCTGGTCGAGCCGGACAGGACGACGCCTTCGCGGCAGGCGGTGGGGATGATGCTCGCCGTGCTGGTCCTGCTGGTCGGTTCGCTTACGCTGTTGGAGCACGTCTTCCAAGCCGACTTCGGTATCGACCAGTTGCTGGCGTCCGAGCCCCCAGGCGCCTTTGCGACGGCGCGGCCGAACCGAATGGGCCCGCTCGGGTCGGTCAGCCTGATGTTGGTCGGTGCCGGTCTGCTCGCCCTAGCACGGGGGTGGCGCATTGCCTCGTATTTCGCGCTTCTGACTGCGGTCATCGTGCTTGTACCGGCAGTCGGCTACATCTCCGGGGTCGTGCAGCTCTATGGTGAGGCGGTCAGCGGCATTGCGTCGCTAACCGTCATCGCGTTGGTGCTGCTCGCCGCTGGCCTTCACCTGGCGGAGGGGCGGAACGGCCCTCTTGGCCTGGTATGGCGTGACGACCCTGGCGGCAAGCTACTGCGACACGTGTTGCCAGCCGCCGTCGCGGCACCGCTGCTGCTCCAGGTGCTGCAACGCCTTGGCGTGGACCAGGGACTGTTCGGCCACGGAATTGGCGTCGGCATCCTCCTCATCGGCTTCATCCTGGTGATGTCCGCCCTGTTGTGGCGCAGCGCAGGGAGTCTCAGCGCGGAGGCGGCTCACGGGCGACAAGCCGAGGCTGAAGCTCGCTGGCGCGCTGACCTCCTCGAACTGGTGCATGACGCCGTCCTAGTCTGGTCGCCACTCGGCGGCATCGAAAGCTGGAACCAGGGGGCACAGGAACTCTACGGCTACACGTTCGCCGAGGCGGTCGGGCGCAGCCCGCACGACCTGCTTCGGTCGCAAGCTGTGCGCCCGATGGCCGCCATCGAGGATGAGGTGTGGAGCAACGGGCGGTGGGAAGGGGAGCTACGGCACCGAACCAAGAGCGGGCGCGAGGTGGTGGTGTCCTCGAAGCTCCGGCTGGTGCGTGGAGTCGACGGGCGCGAGCGGGTGCTGGAGGTGAACCGCGACATTACGGAGCGGAAAGAGATGGAGGACGAGCTTCGGGACTCGAGTCGGCGAAAGGACGAGTTCCTGGTTCTGCTGTCGCACGAACTCCGGAACCCGCTCGCCCCTATCAGGAACTCGCTCTACATCCTGGAACATGCTGAGCCCACTGGGCAGCAGGTGCGCCGCGCGAAGGAGGTCATCGGCCGCCAGGTCGGACACCTCACGCGCTTGGTGGACGACCTGCTGGAAGTGACCCGCATCACCCGTAGGAAGGCCCAGCTTCGTCGCGTGCCGCTCAACCTTGGTGAACTCGTCCAACGAACAGGGGATGACCACCGCGAGCTGCTGAAGAGGCGGGCCCTGGACTTCGCCGTCAACACGCCGGACCGGCCAGTCTGGGTTGATGGCGACGAAACTCGGCTCGCTCAGGTCATCGGGAATCTGCTCCAGAACGCCGCCAAGTTCACGCCAACCGGTGGGAAGGTGACGCTCTCGGTCGCTGCGAAGGGGGGCCTGGCGGAGCTACACGTCCTCGATACCGGTATCGGCATTGCCCCTGCGCTCATCGGCCACATCTTCGAGCCGTTCGTCCAGGCTGAGCAGACTCTGGCACGCACCGAAAGCGGCCTCGGGCTTGGCTTGGCGCTCGTCAAGGGCCTGGTGGAACTCCATGGCGGCTCAGTGGAGGCCCGCAGCGAGGGCGAGGGGCGAGGAGCGGAGTTCGTAGTTTACCTGCCCACCGTTCCAACTCCGAAGGCAGAACCCGACGTTGCCTCTTCGGAGCGAGCACCCTACCGAGTCCTTCGCGTCTTGGTCGTTGAGGACAACGTGGACGCGGCCCAGTCCCTGGCCGAATTGGTTCGGATAGGTGGCGTCAAGTTTTCGGTGTCCAGCTCCTGAAGCATTAACTATCAGTTCAACAGCCCTTTCGTCAGTTCATCGAGTCGAGCGTCACGCTTCTTCTTGTAGGCGAGGTGCAGAAGCCTCGACGAGGCAATGGACGTCTGCATCCACCCGAACTCGAGCTTGAGCGCCGTGAAGGCGAGGAGTGCTCGGAGCCCGTCGGGCCCCATCTGCTCCATGGCCTTGGCGCGCCGCTTGAACTCCTTGTGTACCCGTTCGATGGGGTTCGTGGTTCGAAGCGCGTCCCAGTGTTCCTTCGGGAACTGATAGTGCAGGAGGAGGGCGTCGATGTCCTTCTCCATGCACTCGACCGCCTCGGGGCAGGTCTTTGCCCAACGCTCCTTCAACCCCCCGAAGGCGGTACGGGCGGCCTCGCCGTCCGCAGCGTACTGCACGAGGTCCCAGTCACCCTTGAAGGCGGCCTGGTATCGCTTCGGCACCCTGGGGAAAACGTTGGTCCCTTTGTGGACCCAGCACCGGGCGACCCGGGCCTTTGGGAACGCTTCCGTGAAGGCGGCCCCCAGGCCGGGTAGCCCGTCCATGATGCCAAGCTGGACGGCGGTCCCATCCAGCCCACGCTCCTTGAGCGTGACGAACACGGTGTCCCAGGCGCTGCGGCTGTCCCTGTCACCAAATACAAGGGAGAGAACGCTTTTGAAGCCTCCTTCGTCCACACCCAGCACCACCAACGTCGGCTCCTTCTGCACGGTGGTGCGTCGCACCGAGAAGAAGGTGCCGTCCACGTACAGGTACATCCACCTCCGCTCCCCCAAGGGTCTCTCCAGGAACTTCCTGGCCGAGGGCAGAATGCTGTCGAGCGAGCTCGAAACCTCCTGCGCCGACACCTTCACCCCTAGCAACCTCCGGCTGAGGACGGACAGCATGCGCGTCGAGATGCCCGCCAGGTGCAGCGCTGCCAGGTCCCTCTCGATGGCCTGGTCATACCGCCGACCGGCGGGAACGACCTGGCTCTCGAACGTGCCCTTCCGGTCGCGAGGCACTCGCACAGTGAGTGAGCCCAGTCCTTTGATGCCGAAGGTCCTGGACCGGTACCCGTTCCGCTTGTTGTCCGGGTCCGGGTTCTCAGCCAAGTGCAGCTCGAGCTCGGCGTCCATCACCCTCTCGAGCGTCTCCGCCACCGCGCCTCGCAGTTGGCTAATGACCTCCTGCATGGCCAGCCCGGGTGCCTCTCGGAACCTCTTGGCGAGGGCCACCGCATCTCCGACCCTCACTACCAGTTTCATCAGGGTGTCTCCGAGTCCCATTCTCTTGCCTCCTCCATGGAGGCTCCAGGACCTTCAGACACCGAAAACTTTACACGACCGTTCGGATACACGGCCACGAGGTTGAGGTCGCTTACGATGGCCCGACTGCCATCGCTAAGGCGCGGGCTGCCACTCCGAACCTCGTGCTGTGCGACATCGGGCTGCCCGGGATGAACGGTTACGAAGTGGCTCGCGTGCTCAGGTCGGACCCGAAGCTCCAGACCACGCGGCTCGTTGCGGTCAGTGGCTACGCCCAGCCCGAAGATGTGGAGCGCGCCGAGGAGGCGGGGTTCGATAGCCATATCCCGAAGCCCCCAGACCCAGACGCGCTGGAACGGTGCTTCGTGAAGACGTAGGTCCTCCTACGCCCAATCTGGCGACCTCGCTCGAGGTCAACTATCGGACTGCTCGCTCGTCCCTAAGCGTGCAGCGATTCTGCTTGCGGAACTCTGGCGGTGTCTTTGCGGCCGTGGACATCGACCGCGTCCAGCGTGGCCGCACGAACCACTTCCTCCTCCTCGCCGGAGATGGTGAACGTGTGTTTCCCTGGTGGGGCGCGGCAGTCGACCACCTTTCCCGTCCCAGGCGTGGCTTTGTGCTTGGGTGACTGAAGCCTAACGACCCCTATCGGGCGTGCTGACGCACGGCATCCAGAACATCCCCGGCGTGGGCTGGCTTCTGAAGGTACCCCGCGACTTTCATGTCGTTCCTACAGGCCGAAAATACGACCACCGGGATTTCCGAAATGGAGGGCTCCCCTAGCTGGTGCTGCCGGAACTGCCATCCATCCATGACCGGCATCATCAGGTCGAGCAGGATGATGTCGGGAGCTTCGGCCTTGGCCTTGAGGAGAGCCTGTTCGCCGTTCTCGGCACAAAAGACTTGGCAGCCTTCGCGTTTGAGGAGTTCATTAAGAATTTCGCGGATGTCCTCGTCGTCATCGACCACTAGAACTCGCTTGCCTAGTGACGGACTCGAGTCGAGAGCCGTACTGAACGGCAACGTCGCTGATTTCACGCGCACCTAGATGGTGACCACCCCAGTGAATCGCCTACTCTCCTCATGGGCTTCTTGGCAGAATGACGCGGGGGGGGGTCCAAGCCGGGTAGACAGAGCGCTACGAGGACGTGCCCACCTATGCCACAACAAGACGCCACCAGCCCGCGCTAGTGCGTACCGCGTGTCTTGCTCACCAGGTGCGCGACCCCAGGATGGGGCGCGCTGGGCGCCTGTAGGATTCGTAGCACCTCTATCAGACGAGCAAATGTCCTCTAACGCGGTCGGGTGAGTCACACGAGGTGTCTCTTGTGACCTAAGAACTCTTCACGTGCTTTCAACCGCAGCGTTGACGAAGGGCGTTGTCTGTCCCGATGACGGCTCCCGGCGAGCGTGCTGACTCACGGCGACGACGATGTCTTTTATCCGGAACGGCTTCCGAAGGTACGCTGCCACGTGAAGGTTTTCGAGACAGGCGGCGTTCGCCGGGATGGTAGAGAGCACAATCACAGGGATTTCCGAAATGGAGGGCTCCTTCAACTGCCGCTCCCGGAAGAGCCAGCCATCCATGACGGGCATTATCAGGTCCAGCAGGATTAGGTCTGGACGGTAGGTCTTAGCCTTCCGGAAACCTTCTTCGCCGTCCTCGGCGGCGAAGACCTGATAACCCCTGCTCTCAAGCAGCACGACCAGCAACCCGCGCGTGTGCCTGTCGTCCTCGACCACTAGGACTCGTGTGCAGGGCCTCGTATCGGGCACCGCGCTGGCATAGACGTTCGCGATAGTTGGACTAGGTAAAGTCGACTTCCTTGGTCGCCCACTCCTCTTTGGGCTCCCGAGAAGGCACTACTACGATACGCGGACCAATCTCGGGGGGCCGTGAGCCGCACGATTGGCGACAGCCACAACACCGAGGCGGAGAGGCCTAGCAAGCTAAATGCGCCCCGTGGCAGAGCACGAGGGACACGAGGAGATGGCGCGCCTGTGCCGGAGTTGAGAAACTACTTCGGCGGCTTCTGCATCTTCGTCCGCGCCTTTTGTAGTTGTTTCTGGGCAGCAGTGAGCGCCTTCTCGGTGGCATCCAGCGTCGCGCTCGTTGCGTCCCCGAGCAGCTTCTTCCCGGTTGCCTGGAGACGGCGCCCGATGTCTTCGATGTCCTTCTGAAGTTGTTCCACCGTCTTCTTGGTCGTCACCATGGGGCCACCCTTCGGCGAAGACTACCTAACCTGTGGGTGACCGGACCGTGGCTTGTCGGGTCGTCCGCCTCGCTCGGCCCGGGACTGGGCTTGATCCGACTATGCAGAGCTCCACATAGTCGGATTTATGCTGACCCTCGGACTATGCAGAGTCGAGCCTGGTGATCCCCGCTCGCCAGCCCGCGCCGGTCACAGAGACTGCGCATAGTCACAGGGCCTCCAGGAAGGCCAGAAGGCGGTCGCTGGGGCGGAAGCGGAGGGATGCGGGCGCGGGGTCCTCGAGTCGGCCCAAGGCGGCTTCTTTCATGGCGAGGTCGGCCTCGACGTACGTGTGCGTGGTGGCGGGGTCCTCGTGGCCAAGCCAGAGGGCGATGGTGGTGATGTCGACGCCTGACTGGAGAAGGTGCATTGCCGTCGTGTGACGCAGAGTGTGCGGAGAGACGTGCCGCCCAGCGAGCGATGGGCATCGCGTCGACGCGGTCGCCACTGCGACGCGCAAGCGGTTCTCGACGCCCGACCGCGAGAGCGATCGGGCGGCACAATTGGGGAACACGGGAGCGTCCGGCGAGGTGGGAAGGCGTGTGAGCCAGAGGCGCAGTTGGGTGGCGGTGCTCTTCCACAGCGGAACGATGCGCTCTTTGCGCCCCTTGCCGTGGATTCGGAGCGCTGCGGCTCGATCGAGGAGGACGTCGGCGACGCGGATCGCGATCGCCTCGGAGACGCGCGCCCCGGTGTTGTACAGGACGGCGAAGAGGACGGCGTCGCGCTGCCCGCTCCACGTGGAGCGGTCGGGAGCGGCGAGGACGGCGTCGATCTCGTCGCGGGAGAGGTATCCGAGGACGGGCTGGTCGACGCGCTTGGGAGGGATCGCGAGGACGCGCTGCGCGACGGGAAGTGCGGCAGGATCCCGGAGGGAGGCGTAGCGCAGGAAGGAGCGGATCGCGGTGAGGCGGAGATTACGGGTGCGGGGGCAGTTGCCCCGCTTTTCCTCCAGGTAGTCGAGAAAGGCGAGCACGGCCGGGGCGTCGAGATCTTCAATCGTCAGAGCGGAGGGGGTGCGTCCGGTGCGCCGCTCTGTGAAGCGGAGGAAGATCTCGAAGGCGTCGCGGTAGCTGGCTACCGTCTGTGCGCTCACGCCGCGCTGGGCGACCAGCCGTTGTTGGAAGAAGTCCCGGAGCAACGCGGGGAAGGAGAGCTTGACGGGCGTCATGAGGCGCTCTCCAGGCTGCGGCGTGCGAACTGCTCGAACCGCTGGGACGCGAGCGCCATCAGCTCCGGAACGGCGGAGAGGTACCAGTAGGTGTCGGTGACCTTGGCGTGGCCGAGGTAGGTGGACAGCGCGTGGACCCTGCGGTCGACGTCGTGGCCCTGGGCGTACGCGTCGAGCAGGCTCCGAACCGCCATCGTGTGCCGCTTATTCCGCGCGCGGAGTAACCGGAGTTATCCCGACCGGCGGATTATCCCGATTCGATCGATAAGGACTGCGTGCGCACAGGGCGCGCGGCTCGATCGCCCACTGGCCCACGCGGGATAATCCTGGT
>Ga0335078_10000608_pt1 | contig 54922 bp, 40 predicted proteins | sample Lox_Sample_32_FD_206711 | JGI IMG/M metagenome (GOLD analysis project Ga0335078, IMG submission 206711) | Soil microbial communities from Loxahatchee National Wildlife Refuge, Florida, United States - Lox_Sample_3.2 | ecosystem: Environmental > Terrestrial > Soil > Wetlands | place: USA... | reverse complement strand
GCAGGTGGCAGTACGGGACAAGGAAGCACGGTTCACCGCGCTGCTGCACCATGTCACCCTGGAGCGCCTGGTGATGGCCTATTGGGATCTGAGCCCGAAGGCCGCGCCGGGGGTGGACGGGGTGACCCGGGAATCCTACGGGCAGGACCTGGTGGCGAATCTCCCGGGCCTGCACGAGCGGGTGCAGCAGGGGCGTTACCGGGCGAGCCCGTCGCGGCGGGCGTACATCCCGAAGGCGGACGGGCGGCAGCGGCCGCTCGGCATCGCCACGGAGGCGGCATGGTGCCGCATCGTCCAGTGATCCTTCGGGTTTCGTTGTTGTCACCCATCCGTTCCATCCCCTGACGGGGCAGAGCTGGACCGTGGTCACGCCGGCACTCCGCCCGCCGTGCAGCCAGCGGCACCTGTGAGCATGCCGACCCGCCAGGCATGGATCTGCGCCATCGAGGAACTCAGCTTCGCGGACAGCTCCCGACCGGACAGGTGGATGTAGCGCAGCGTTGATGGCCGACGATGTGGCAGCTGCCGCGCAGTCGCCGTGGACCCACCTGGTCCCGGGCCTGCTCGTGGCCGGGCTCGGCATCGGCATGGTCAACTCGCCGCTGGCCTCAACAGCGGTCGGGATAGTCAGCCCGGCCGGGATGGCATCGGGCATCAGCACCACGTTCCGCCAGGTCGGCATCGCCACCGGGATCGCGCTGCTCGGCACGCTGTTCTCCAGCCAGGTCAAGTCTCCAGCCAGGTCTAGAGCCAGGTGATCGCCGGGGCCAGCCAGGTGCACGCGCCGGCACCCAAGGGCGTCCAGATCGCCGCGGCGGTCCCATCCGGCGCCATTCTGGGTGACAAGCTCGAGGGCGACGAGGTCTTGAAGTTCGGCAGTCGCGACCCGGGAATCCACGCCGGTCGCTGTCCGGTAGGCGCGGTTATCTAGGCAGGCCCGCGGCGACCGCATGCCGGACGATGCCGGCCATGGTGGCAGTGGAGCCGGCGAGCACCCCGGCTGCCCCGGTGCCGCCGGCCAGGCGCGCCACTCCCCCGGCCACCGTCACCGGCATCGGACCGAGCCGGTAACTGCCGTCTGGCATCCCGGCGGCCGCCATGGCGTCGGTGACCAGGACCAGCCTGCCTGGTCCGAGAGCCCTCGCGGCCAGGCGAACCATGGTGTCATGCAGGTGCACGCCGTCGGCGATCACCTCGCAGGTGACCTCGTCACGGTCCAGCAGGGCGCCGGCCGCGCCCGGCTCACGGTGGTGCAGCGGCCGCATGCCGTTGAACAGGTGGGTCGCGTGGGCCGCGCCGGCGTCGACCGCCGCGGACGTGAACCCGGCCGTGGCGTCGGTGTGCCCGATGGCGACCCTCACCCCGGCACGCGCCGCCGCCTCGGTCAGGCGAGCCGCTCCGGGCAGTTCGGGGGCGAGGGTGATGACCCGTAGGTGGTGGCCCCCGGCCGCGGCGCGCACGCGCTCGAAGACCGCCGGGTCGGGAGCGATCAGGTGCCGCGGATCCTGGGCGCCGCACCTGGCCGCGGACAGGAACGGCCCCTCCAGGTGGAGGCCAGCGATGACGCCCTCGCCGGCCAGGCCGGCCAGCATGGCGGCGCGGGCCTCGAGCTCGGCGGCCGGCGCGGTGACCAGGCTGGCCACCAGGGTCGTGCTGCCGTGCCCGCGGTGGAACTCCGCGGCGCGCCTGGCCTCGTCGGTCGGCCCCGCGGTGAACGACGCGCCCCCACCGCCATGCGCGTGCATGTCGACGAACCCGGGGAGCGCCACCGCCCGTGCAGGTCAAGCACGGCAGTCCCGCGGCCCTCCCGGGGGTCGCCGGGGCCTGCTGCCTCGATCAGGTCCCCCGTGATCCTGATCCAGCCGGGGCTGAGCACGCCGCCCGGCGCCACCACGCGCCCGCCGCACAGCAGCCAGGAACCGCCCGGAGCCCGGCCTTGAGCCGGCCGAGGAGGCGGCATGGCTCAACAGCCGCCCGGCGGCCGGGGTTCCCGGGCCGGCCGCGGGCTAGTCCACGGTCCCGGTCACGACGCTGCGCAGCACGGCCCCGAAGTTCACCACGTACCACACGCCGCGCCAGCTGATCAGGGAGGCGATGCCGAACGAGCGCTCGTCCCCGCGCTCCAGATAGACGACACGGGCGCCGGGCACGTGCCAGTAGCGACCGAGTTGCCGCAGCCGCCGGGGCGCACCCAGGCCGCATAGGAGACCGGGACGCTCACCCGGAGCAGCCGCGCGCCCGGGCCGACCAGGCGGTGGGCCGCGGCCACGTCCAGGGTGAAGTCCTGCCACAGCCTGGCGTGCCAGTCCGCGGCAGGATCGCGGATCGCCTTCACCTGCCGGTACGCGGCGAGCGGGAAGAAGGCGGGAAGGCTCGGGAGCGGGTTTCCCGTCGTCACGGCCCGCCACAGATCGGCCATCGCGTTGCGGAAGGCGACGGAGCCCGTGCTGGGGAAGGCGCGGGTCTGGGGCAGGGCGCCCGCACCCGGCGCCACCGGCATTGGACCCGCCGACGCGGTGCGGGCCGGTGCCGGGTGCTCTACGTCTCCCCGCTCAAGGCGCTGGCCGTGGACGGTCCGGGATCACCACCAGATCACGGGCGAGTTCCCGCACGTCCGTGATCTGCACCACGGGCTCGGGCTGGGTGTATTCGGCCATGGCGCCGACTCCTTCACTTGACTTGACTTGACGTCCGTGATTGCCGCCTGGCGGCCGGTCACCGGGCCATGTCGCGGCGGATCGGGCCGCACCACAATGGGTCCTAAGTGTGCTTATGCGAACAACATTAGCTTAAGCTAAGGCCGGCTGGGCGGGTACGCCGTCGCCGGGCTGACGAGCCGGATTGAGCAGCCGTGCTGCTCGACGGCCTGACAGCGGCATGGCCGGAGCAGGTAGGCGAACTCCTGCTTGTCGGCCACTCCATGGGTGGCCTGGTCATCCGCAGCGCCTGCCACTATGGGCAGCAAGCGTCTGCGGCATGGGCGCCGCGGGTCCGGCACGTGTTCTACATCGGTTCGCCGCACCTGGGTGCCCCGCTTGCCCGCGCTGCGGGGTTCGCCGGCTGGGCCTTTGGCAAGGCGGCAGAGACACGGCCGTTCGTGACAATGGTCAACGGTTGCAGCGCTGGCATCAAGGATCTGCGATACGGCTACGTGCTCGACGACGACTGGGTCGGCTGTGATCTGGACCGCTGCCTGCGCGATCACCGGCACGACGCGCCGCTGCTCGCCGGGGCGAACCACTGCGTGATCAGTGCCACGGTCACCGCCGATCCCGGCAGTAAGGCCGCCGCGGTGGTTGGTGACCTGCTCGTCCAGCCGGCCAGCGCGCACGGCAGGCGCGGCGGCTTGCAGCACATCGGCTTCCGCCTGGAGTCAGGCCGTGGGCTGGGCGGGATGCATCATGTCGATCTGCTCAGCCACCCTGCCGTGTGGGAGGCGATGCGCGGTCTCCTCGAAGGGCCTTCCTGAACGCGGCACCGGACCCCGGGGGCGCCGTGACAGCCGCCGCGCGGCGGAGAATAACGGCGCTGGCTGGGGACGGCAGCAGCCTGGGAGCAGGCGCTTGCCGAGAAGCTCAACCTGTCGGACTGCCCGGCCGTCGGGAGCCGCCGGACCTGCGCGCCACCAGGCGCCTCACTCAGGTCCGCCGGCACGGGCCTGGCGGACGCGGGAGAAGACCAGCGGTCCATGCCCGCCAACTCGCGTGCGCGCAGAATGTCCAGATCTGGACCACCAGCGTCCTGATCGGAATCGAGCGGATGCCCGCGCATAACGGCAGGGAGGCGTGCGCCTTACGTGCACGCATGCCCTGATTGCGTCACGCTCCGTAACGACCTGGCCGTCTCCGCGCAGCCGCTAAAGGATCATGCAGACCGATCCGTCGGCCGTGACGGCAGCCACGGCGTTTCGCGCCCGCCTGCATTCGGGGCCCATGAGTCACGGCTCCTCGAGGCCTTTCGGACGGCCAGGGCGGCGGCGTGCCGTCACGATGCACATCACCGAGTCATCGTGAACGTCGCGTAGGACTTCGGCCCCGGCAGGTAAGATGTCCCATTTCCATTCGTAATCACGTTCTGTGTTCACCAGGAATGGCTGGCGTTCAGGAAGCGCCGGGTCCGTTCGGTGGTGCGACAGTAGTCCAACCAGCGGGGCGACCGCCAGAACTAAGCCAGAGGGTCTGATGCGTAGTATCGACCGCGGCTTGTTACTGCCGAGGCGGTGGGCAATACCGCTGCGCATAGGCGCCAGGCGGCCAGGCCGATGGCGGCAGGCGGCGGGGGAGCATGAACGCGCCGATTAGGGCGGCCGGCCAGAGGAGCGGGATGCAGTTGAGGCCGACGAGCACCCATAGCTTCTCGACGCGGCGGATCGCGCCTATGAGGATCGGGGAGAAGTACAGGACGGCGAGGGCAAGGAACAGCCCGATCCAGAAGGCGTAGTTTTGCGAGAGCGCCTGCATAACCGGCTTCTTCCGATAGGCCAGGCTTCTACTTTAGAGCGATCGGCGGGAGTTGGGCGTTGGCTGCCGCGAGATTGTGGATACCCGCCGCGGACCTTGACCCGCGCCGCTCGTGGTGGCTGCGTTGATGGCCTGGGTAATCGTGTAGGGGAAGCTCTCGGCCGCGACCTGCGCGGCGGTGCGGGCGGCAGCGCAGGTGTTGACGGCATCCGCAGTTCCAGGGTCACGCAAAGCGCCAGCCGGTTGGGTGGCGCCCGCTGAGACGGCCTGGCCGTCCTTGCGAGCTTGCCCGGTGATCTTGATGATCGTTTCCTCCGGGAGGTTGGTGACGGCTTCCAGGACGGTTGCGAGCTCATCGGGGGCGAGTTCTGGCCGATCTGCGGTTCGGGCGCGAGCCTGGAGGCGTTCGATGATTTCCCAGCCGCGCTGCTCAGCCCAGTCGGCGCGCCGCTGCGCAACGGGGTCGTTGATTGGCCCGTGGGGTGGGTCGGCAGCTGTCCAGATGATCCCCGTCTCGGGCGGAGCATCGAGGCTTCGGCGGTGGGGAGCGGGATCGCCGGTACGAACATCTGGGTCGCGTGCGAACAGTGGCGTCGCCTCGCGCATAGCGTCCAGTGGGCTCATGCCCTCGGCGCGGAGCCGGTCGTAGCGGGCCATCGCGTGCGGGTGCAGCGTCCGGAGACGCTGCTCGCTCTTGCGCATGGCCGCCGCCGCGCCCGGATCGGTTTCGGCATATGGTGCGGCGGCGCCCCAGGTCTGGGCGGTCTGGAGCACGTCGGCTTGACGCAGCCAGCGCGCGTCGTGGGCTGGCGCCCAAGTGGCGCGGGCATGCTGGTGGTCGCTGCGGATCTGCTCGCGGACCGCGCGGGCGGTGTGCCGATCCTCGGTTGCGTCCTCGCGTTCGCGTTGAGCTCGGTAGCGCGCGAAGACCTGGACGGCGGCCATAACGATCGACCCGAGGTGCGTGACGCGTTCAGCGCCCTGGCTGAGGGACTGGTTGAGGGGGTCGGGGTGCTGGTCGGTCATCGGGAGATTCGTCCTTTCACGGATTGGCAGTGCCTACCGGGTTGGTCCGCGTGGCCGGTGTGGCCGAGGTGCACGAGTTGGCCGTGGCCTGCCGGGCTCGGCGGGCGGCGCCTGGCCGGGCCGCGTGCTTGGCGCCGTTGGATATGGCGGTGCTGGGAAGCTGGCGCCAGCCAGGTCGGCAGCCGTCTCGCCGTGGGTGGGCGCTCGGGTGCGCCCGGTTGGTGAGGCGGCTGGCGGGGGAGTGACACTTGCGCGGAGCCGTTCGGCTGCTGTCCTCGCCGCTGCGGCTTGGGCGGCTCGCTGCTGCGCCTGGCGAAGTTCGGCGACCGCGGCGATGAGCGCCGCGAGCTGGGCGATGAACGCCATCTGGGCGATGGTCTGGTGGTCGCGGCTGGCGTATCCGGCGGCTCTGAGCATCCGGGCGACGGTGCGCAGGTTGTCGCCGATGGGTGCCGGCTGTGGGAGGCGCCCGTAGGGGGTGCGGGCGGCGCGGTCGTAGGCGTCGGCGGCCCGGCGCAGCGTGGGGCTGCCGAGCGCGGCGGCGGCTATGTGCAAAGTGTCGGAGGCGGCCCAGGCGGCATCGGCGGCGGCATCGGGGTTGGTGATTGCGAGGCGGGGGAGCTGCGCTGCGGCATCGGCGGCGGTGCGGGCGGCGTGTTCCCAGAACGCCTGGCGTTCGGCATCGGTGAGGCCGGGTGTGGGCCGCTTGCTTGTGGTGCTTAGCTTCCAGCGGCGTCGCAGCTTGGGCAGGGTGAGGTCGGCGGCGAGTTTGCCGCCGCCGTACCAGACAGGGCCGCCGACCTTGGTGGTGTGGCCGGGGAGCGCGACCGCGTATCCGGTGACCTCGCCGCGGGTGCGGGTGCTGTGGCGCAGGCGGGTGTTGACTCCGGCGGCTTGCAGGGCGGCGAAGAATTCCTGCTCAGTCGCGGCGCTGGCGGCGGCGGTAGTGACGTGGCGTCTGAGGGTGACCCGGGGCGGCTCGGCCCAGTTGCGGCGGCGGGCCTGCTCGTTCTCGGCGCGGGTGGGGCGTTTGGCGGCGGTCCGGTCGCCGGGTGCGGTGAGGTGTAGTCCGTATCGCTGCTCGGCGGCGCGGCAGGCTTCGCGGACACGGTAGAAGTCGTTCCAGACGCGGGGGCGTCGGCCGTCCTGGCGGGCGAGGGTGGCGACGATGTGGATGTGGTTGCCGCCGTGGTGGATGGCGACCCAGCGCACCGCGTCGTCCTCCTGGCCGAAGGGGGCCAGGCCGGTGTGGTGCATGAGCTGGGAGGCGATCTCCGCCCATGTGTCGTCGGGCAGGTCGGGGTCGCCGGGTGCGGCGCGGGCGATGCAGTGCCAGACCGGCTTGCCGTAGCCGGGGCCGCGCAGCGCGGCGAGCGGCTGGGCGAGCAGGCCGTTGAGATGGCGGAAGTCGCGCTTGCCGTCCGGCCGCTGCGGCGGTTCAAGCTCAGCTGGGTGACGCCAGCCGGCCACGATGTGGGGTCGGGTGTGCTCGTTGGCGCGTCCCGGGCCGTACAGGTAGTAGATCAGCCGGTCGTGCCGCGTTCCGCGGAGCACCTTTCCGATCACTACGGGAGCGCTTTCCGGAGCTGTTCCGCAGCCTCGTCGAGCATCCGCGCGCGGCGGATGCTTTCCGCGGCGTACGGAATGAGGTCTCCGGAACGCTGTCCGGTAGCGTTCAGCTTCGCTACCGCCTGGTTGAGGTTGGTTCCGATCCGGCGGACCAGCCCGGCGGCGCGCATCAGTTCGACGAGCGCTTCCCGGAGCGGGGAATCCGACGGGGCCGCGGCCCCGCGGGCGGCGGCTAACGCGGACTCGGCGGCGTACGCGCCCTTGGCGAGCCCGGCCTGGGTGGCGGCGGCGGCCAGTTCGGCGTACTCGTCCTCGGTGAGATCGAAGCGCACCGTGCGCGAGCGCTTCACCCGCTGATGCGAGCGGCGCCGCGACGCGGCGTCGGCCACTGGTGGGTCGTTTAAGTCGTGTGTGTTGGGCATGCCCCGGTCCCCGTTCTGCTCCCTGCGGTGCTTTTGTTGTTGCGCCACACCCCCGTGGCTTTCAGTACCGGCTCGCGCTTTTACTGCGAGGCGGTACTGAAAGCCATTATGTGTCTCTGGGCCCCGCCGGGTCCAGAGGCAAGTGAACGTTTTGAATATCTTGCTTCGCTGTAAATAAGCCACCGCCGAGCTCGCCTGGAACAGCTGTCCACCGGCCTCCCCAGCAGTCAATCGCCATTGCCAGGACATCGTGATTGCGCTGGTCGCAGCAGTTTGGAGCTACGCGTTCTCCCCTTTCCTGGACGTTCCCGCGAACACGTGATTGCCTTGCCCGCATAGGAGTGAACTTCAGCGGCACACAGCGCATCGCCCCGGCGCATTGCGACGTTTAATGCACGTTAATGAATTCACCTGAACATCAGCGAGCTCTTTCGTCAGCGAGTGGCAGCGCGACGTTTCGCGGGTGGCCAGGGCTTGAAGCGCGCCACGTGGGTTTGCGCGGCCTGCGCTATCTCCTGGGCGAGGTGGCGCGACCGCATAGCCGCTATGTGGCCGCGCGAGATCCGGTGTGGCGATGGTCATAGTCCGTGGCGTCCGCACCGGCGCGACCAGCAGGCACCGGTCGGACCGGTGCGGAATCGGGACGCGTCCTGCGGGCTCCGCTCGGTCCGTGACATACTGCGGAGGTTGTGTCAGACGGAAGAGAGCGCAGTACGGCGCGGCCGTCTCTTTGTGGGGGAGCCACATCGGTGACCTTGCCGAACGCGAGTTGGCGGTTGTCCAGTTCCCGCACCCTGGCGGAGAGCACGATTCAGGCGATTCCAGGCGATAGCCTCCAACACCGGGGAACATTACTACGAGTTCCTGCGCCCTACCCGACGCTACCTTGACGCTGACGGAGTGCTGCGCTCCGGGATGGTCGCGTTCTGGGGTGAGTGGTAGGCGCAGTCTTGCGTTGTCGGCCGCTACCCGGATCCCGGCTCAGGCATGCCACGGTTCGTTCACGAACCGTTCGTGCAGCGGCCCCGTGACATGCGGGCGCGGCGACAGTACACCGGCCCCGTCTGTCTTCGGCGGCGCGGTCCTGTACACCAACTGCGGCCGGTTCACCCTGGCGCCGCATCCCAGCCATATGCAATGGCTAGCGTCAGGCTCGATCATCTTGTTCGACTCGCCGCAAAGTCCAGCGTTGCGACGACCAGTCAAGCCCAGGGCCGCGTGGCGCAAAGTCGCGGGCAGGTCCGCGCGCAAGGACTCGACCTCGCGTTATTCCTTGCCGAGCCGAAGATCGTCACGGGCAGGCCGCGGCGCAGGAGAGCGACCGTGAAGGGTGCTTCTGCTTCGCCACCGCGCAACGAACGACAGCGGTGCCGATGCTAGCCGTACCAGGGTCGCAGGTCAGGGGCCACGGTCGAGGCCGCGCATCGAGCGCAGCAGGCTTGATAGCCGATCCTTCTGTTCCCCGGTTAGCAAGTCGGTGCGGAAGTGCATGATGGGGTTACGGATGCGGCGCACCGCGTCCAGGTCACGGACAAAGCTTTCCCGGGAGATTCGCCACTTGAGTCGGCGCCACCGGGTTTCATCGTCCAGCAAGCGCGCGTACTGATAGAAGGTCATCTGGTCGACCGAGGTGAGCGGACTGCGGCGGCTGGCGACGCACTGCAGATCATCGACGGAGAACGCGGGAGCGATGCACCGACGCAGCCGTCTTTCGATCTCACCTAGCTGGAAGAACGGCTCTGTGCGAAGGCGGAACTGATCGGCGAGGTCGGCCGTCGTGACGATGCCGCAGACGCACTCGTCGTCGTCACGCACAAAGGCAAAGCCGGCGTCGTAGATGCTCGATATCTGGCTGAACAGCTCGTCGCCAGCGCGCGCGATCTTGGGCAGGGGGTCGATGGCGTCGACGAGGGTGATCCTAGAACTCGTGACATATGCCTGCGCGATGCTGTTCCAGCTCACCGCGCCCTTGAGCGTGCGCGGCGCAGTCATCACGGCAAGCTGGGAGAACCCTTTGCTGATCATGAGAAACTGTGCGTGTTCCAAGGTGTCGTCTGGCTCCACCGATGTGACGCCCGCGACGGCTGACGGTATGTCCTTCACACGCAATGACGCATAGGGGAGAACGAGGTCCCGGTCCTCGTCGACCTCAGGTTCGGGTGGAGCAGCTTGCTGAGCTTCCTCGGGCGCGGGCTCGGATGTGCCGATCCGCACGACCGTGCTCATCCTTCCCTCCGTGAAGGGAGGCTGACTGCGTAAGGCGACGGCCGTGAGGTCGCGTTCGATGCGGCCTACGGTGTCGTAATCGCGGTAGCTGGCACCCCAGACCGCGAGCAACTCGCGGATGGCCACCTCTACCGGTTTCTCGGCGGCCCGCGCCAAGAATTCGGCGACCCGATCGTTCACCGAGACTGCTCGGGCTGGTAGTCAGCGCTCGACTCTGGGGCCGCGTCCTGAGGAATCGCGCGCTTTCCGATGGCGTCCTCGATGACGGCGATCAACTCGGCCGAACGCGCCGTGTAGAAGTCGTCAAAGTCGACCGTTCGTAGAAACGCTGCGTCGATCAGGTGGGTGGCGATGATGTCGTCGAGCCAGTTGCCGGGCAGCCCGGATTCCGCCTCCAGCGAGGACATGTAGGTGTCCGGTGCGCGGCTGCCGATGATCCTGCGGGTTCGGTGGGTGAGAGGCGTCTTGTTGACGATGCTGTCCCGGCGCTCGCGGGGGATGTGGTTCTTGTCGCACCATGCCTTCGGGAAAACCGGCGCGAGGTCTACCTGCTGATCCTCGAAGATTGTCGCGTCGATTGACTCTTTCGTATAGGTCCAGTCGACGCAGCCCTGCTTCATCAGCAGTGCGAGCACTCCCTTGTACGCGGCACTGAGGCGGCTGCTCATGGTATTGAGCCGCGCCGCATTGAAGCTGGCCTCCGTTACCGAAGCAGGCTCCCGGCCGCCTCGTACCCAGGCGACAACTTGCTCCAAGTCACGCGGGAGGCGGCTGTCCAGCGAGCCGCTGTACTGCTCGCCAAGCACGCCGCTCCAGTACCATCGCGTGATCTTGGCATCTGCCTGCGGGGCATCGCTTTCGTCACCGAGTACCGTCCGGATCGCCGCCAGCGACGGGATCTGGCTGCGGTAGGGCAGGTCGATGGCGCCGAAGATGCCTTGCCGGGTCAGGAACCGGGCGCTCCAGCGCAGCGCATCGAGGATACGCGGTGCCCAGGTGACGTATTCGTGGAGCAGGAGCTCCAGGATGTCCTTGCGCTTGCAGCTTGCCGCCGGCTGGGTGAACGGGTCGACGCCAGGACGGCCGCGACGCCGGAAGTGGGTCGAAACGAGACAGACCGCCTGGAGGAAGTCGGTGCTTTCAAGTTGCCCGAGCATGGCGTAAGCCGACAACTCACTCTTGACCTGTTGCCAGTGGTCGGTGAGCTGGAAGTCTTCACCGTGCTCGGCGAAGTATTTGCGGTCGCCGGCGTAGGTCGCGGTCAGCAGTTCGAAGACGTTCAGCGGAACGCCTCCGGTGTTCACCTTCTCGAAGACCGTGCAGACCGCCTCCTTCGGGGTGTCCTTGGTCAACTTGATGACAGGTACTTGGTAGTGCGAAACGGTCTCAAGTACCTCTGTCGTAAAGCGCTCCCAGTTACGCCGCCGGGAGTCCTCGGCGCCCGCATATCCCCACATCCAGCGCTGGGTGGCCGGCGTGTCAAAGACAAGCCGCAGCGGGAAGACCCCTGCCTCGCATTCGAGCTCTTGGCTGCTGAGATCGAGGATCACACGCTTGCCGAAGTCGTCGCGTACCCGCTGGTCAGCAGGCACGGAAAGGATGGCGTCCTCCCTATTGCCGTCGATCTCGATCGCCTTGGCTATGTCGATGTAGTACCAGCGCAGCAGCCGCTTGCCTCGTGCATCCATCGTGTCCACGGGCTTGGCGGAACGCAGGGCCTGGTACAGCGAGGTCAACCGTTGCTGGCCGTCCATCAGAAGCTGCTCGGGCTCCACCTCGGCGGGCACATTGGTCCCCTCCAGCGGGCGGGGCTTGAACCGGGTGCCTGGCCCGCCGGTTTCGAGCGTCATCATCACGCCGAGTGGATAGCCCAGAGTGACGGTAGCGAGTAGCGACAGAATCCGATCGTCGTCCCACTTCCACGGGCGCTGGAAGTCTGGGAGCTGGACCTTTCCGACGCCAGCCATGGCGAGCAGGTCACCGAGGCCAAGATCAGGACTCTCGAAAGGCATGTCGTACCCCACATTGCCCGACAAGTGTTCGCAGGCGGATCAGATGGGCCCGCTGCGTACATGCGGACCAAACGAAAGCCTATGATGAGCTGGATACCTTTATGGCCGCAATATCGGGTGACGAGGGACTTTGCAGCCCGCGGGGCAACTGGACATGCGTGACATTAGGGCCATACCACGCACCGTCTCGAACGGATGACGTTCTCGCCGCGGCGGCCACCTTTGTCCCTGGCACCTGGCAGGATCTTGTTAAAAAGGACAGGCTGCGGCGACAGACACGAGAGACGACGAGAGACAGGGTTAATGGGCGGGGCGTCGCACCGATGGTGGGGGCCGAAGTCGGACTTCCCCTGGGAAGAGGACGCGCTACAGCACATCCGTGACCAGATACCCGACGCCGAGCCGTACCGCGCCTGGCACACCTTCACCTTCACCGCGCGGAGCGGGCACGTCCGCGAGCTTGACCTATTCCTCGCCTCGCCGGGCGGCCTGTTCCTGGTGGAGATCAAGAGCCACCCAGGCCGCGCCACCAACAACGGATCTACCTGGCTGATGCGGGACGAGCGGGTCCGCACGATCGAGAACCCGCTGCACTTCACCGACCAGAAGGCAAAGGAGCTGCGCGAGCAGCTCGAGCAGGCGGCTAAGGCGCTCGGTGTAAAGGAGCGGATCCCGAAGATCGAGGCCGCCGTCTTCCTTTCCGCGCCGAACCTGCGTAGCGAACTCGACGAGTTCCAGCGTCAGCGCGTCTTCGGCCGGGACGGCCTTGAGCAACAGACGCACCTCCCCCGCATCTGGCACGATTTCCTCGACGCGCCACCGCGCAGCGATGCCAGGCGGGTGACCCCGACGCTGTCGAAGCAGCTCGAAAAGCTGCTGCACAAGGTCGGCGTGCGGGGCCTGCGCAAGCACCGCAGGATCGGCCCGTACGAACTTGAGCCGAGGGCGTTCGACGCCGGCCCGACCTGGGAGGACTACCTCGCGGAGAACACCGCGCTGCCCGGCGACCAGCCCAGGCGGGTGCGGATCTACCTGTCCGAGCTTGGCGCCACCCCGGCTGATCGTGAGTCCACCCGCCGCGCCGCCCGCCGCGAGTACCTGGCCCTGCAGGGCATCTCGCACGACGGCATCGCGGCCGCGGAGCAGTACAGCGACGAGGACGAGGCCGGTCCGGCGGTCGTCTTCCGGCACGGCCGCGACTGGCAGCGCCTGGACCAGTTCATCGCCGAGCACGGCGCGGAATTGCCGGTGGAGACCCGGGTCGAGATGGTCCGCGAGTTGGCCGAGGCGCTCGACCACGCGCACCGCCGCCACCTGTACCACCGTGCGCTCGCCGCACGCTGTGTCTACGTGGAAATGGACGGGCACTACCCGCGGCTGCGGATCTGCGACTGGCAGGTCGCGGCCCGGCCACGCAATGGCGCAACCGCGGCGACCACCCTGCTCGGGTCCAGCGGGCCGGGCGCCCAGTCGCTCGCCCGCCACGTTGAGCTTTCTGCCGGGCCGTACCTCGCGCCGGAGTTCGGCAGCCCGGACGCGGCCCCGGCGCAGCTCGACATCTTCGGGCTCGGCGCGCTCAGCTACCTTATCCTGACCGCCCGCCCGCCCGCGGCCAGCCGCGCCGACCTGGCGAAGCTGCTGACTGCGCAGCATGCCCTGGTGCCGTCCACCGTCTCCGACGCGATCAGCCCCGCCATCGACCGGCTGGTGCGAAACGCCACCGCGACCCAGCCGGCCGACCGCGCCGAGTCGGTGCGCGAGTTCCTGCGCGACCTCGACGAGGTGGAGGAGGAACTGACCGCGCCCGACCAACCGGACGAACCCGACCCGCTGGAGGCGGGCAAGGGCGCGCTAGTGGCCGGCTGGAAGGTGGAGCGGGTGCTCGGCAAGGGCTCCACCGCGCGGGCGCTGCTGGTCGAGCGCGACGGCACGCGCAGGGTCCTCAAGATCGCCCTTAACGGCTCCGCGGCGCAACGCCTAGGCCGCGAGGCGGCACAACTACGTGCCCTGACCGACTCCCATATCGTGCGCCTGATCGACGGCCCGATCGAGGCCGGCGGCCGAACCGTGGTCGTGCTCGAACAGGCCGGCGAGCGGACGCTGGCCGACCAGTTGCGCCACGACGGCCCGCTGACCATCGACGAGCTGGAGAACCTGGGCGAGCACCTGCTGCAGGCGGTCGCGTACCTGGACGGTCAGGGCGTCTGGCACCGCGACATCAAACCCGACAACCTGGCGGTCCGCGCGTTGCCGAAAAAGGGCCGCCGCCTGGTCCTGTTCGACTTCTCGCTGGCCGGCACCCCGGACAGCTCCCTGGAGGTCGGCACGTCGGACTACCTCGACCCGTTCCTCGGCACCGACCGGCGGCCACGCTACGACTCCGCCGCGGAAAGATACGCGGCTGCGGTCACCCTGCACGAGATGGCCAGCGGTGAGCTGCCGTGCTGGGGCGACGGGGTAACCGAACCGACGCTGCTCGATCCTGCCGAAGAAATGCCACAGCTCGCCGAAGACTCGTTCGACCCGGTGCTGCGGGACCAGTTGGCGGCATTCTTCGGCCGCGCGCTGCGCCGCGACCCGGGCAAGCGGTTCGCCACCCTGAAGGAGATGACCCGGGCCTGGACCGATGTCTTCCGCGACCTCGACCAGGTGGCGCCGCTGACCACCCGTCACACCGTGGATCGCGCCGAACCCGCCGATCCGGATGCGGCGCGCGAGGCCGCGGCGGTCGCGGCGACGGCGGCCACGCCGCTCGCTGCGGCGGGCCTGACGGCCCGCGCCCTGTCGATCGCGCAGCAGCAGCTCGGCATTTCGACCGTCGGCGAGCTGGTCAAGATCCCGGCAGCCCGGGTGATGCGGCTGCGCGGGGTGGGCCTCGGCCCGCGCAACGAACTGGTCCGCCGCGCCCGCGAGTGGCGCCGCGCGCTCGACGTCGCCGAGTCGGCCGAGGCAGCGGCCAGCGCGGTAGCCGCGGTCGGCGTCGGCGCCAATGGCGGGCAGGCGGCACGCCGCCAGGGGCCGGCGGCGGTGGATTGGTCGCGCGTCAATCTCGACGAGGTCACGCGGCACCTTGTGCCCAGGCCGGTCCAGAGCAAGGGAGCCCCCGGAAAAGAGACTCCGGGCAATCTTGCCGAGGTTGCCGCGATCAGGCTCATGCTGGCGCTGCCCGGCGAGGACAGCCGCCCATCGCCGGTCCCGCCCTGGGCGGCGCAGCGGGAGATCGCCGAACACATCGGCGTCAGCCAGCCGTACGTCGCGAACCTGATGGCCAGGGCACGCGAACGGTGGGGGAAGTCCGTGCCTGCGGTCACCCCGCTGCGGGAGGACGTCGCGGACATCCTCGGCGAACACGGCCGGGTGCTCGAAGCAGGCCAGATCGCGGCCGCGCTGCTCGCCAGGCGCGGCTCCGAACTGGACGAGCCGAACGCCCGGCAGGCTCTCGCGCTGGGCTGCGTCCGCGCGGTGATCGAGACGGAAGAGCGGCTGGCGAACCCGCGGCTGCTGTACCGCAGGCACGGTGACCGGGTGCTGGTGGCGGTGACAGCCGAAGACGACCCCTCGGCGCCGAGTGAGGACGATCTGATCGACTACGCGGTCGCCCTCGGCGACCGGGCCGACGAACTGGCGGCCCGCGATCCGCTGCCCGGCGTGTCCGCGGCCAGGGCAGCACTGCGGGCCGTACCGGCGCCCGTGGGCACGGGCGCACTATCGGATACGGACCTGCTGACGCTCGCGGCCGCGGCGTCGCGGGACGCCGCGGTCACGGCGCGGCTCGAACTCTATCCGCGGCGCCTCGCGCCGGAGCGGGCGCTGCGACTCGCGCAGGCGGCGAGTTACCTCGGCGAGCCGGGCCTTGCGCCCGCGGACCTGCGGAAGCGGGTGCTCGCCCGGTTCCCCGAACTGACCCGGCTGCCCGACCCGGCCGGCCTGCGCATCCTGTTGCGTGACATGGGCTACGACGTCAAGGTCAGCCACAACGGACGCTACGTGCTGACCGCCGGTACGGGCATCAGCAGCACCGGCCGGGTAAGCAGCAGCGCAACAGCGGCGTCCTACGGGATGGCGCCGCGAGAGGAGGCGCTGCGGCGGCTCGCAGAGGCCCGGCAGCGCGGCGGCTTCCTCGCGGTCAAGGTAAGGCGCACTTACGCAGCGGCGGCCCGCGACGCGCTGCGCCTGCTGGACGGCGTAACCGCGATCGATGTGACCGCCGAATTCGTGGCGACCTTGCGTGCGGTGGTGGCAGAGCAGGGAAGACCGCGCTGGGAGACGGTGCTCGCCGCCGACTCACCCGACGCGTCCCCCGCCGCCAGGACCGGGTTCGGGCGGCTGCTCGATCAAACCTGGCAGCGCCTGGAGCGGCGGATCCGAACCACTGACGGCGAGGCCACCGACCGGATCGTGCTGCTGCACGATGCGGCGCCACTGGCCCGCTACACCGGCGGCCCGGAACTGCTGGCCAGGCTCGCCGCCGCCGCGCGGCAGGCCGACGAGGCACCGCACGGCCTGTGGCTGCTGTGCCCCATGCCGGACCCGGTCGGCCAGCCGAGGCTCGACAATCTGACCGTGGGGGTGATCCCCGGGGACGCCGAACAGGTCGTAGTACCGTCCGGCCTTGTCATCCCGGACAGTTCCAGGAGGGTCTCGTGATCGACCGGACGGCGCTGCTGGCGGACCTCAAGGCGGAGGTGCGCAGGCTCGAAAAGGACCTGAGCGAGCGAAGCGCCAGCGAGACCGAGTTCGCCACCGCGCTGAAGGTCGAATGGCAGACGGCGCACGACGCAAAGCGGACCGCGGGCACCTACGAGACGTGGCTCGACGACAGGGTGACCCAGGCCGCCGTGGCGTGGATCCTCGCGACGGTGTTCGTGCGGTTCTGTGAGGACAACGACCTTATTGACTTGCCTTACCTGGCCGGGCCGGGCGAGCGCCTGGCGGTCGCCGTCGAACGGCAGCAGGCGTTCTTCCAGCAGCATCCCGAGATGACCGACCGGGACTGGATCGTCGCCGGCGTCGAAGCCCTCGCCGTGTCCAAGGTCGCGGCCGGGCTCTTCGACCGGGCGCACAACCCGATGTGGGCTATCACACCCTCGCACGACGCGGCAAAAGCGCTGCTCGCGTTCTGGCGGCGACGCGATGCAAACGCCAAGATCGTCCATGACTTCACGGACCGGAACTGGGATACTCGCTTCCTCGGTGACCTCTACCAGGACCTCTCCGAGCACGCCAAGAAGATGTACGCACTGCTGCAGACCCCCGAGTTTGTCGAGGAGTTCATCCTCGACTACACCCTGGAACCCGCAGTAGACGAGTTCGGCCTTGACGGGCTCCGTCTGATCGACCCAACCTGCGGTTCAGGCCACTTCCTCCTCGGTGCCTTCCGGCGCCTGCTCACAAAGTGGGAGACCAGGGCTCCCGCCGTCGACCGCTGGGAACTGATAAGCCGCGCCCTCCGCTCTGTCCATGGCGTAGACAAAAACCCCTTCGCCGTCGCTATCGCCAGATTCCGCCTACTCGTAGCCGCCATGCGTGCCACCAACCTGGAGCTGCTTTCCGACGCCCCCAATTTTTCCCTCAACATCGGCGTCGGTGACTCTCTCCTCCACGGCCGCGGTGGCCCCGGCATCCAAACCGAACTTGCTTTGTTCGGCGATCACGAAACCCACACCTACATAACCGAAGACATCCACGAGTACGAGAAGGCTCCGGTCAACATTCTAGGCATCAATAGCTACCACATTGTCGTCGGCAATCCCCCATACATCACTCCCAGAGACAAGCAGGAGAACGATAACTATCGGAAAGCGTACGCGAGCTGTCATCGTGAGTATTCACTCTCCGTACCATTCGCCGAGCGGTTCTTCCAACTTGCAATCCGTGGCGGCCAGAACGGACAGGGTGCTGGATACGTCGGTCAGATTACAGCGAACTCCTTCATGAAGCGGGAGTTTGGAAAGAAGCTTGTAAAAGAGTTCTTCCCGACTGTCGATCTGACGCATGTTGTCGACCTTTCCGGTGCTTATATACCCGGCCATGGTACACCGACCGTCATCCTTATTGGCCGTCGGCGTTGGCCAAAAATACCTGCTGTCCGGGCGGTCAGGTCGGTGAACGGTGAACCTGGCGTTCCTTTGAATCCTCCTAGAGCCCTGGTCTGGTCAGCGATCGTTGACCAGATTAATGTCGCTGGCTCGGAGAGCAGATGGGTTAGTGTTGATGACCTAGGCCGCAGACGGTACTTTGAACGCCACCCGTGGGTCTTGGAAGCAGGTGGGCTCGAACTAGTTGAAAAGCTCCAGGAAGTTTGTGAATGGCGAGTGTCTGATCTCGTGCTGCGTATCGGATATTTTGGCGATTCGCATGCAGATGACATTTTCTTGACTGAGGCCCCAAGGCGAATTTCCGAGAAGGCTCAAGTTCTCTTCGCGAGACCACTCCACCAGGGAAAGCAGATTCGCAACTGGGTCGAAACTGGCGATGTACTGGCGATAGTTCCTTATGATCAGAACAAAGATCCTCTGTCCGAAGAGCGGCTTACTAGAGAATTTGTCACGCTGTTTTGGCCTTACCGTACAGAGTTGTGGAAACGCCAACATTTCACAGGTGAGACCTATTTCAAAGCCGGGCGAAAGTGGTGGGAATGGCATCAGCTTCCAAAGGATGCTTCTGCGCACATCTGGGTCGTTGTCTTCGCGGATCTAGCAACGCACAACCATTTCGTTCTAGACAGGCATGGCGATGCATTTAATCGCCATGCGCCTGTTATCAAATTTCCACAAGCCGCGTCCGAAAATGATTTCATGAAATTGCTGGCAACGCTCAATAGCTCGACCGCTTGTTACTGGCTCAAACGAGTGAGTCATGACAGGGGCGTCGGCGGTATCGGGGGCGGGATCGGCGATGAGGATTGGGAACCCCGGTATGAGTTCACTGGAGCCAACCTGGGGAAGTATCCTATTGTGAGTGACCTATCACTGGTGCTTGGGCAGGAGTTGGATGGGCTGGCGTCGCGGCTTAATGCCGTCGAACCGTCGGCCGTTTGCGCCAAGTCCGTGCCAACTCGCGCCGCACTAGACGCCGCGCAAGCGGAACACGCGCACATCCGCGCGCGAATGGTCGCACTCCAAGAAGAACTCGACTGGGACATCTACCATCGTTACGGCCTGCTCGACGACACCGAGGCGAACGATCTGACCGCCGATCCGGCCCGCGTGCCGGAGTTGAGCCTGGGCGAGCGCGCGTTTGAGATCATACTGGCGGGCCGGATAGCGGCGCATGAGGTTGACACGCAGTGGTTCGCCCGGCACGGCTCTGTTCCTATTGAGGTGATCCCCAGAGAGTGGCCGGAGCCGTATCGCACGGTGGTGGCGAAGCGGATCGAGATGATCGAGAACCGCCGGGATATCGCGCTGATCGAGCGGCCGGAGTGTAAGCGGCGGTGGCAAAGCGAGCCGTGGGAGAAGAAGGAGCGCGCCGCGCTGCGGACCTGGCTGCTGGATCGCTGCGAGGACCGCACGCTCTGGTTCGAGGACGACGGCCAAGGCCGTGCGCAGCCGAGGCCGATGACGGTCAACCGGCTTGCCGACAAACTGCGCAAAGACGCCGCCGTGGTGTCCGTCGCGCGTCTGCTGGCCGGACCGGACGCGGACCTGGCTGAGGTGGTCACCGAAATTACGGCCGACGAGCACGTGCCCTGCCTCGCGCAGCAGCGTTACAAGGAACCTGGCTTGCGCAAGCGCAGGCAGTGGGAGCGAGTGTGGGATCTGCAGCGCGAGGAGGACCGCGACAACGTGCGGTTGGACATCGATGTGCCGCCCAAGTACACCAACGCGGATTTCCTGCGCATGTCGTACTGGCGGAACCGTGGCAAGCTGGACGTGCCGAAGGAGCGTTTCGTCTCCTATCCGGGTGCCAGCCCGGACGGTGACAACTCGCTATTGCTCGGCTGGGCCGGGTGGGATCACCGGGAGCAGGCGCACGCGCTGATGACGCTGATCGACGAGCGCGCCACTAGGGATGGTTGGGACGGTGGGCGGCTGAAGCCACTGATCGCTGCGCTCGCCGAGGTCATGCCGTGGGTGCGGCAGTGGCACAGCGACGTGGACCCGGAGTTCGGCACCAGCCCGGCCAAGGCATACGACGCCTTCCTCGACGAACAAAAGCTCACGTATGGCTTCGGCAGCGACGACCTGGACAGGTGGCGCCCGCCGAAGACCAGCCGTGGCCGCCGCAGCGCTAAGCCCGCGAGCGCCGACGTTGCGGCCGTTGAGCCTGACGAGCCGCAGGACGAGGCGCCTGGGGAGGACGAGGCGACATTGTGACTGCCGAACTGCTGCGCGATCTGATCGTCATCCCGGAGCGGGTGCACGCCGGGGACTTCGTGCTGACCCTGTCGAAGGGGGTCGAAGAGAAGTCCACGATCACCGACTATGTGGTGACTCCGCAGCTTGCGGATTGTTTCGATGAGGCGTTCGGTGTGATCAAGACCGCGGTCGAGGCGTCAAGCTCGCGCGCGGCGTACCTGGACGGCTCGTTCGGCTCGGGCAAGAGCCATTTTATGGCGGTCCTGCACGCGGTGCTGCGCGGTGACCCGGACGCGCGCGGCAAGAAGGGCCTGGCCGATGTGGTCGCCGCGCACGGCTCGTGGCTGCGCGACCGCAAGTTCCTGCTCGTGCCGTACCACCTTATCGAGGCCACCTCGCTGGAGTCGGCGATCCTGGGCGGCTACGTGGCCCATGTCCGCTCTCATCATCCGGGTGCCGCGCTGCCTGATGTCTTCGTGGACGACCAGTTGCTCGCCGATGCCCGTGATTTGCGGGCCGAGCTTGGGGACGCGGCGTTCATCGCCGGGCTGCCGGCCGGGGATGAGGAGTGGGGCGAGGCTGCCTGGGACGCCGCGTCGCTGGACGAGGCGTTCGCCGCGCCGCCGCAGGACAAGGAGCGGCGGCGGCTTGTCGGTGACCTGCTGGCCGGTCCGTTCCGCCGGTACGCGCGTGCGGTCCGCGCGGAGGCGGAGTCGTACATCTCGCTGGACGAGGGCCTGTCGGTGATCAGCCAGCACGCCAAGGAGGTGCTCGGCTACGACGCGGTCGTGTTGCTGCTCGACGAGCTTGTGCTGTGGCTGGCGGGATATATCGGTGACCAGACCAGGGTCAGCAGGGAGGCGCAGAAGGTCTCCAAATTGGTGGAGTCCGCCGAGCACGAGCGGCCCGCGCCGATCGTCAGTTTCGTGCCGCGCCAGCGTGACCTGCGCGACCTGGTGGGCCGCGACGTCGCCGGTGCGGTCGCCACCAGCCTGTTCGACACGCTGAAGTACTGGGACGGCCGGTTCGACGTGATCAAGCTGGACGACCGGAACCTGCCCGCGATCGTGCACGAACGCTTGCTGCGGCCCAGGGACGACGCGGCCCGCGCCGCGCTCGACGCCGCGTTCAGCCAGACCGCCGGGGCCCGCGGCGAGGTCTGGGACATGCTGCTCGACGCCCAGGGCGGCGCGGCCGACCGGGCCGCGTTCCGCGCGACCTACCCGTTCAGCCCCGCGTTCCTGCACGCCATGGTGGACATCTCCGGCGCGCTGCAGCGCCAGCGGACCGCGCTCAAGCTGATGCAGCAGTTGCTCGTCGACTACCGCGACATCCTGCCGGTGGGCCAGTTGATGCCGCTCGGCGCAATCTTCGACGTGCTCACCAGCGGCGCCGACCGGCCGTTCACCGACAAGCTGCGTGACGAGTTCGAGCAGGCCAAGCGGTTCTACCAGACCAGGCTGCGGCCTCACCTGCTTGCCCGCCACCGGGTCACCGAGGAGCAGGCCGCCGTGCTCGGGCCGCGGCACGCGCTGCGCGCCGACGACCTGGTGGTGAAGACCCTGCTGCTAGCGGCGCTGGTGCCGAACGTGCCCGCGCTGCGGGTGCTGACCGCGAGCCGGCTGGCCGCGCTCAACCATGGCTCGATCGTCAGCATGCTGCCCGGCCGGGAGCGCACCGTGGTCGCCGACACGCTGCGCGACCTGAGCAAGGAGTTCGGCGAGATCCGGGTGTCGGGCGCGGAGGACCCCGGCGTGGAGATCGCGCTCATCGGCGTGGACACGACCGCGATCCTGGCGCAGGCGCGCCACGAGGACAACGAGGCATCCCGCCACCGGACGGTCAGGGATCTGCTGTGGGCCGAGCTTGGCATCACCGACCGCGGTGAGATGATCACCGCGCACGAGGTGGTCTGGCGCGGCACCCAGCGCCGGGTGGAACTCGTCTTCGCCAACGTCCGCGACCGCGAGCGCCTGTCCACGCAGGAATTCAGCCCGGCCGACCCCGATTCCCTCCGGGCGATCATCGACTACCCCTTCGACGAGGGCAACCGCAGCCCCGCCGAGGACACCAGCCGGGTCCGCGACCTGCAGGACCAGCTCGACCGGCCGCCGACACTGGCCTGGCTGCCGCACTTCCTGTCCGCGCAGCGGCTCGCCGACCTCGGCGACCTCATCGTGATCTCCTACGTGCTCGAACGTGACCGGCTCGACGACCTGACCCGTGATCTCACCGCCGACGACCGCCACCACGCACGCACCCAGTTGCAGAGCCGGCGGGCCGCACTCACCGCAACGCTGCGCGACGCGCTCAAGCGCGCCTACGGCGTCGCCAGCCCGGACGACGCCGACCTCGGCGCCCGGGTCGAGGACCACGTGCTCGCGCTCGACTCCGCGTTGGAGCTGCGGCCGCAGGTGGGACAAGGTCTCGCCGACGCACTGCAACGGCTCTGCTTCCAGCTTCTCGACCATCGCTACCCCCAGCACCCGGACTTCGACCCGCACGCCCGGCGCCAGCCGGTCAAGCGGGCCGAGCTTGTGACGGTGCTCCGCGCGGTCGAGCAGGCCGTGCAGGACAAGGTCGGCCGCCACGAGCCGCCGCGCCCCGACATCCCGGTGCTCAAGCGCATCGCCAACCCGCTCAACATCGGTGTGATGCACGAGGCCGCGTTCGTGCTCCGCGACGACTGGAAGCAAATCATCGACCGCCGGGCGGGCGGTCAGGCCGAGGTCCGCGTGAGCGCGGTCCGCGGCTGGATCACGGAGGAACAGCGCGGTCTGCCTGAGCTGATTCAGGATCTGGTGGTGGCCTGCTACGCCATCCAGGCCGACCGGGCCTGGATGCGTGGCGGTCAGCAGATCACCCCGCCTGAGCTTGGCAAGATCACGCCGGATATGGCGCTGCGCAGCCAGGAACTTCCGGCCGAAGAGGAGTTCGAGCGGGCATCGGTGCGGGCGGTCGGCCTGTTCGGCGTGGCTCGCCAGCCGGTGCGCAGCGCCCGGGCGGTGCACGCGATCGCCGGTGAAGTCCGTCGCCGCGCCGGTGACCTCCTTCCCGCGGCCGAGACCCTCGTAGACAAGCTCAAGCGGCACAGCGGCACGCTCGGCCTCGACGACGATTCCCCCCGCCTCGCCACCGCACGAGCCTGCGCCCACCTGCTGAACCTGCTCATCGGCGGCGGTGATTCGACCGCCCTGCTGCGCGCGCTCGCCGGTGCCGACCTGCCGCGCGAGGGTGCCATCTACCGTGCGAGCCTCGACGGGGCGCGCAAGCTCGCGGACGCGCTCGGTGGCGTTCGGTGGCAGATCCTCGATCAGCTTCCGGGGCTAGCCGGGGAAGCTGGCACGGAAACCACGGAGGCTGCCCGCACAATCCTGGACGAACTGCGCAACGCGGCCCGCCGCGACGAGCACGAGGCCGGGCTCGCCGGACCGCTCGCCCACGCTGAACAGGCCGCCATCGACCTGATAATCAGGAATCCGCTGCCTCCTCCGCCCCCACCGCCGCCGCCTCCGTCACCACCGGGGCTCACCCGGTGGCGGGGCCCTGCGCGGGAGGTCCCTAACGCAATCGAGGAATTGTGTGATGCCGCCCATGCCAACGAGGATGCGGAGTTCGAGATCACTTGGCGGGTCGTGACCGCTGCCGATGCTGACAGCCCGGATCGCTGAGCATGTCATCGTGAGCACTGACCCAGTGAGCACCGCCAGCCGCACCGCCGCCCCGCTGGCGAACAAGGCCGTAGTGGAGGGCGAGTTGCGGCGTGCGCTACGGCACACTGCTCGCAGGCGGGAAAGGCGTGGGCCCGGCGCTGACACGGCCAGGGTGCTGCTGCTGCGTGCCGCACCGCAGTGGCGAGGCGAACCACGGCTGAACGTTGACGATGTCGTGGCGACGGTGGCGCCGTGCCCGACCGTGCTCGCGGTGCTCGACGCGCTGAGCGCGCCGCGCGCGGAGGGCGCCTACCTCGTCGTGCTCACCCCGTGCGAGGCCCACGAACTGGGTGACAGCGTGCTCGCCCGGGCGATCGGCCAGGAGGTACGCCCGGTCAACCGGTGGGACCTGGTGTCCGACGCGTTCGGCGCCAGCCGGCTCGACCCACGGCTCACCAAGACGGACCAGCGATGGCTGGCCGAGGCGCTGCTCGACGCGCAACCCGCCGGAGGCTGGCGTCACCTGGCCGGGCCGGTCCTCGGCCTGGACACTGCCCTGCGCCGGCTTGCTGGTGCCCGGTTCGGCGGGCCTGGGGTCGGCAGCGGCGACAGCGGTGTTGACTCCGGTGCCGACGAAACGGTGCTTGACGCCGCCGCGCTGCTCGCATGGACCCGCGACGAGGCCGCCGTGGCGCGCTTCCTTGCCTTGCGCCCCGAGGAGCAGGCCGGGCTCACCGGCTGGCTGGCGGAGTCGATCGGCCCCGTCGCGAGGGTCGTCTTCGCCATGCTCGGCCACACCGACATCACCGACGCCGCGCCGTTCGGGCTGGCTGCCGCGGAGCTTTATCCGCCTGCCGGAAATGGTGCCGCGTCGTACGCGGCGGTGTCACACGGGCCGGGGTCGCACCCGCCCAGATCAGGTAGCGCAGCGTCACGCCCTGTTGGGAAGCGCGGTACGCCTGGACCAGAATCGTACGGCCCGGCCATCTTCCAGGCCCGGGTGCGCGCCGAAGAGCGGTACTTCGGCGGCAACGCGCCTGATGCCCCGGACCTGGTGCGCTTCGCCGAGGCCGCCCAGTCTCTGGTCACGCGGTGGAGCGACAACGAGCATGCGGAGCTGGCCGACTCCGTCTGTGAGCGGGCCGAGCGTATCCTCGCTGACCTCGGCGTGGACGAGCTGGCCGGCGCGAGCGAAGTGCTCGACGCGGGATTCGACGCGAGGCTCGCGGTGCTCGGCGAGGAACTTGGCCGGGTTCTGCCGACGCCGATTCCCGTCGACCTGCGTGCGGTCGAGGAGGCGTGGCGCCGCCTGGGCGATCATGGCCGGGCCAAGGTGCATGGCCGAGAGACACGCGCCGCCGCGGCAGCCGTTCGGCTCGTGCGGTGGCTGGCGGCCGCGGAGGAGCGGCCGGCAACCATCGCTGAGGCCGCCATGTCGGCGCTGCGCTCGTGGGGCTGGGCCGATCGGGCACTTGCCGTTGTCGCGGCCGCCGATCCCGCCCGCGTGCCACGGGCCTCGGCCGTCTACGCGGCGCTATGCGGCGCCGTATGGGAACGCCGCGCCGAACTCGACCGGGCGTTCGCGGAGCGGCTCGCCGCCTGGACCGAAGCCTCTGGCGTAACCGGAGATCTGCTGCTGGTGGAAAACGTCCTGGCCCGGATCGCAAGGCCGGTCGCGGAACGGCAGCCACCACTGCTGGTCGTGCTGGACGCCATGAGCACGGCGGTGGCCAGCGAACTAGCCGAGCAGATCGCGGACGCCTGGCCCTGGGTCGAGGCGGGGCGGCGCGGCGACGGCCGCGAGCCAGCGATCGCCGTAGTGCCGTCGATTACCTCGGTGTCGCGCACCAGCCTGCTATCGGGGGCGCTGCGCACCGGCGGGCAGCCGGAGGAGCAGGCTGGCTTCGCCGCGTTCTGGAGGGGTCGGCAGGCGCGGCTGTTCCACAAGGCGGACCTGCGCGGCGAGGCTGGCCAGCGGCTTAACCCGACCGTGCGTGACGCGATCCGCGACCGGGCGGTGGTCGTCGGCGTTGTGCTCAACACGATCGACGACGCCCTGGACCGGGGCCGGGAGGGCGACGCGCCGCACTGGCATCTGGATGGTCTCGCCTACCTGCGAGACCTGCTAGACGAGGCATGGCGAGCGGGGCGGCCGGTCATCCTCACCGCCGATCATGGGCACGTGCTCGACCGCGGTGCCCCGATCCACGGTGAGCCCGCCGACTCGGCGCGGTTCCGCACCGGCACGCCCGGGGATGGCGAGCTGACGATCAAGGGCCCGCGCGTGCTCGCTGGCGATGGAGAGATCGTCGCGGCTTGGGATGAGCGAATCCACTACACGCCGCGTAAGGCGGGCTATCACGGTGGTGCCGCACCCGCCGAGATGGTGGTGCCCGTGCTGGTGTTCGTGCCGTCACGGCCCTTGGTTCCCAAAGGCTGGGAGGTGCTCGATTCGCCCGGGCATGCGCCGCCGTGGTGGGATTCTCCGCTCGGCGGTTCGGGCATGCCTGGCACCGGCATCGAGGGCGCCGACAGCGTGGTTTCCGGTATCGGGCTGCCAGGTGGGCCGGACAAGGCGGCAGGGCGTCCGGCGAAGGCCGGATCGAGAGTAGCCCCGGCGCCCGCGCAGGCCCCCACGCTGTTCGACGTCAGCGAAGCCGCTGGTGCACCAACTGTCGAGGGCCAATCGCTGGGGGAGCAGGTGGCCGCATCGCAGATGCTGGCGGCGCAGCGCCAGTTCGCCCGGCGAGCGCCCGGTGACCAGCAGGTCGCCGCGCTGATCAACGGCCTGGCGATGGCCGGAGGAAAGGTGCCCGTGTCGGTAGCCGCGGAACTGGCCGGTGAACCCGTGTTCCGCATGACCGGATACCTCGCCCAGGTCGCCAGGCTGCTCAACGTCGACGGATACCGTGTCATCGGCGAGGCAGACGGCGGCCGTACCGTCGAGCTGAACCTCGAACTCCTCCGCCAGCAGTTCCTCGGCGGGCCACGCGGATGAGCGTCCCCTCTGCGGTCAGCGCCGTGCGGCGGCAGGAGGTCATCGACGCGCTCCGGCGCGGCACGGTGCCCCGCGCGGGCCTGGACCTGTTCGCCGTGGGGATGGACCGGTTCGAGGGTGCCATCGACGAAGAACTCGCCGTGGTCGCAGCCGGCCGAGCGGCGTTCAAGGCCATCCGCGGCGAGTACGGCTCGGGCAAGACTTTCTTCGCCCGGTGGCTCGCCGAACGGGCCAAACGCCGCGGTCTTGCCACCTCCGAAATTCAGATCTCCGAGACGGAGACACCGCTGCACCGGCTGGAGACCGTCTACCGGCGGCTAGTGGAACAACTGTCCACCGCCTCTCATCAGCCGAGCGCGCTGCGCGAGGTGATCGAGGCGTGGTTCTTCACACTGGAGGAGGACGTCCTCGCCGAGGGCGGCGTCACCGCCGCTGACGCTGGCACCCTCGCCGGGCGGGTTGACGACCTCATGGAACGGCGGCTCGCCGAGGTTGCCCGCACCACCCCGGCGTTCGCGGCGGTGCTGCGGGCCTACCGCAAGGCCAGGCTCGCCGGCGACGAGGCGACCGCCAGTTCGCTGCTGGCCTGGCTCGGTGGGCAACCCAACGTGGCAGCGTCGGCGCGCCGCACCGCAGGCGTTAAGGGAGATCTAGATCACTTCGCTGCGCTTGGATTCCTGCAGGGCCTGCTGACCGTGCTGCGCGACTGCGGGCATCCCGGTCTGCTGGTGGTGCTGGACGAAATCGAGACCTTGCAGCGGGTGCGTTCGGATGTGCGGGACAAGGGACTGAACGCGCTGCGCCAGCTCATCGACGACGTCGACGCGGGCCGATTCCCCGGGCTGTATCTCGTCATCACCGGAACACCCGCCTTCTACGACGGGCAGCAGGGCGTGGCCCGGCTCACCCCGCTCGCCCAGCGGCTCGCCACCGACTTCGCCACCGACGGGCGGTTCGACTCGCCGCGGGCGGTGCAACTCCGGCTGGCGGGCTTCGACCTGCCCAAGCTGGCCACGCTCGGCTGCGTGGTCCGCGACCTGTATGCCGCTGGTTCGGGTAATGGTGAGCGGATCTCCGCCCGGGTGGACGACGCGTATGTCGGGTCCCTCGCGCAGGCAGTGGCGGGTGAGCTTGGCGGCCAGGCCGGCGTCGCGCCACGGGTGTTCCTGCGCAAACTGGTCGCCGACGTGCTCGACCGGGTGGAGGAGTTCGCCGACTTCGACCCGCGCCAGCACTACGCGCTGACCCTGTCGGGTAGCGAACTCACCGAGGTGGAACGTAACGCCGCGGCTGCGGGCCGGCCAGCGGCACCTGGCCCGGTGGCGCGAGCCTCGACCGCGGACGAGGTGGAGCTGGACCTGTGAACAAGGTGTCCCGGCTGCACCCGTCACTGGCGCACCATGTGGTCAACACGCTTGGCTGGCCAAGACTGCGGCCATTGCAGGCGGCGGCGATCGAGCCGGTCATGGACGGAGTGGACGCGCTGCTGCTGGCGCCGACCGCGGGCGGCAAAACCGAGGCTGCGGTCTTCCCGCTGCTGTCCCGGATGGCTGCGGAGGGCTGGATTGGGCTGTCCGCGCTGTATCTCTGTCCGCTCAAGGCGCTGCTCAACAACCTGCTGCCCCGGCTAGAGACCTACGCGGGCTGGACCGGGCGGCGGGTCGCGCTCTGGCACGGCGACACCCCACCATCGCAGCGGCAGGCCATCCTGCGCGACCCGCCCGATCTGCTGCTGACCACACCGGAGTCGCTCGAATCCATGCTGGTCAGCGCAAAGGTGGACCACCGGCAGTTCTTCGCCGGGCTGCGCGCTGTCGTCGCTGACGAGGTGCACGCTTTCGGCGCGGACGACCGGGGCTGGCACCTGCTGGCGGTGCTGGAGCGGCTCGCCCGGATCGCCGGGCAGCCGCCGCAGCGGATCGGGCTGTCGGCGACCGTGGGCAACCCGGCGAAGCTGCTGACCTGGCTGCAGGGTTCGGGTGGCGGGCAGCGGCCCGCTCAGGTGGTGGCCCCGGAGCTAGTTTCTGGCGGTTCCCAGGTCGCCCCGCCCGATCTCACCCTCGACTATGTGGGCTCGATCGAGAACGCAGCCAAAGTCATCGCCGCCCTTCATCAGGGCGAGAAACGGCTTGTCTTCTGCGATTCCAAACGGATCGTCGAGCACCTCGGCGCGGCACTGCGCGCCCGTGGGGTGACGGCGTTCCTTTCCCACGCGTCGCTGTCACTGGATGAGCGGCGGCGGGCCGAGCAGGCGTTCGCCGACGGCCGCGACTGCGTCATCGTCGCAACGTCCACGCTGGAACTCGGCGTCGACGTCGGCGACTTGGACCACGTCATCCAGGTCAACGCACCCCGGCAGGTCTCGTCGTTCCTGCAACGGCTCGGCCGGACTGGTCGGCGCGCAGGTGCTGAGCGGAACTGCCTGTTTCTTGCGCTCGGCAAGCACGCCATGCTTGAGGCAGCCGGCCTGGTGCTGCTGTGGAGCCGGGGGTTCGTCGAGCCTGTGGTGGCGCCACCCGAGCCACGGCACATCGTGGCCCAGCAGTTGCTGGCGCTGTGCCTGCAGGAGCATCGGGTGGGGGAGCGGCTGTGGACCGATTGGCAGTCGATCCCCGAGCTACAGGTGTCGGCCAAGCCGATCGCCGCGCATCTGGTTGATCAGGGCTATCTTGACCGCGATGACGGGATGCTGTTCATTGGACCGGAGGCGGAGCGGCGGTTCGGCTGGCGCAACTTCATGGACCTGACATCGGTGTTCACCGCGCCGCCGGAATTCACTGTGCTGCAAGGCCGCACCGAGATCGGGCGCACCGACCCGGTGCTGCTGACCGACCGGATCGAGGGTCCGCGCCTGTTGCTGCTGGCCGGCCAGAGTTGGCGAGTCACCTGGATCGACTGGAAGCGCCGCCGCTGTTTCGTGGAACCCGCCGAGGGCGGTGGCCGGGCGCGGTGGCTCACCGAGGGCATCGGCGGCATCTCGTATGAGATGGCGCGCGCCACGCGCGACGTTCTGCTAGGTGCGGACCCGCCAGCGACGCTGACCCACCGCGCGGTCGGTGCCCTCACTGATGTGCGTGATGAGGGCATCGGCTGGGTGCATCCGGGCGGGACGGTGATCAGCCGTTCCGGTGATGACCTGCGCTGGTGGACGTGGGCCGGATTCCGGGCGAACGCCACGCTGCGCGCGACACTCGGTGCCTTGGCCGACGAGAAGCAAAGCGCCACGGACCTCAGCATCCGCCTGCGCACGGACCTGCGCCCGCCGACGTGGTCTGCCGCGGTCGCCGAACTGCGAGACCGGCTATGCCTGCCGGAGATCGATGACCGGGCACTCGCAGGGCTGAAGTTTTCCGCAGCGCTGCCACGTCATCTGGCTGTCGCGACGCTCGCCACCAGACTGGCCGACCTCGACCACGCCGCCGCCGTCCTCGCCGAACCCAGCCGCTTCGAGCTCTGAAGCAGCGAAGCCGTGGTCGGCTGAGGACCCGTCCGCTGTAGCGTAATCAGCATCGTCGGAACTGGTTCGGTTCGCATGTGAGCTGGCAGGCTCGCACACCGCCGTCGGCGTAATAAACCATGATGGCGGACAAAAAGTCGTTCTTGACGGTCCAGGTACGTCGCCGCTGCTTTTCTTCGTTCTCGCTGATCCAGTCTTCCAGCTGCCGAGGCAGGGTAAGGGCGAGCTGGTATGCATCTGGATCCTCGTACCCGATGACAGTCCACTCCGCGCGGTCCGCCTGGCCAGAACGGTCTAGGCGCACGCGGTGTGACAGGTGGGCGGAGGCGTATTGCATGAAGCTGTGCTTATCACGGGTCGCGAGCGGGACGATGAACGGAGCGGCGGGAAAACCCAGCAGGAGTTCGACGTCGGCATGAGCCTGAAGGGCCTCTGCGAACGTCTCCAAGATGGTCTCGGCGCTTGACTGGAACGCATGAGCATTGGTGCTCACCTCGGGAAGCAGATCCGCCGGGGCGGTGCCAAGCAGCAGGCGCAGCCTCGTTCGCGTCCAGGCCACAGGGAAGTTATTGACTGAGTACCGCATGGCCGCCTCCCGTAGCTTGGAGGCTGCGCAGCTAACGGCAGTGCGTAGCCATTCGAAGGACTCACCTGACAGGTCAATGAGAGAGATCTGGTGAGCCAGGGCAAAGTCCTGAGCGTCATCGCTGAACCCGCTCGTGGAGAACAGCGCATAGCAGTACTGGAAGCGCCGACGCGGCCGGGAGTTGACCGAATCGGTCATGTAGTTCTGGTTGACATCGTCGATGACGCCAAGCGCATTGCGCACCACCTGGAGCCGACACGGGGTGGCGTAGTACTTGGCTTCCAGGAACAGGCGCATGGGCAGTGAGAATGCGGGCGTGAACGCGAACTCGCCAAGCACGTCGACCTGGTGAGTCGTTCCACGGCCGCGGACCCTGAGTTCGTTGCCCTCAGCTACCAACTCGGCGGGGTCTTGGTTAGCGGACACCAGAAGGTCGTACGCCGTGCTGCGGAGCAACCAGGCCAGGGTCTCCTCAAGGAGGTAGCCGCGCAGCGCTGACCCTCGAATCACATCGCCGACCGTACCAACGCAGGACAGCCCCGGCGGCCGACCTGCATGGCAGCCATCGTGCATGGTTTACTTGCCAGTAACGAGCTTCACCCTGCCAGGAACGACTTCCCGGCCCGCTCGCCACTTTCTATTGGACGGTGATCGCTGCCTTGGTCATTTGTTCACACGGTTCTGAACGGGGCGTTAGGCGCGCCCACCCGCTTTCAGACGGGGGAGCCAGCCAGGACTTGCGGCGGCGCTTGCCTCGGACCGTCTGGTCCGTGGCTGGTTCACGGGCCAGTAGGCGGGCCACGTTGGTCCGGATGATCCAGAGGAGGAGTTCGTAGCTGCGGGCGGGCTAGGCGGCGCCAACCGGTGGTGGTGGGTTCGAGTCGCACCCGCTCCGCGAATTCTTGCTCCTTTCAGCCGCACAGGGAAACTCAATGCCCGGGCGGTTATGCGCCGACTGGCAAAACCGTTCGGCCGGGTTGTGGATCGCGGGCTGGCGAGAGACGCTTAATCCACAGATACCAGGGGGGATCTGGACCTGAGGCCCAACCGCGGCCATCGTGTCGTCGGCGTCGGACTCAGGAAGAACGGGGTGACGGGAATGCTCGCGATCGACGCGATGCGTGCGCGCCTGGACGGCGCGGGGAGCTTAGCGGAAACCCTGGCCACTGGCTGGGACGCGTTCGAGCTGCTGCGGGCGGCGACCGACGGGTGCGCCGATGGGGCCGACGGCTTGTTCGCGGCGTTCATGACAGCGTCAGCGTCGGCGGCCAACGGACGGGACCTGGTCGGCTGGGCTCCGTCGCTGCCGCCGGGCCGCGCCGCCGGGATCGGTCCCAGACACGAGCCTCTCCACGACCCAGACGAGGTGGCCGACGCGCTCGCCATGCTGGCGACGGCGCTCAGCGCCCGCCTGAGCTCTGCGGCCAGCCAGGCGGCGCACACGGAGGACAGGTCGGCATGTGAACATGCAGCCGACGAAGCCCGACGGATCAGGGCATTGCTCATCAGGGACGCGTGATGGCCGCCACGTTCGGCGACTTCATCCGGGCGGGCCGCGCGGAACTCGGCGCCGCCGCGAACGCGCCTGAGCCCGCGGCCGAGAAGGTACCCGCAGCGGCGCAAGGGCTCTATCGCCTGGTCGCGGCGATGTCGCGGTGCGCCGAGGATCTGGTTCCGTACGGGGACATCGACGCGGTTGTGCGGCGGCCGGATCTCGACAGCTGGATGCGCGCCGCGGTCGATGTCCGCGAGGCGCTCCGGTTGGCCACCGGGAGCCTTCGGCCGATCAACGGACACGGCACCAGGCGCATCGGCGATCTCCCAGGGATGCTGACGCGTCACCTCGCCGCAGCCACCATGTCCCTGACCGTTGGCCGTGATCTGCTGCACACGCACTTCAGCGCCAGCGCATGGGGCGAGTTACAGCGTCGCTCGGACTGGTCCGACGTGATCACATCCGAGCCCGTCACGTCGGCGCTGCTTGAGGAGCTAGCGGACTGGGCGCGGAGGCTGGCGCCGTTAACGGCGAGGTTGTCATTTGACCCTGCGGTAGCGCCCGCGACGCGGGAAAGTCTGGACGACGCCGCCCGGTGGCTGTGGACAACAGGCGCCGCCGTGCGGACGGCGCAAGAGGTGAGCCCTGTGCCTTCATCGGGGCATCCGCTGCTGCACGCTGTCCCGGCCTACGTCGTTCCCGCCCGGCGGCCGCCCCGGGAACCGGAGCCGGTGACCGAGCTATGCGAGGGAATCTCGATCGGCGCGCTGCGGCTCCGGCTGGCTGCCTGCGGCGCAGCAGAGGACGCGACGTGGTCACATGCGGTCACGGCGGCCGGGTGGCGATCGGTAGCGGCGGCCGCGGCCGCTGCGGGTCATGCCAGTGGCCTGGTACTGGACGCATTGATCAAACGCGTCGTCGACTCCGAGGCCGGGCCGCAACTGAGAGCTGCGGCTGCCGCGGTCGAAACCGCTTGGTCGGCGTGGCGCAGGGCCGCCGCCGCGTGGGGTGTGATGACAACAGAAACCAGTGGGCTCGACTCGCCCAAGGTCGCGGACACGAGTGATCTTCTGCTCCGAATGGGCCGTCTGGCTTGGAACAACCCGCATTGGACTCCGGGCCGTGGGCAATCAGCCCCGCTGCGTGACCCGGCAGACCTGGCGCCGAATAGTGCTGGTATCGGCGGCGTAACAGCCGCTGTGCATCACACGTGGGCCGCGCTCGCCGATACGGCGGCCGCCGATCTGGGCGCCGTCCGTGGCGCTGTCCGTGCTGGGCGCCTCTATGTGCCGACCCGCTCGCTGCCTGAGGAATATGACGTGCCACGCCGGTTCGGCCCGGCCCTACCCGCGCAGCTTGACAAGCTCGAAGACGCGTATCGGGCGGCTGCATATGCCAGCGCGCAGGCCGCCATGGCGCTTGGTGCCGTGGCCGTCGCGGTGGGCGCGCCCAGCAGCATTCTCGCGGCGGCACGGTCAGCAGCCACGCGTCAGCACGGACCCGGCTGGCGGCACCATCAAGATCCCCGTGGTCCGGCCGGGCAGCAGGCTCGAGCCGTAGTGGGCCCCGGACCGGTCGAGCAGGCGGTCAGGCAACTCGGCCCCGTCGACGCGACCGTGGTACTACGAGCGGCCGCGATCGACAGGGCGGCCCGGAATCTCGTTGCCGAGGCGCGAGCCTCCAAGCAGAACGGCCTACCAACGGCCGGCGCGCCCGCCGGAACCTGGCCGTCTGCCGCCGGTGCGGCAGCGCGAGTCGCCGCCAAGGATTATCCGTCCGGTCCGCCCGGATGGCTGGCAGGCACCCAGACGGATAGCTCGCAGCCGCAACTCCAGTCAGGGCAGCCGCCACGCCCGCGTTCCCTACGGCCCGCAGACGTCCATGCCCAACGGCACAGGCGCGGGAAGTGATGCTTAACGGCTCCGCGGCGTGACACACGCGGCCCGTGACACAGCCAGTCTTGCGCAACGGCCTACCGCGGCGTTCTGAAGGCTGCTCGGCAGTCCATTTAAGACCCGCTCACTGACCGTTTAAGGCCTGCTCACTGACCGTCGCCGCGCAGTATGAGCAGGTTCGCGGCGGGTGGCTCGATTGTGAACTCAGCCCACGGGACCTGCGGGCCATCGTTGGTGCCATAGTGACCAAAACGGCTCGCGGTGGCGGCCAACAGTGGGAGCCAGGACCCGCCAGGGATATCCGGTGGCGTGATGATCTCTAGCCGGACCCATCCAGCCCGCAACCCGATCGTGATGACGTGCTCGGCCTCGCCCTCGCTCACCAGCGGTCTCCCGGCAGCCATCGGGTGACAGCCGGAGTGTCAAGGCTGCGGACACCCTGCGGCGTGCGCTCACAGGATGCGTTGTTCCACCTGCCGCGCGCCTGGGAAGGGGCAGTCCGCCCACCTGGTGCTCGGATGCCGATCACCCGGCAGGGCAGACCGGAAGCCGTGCAGGCGGCTGGACCCTCGCCGATGGCGGTGTAGCCCCGCTGATTCACCTGATCGCCCTCACTGTCGGCGCCACATGGTGGCTGGGCCAGCGCACCCGCCGCCCGGCAGCGCCACACATCGGCGCAGGCCCGGTGCCTGTTGCCGTGAGGGGGACAGCGGTGAGCAGCCAGGCCAGCCATGTCCACGCGTCGTCGGCCGCGGCGTCAAGCGGCTGGCCGAGATCGCACCAGACGACCTGCGCCTGGCCGAGTCGGATGCTGCCCCATTGCGCCGAGATCGAGTCCACAACGCACAGTCCCCGGCCGCCCTCGTCGATGGCGGCCGGGTCGCGCAGCCGTGGCCTCGTGGCGCCGCCGCCGTCGCACACCACGATGCGAGCGCCGCCAATCCACAGGCAGTAGCCGACCAGCACCCGCCCGCCTGCCGGGCCGTGCATCAGCGCGTTGGCGAACAGTTCGGTCGCAACCAGCGCCGCGTCATCCGGATCGACCGGGCAGTCATGAGAGGTGACGACCCGGCTGATCCAGTCACGGACCGTTTTTCCGTGCTCCGGGTGGCCGTCGAGCACGCGCCACCCGGGCCCGCGCCATCCGTGCCTGATCACTGTCTCCTCCTTGCTTGGCCCGCTGAGCGCTCGTGTTGCCGGGCGCTCACGCACCAACGCGCTAGAAACGCTCCGAACTGAGGACCGCCGGTCATCCCGAAGGACTGCGGGGGAGCGATGCAGCTGACCTGTCCGCCCTTGCGTCGGCAGCCTGGTTGGTTGAGCGGCAAATGATCTTGCGACGCAGAACAGGCCGGGTAGCAAGGTGCCAGCCGTTTCCACGCCTTCAGCGATCACCAGTCGACAGCGTTCGGGTCGCTAGCGGAACGGTCGCGGGCCGTGAACAGCGGGAACCTGAACGAAGCGAAGTGAATTACGTGAACGTCGGCTCCGGTCCTCCACCGGCGTCGATCGGCGCGGCAAGATGGCCGGATGCGGGTGCTCGTGCTGGGTGGCTCATGGTTCGTCGGCCGGATGGTGATGGCGGACGCCGTCCGGCGTGGGCATGAGGTGACGGTCTTCAACCGCGGCGTCTCGCAGCCGTCAACCCCCGCGGGCGCGCGACTCGTCCAGGGGGATAGGGAGCGCAATAGCGACGTCCGCGCTCTCGCCGAACAGGGCCCGTGGGATGTCGTCGTCGATGTGGCGGGCAGCATTCCGGCCGTCGTGCGACGTTCGACAGAGATCCTTACTGACGTCGCAGAACGCTGTGTCTTCGTTTCTACGATCTCTGTGTACCGCGACTGGCCGCATGTTCCGGTAGCTGAGGACTCGGCGCTGTGGGATGGCGACCCCGATTTCGATCCTGGTACGCGGAGTTGGGATCCGGATGCGTACGGCCCGCTCAAGGTGGGTTGCGAGATTGCCTGCCGGAACGCGTTCGGATCCGAGCGGTTGCTTGTGCTACGGCCTCACGTGGTGCTGGGCCGTTACGAGTACATCGGCCGCCTGCCCTGGTGGCTTGACCGCATGCGGCGCGGCGGCCGGGTGCTCGCCCCCGCCCCGGACCGCAGTATCCAGCCGGTCGACGTGCGGGACCTTTCCCGGTTCCTGCTGGATCAGGTTGAGCGGCGCGGGCACGGCGAGCTTAACGTCGCCGCGACGCCCGGAACGCAGACGTATGGCGACATGCTGCGCGCCTGCATTCAGGAAACTGCCCACGTCGCCGAACGCCCCGCCGAGCTCGTCTGGGTGGATGAAGAGTGGCTAGTCCGAGAGGGTGTGACGCAGTGGACCGAGTTGCCGCTGTGGCGTGACGCGGCGGCGCCGTGGGCGATGAACGTTGGCCGGGCTGAAGCCGCCGGTTTGCGCTGCCGCCCGCTCGCGGAGACGATTCACGACACCTGGACGTGGCTTCGGGACGGCGGCCGGCCGGTTCGCCATGAGCGTTTCGCCGAGCACGGGATCGACCCCGGCAAGGAAGCTGCGCTCATCGGACGATGGATCGCGGCACATCCTGGGCCAGGGGCTTGTTCGGCTCGGTGAGTGACACGACGAAGGCGCGGTTGATCGCCGGATCGCGGCCATGGACATAAGGTTCCGTGGGCTGATAACCGACGCTGGTGAACAGGCGCAAGGCTGCGGCATTTCGTGCGCCGGTCTCCAAGATTGCCCGCCGCGCCCCTTTCGCGATGGCGTGGTGTTCGAGCCAGGACAGCAGGCCACGACCGATCCCGCGGTCGCGCAGTGTAGGAACTACATAGGTCTTCTTAATCTCGATCGTGCCGGTCCCACGGTCGAACCAGCGATAGCCCCCGCAACCCACCGGAGCGCCGCGCTGATACACGACGGCGAAGATGCCGTTCGGGGCAGCGTAGTCGTGCGGGTCCACATCGATGGGGTCGGCGAACCCGTACCGCTCGAGCTGTTCATCGTAGAAGGTGCGAAGCAGTCCGATGGCATCCGGATGGTCGAAGGCGCGTTCGAGGATCTCGACGCGGTCCGCTCTGTCAGCCGAGGCGGCGGAGTCGCTGGGACCGGTCGTCATACAGGCGATAATGCCTCATCGAACTCCGGGAGGAACTCGCGGACCACACCGGCACGGGACCGGCGGGCCAGCACAGGCCGCAACACTCGCAAGTAGTTCCGGCCGCGTGGTGACTGCACCTGCGCGAGCAGGCCGAGCCCCACTCGCATCGCCGTCACGGCTTCGGCCAGCTCACCGCGCAGAAGGTAGGCGCGGGCAAGGAACGTGGTGTGCAGCAGCGCCGAGCGCGGATAGGCCGGTCCACCCTTCGCAGGGTCCGGCGCGGCCAGCACGGAGACCGCGCCGCTGAGCGCCTCGATAGCCTCGGACAGCAGCCGGCCGCGGTTCGCCGTTGTTCTCTCGGCCAGGACGACCAGGCCCTGCCCAGCCTCAGCCGCGAGTTGCTCGGGCGCGAGGTAGTACAAGAATGACGGGGCGTCACCTGATCCGCGTCCGCGGAGCAAGCTGGCGGCCTCTGCGGACTGGCGACGGAACCTCGCAAGGTCGCCGTCGGCCGCCGCAGCCGTGGCTTCCCGGCCCAAGAGCCGTGAGCGAAGCACGGGATTGCCCTTTCCGCATTCGCGTGCCGCTGCTTCGGCGAGCCGGACCGCATGTGGACCCTGCCCGGCAAACGCCGAAACGTAGCTGAGCATGCCGATGGCATTGGCGGCGCGGTCGGAAGCGCCCAGCGCCCGGCCGATGCCGACGCTGAGCAACAAGTACCGCTCCGCCGCACCGTACCGGCTGGAGTCGAAATGCAGCCAGCCAAGCAACTGCGCTAGGTCGGCGACGGTCGTCAGGAGGCGCTTGCCGACGTCCGGGCCGTAGTTGGCGTACTCAACGAGGTCGACGACGCTCCTTAACTCTGCTGTGACGTACCGCAGGCTTAGCGCTCCTCCGCCGTGCTGGTCATCCAGGCGCCGCAACGCGGCGACGTGCGACGAGATCAGGTCCACCTGCTCGGGTAGCACGTACTCGTGGCCGACGCGGTTGCGGGCGACGAGCACGGCGCCGCGTAACTGGTCGAGAACGGCAGCGTTCAAGTCTGCGCCCGACGCTTCAGCGATCGGACTCTGCGGTGTCGCCGCGATGGTGCTGAGCTGATTCAGCTCGCGGGCGAAGTCGTCGATGTGGGTAACGCCATCGAGGTCGTCGGCGGCGCTACGGTGCGGACCGCCGGGTTCCCGGTGTCCCGGCCACAGCTGAGCCGGGGTAACGGTGAAGCCGAGCCGGTCGGTGAGTACTGCGGCGGCGATGTCCGGGATCGGCGCACGGGGCCGGAAGCCGCGCCGAACCCATACATAGCCTGCGGTGGGATCGAGCCGCAGCCTGTCGCGCGCCTGGCTGGACAGCCGGGAGTTGATTGCAGTCACCAGCTGCCGCGGTCCCCAGTCCGCCAGCCGGAGCAGGTCCGCGAGCGACATCCGCGCCTGGCTCATCGCCACCTCCCGCTGTCTTTCCCCATCGCACCGTAACGCTTGCAACGGTCAATGGATCGCGCTGAAGCCGGTCATGTGGAAGTTCACAAGGTTCACGGGTGCGTTGCCTAAGACGACCTGTAAGCGCATTGCGGTCGCTGAAGCCGCGACCGTCCGAGGACAGCAAGATCGGCAGGGCCGGTGGGAGTGTTGCCCCGGCTCAGCCCCAGCGCCTAACATTCGGACAGGTACACGATTTCGCGTCCGAGATTGGGGGAGATGTCACCCAACGCCGGGGAAGTCCCGCCGCCGGACGAGCGCAAGCTGCGACCCGAGACCGGCAGGTACCGCCCCTGCTTCAAGCCCGTGCTGATCACCATCGCCGGCCGCGGCCGGTTCGGCATCCTGCGCGCCTGGCTGCAATCCGACGATGCCTGGCTGTGCCACATCGAGTACATGAACAACGGCCACGGCAGCACCGACGGCTGGTACCGCTTCGACCCCAACCTCATCCAGCCCGCCCCGGTCCCGCGGTCTCCATCCTCGTGACGACGGCGACCCTGCCGGGGGTAGGTGGGTTGACCAGAGTCATACGCGATGCGCCACTAATTGCGAACAGAACGCCACTCCCGATGCACATGGGTATCGGACTGGCTCGGCCGAATCCGCAGGCACGCTACCTGACGCGGTGATCTTTATCGTGACCGCAACGGCCGCCCCCGGCCGCCCGACCAGGCCGCGACGAGCCTGGGTCAGGGCCAACGCAGGGCCGGGCGCGAAGCGCCTTGACGCCTTGCCGGTGGCCGCCGGAACCGTTCCGTCGGTTACCTGGAGCGGCTGCCCGGAGATGAGTACGTCGTTACGAATTGTGACCGGGCCTCAATGGCGTCGGCGCACTAGACCCTGCCGATATGGGCGGAATCAGCGGTTCGGTAGTGGACGCGGTTGGCTGCACAGATCAGGTCGTTCTGCATGGGCGAGCCGCCGCGCTTGTTCCGGGTCGACCGCTCATGCCGAAATGAGTGCGTTGCCTATATGCATGCTTATGCAATCATCGGAACGTTCACTCATAGTGCTTGCATCTTGCCCCAGCCCGCCGAAACTGGCAGTCCAGAGTAGCCAGGCACTCCGAAGACGTGCTCCGCCGATTCGGGATGGCCAGTAATTTCGCTGTGCGTTCTGTGGATTACGCACAAACCACTTATTTCCGGATATCCATGCACGTAGCGCACGAGACTTGATGCGCCTGATAGCATCCCCCAGATTGCGGGGTCCGATTCACCAAGGTGCAGGCGTAGGAGGTTTGCCGACCCTGGCTGCGGCTTTCAGGGACAGGTCTTCTGGTATGCCAACCCCGGCACGTACTGTGCCCACTCGGCGGGGGTGAAGGCCCTTCGTACCGAGGCGCACAGAAATGACACGGCGTTTGCGAGGTAGCGCACGCTCCACAGTTGCACGACGCCATCGCTGTAGCCGACGGCGAGGGTCTTCCCGTCCGGGCTGAATGTTACCGAGTAAACGGCGTGGTCGTCGCCGCTGGTGAGGGCGGCGCCGATCTGCTGATTGGTGGCTAGGTCCCACAGGCGTACCGTGCCGTCGTAGCTGCCGGTGGCAAGAGTCTGCCCGTCCGGGCTGAAGGCTACCGAATAGACCCAGTTGGTATCGCCGGTGAGGGGTGTACCCATCTGCTTGCGAGTGGCGACGTCCCATAGCCGCGTTGTGTCGTCAGCATTGCCAGTCGCCAAGATCTTTCCGTTCGGGCTGAACGCCAATGAGAAGATCGTCCAGGTCTGGCCGGTGCTGAATGCGCCGATCTGCTGGAGGGTGGCGACGTTCCACAGCTGGGCAGTGCCGTCATAGCTGCCGGTGGCCAGCATCGTGCAATCTGGGCTGAAGGCCACCGAATAGACCGCACCGGTGGTGATCAGGGCGCCGATCTGTCGGCCGGTGGCCACGTCCCACAGCTGCACGGTGCCATTGTTGTTGCCGGCGGCTAGGGCCTTCCCGTTCGGGCTGAACGCCACCGACCAGATCGCCCCAGCGTGGCTGGCGAGCGTAGCGCCGATCTGCTGCCCGGTAGCCACATCCCATAGCCGTGCCGTGCCGTTGTAGCTTCCGGTGGCCAGAATCTTCCCGCCCGGGCTGAACCCCACCGACATGACCGAGCCGCCGTTGCCAACGTACTGACTGCGAAGCTGGTGCTGGGTGGCCGCGTTCCACAGCCGTGCTGTCCCGTCGTAGTCGCCATCGGCCAGAATCTTCCCGTCCGGGCTGAATGCCACCGAATGAGCCGCTCGGGTACCGGCGGAGACGAACCCGGTCGGGTCGTTGTCGTCCAGGTAGACATCCCATAGCCGTGCCGTGCCGTCGTTGCTGCCGGTGGCCAGGGTCTTTCCGTCTGGGCTGAATGCCACTGACTCGACCGATCTGGTGTCAGTGGTCAGTGGGGTACCGATCTGCTGCTGGCTGGCGACGTCCCACAACTGTGCGGTGCCCTGGTAGTCTCCGCCGGCCAGGAAATTGCCGTTCGGGCTGAAGGCCAGCGACGTGATTTTACTGGCGTTCACGCCGGACGAGAGGCCCAAGTTCAGCAGGGACAAGGAGCCGATCGCCTTGTGGCTGGTTACATTGAACAACTGCACATCCCCATCGCCTTGGCCGGCGGCAAGGATCGTGCCGTCCGGGTTGAAGGTCACCGCGGAGACTGTCAAAATATTTGTAGAGGAGCCGGTGAGGGTATCTTCATCGAGGGGGCCGCCGATCGGCTGACGGGAGCTGATGTCCCACAACTGCACCGTGCCATGGTCGGTGCTGTCGTAGCCGCCCGTGGCTAGGATCTTGCCGTTCGGGCTGAAGGCGACCGAAAGGACCTCACCGGCATGAAGGGGGGCACCCATCTGCTGGCCGGAGGCTACGTCCCATAGCTGGACGGTCCCGTCGAAATGTCCGGCGGCCAGCAGGTTCCCGTGCGGGCTGAAGGCTATTGAGTAGATGGCCGAGCGGTCGCCGGTAAGGGGCTGGCCGATCAGCTGGTGAGTAGCCACGTCCCACAGCCGGACGATGCCCTCCTGGCCTGCTGTGGCCACGATCTTGCCGTTCGGGCTGAACGCCACCGAATCGATCTCCCTGCCGCGGCTGGCTGTGCCGAGCGGAGCGCCGATCTGACGTTGAGTGGCCACGTCCCATAGCTGCAGGACGCCGTGGCCGCTGCCCGCGGCGAGGATCTTCCCGTCCGGGCTGTACGCCACTGCACCGACCGAGGCGCCGTCGCCGGTGAGGACGCCCATTCCGGGGAGCCTGGCGGCGGTCAGCATCGCGTAGCGAGCAGCCGGGTTGGTTGGGTCGATTTGCCAGGCCGCGAGGCTTTCTTTCTTAGCGAGAATGGGGTCTGTTTCGCCTAGGGCTTCGCTGCGGGTGATTAGCTGGCCGGAGAGTGCTGCGTCACGCTCGCGGGCAGTTTCCTGGTTGGCGCGGGCCGCCAGGAACGCAGCGGAAGCGAAGCCGACGACCAGGACCATCAAGAACGCGATAATGCCCTGCCGTCGGCGCACCGTACGGTGGCGAACGCGCGCGCTGGCGCCGATGAAGTCGCGTTCGGTCTGGCTGAGCGGCGGGTAACGGACGGGATCGGCGCTGATCCTGGCGGCCGCCGCAGCCGCGTCCTCTAGCAGGCTGCCGCTGTAGAGATAGGACGGGTCACGGGAGCGGCGCGCCCAGTCGGCTGCAGCGTTATGCAGCCTGGTCCGGACGATCCGGTCGGCGTGAGTCTCGGCGAGCCATGTGTCACGCAGCAGGGGCCAGGCGGTTAGCAGCACCTCGTGGCTTATCTCCACGGTGCCGGCGGCGAGGGTGAGGAGCCGTTCGGCAGCGAACGCCTCGAGGACCGCCTCCACGTCCCGCGCCTGTGCTGCGTTCCTGCCTTCGGTCAGTTCCGACCGGTTGGCACGGTCGGCGGTGTCCACGTTGTCGCTAGTGGTGGCGGTCAGCCGGGTAAAGACCTGCCGGGCCACGGTCTGCCGAGCGGGCGTGAGACCGTCGTAGACGTGTTGCGCGCTGTCAGCGACCGCCCCTGCGATCCCGCCGGTCCGCTCGTAGTCGGCGAGGGTCAGAACGTGGCCGGAACGGTTTCGCCAGGCCTGGTCAAGGGCGTGTGAAAGCAACGGCAGTACCCCCGCGCCGGAAACCGACCTGCGGACTGGGACGGCAGGCGACGACGCTGGCTGTCGCGTGCTCACCTCCTCCAGCAGGACGTGGACCAGGTCAGCGTCAACGCTGGAGCCCGCTCTTCTTGCAGGCTCGGTGATGGCCATCCGCAGTTGCCGCTCGGTCATCGACGTCACCAGGTAGCGGTTCTGGATCGCGTCAGCCAGTTGCGGGTAATCAGCGCAGCGAGCCTCGAAATCGGCGCGCATTCCGAGCACGATCAGGGCCGCTGAATCCTGATCCGGGCTGTCCTTAGCCGTGGCTGCGCACATTGCCGTGATGAACGCCTGCCGCTGTTTCTCGTTGAAGCACTGGGTAAACACCTGCTCGAACTGGTCGACCACCAGCAATAGCCGTGGCCTGCGCGGTGGCCCTGGTGGCGAACTTCCCGCATCCCCGCCCGCCCCGTCCAGCTTGGCCAGGGCGCCCTGGCGTGCGGTAAGGGCAAACCTGGCCGGATCGTCGTCTAGCCCACGCCGTATTGCAGCGGCGTCTACCCCCGCCAGATGCGCCACCTGCACGGCCAGCACATCCAAAGGCGCGGGCCCCGGTGTGAGCAGCAGGCACGGCCACCTTGCCGCCTCAGGCGCCGCCGCCAGCCCCGCGCCGCGGATCTGCGGCAGCACGCCGGCCCGTAGCAACGAAGATTTCCCTGCCCCCGACACTCCGGACACCACCAGGAGCCCGGTCCCGTCGACGCACCTCGACATCCGCTTCAGTACGTCTGCGGTGGCCGATTCACGGCCGAAGAAGAACGGCGCATCCTGTTCCTCGAACACGCGCAGGCCGCGGTAGGGAGAGTCGATCTTCCCCGAGACGGCCGCCAGGGGCGGCAGAGTAACCTCATCGGTCCACGTCAGCTTGCCATACTGGTAGATGATCTGAGTGTTGCCCTCGCCGACTTGCAGTCCCACGATCTCATGAGCGTCGACGGAATATCTGCCGCCGTCACAAGGCGGCACCCGCGTCCGCTCTGCAGCGGAATCCGAATCAGCGCCCACCGGGATCCTCCGTACCTTCCTCTGGCCAGGAGAAGCCTGGCGCAGGTCGCCATGCCGGACGTTGCCGACGCCAGCCCGGACCTTTCACCCTGCCAAGTACGCGCCGGCCTATTCATCGTTGCCGCCGTTTAATGGGCAGTCCGCCTGGCAGTCCGCCCCACCCGTCATCCTCAACAGAGCCGCTGCTGCCGGTCATGTCCTTTGGACTTAAAGCCACCTGGCGGGGCATGAAACACATTGCGCTGTTGGTTGCGGTCGCCGATCTGGACGCCCTGTGCACCTCGGATATCGACCGAATACTTCCCTGCCCGCCCTCCAGCCTCATCGACCAGCCGCATCAGAGCTTCCGCCGCCGCTATTAGGTCAGCATCGTGGTCGGTTCCAGCCTGGTTCAGCTCTTCCATCAGTGGCGCCCGCCAGGTCTCGGGGGCCTCCTCATGCCTGGCTAGCACGAGCTCGCCGTCCGGCCGCCCGGCGAGCCGTTTCCTAACCAGAGCCTTCAGACCGGAATAAGCGTCCTTAACCGCCGACGACGCGGTATCTCTCATTCCCATCGCCGCGCCAGCCACCAGCGCAGTCACAATGAGCGTGATCGGGTCCACTCAGCACCCCCAGGTCTCGGGAAATATGCGACCAAACTACGGCAAGCTGCACGCAATCGGCGATGACGCAGTGTCCGTTATGCCGCTCACAGCACCCGCCGCCAGCGCCGCCACAATCAGCGTGATCGGATCCATTCCCCAACCCCTCCCAACCCTGACAGACGCTATCACACTACGGCAATCCGTCGCTCTGCATATACTGTAACCACGTATGTGCCATTCATCTGCGCCGCGACAGCTGGCCAACCGCACGAATCAGGTCCGGAGCTTGATCATTCGTACCGACATGACAGAACTTCCTGTTCTGCGCCTTCCCGACGGACCGTCAACGGACGGTCGAAATCACCTATATCGGTCATCTGGCCAGAAATCAGTAATTATCGCATGCTGCTGGCGATGCTAGGGTGTCAGCGAATAACTGCTTAGGATGGAATCTCGTTCAGAGTCGCCAGGTGGCGGTGGAGGACTTGATGGTGTCAGTAACAGACTTCAAAGAGCGGCTTAGAGTAAGCAGGTCGGCCAAGTCGTCCAGACTTGCGCGAGGGATGCCCGAGATCCGAGGTCTTCGCGTTGCCGTGACCGCTGCGGTGACAGTTGGCGTGGCTGTCGCGATCACGAGCTGCTCCTCGTCTACGCCTGCCGCCGAGGGGCATGCTGCCTCAGTCACGAGCGCCCCCGTCACCGCCGCCTCGACGCCGTCGGCCACTGCCCCCGCTTCAACCGCCACTGGAAGTATATGTGCATTTATAGTAGGCCACGCTAAAAGTTGCGAAAGCACGAATCCTCAGGTGCGGGTTTATGCGAATTTCAGGGATGACACAACGGGTTGTATCTGGGTAAGGAACATTGACTGGGGAGACGGAACAACGAGCCAGGATATCGTCGTCCATGGTGGCCCGGCGGGACCTAAGTTCGTGGACAATCATACCTATTCGACACCCGGTTCTTACACGATTTTCTTTGGCGGTAGGGTTACCCAAGGAGACTGCAATATCGCGACTCCAAACTTTCATTTTAAGCTCCTACCTAGCTGATGCCGGAGTCACCAGCCAATCGTTCGCATGAGCGCTAAGAAACAGAACCGGCCTGACTTACGGGCACTCGACCACGTGTCTGGATCACTGACATCGGCTATCGACCACGACGAGGATGACGGAGATCCTGAACCCCTGCCTTCGGACGATGTCGATGCTCGCCTGCGCGTCCAAGCGGAAATCTTCAGGCGCCAAGCGCAGGAAGGCTTCAGGCAGGAGTTGATGAAGGCGTACTCCGGCCGCTGCGTGATCACGGGCCGCGATGTGAAATGGGCGCTTCAAGCCGCCCACATTCGTCGGTATCTCGGGCCGACGTCAAACGATGTTAGGAACGGCTTGCTGCTCCGCGCAGATATCCACTCTCTGTTTGACCTTGATTTCCTAGGGATCAACCCTGAGACGCGCAAGGTCGCCCTTTCCTGGCGTCTGACCGGCAAGCACTACAAGCCTCTCTCAGGTCGGTTGCTCGCTGATCCGAAAAGGATAAGCAGCGGCCAAGCGAGGCTCGTCTTACCGAACGATGGCAGAGGTTCCAGGAGAAGCAACAAACCACCTAGGCTTCCTCAATCCGCTTAATGACCAGGGAAGTAAACTTACAAAAACGCATCATCGGCAACGGGCCGCCACAAGCACCGCGGCTCGTGGGCTCGGGCGCGCTCTTGGTCTATGTCAAGCTCGCTTAGCCTGCCCGGGCTCCGGCCGCTGGCGACCAAGTTAGCACGCGAATCCACTCGCTGTAAGTGGCAAGTCAGTGGCTCCTCAAGTCCTCTAGCGCAGCTACGGTCCAAGAGAGGTAGTAATGCCTCACCCGAGCCAAACCAGACGCACTGTCATGCCGCTGACCGCGCGGGCCCAAGTAACGGTGTGGCTTATCGCGGGACATGTCGCGGGCTCATCCTGGGTAGCTAGCTGGATGCTGCTGCCGTCGGCTGTGTGGTTCAGGCTTCAGCCCAGACGAGTAAGGACCGGTGGCGGCCTTGGCTGTTGTGCTCCGCTGAATGCGCTGCTACCGTCCGCATCCGTGCGGTATGACGTGCGCTCCGGGCGAGTCGATCCGCGTGCGCTCGCCGCGGTTCGCGCGACAACTGCGCATCCGCGACTGGGCGCCGACATTGTGCGCCTGCTCGACATGGTCTGGCCGGTGCTGCGCGAGCAGGACGTCCGCACCGGGCACAATGTCGTCGTGTACTACGGCGGCGAGGGCGGCACAATAACCATCCACGCCGGTGTAGAGGTGTTCACTGATTTCGCCGACCGCGGCGAAGTCCGGCGCGTGTCTACGCCGTCGGGCGACGTGGCCGCGACGGCGCACCACGGCGAGTATTCGGACATGGCTGGCGCATACGAGGCACTGGAACAGTGGTGCACGGACAACGGACGCCGACCGGCCGGGGTGAACTGGGAAATCTATGGCGACTGGGACGACGATCCCGCGAAGCGGCGAACAGATGTATTTTTCATGCTCGAGCCCGCAGCGTGCTAAGCCACAACGCCAAGGTCGAGGCAAACCACGACCGAGCCGTCCTCCGCCGACTCCGCACCCTGCTTCTGCCGCAGACCGGGCGAGGCCGCCGCGCGAGCCGAGAACATACTCACATGCCGCTGCGGGTGCGGCGCCCGTTTCCAGCGACGGTGCTCGGGTGCACTGTCGAATGGATGACGCAGTACGCCGCCTACCTTGCCCGCTATGAGGGCACAACGCGGATCCACGCCGGGTCCGACCTGCGGATCTATTTCGGCTGGTGCGCTGAAGCGCCGCTCTGCGAGAGTTCTCACCGGCGAACTGATCGGCAGACCGAAAAAGGACCGCACATGCCGCGATGCGGGTGCCAGCCCGTTTTCAGCGGCAGTGGTGGTGTGCAGTGTCAAGGCTATGACGCAGTACACAGGGTCAACCGCGCCTCCTGCCACACAGACGGGGCCACATTCCGACACCCTCAGGCTGGCAACCGCCGCCTACCTCGCCCGTTACAAGGGCGCATCCCGCATCCACTGCGAGTCCGACCTGCGGATCTACTTTGGCTGGTGCGCTGAACGCGCCCTCGATCCGCTCACAACTCAACGCTCGCAACTGGAGTTATTCATTCGATGGATGCAGGAGGTTCGCCGGTTCCAGCCTTCCACCGTCTCGCGCCGTCTGTCGGTGATCGTCGGGTTCTACCGCACCTGCGTCATCGACGGCGTCCTGGCGCACTCACCGGCCGAGTACGTCCGCCGCCCAGCGGTGCCCGCCGAGTCGCCCACGCTCGGATACACCCACCTGCAGTTCGAGGCCCTGCTCACTACCGCCCGGGACTCCGCTAATCCTTGCGACTTCGCGCTGGTCGCCATGCTCGGTTTGCTGGGACTTCGGATCTTCGAAGCCAACGGCGCAGACGTCGGTGATCTCGGCGAAGAACACGGCCACAGGGTGCTGCGAGTCCGCGGCAAGGGCGGCAAGGTTGTCCTGGTACCCCTGCCGCCCGCGGTCGGCCGTGCCATCGACCGCGCGATCGCAGGCCGTGACAGCGGCTCGATCCTGCTCAACAGCCGCGGCGCCCGGATGGACCGCCACGCCGCCACCCGCAGGCTACGGCACCTCGCCGCCGCGGCCGGCGTCCGGATTGGCCGGGCTCATCCACATATGCTCCGGCACACATTGTTACCACAATGCTCGACGCCGGCGTCGACCTGCGCGACGTGCAGATCGCGGCCCGCCACGCCGACCCCAGAACCACGATGCGATACGACCGGGCCCGCAAGAACCTCGACCGCCACCCCAACTACATACTCGCCGCCTACATGGCCTCCGGCACCTGACGAGGCCCTGGGCCTCGCCGCGACGTGCCGTCGGGGCAGCCCGGCTTTGCCGATGACAGTGAAGATGCTAGCCGCATAGCTATGCTTGCCTGCGCATACTGATGCACATTGGGCAGGCCGGCACAGCAACCATCGAGGCGAAGCGGTCGCTCTTCGGGTTGAACTTAAGACGGTCGGCGCCGTACACATATCGCCGAATATTTCGCTATTGGAAGTAGACGGGATAACTTGGGCGTCGCGTCAGATCGTACAGTTCTGTGCTCCCGCTGTGACCGAGACGCGATATGGCAGCGGTTATGAGTACGAGGAGGATCCTGAGGTAAGAGTTGATGCAGCGCTGAAACGTGGACAAGGGGGTGGGTCCTGATGACGGGATTAGAGGCCGCGGCAGCGGCCGTGGCCAAGACGGTGGCTCAGCGGGCGGGGCGAGAGTGGCTTGCGGCACGGGCGGCAAGAGACGAGCGCAGCAAGGACTTGACGGAGCTGATTCAGGTTTCTTTCCCGGATCGGTTTGCCCGGCGGAAGCTGGAGCGGCAGCTTGCTGATATCGCTGATTCCGTCGAGCGGCGGCTCGGGTCGCTGATCGATGTCGAGTATCGCGGACTCGCGCCGAACGACCGGGCGGCGGTATTTGCTGAGGCTACGGCGGCGCTGGAACGTGCCGATCTCTCCGATGTTGCGTTGCTCCGCGCCGATGCTGACCCTGTGAAGCTTTCCCGGCGGCTGAGGTCGGGGATGCCACCGATGGCCGCGGAACTGGGGGAGGCAGGGGCGCAGCTGTACGCTGTTGTGCTGGATGAATGCTGCGACTGTCTGGTGCGGATCATCCAGCAGCTTCCAGAGTTCGGGCCGCGGGTGGCAGCCGAGGCTCTTGCCCGGCTGTCTGGGCTTGGCGAACAGATTAGCGTCGTACTGGAACGGCTGCCCCCGCGGACGCTCGACGCCCCGGCGGGGACGCGTGACGATCGGAAGTTCGAACGGCGGTACCTGGAATACCTGGGCGTCACTCTCGACGAGATCGAGCTGTTCGGCGTCCGGGTAGAGAATTACAGGCCACGCGCTGCGCTCAGCGCCGCTTACGTCAGCCTAAACGTCACGGCCGCGGAGGAAGCTGAGGAGCAGGCAGGTGCCGGCCCGCTGAAGTTTGCCACGCTTACCAGCTCAACTGCCGCCCAGCAGCGGGCAGCCCCGATGCGGGCGGAGACAGTTCTTGCGCGCTTTCCCCGTACGCTGCTGCGCGGCCAGGCGGGATCGGGTAAAAGCACGCTGCTGCGCTGGATGGCACTGATGGCTGCACGCGGTGGTTTCACCGGGCAGCTGACCGAATGGAATGGGCGGATCCCGTTCCTGATCAAGCTGCGCAGCCATCCCGACGGTCCTCTGCCACAGCCAGAGGACTTCGTGAGCGGGCCACTAGGCGGACTGATGCCCCCTGGGTGGGTACACCGGGTACTCGCCCAGGGCCGGGCGCTGCTGCTGGCCGATGGTGTTGACGAATTGCCCGCCGCCCGCCGCGCGGCTGTCCGGCAGTGGCTGCACGAGCTGCTCGCCGCGTACTCATCCCTGCGGGTAATCGTGTCCTCCCGTCCGGCGGGCGCGGAGAGCCGCTGGCTTGCCGCGGAAGGATTCTGCCCTGTCTTCATGGACCCGATGGGACCATCCGAACTGCGGGAACTAATACGCCAATGGCATACGGCAATCCGGCACGCGGCAAGCCTGCCCTGCGATCCGGGCTCGCTGCCGGGCTACGAGCGCGCACTGCTGGCTCGGCTCGAAGGCGGCGCACACCTGCGAGCGCTGGCGGCTACCCCGCTGCTAGCGTCCATGATGTGCGCGCTCAACCTGGACCGTGCCACCCATCTGCCGCGCGACCGCATGGGCTTATACGCCGCGGCGCTGGAATTGCTGCTCGAGCGGCGGGACGCCGAACGCGGTATCCCCGCCCACCAGGAGATCACCCTGGAACGCGAGCAGAAGCTGAGGATCTTGCAGGATCTCGCCTATCAACTCAACATCTTCGGCAGAGCCGAAATGGCGAGAGCTACTGCACTGAAACGCATCGCAGACAAGACCGTGAGCATGCCCAGGGTCACCGCCACGCCCGACACGATCCTGGAACATCTCCTGCAGCGCAGCGGCGTGATCCGCGAACCGGCCCCGGGCCGGATCGACTTCGTGCACCGGACAGTCCAGGAATACCTAGCCGCCGCGCAAGCCGCCGACAATGCCGATGTTGAACCTCTCATAGACCGCGCGCATCTCGACCAGTGGCGAGAGACCGTGATCATGGCCGCTGGGCACGCCAATGCTCCCCTCCGCTACCAGTTGCTCAGCGGCATCCTCGACCGTGCTGACACAGAGCCACGTCATTCCCACCGCCTGAGGCTGCTGGTCGCCGCTTGCCTGGAGACGATCCCGGACGTTCCCGCCGACCTCCACGATCGCATCGACGGCTGCGTCGCCGGGCTGATCCCGCCGCGCAACACCACAGAAGCGCGCCCCCTGGCCAGCGCCGGCGAAGAGGTACTCCGCCGCCTTCCCTCCATGCTGGACGGTCTGCCAGTCAGAGAGGCGATAGCCACCGTGCGCACCGCGTGGCTCATCAACGGCTCCGCTGCGCTGGACTGCCTGGCGCGCTACGCCACGGATCCCCGTCCCGAGGTCCAGGACGAGCTGGTAAATGGCTGGAGCTATTTCGACCCGCGCGAATACGCCCGCCACGTTCTTGCCGACGCACCCCTTCACCATGGCCGTCTCGACATTTACGATCCGGAACTCCTGCCTGCGGTGACGCTCCTGCGCAACCTCGGCACCTTGCGAGTTGTCCTGCCCGGCGGTGTAGACCTGGACTGCCTCCAAGGACTGCCCGCTCTAACCGAGCTTCGAGCCAACCGAGCCAGTGCAGCCAGCCTGCCTGCACTGGCCGAACACCCGGAACTGCGAGCTATCTTCGCTTATTTGAACGGCACGGTTGCGGACGTATCGCCGTTTTTGGCACTTCCCCGCTTGCGGCTCTTGAATGTTTTCCCCGAGCGGTTCCTGCCGGGTCTAGACTTCATCCGCGAACTTCCGCCGCTCACACAACTCGGGCTAAAGGGTCTTGAGGACGCCGACATCAGCGCGCTGACAAGCCAGCCATATCTTCAGTCGCTGCATCTATTCGACTGCCCTGGGCTTACGAGCGTGCAGATGCTGCGCCACCTGACCGGGCTACGGGAACTGGGCCTTGGCAGGGCCGGGCTCGGTGCCGATGGCCTCGCTAGGATCGCCGAGGAGTTCCCTCGCCTAAGGCTCCTGCATCTAGGCGACAGTGAGTGGGTAACTGACCTTGCCCCAGTTGCCGCCCTCGACCTAAAGAATTTTCAGGCCTTCGGGTGCCCACGGCTGAGAGATATCGAGCCCATCGCGCACCTCGCGAAGCTTACATACTTGTTTATTTTCGACACGGCTGTTTCAGATCTGGCACCGGTCGCCGGGCTTAAACGATTGCGAGAAATAGGACTGGGCGGGCGCGCCGAGCGCATGAACCTAGCTCCTATTTCCGGGCTTCCCAGTCTGCGGTATCTTCGTCTACTCGACGTGCCGGAAGACACTGACCTCGCCCCGCTTGCCCGAATGCGTAACCTCAAAATCACGATGTACGAAGGCCAGCAAATACAGGGCATCGAACACTTGCACAGATCGACGCATATAATATGGAGCCGCCGAACCTGACGCAGCGTGGCCAAGCGTCTGGCCACGCGAATCAATACTATCCGTTTGCAGATAACCAGGCGCGCTCTAGGCTCAATAGCCGAGCACAATGACCTCAGCTCTTGCCGGTTACGGCGACTCGCAGCCCCAGATCTCCGGCGACGGCTGTGCGTCTGGGGTTAAATGCCGGGTCGCGGGGTGAGCTGGTAGGTGATGGGGCGGGTGTCGCCTGGCATGGCGGGCGGGGTGGCGTTGATCTCGTCGATGAGCAGGGTCAGGGCGCCGGCGATGCGGGGGGCGCCGGGTTGTTCGAGCCGGACGGTGATGGCGTCGGGGGTCCAGGTGATGGTGCCGGCCAGACCGCGGATGATGGTTTCGCGGGTGATGGCGCGGTATTCGTCGTCGTCGCGCAGGTAGGCGTTGAGGTGGGCTGATAGCCAGTGTTCGGCGTTGTGGGCGAGCAGCCGCAGCACCATCTGCAGGCCGCGCCGCCCGGCGCGCGGCACTGCGGTCTTCGCCTCGGGGTCGATGGCGCCGGCCGGGAGTTTCGCGGGGACCTTGTCGCGGGCCGCGGCGGCGGCAGCCAGTTTCTTACCCGCCGCGCTGATTTTCTTCTGCGCGGCGGGGATCAGCCTGGTGTTCTTGGCGGCGGGGGCGATGCCTGGCCGGCCGGCAGTACGGCCAGGCCGCGCTCCGCGGCGGCCAGTGCCTTCTGCGCCTCGCGGACGGCCGCGTTCGCCTGCTTGCGGGCCGGGTCGCCGATGATCTTGGTATTCGCCTCGATGCCGGCGAGGTAGTCGCAGATCTTGCCGATCCGGTAGTTCTCGCTGGCGTACTTGAGGAAGTTCTCCTCCCGCCACCTCGACTTCAGCCAGGCCAGGATCTCCGCCGGGCACGCATCGAAGTCAGAGGTGAGGATCTGCAGCGCCACCTCGCGGTGCTCGAAGAGGGTGATCTGCCGGGCCGCGCCGTAATCCTTGATCTGGACGGTCTCCTCGGCCCAGGCGATCTGCCGGGCGCGGCCGGCGTAGCTGACCGTGGTGATCACCGGCAGCATCGCCGGGACCGCCAGCGGGGCGCGCCGGTAGGTGATCCAGTGCGCGTCCTGGTCGCGGCAGTGCCGGAACACTTGCGCATACGCGCTGCCGCGGTCGAAGCCGAGCATGATCTTCGCTCCCGGCCCGGCGGCCTTCTTCAGTTCCGCCAGCGCCTTCGGCATGGTGACCGTCAGCCCGGACGGCTCGCCGGTCACGAAGTACACCGCCCGCCCGTCGTGCGCGGTGACGTGCGTGTCTGCGCGGCCCTTCTCGGCCCGGCCCCGCTTGTTGTTCCAGCCCTTGCCGACCGGCTTGGTGCCGGTATACGGGACGAAATGGTCATCGACGTAGTACACCCCGGAGGTCACCGGGTCCGCCGCCAGCATCGCGGACGCGAACATCGACTGCAGCCGCAGCGGGTCGGTGCGGTCGGCGATCACGGCCAGCTGAGGCCGCAGCGCCCGCAGCCCCGGCAGCACCGCGAGCCCGGCCAGCGGCCCTGCCTCCGCCGCGGCCAGGTGCTTGAACTGCTCAGTCGTCGCCGCCCCCAGCGCGAAGCACATGCTGACCGCTGACAGCAGCGCCGCATCCCCGGGCTGCCCGTCCTCCCCGCCCGCCGCAGCCGCCAGGATCTCCCCGGCGCCGACCCGCCCGCCGAAGGCATGCAGCAGCATCGCCCCCGCATACCGCGACCTGAACACGCCCCCCGCGGGCAGCGGCCACGCCGCCCGCAGCCCCCCGGCAGGAGGCAGGCCAGCACCAGCACCAGCACCAGGCCCCGGCCCAGGCCCGTGTTCCGGCTCAGGTTCGGGCTCAGGTTCCGGCTCGGGGCCGGTGAACAGGGGTTCCGCCGGCGCCCAGCCGGGCTCGCGTTCCCGGGCCGGCGCCAGCTCGCGCGGTCCCAGGGCGCGGCCGATCGTGGTGTGCGCCACCTGCAGCCGCCGCCCGATCTCCGCGTCACTGGCGCCCTGCGCCCGCCACGCCCGGGCCTGCTCCCACTGCTCCCCGGTCACCTTCCCCGGCGGGCCACGCCGGTCCTGCATGACCAGCGCCGCCGACCCGTCCCGCAGGGCCGCGTTATGCAGCGTCGCCACATAGCTCTCCGTCAGCCCCAGCACCGCCGCGACCACCCGGCCCTTGAACCCCAGCTGCCGCAGCGCCGCTAGCGCGATGTTCCGCATCACCACATCACCGGCGGCATACTCGAACAGCACCACCCGCCCGGCCGTGATCACGCACCGGCCATCGTGCTCCTGCATCCGAAGGTCGCGGGGCTCTGGCATGCGCTCCAGGATCGCCGCAACCGCCGCTGACATGCCACTATCCCACCAGGGCTTTAAAAAATACGCACAGGAAGACCCGGAAAAAACAGCATGTCACAGAGCTATGGCTGTCCTATCGCCGGAGATCTGAGCCCGACGCTCCTCTCTTGTCTGTATGCAACACACGAGAGGGCGAGGCTGCTGGTAGGCCCGAGGCATCTGTTCATGCACGTCTGGGCGGCGTACAGAGCGACCTGGTCAGTGCACCCCAGTTGATGATCGTCATGAAGCCACTGGCCGTCCAGAACGGCGGGTTGGTGCGCGTCGTAGAAGGAGATTGCCAGCCCCGCCGATCCCTGACACCGACAACGCTGCGCTGTTTGCGCTGTTCAGGCTTGCATGATTATGCACGACAGATGAGTGCCAGGAACTTACTCTTCTGCCGCGGAGCGCGCGAAACCTGCGAGCACTGCGGAGGTCTTCTGCGGTACGGTCCGGCGATGGACGATGGGGATGGCTACTTCGGAGAACGTGTCGCGGCGACTTATGACGAGTCGTCGGCGGACATGTTCGAGCCGGGCGTCGTGGAGGCGGTGGTCGACGTTCTGGCGGCGCTCGCCGGCGGCGGCCGGGCCTTGGAGCTGGGCATCGGGACGGGACGCATCGCACTGCCGCTGGCGCGCCGCGGCGTCCCGGTCTGCGGCATCGAC
>Ga0335078_10000607_pt1 | contig 55071 bp, 48 predicted proteins | sample Lox_Sample_32_FD_206711 | JGI IMG/M metagenome (GOLD analysis project Ga0335078, IMG submission 206711) | Soil microbial communities from Loxahatchee National Wildlife Refuge, Florida, United States - Lox_Sample_3.2 | ecosystem: Environmental > Terrestrial > Soil > Wetlands | place: USA... | reverse complement strand
GGCAGCGTGTTCGGCTGGGCCCCGGAGACCAGCCAGATGGGGCCGATGACCTATACCGAGTGGCGGCTGGGCGGCCGCGCGGTCGGCGGCATGGTGCACATGGATGAGGACTGGCCCTCCGGGATCCTGCCCCGCTGGGTGGTGTACTTCGCGGTCACCGACTGCGACGCGGCCGCGGCCCAGGCCACCGACCTGGGTGGCCAGGTAGCCGTGCCGCCCACCGACGCCCCGCCGGGCCGCCTCGCGGTCCTGAGCGACCCGCAGGGCGCCACGCTGACCATCATCAAGCTGGCCGCCGACGGCGTGGCCAGCTGACGCCCGGTCAGCCCAGCCGGCGCCTCATCTCAGCCGCTTCCGCGCGGCTCGCCACACCAAGCTTGCGCAGCAGGTTCGTCACGTGGACGCTGACGGTCTTCGCGCTGATGAACAGCACGTCCCCGATCTGGCGGTTGGTGCGCCCCTCGACGACGAGGTCGAGGATTTCGGCCTCGCGGTCGGTGAGGCCGAACTGGCGGAGCGGCTCGTCCGGGAGCGACCCGGCCGCCAGCCGGCCACGCCGGATGAGAACCTCCAGCTCGGCGGCGAGCGGCGCCGCGCCCAGCGAACGGGCGGTGGCCAGCGCCTCAGCGGCGAGCCGGGCCGCAACGCCACGGTCGCCCCTGGCCCGCAGCAGCGCGTCCGCGCTCCGCAGCCGGCAGACCGCTGCCCAGTACCGGTCACCACAGTGGTCCCACGCCGCCGTGGCCAGGTGCCAGGCTCCGGGCTCGGGCCCGCCGCCGAGCTCCTCGGCCTCGGCCCGGGCCATCGCCACGAAGGCGGCCGGCTCGGCCAGGAGCTGCCCGCCGAACGAGCGGGCCATGGCCTCGGTGGCGGACAGCCGGGCGAGGAGCGTCCCGACCGTGCTGAGATCGGGCGCCGGGCTGGCCGTCTCGGCCGCGATCCCGACGCGGCACGCCTTCGGCGCGTAGATCATGTCGTCACAGCGGTCGGAGATCGCCAGCGCGGCTGACACGTGGGCCCGCGCCTCGTCGACCCGGCCCGCGGCGAGGGCCAGCTCCGCCGCGCGGATCCGGGTGTTGGCCCCGAACTGGGCATCGTCCATGGCGGCCGCCCGCTCCAGGGCTGGTGCCAGCGTGCGCGACGCCGCGTCGAGGTCACCGCGGCGGAGGAACACGTCGAACCGGGGGGCGGCGAAACTGACCAGGGTGGACCCTTCGAGGGCGTCGTACGGGAACGCGTCGAGCAGGGCGAGCGCGTGGCCCCACCGGCCGGCCCGGACCGCGGCCTCAGCCTGGTGTTCGCTGATGCTGATCCCGGCCGACAGCATCGTGCCCAGCCGCCGCACCACCCGCAGCCCGGCGTCGGCGGCGGCCAGGGCCTCGTCCGCGAGCCCGGCGAACAGCTGCACGTAGGTGAGGTCCTGGTAGGCGCGGGCGACATTGTCGGGATCCCCGGCCTCGCGGGCGAGCTCGCAGGAGTCGCGCAGCAGCCGCAGGCCCGCCGCCACCCGGCCACTCTCCGCGAGCAGCACCCCCTTGCTGCACATGGCGTGGGCCTCGTGGCCGCGCGATCCGGTGCGGCGGGCCAGGTCGAGCGCGGCCTCGACCGCGACCAGCCCCTGACGGACCCGCTGGCCGACCATCAGGAACCCGGCGAAGCGGGCCATCACGACGGTCTTGGCCGGTGACGGCGGACGGTCGTCGAGCATGCCCACGGCCCGCTCGAATGCCTCCGCGCTCGCCACCGCCGCACCCGCCACCCGCGAGTAGACGCCGAGCTGCAGGTAGGCCAGGGCCACCCGCTCGACGTCAGGCGAGCCGGCCAGCTCGCTGACCGCGGCCAGGGCCAGCGTGCGCGCGCGAACCGCCTGCCCCGCGGAGAAACAGGCTTCCGCGGCCTGCTCCAGCAGCGCCGCCCGATCCGGGCCGGCCGGATGGCGGCCGGCCGGGGTCTGCTCCCACAGCGTCAGGGCGGTCTCCAGATGTTCGGCCGCCTCCGACGGTGCTCCCACGGCGATCGCCCACCGGGCTGCCTGTACCGAGGCGCTCAGCGCCCGCACCCGGTCGCCCGCGGCATTCCAGTGCAGCGCCAGCACCCCCCACCGTGCGCCAGGAGGATCGATGATCGTCTCGTCCGCCTCGATCGCCGCGGCAGCGGCGACGTGCAGGCGGTGGCGCTGCCCTGGCAGCAGGTCGTCGTAGACGGCCTCGCGCATGAGGTCGTGCCGGAACCGAAGTTCACCGGCGGCGGCGCTGAGGATGTGGTGATCGACGGCCTGGCGCAGCGCGTCCTCGATCTCGGGCTGTACCAGGCCGGTGGCCGCGCCGAGGAGGTGCTCGGTGAAGCCCTGACCCAGCACCGACGCGGGACGCAGCACGGCCAGGGCCGAGTCCGGGAGGCCGTGCAGCCGGGCGAGCAGCAGGTCACGCAGGCCTTCGGGCAGTGACGTCACCGACGTCGAAGCGGCCAGCAGTTCTTCGATGAAGAATGGGTTGCCACCGGTCCGGTCGAGCAACAGCGAAACATCCGGCACCGTGCGCACGCCAGCCGCCTGGGCGACGAGCTCGGCGACATCCGGCCGCGACAGCCCGGCGAGCCGGATCCACGACGCGTCGCCGCGCTCGAGCTCAGCGAGCAGCGACTTCACCGGGTGGCGGCGGTGCAGGTCGTCGACGCGGTAGCTGGCGATGAGCAGCACGCGGGCGGCATGGATGTTGCGGGCCAGGAACGAGATCAGATCCCGGGTCGAGCTGTCCGCCCAGTGCAGGTCCTCCACCACGAGCACGGCGGGCGCCAGGTCGCCGAGACGCACCAGGAAATCGAGCATCCGCTCCAGCAAGCGGCCGCCTGCCCCGGGCTGGCCGCCGGGCGCCCCCGGCAGCAGCGGAGCCAGATCGTCGATCCCGGCCCCGGCCAGCTCCGATATGGTCTCCCGGCCCAGCTGACGGTCGAGCTGCCGGAGGATCTCGATCAGTGCGGCGTAGGTCAGCGCCCCCGCGGCGACGTCGACGCAGCCGCCGGTGGCGGTCGTCCAGCCGTCCCGGCTCGCCCGGGCCGAGAACTCCTGCACCAGCCGGGACTTGCCCACGCCAGCATCGCCGGCGATGACCACCAACTGCCCGCGGCCCGACCCGGTCACCTCGGCGCCTGCCGAGGCCAGCTGGGCCAGCTCATCCTGCCGTCCCACGAAAGCGTCCGCGTGCGCCCGGCTCACCAGGTCATTCTGGCTCATCGGGCCCGGTACCGGTTCCCTCATGCCATCCAGGATGCGGCTAAGGGGATGGCCGGCGGATCGGGCAGATCCCTTAGTTCTGGCCCGGCGCCGAGCCGAATCTAAGGTCTGCTGCCCGATGCCGCGCGCCGGGCCTTAGCCCGAGTGTGGAGGGTGATCAGCCCAACGAGGAGGACCGAGATGATCCACCACCCGGCACTTGCCCAGCAGCTCGCGACCGCGCGCCAGCGGGAGCTGCTCGACCACGCGCGCCGTCACGAGCTGCGCCGCGCCGCGCGATTCAGCCGGCCGGCCCCGTCCGCCCGGTCGGTGCCGGCGGCCTGGGCCAGGCCCCGCTTCCTGCGCCGGCTGCGCGCCGTCCTCAGCACCAGCCACTGATCTATGCGCGGGCGGATCTGGGTGGCCTGGCCGGGGAGATGGCCGCCCGTACCGCCACCCCCGGCCGTGACCGTGAGCGGGACGATGGGCTCACCGGGCGGCGGGTGCGGCTGGACCTGACGTTCGGTGGCGCGGGGCTGCACCTGTCCCTGGATCAGCTGCGTGGCCTGCCCGGCCCGCCACGCCGCCTCACCCACCACATCACTCCCCGATCCCAGGGCGGCGCCGCCCGCCCCGGCCACGGCCGGGCTGAGCGGGAGCTACCGGTCCGGCCGGAGGCCACGGAGGACGGTCTGCAGCGCGAGCCGGCCCAGGGGAGAGGAGCCGTCCGGGCGGCCCAGGGACGCGCCGCGCATAGCGGCGAACAGCACCGCGTAGAGCACGATGACGGCCAGCGATTCGGCGGGCTCGTCGGCCCGGATCTCACCGCGCCGCTGCCCGGCGGCGAGTACCTCGGTGGTGACGCGTACCGGCGGCGGCACATCGTCACCCAGGTAGGCGGTGAGCACGCCGGGCTGGTTTATCACCTGGCGGAGCATGGCGCCGCGCAGCGCGCGAGAGCTGGTGACCCGCTGGCTGCTGTCGTAGAGCGCCCGGAACGCCGCGCTCAGCGCCTCTTCGGTGGTGCGCTCCGCGTCCAGGGCGTCCGCGGCGGCCGCGGCGAACTCCCGGCAGACCGCGGCGCTGGCGTCCAGCAGCACGTCTTCCTTCGTGGGGAAGTAGTGGAAGAACGTGCCCCAGCTGACCCCGGCGGCGGTCACGATGTCCTCCACCCGCGCGGCGTCCAGCCCGGCTCGCTCGTACTCGGCCAGCGCCGCCGTGTAGAGCCGCTGGCGGGTGGCGGCCGCCCGGCGCTGGCGCGGGGCCCGGCGGGCGCGCGGCGCGGCACTGGTCATTTATTCACTTTCCCCATCGGCCGGCGGCTGGGTACAGTCCCATTCGCAGGATATTAAAGCCAATACCGATTCACATCAATTTTAGGCCGGCGGGCTCCGTGCCACTCCGGCCGGCGGGAGGCGTCCTGGGTGTCTGGTCCGGCTGGCCGTGGGGGAGTGCGCCGCGGGGGAACCGGAACGGTGCGGCGGTGGCGGGTGTCCGGCTCGGTCCGGCTGCGGGTGGCCCGGCTGCTGTGGGAGGTGAGCCCGGGCCTGGCCGTCACGCTGGCGCTGTTCATCCTGGCCGACGGGTTACTGCCCAACCTGGCCTGGATCGCGCTGGGCAGCGCGACCGGGCGTATCCCGGCCGCGGTGACCGACGGGCTGGGCTCACCGGCGGGCCGGGCGATGCTGATCTCGCTCGGCGTCGGCGCGGCTGCCTACGCCCTGTCCCTGATGCGCACCCCGGCCGAGGATCTACTCGAGGGTTACAGCTCGGCGGTGATGGGCGCGGGCCTGCAGCGCCGGCTGGCGCGGGCCGTCTGCGGGCCGGTGGGAATCGAGCATCTGGAGGACCCCGCCGTGCTGGACCGGCTGTCTGCGGCCAGCGGCGAACTGACCACGACCCGGCCGTCGGACGCGCCGATGACGCTGGCCGGGGCGCTCGGCGACCGGCTCGGCGGGCTGGGCGCCTGCGTGGTGCTGGCCACCTTCCGCTGGTGGCTCGGCCTGCTGTTCCTGATCGGCTGGGTGTCCATCCGCCCCCCGCTGCGCCGCCTGCTCACCGAGCGGGCCCTGCTCATCAGGCGGGCCACCCCGGCGCTGCGGCACAGCTGGTATTACCTCGGCTGCGCGTACCGGCCCCAGTTCGCCAAGGAGATGCGGGTGTTCGGGCTGGCCGACTGGATACTCGGCCGGCACCGGGACCGGTGGACCGAGGGGATGACGCCGTCCTGGGGGTCGGTGAGCCGGCTCAACCGCCGCGTACTGCTGTTCGGCGGGCTGATCGCGGTGATGTACGCGCTGGGCGCGGGCGCCGTCGGCCGCGCCGCGTACTCTGGCGAGGTCGGGCTGGGCACGCTGGCCGTGATGCTGCCCATGATGGCGATGACTATGCAGGTCGGCGGCGTGTCAGCGGCCGACGTGAGCCTGGAGCAGATGCTCGCCGCGGTCCCGGACCTGGACGGCCTGGTCAGCTCGCTGAGCGCGGCCGGCGAAGCGGCCGGCGGCCGGCCTGCTGCCGGGCTGCCCGCCGAGCGGATCCGGCTCGCGTCGGTCAGCTACCGCTACCCGCACGGTGATCACGCGGTGCTCGACGCCCTGGACCTGGAACTGCGCGCCGGCCAGTCGCTGGCCCTGGTCGGGCTGAACGGGGCGGGCAAGACCACGCTGGTCACGCTGCTGGCCCGGCTGCGCGACCCGACGTCCGGGCGGATCCTGGTGGACGGGACGGACCTGCGCGACCTCGACCCGGCCGGGTGGCAGCGCCAGGTGGCCGTGATCTACCAGGACTTCACCCGTTACCCGTTCAGCGCCGAGCAGAACGTGGCGCTGTGCGACATGGGCGCCACCATCGACCGCGCCGCGCTGGACCGGGCCGCCCGGCAGTCCGGCGCGGACGCCGTCGTGGCCTCCCTGCCGGGCGGCTGGCAGACGCGGTTTGGCAGCGGCTACGCGGGCGGCGTGGACCTGTCCGGCGGCCAGTGGCAGCGGATCGCGCTGGCCCGGGCGCTGTACTCGGTGGCCCGGGGCGCGCGCGTGCTGGTGCTCGACGAGCCCACCGCGCACCTGGACATCCGGGCCGAGGCCGCGTTCTACAACCGGTTCCTGGAGCTCACCGCGGGGGTGACCACGCTGATCATCTCGCACCGGTTCGCCAGCGTGCGGCGGGCCGACCGGATCGCCGTGCTGGACGGCGGCCGCGTCACCGAGCTGGGCAGCCACGCCGAGCTGGTCGCCGCGGGCGGCAGCTACGCGGAGATGTTCGCGCTGCAGGCCAGCCGGTTCGCCGCGGCCAGCCCCAGGGCGGCCAGTCCCGAGGCAGGCCGCCATGGCTGACGCCCGGCCCACCCGGTGGCGCCGGGCGCCGCGGCAGGTGCGCCGGCTCGGTGCGCTGTTCGGCACCGCGTGGCAGGCCAATCGCGGGCTGTTCACCGGCTGCGTGCTGGCCGCACTCGGCTACGTCGTGCTCAGCCTGGCCTACCCGATCGGGTTCCGGGCCATCGTGAACGGGGCGACGCAGCACCACGGCGGGCTGATCGCGGCCGGTGTGGCGCTGACCGCGCTGTCGCTGCCCGGTTCGTGGGTGCTGCGGCTGGGCGGCGCGTCGCTGGGCAGCAAGCTCACCGACCAGACCAACCTGCGGATCAGCATGCAGATCGGCCGGCTGGTCAATGCCGCGCCGTTCCTGGAGCACTTCGAGCGCCCCGACTATCTGGCCGAGATCGATACGCTGCGCGAGCGCCGCCGCGCCCTGGCCGCCGCGCCCGTGCAGAGCCTGGGGCTGATCCGGTCCGGGCTGCTGTTCGCCGGGGCGGCCGTGCTGCTGGCGCTGATCTGGCCGCCGCTGCTGGCCGTCCCGCTGCTGGCCGCGGCGCCCGGGCTGGCCGACCGGCGGGCCGGGCAGATCGAGAAGCGCAACGACGACGAGCTGGCCGACTCCCGGCGGCTGCTCGGTGAGCTGTTCTCGCTCACCTCCACCGCCGGGCCAGCCCGGGAACTGCGCACGTTCGGGGTGACCAGCGCGCTGCTGGCCGAGCACACCAGGCTGGGCGATGAGGTCAACCGGCGGGCGCTGCGCGCCGCGCGCCGCGCCGCGGCCTGGCAGGCGGCGGGCTGGCTGGTGTACGCGGCCGGGTTCGCGGGTGCGGCGGTGGTGCTGGTGCTGCGCGCCGCGCACGGGCACATCTCACCCGGCGAAGTGGTCGAGGCGGTCAGCCTGCTGCGCCGCGCACAGCGCCAGGTGTCCGGCGCGACCACCAGCGCGGGCTCGTTCGCCACCGCGTCTACCACCGCCGACCGGCTGCTGTGGCTGGAGGATTACGCCCAGGCGGCCCAGGCGCCCGGCACCCGGCCCGCGCCGGATCACCTCGGCCGGGCCATCCGGGTCGAGCAGGTGAGCTTCAGCTATCCGGGCCAGGAGACCGAGACGCTGCACGACGTGCACCTGACGCTGCGGGCGGGCAGCACGGTCGCGCTGGTCGGCGAGAACGGGGCGGGCAAGAGCACCCTGGTCAAGCTGCTGACCGGCATGTACCGGCCGACCGGGGGCCGGATCACCGTGGACGGCACCGACCTGGCCACGATCGGGCCCGCGGCGTGGCGCGCGGCGACGTCCGGCGCGTTCCAGGATTTCGTGCAGTTCCAGATGACCGTGGGCGACGGCGTCGGGGCCGGCGACCTGCCGCGCATCGATGATTGGCAGGCGGTCGGGGGCGCGGTGCGGCAGGCGGGCGGCGCGGCGCTGCTGGACGGGCTGCCGGATGGGCTGGACACGCTGCTCGGGCCCTGGATCGGCGGCCGGTCGCTGTCTTCCGGGCAGTGGCAGCGGCTGGCGCTGGCCCGCGGGCTGATGCGGCAGTCCCCGCTGCTCGTGGTGCTGGACGAGCCGACCGCCAGCCTCGACGCGCCCAGCGAGGCGGCGCTGTTCGCCCGGTACGCCGAGGCGGCCCAGCGGCTCGGCGCGGCCAGCGGGACGGTCACCGTGCTCGTCTCGCACCGGTTCTCCAGCGTGCACATGGCCGACCAGATCGTCGTGCTGGACGGCGGGCGGGTGGCCGAGTCGGGTGATCACGCCACGCTGATGAGCCACGGCGGGCTGTACGCGGAGCTGTTCAGCCTGCAGGCCGGGAGCTATCTGGGCGGGTAACCGGCGAAGGCGGCCCGGGTCAGGGTCCGCGCCGTGCGCACCGCGACGGCGACCGCCTCGTCCAGGGTCAGGCCGCACAGGTCAGTCAGCACGAACAGCGCCTCGGCGCTGACCACGACGGCCAGTTCCTGCTTCAGCCGGGCCATCGCGTCCGGCGGCAGGAAGGCCGGCCCGGCCGGGGCGGCGAATGGCGCCAGCGCGTAATCGATAAGGCCGAACCGGATCCCCGGCCGGGCCCTTGACCGGGCTGGCTCGGCCACCGTGTGCGAGATCATCGCGCGGACCGATCCCTGGTAGGCGTGGACGCCGCGGAGCAGGTAGTCACAGGCGAAGCCGACCCGCTCGGCCGGGTCAGCCGACGTGGAGACCGGCTCGAGGGCCTGCGCGGGCTCCGGCCACAGGCCGGCCAGCGACTCCTGGAGCAGCGTGACCAGATCGGGGAAGTAGCGGTACGCGGTGGCCTCGGACACCATGGCCACCCGCGCGACGCCGGGCATCGTGAGCTCGGCGCCGGACCTGGTCAGCTCGCGGCAGGCGTCGATGATGGCCTGGCGGGTCCTGGCCTTCTGGTTCGCGCGCCCGCTGGTCGCCGCCATCGCCCCTCCCATGTGAGTCCTGTCTCTCTTTATGAGAGTACTCTTGCACAACTGCTGGGAGCGAGCTAGCGTCATGAGAGTTAACACTCATGAGATGCGGTAGACCTGGAGAAGGCATGATCAAGGCTTCTATCACCGGGCCGGACGGCGGCGACAGCATCCAGCTGGGCTCGACCACCATGCGGATCCTGGAGGACGGCAGCACCACCGGCCACCGGCTGGGCATGGGGGAGATCACCGTGGCTCCCCGCTCCGACGGGCCGCCGCAGCACCGGCACGCCCAGCACGACGAGGGCTTCTACGTGGTCTCCGGGACCGCCCGGTTCACCGTCGGCAGCGAGACGTACGACGCGCCAGCCGGCAGCCTGGCGATGATCCCGCCCGGCGCCCCGCACACCTTCGCCAACCCGGGCGAGGAGCCCCTGGTGCTGCTCAACACGTTCACCCCGGACCGGTACGTGCAGTACTTCCGCGACCTGCGCGCGATGATCGAGCAGGGTGGATCGCTGACGCCGGAAGCCACCGCACAGGTGATGAGCCGGTACGCGACCGAGCCCGCGACCAGCTACGCGGACGACCCGGGCACCGCCACGTACCAGGTGACCACGTCGTTCGGCGAGATCCCGGTCACCGTCACCCAGCACGGCCAGGGCCGTCCGGCCTTGCTGCTGCACGGCGGGGCCGGGCTGGACTCGGTGGCCGGCTTCGCCGCCGCGGCGGCCGAGCGCTTCCCGGTGCAGGTGCTGACCCCGGTGCACCCTGGGTTCGACGGCACCCCCCGTCCCGCCGCGCTCGACTCGGCGCGCAAGCTGGGCGAGCTGTACGGCGGCCTGCTCGGCCAGCTCGGCCTGACCGGGGTCACCGTGGTGGGCAGCTCGATCGGCGGCTGGATCGCCGCGGAGCTCGCGCTGGCCGCGGCGGATCGTGTCAGCCAGCTGGTGCTGCTGGACTCGGCCGGGCTGGACTCGGCCGACCACCCGGGCGCGGACTACTTTTCGCTGACGCCGGATCAGGTCTTCGACGTCAGCTTCGCGCACCCGGACCGCTACCGGATCGACCCCGCCGCGCTCACCGACGAGCAGCGGGCCGTGGCCGCGGGCAACCGGGCCGCGCTGGAGGTCTACGGTGGCCGGTCGATGGCCGATCCCGGCCTGGCCGGGCGGCTGGCCGCGCTCACCGTGCCCACGCTCGTGCTGTGGGGCGAGGCGGACCGGATGCTCACCCCGGCCTACGGCCAGGAACTCGCGGCGGCCATTCCCGGCGCCACCTTCCGGGTGCTGCCCGGGGCCGGCCACCTGCCGCAGCTGGAGAACCCCGAGGCGGTGCTGTCCAGCCTGCAGGCCGGGGGCTTGCTCGGCGGGTGACCGGCCCGGTCAGTCCGCCCCGCTGGCACCGGCCGCCCGGGCCCGGTCCCCGGGGGCGAGGCGGTTCCCGGGGGCGGTGCCGTTATGCAGCTGGCCTGGTGCGGGGGAGCGGGCCGGCACTGACGGCGGGGGCGGTGCAGGCTGGTCCTCGTAGTAGAACTGGCGGCCGCGCAGCAGCGAGACGAGCGCGCCGGCCAGCGACATGCAGGCCGCGGCGGTGAACACGATGACCAGGCCGTGGTGGAACGCGCCGCCGATCAGGATGGGGAAGAAGTGCCGCCCGGTGAGGGCGGCCACGTTGTGCGCGGGTAGCCGGTGCAGTACGCCGGAGGATTTGAGCAGGTGCTGCACCGGGTTGTAGCCGAGCAGCGCGGCGAACACGGTGGCCACCGGGGGCAGGTGGCTGACCTGGGTGGCCACGGACCGCGGCACGCCCTGGGCGGTCAGCCCGTGGATCAGTGCGGGTGGCAGCTGGCTGGCCAGCCCGGCGATCATCAGCGAGAAGAAGATGCCGATGGACAGGGACATGCCGGCGTTCTGGAACGTGGACCGCATGCCGGACGCGCTGCCCCGGTGCCGGGCGGGCACGCTGCTCATGATGGCCGACGTGTTGGGCGAGGCGAACAGGCCGGAGCCGACCCCGTTGAAGAAGATGATCGTCGCGAACAGCGGGTACGGGAAGTCCAGCGGCAGCGCGATCAGGCCGATGAACGCGCAGGTGGCCACCAGCAGGCCCGCGGTGGCGAACGGGCGCGGGCCGTACTTGTCTGACAGGGTCCCGGAGATCGGCCCGGCGATCAGGAACCCAGCGGTCAGCGGCAGCATGTAGATGCCTGCCCACAAGGGTGTGTCCACGAAGTTGTAGCCGTGCAAGGGCAGCCAGATGCCGGCCAGCCAGAGGACCAGCATGAACTGCAGCCCGCCACGGGCGATCGAGCCGAGCAGGCTGGCCGTGTTGCCCGCCGCGAACGCCCGGATCCTGAACAGCCGGAGCTGGAACATGGGCTCGTCGGTGTGCAGTTCGATCAGGCAGAACACGACCAGCAGGGCAGCCCCGCCGAACAGGCCACCCAGCACCCAGGGGTTGGTCCACCCAGTCGGGTGCCCACCGTAGGGCTGGATGCCATAGGTGATCGCGACCAGCAGCGCGGTGGCACCCAGGCCGAACGTGACGTTGCCCAGCCAGTCGATGCGGGCCCGCCTGGTGGTGGCGATCTCGCGCAGGCTGAGGTAGGACCAGATGGTGCCGACGATGCCGATCGGCACGTTGATCCAGAACACCAGCCGCCAGTCCACCGCGGCCAGCAGCCCGCCGAGCAGCAGGCCGACGAACTGCCCGGAGATGCCGGCGATCTGGTTGACCCCCAGCGCCATGCCACGCTTGCCGGCCGGGAACGCGTCGGTCAAGATCGCGGCCGAGTTGGACATCAGCATGGATCCGCCCAGCGCCTGGATCAGCCGCCAGCCGATCAGCCACATCGCGCCGCTGCTGCCGTAGAGCGGGTCCAGCGAGAGCGCGATCGAGGCCAGCGTGAACACGACGAAGCCGAGGTTGTAGATGCGCACCCGGCCGTACATGTCGCCCAGCCGGCCCAGGGTGACCACGGCCACGGCGGTGACCAGCAGGTAACCGATGATCATCCACAGCAGGTAGCTGACGTTGCCCGGGGCGAGCGGGTCGAGGCGGATGCCGCGGAAGATGGCCGGCATCGCGATGATCACGATGGACGCGTCGATGGTCGCCATCGTCATGCTGAGCGTCGTGTTCGACAGCGCTATCCACTTGTAGCGTCCGCCGTCGGCTCCGGTGCGCCCGTTCAGCGGTGGCTGGGCGCCCGTGGCGCCGCTGCGATCAGCGAGTCTCGACACGTTGACTCATGCTACCGCCAATCAGTTGCTTGATCGCAACTACTTACCTGGCGGTCAGGCCTGGCCGCGGGCCAGCGCGATGAGCCGGCCCAGCACCGCGCCGCCGCTGTCCCGCAGCGCGTCGTGCTGGTACTCGTTGGTCACCCAGGGCCGCAGGCCGCGGACGGCCCGGGCGGTGGCCAGCGAGAACTGGGCCGGCACGTACATGTCCTCGACGTACACCGCGGCGGCGGCCGGTACCTGGCTGGCGGCGAGCCGCCCGGGGTCATACAGCCGCGGCCAGTCCTCGCGCGCCGCGAGTTCCTCAGCCACGTCCTGCAGTGGGCGCAGCACCGGGTCGGCGCCGAACATCCACGGATAGATCATCTCGCCGGTGAACAGCAGCGGGATGTCGCCGTCCACCGCGGCCGCCGGGTCGAAGTCACCGAAGTCGGCCTGCACCCGGTCGGCGGCCCAGCGTGTGGCCGTCCCCTGCGCGTAGCACGCCTCGTGCAGCAGCGCGTACAGCGGCGCCTGGGCGAACGACAGCTCGGCGGCGACCCGGGACAGGAAGGCGTCGGACAGCACGCCGCCGGTGAACGCGTCCTCCAGCAGGTAGTGCAGGGTGTCGCTGCCCGTGCTGAGGCCCAGCATCCGGCCCAGGCACTGGAACGCCGGCACGGTGAGCTGCCCGCCGTCCGGCATGATCACCTCATGGCCGGCCAGGTGGCGGGCGATCTCGCGGGCGCGCTCCGCGTCCTGCGGGTAGCGCTCGTAGTGCCGCCGGTTCCGCTCGGCCACGATCGGGTAGGTGGCCCGGTACACGTCGTCCGCGGAGGTCTCCAGGCCGGGCAGCCCGCCGGTGATGAACGCCTCCGCCATCCCGTCCGGCGCCAGCGACAGGTAGCTGACCGTGCAGAACCCGCCGAAGCTCTGCCCGAGCACGCTCCATGGCTGGTCGCCGGTGAGCCGGCGGCGGATCAGCTCCGCGTCCCGGATGATCGAGTCGGCGCGGAAGTGAGCCAGGTAGTCGGCCTGGGCCCGCGGGCTGCCCCGCTGGCCCAGCGTGTGCCGGCTGGCCGGGGTGGACCGGCCGGTGCCGCGCTGGTCCAGCAGCAGCACCCGGTAGTCGTCCAGCGCGCGGTCCAGCCAGGCCTCGCGGCCCACCGGCCGGAGCGCGCCGAAGCCGGGGCCGCCCTGCAGGAACACGAGCCAGGGCTGGCGTTCCTGGCTGGCGGCCGCGCGGGTGGGGCCGCGGGCCGCCGCGACTTCCCGGGCGAACACCTCGATCTGCTCGCCGTCCGGCTCGCCGTGATCGAGCGGCACGGTAAACGTGTGGTCGGTGAGCACCGTGCCCGCTTGCCGGTAGCAGCGCCGGGCCGCCTCGTCTTCAGCCATGGCAGGTAACGTACGTGAGCCGGCCTGCGCCGCCGGCATCCGGCCTGGCGCACACCCGGCTAGGACCAGCGCTTGCCGGTGCGGAAGTCGGCGGCGAACGTCCTGGCGATCGACGACAGCACGGCGTGATCCGAGGTCATCAGCCCCAGCTCACGGTTGCGGTGCAGCGATGTGGCGGAGAAGTTCTCCGAGCCGATGAACACCTTGGCGTGTTTCGCGCGGTAGTCGGCCTCGACCACCTTGCCGTGGATGTAGAAGCCATCGGCGGAGCTGTAATAGCTGATCTTCACCCCGGCGCGGGACAGCCGGGCGAAGTCGCTGTCGTACTCACCGCCTGAGTTCTCGCCGCAGACGCGTACGTCCACGCCCCGGTGAGCCGCCCTGATCAGCGCGTCCTCGATGGTGGCGTCGCCCATCTCCTCGCTGTAGATGCGCAGGGTGTGCTGGGCGCCGTCGATCAGCGCCAGCAGCCGGTCCTGGGAGTCGGTGGGCGACCAGACGAGGTCGCGGCCATCGCCCGGGGTCACCGGCTGCCCGGCGAAGTCAGCCCGGAACACCGCCGTGATCGCGCTGACGTCCGCGTGCCTGGTGTCCTCGATCAGGAAGTCCCGGCTCGTCGAGTAGTACTGGCTGGTCAGGTTCGCGGTCATGATGAGCGCGGCGTGGCCGTCGGCGACGATCGTCTTCTGGTGGGTGTACTCATAGCGCGGGGCTGACCAGGTGACCTTGACCCCATGCCCGGTCAGGTAGCGGTAGGCGGCGGAGTTGGTGGTGTGCTCCCGCTGGTCCAGCACCACCTTGACCCGCACGCCGCGCCGGGCCGCCGCGGCCAGGTCGTGCTCCGCCTTGGTGTCGGTGAACTCATACATGGTCACGTCGATGCTGTGCCGGGCGTGGCCGATGAGCCGGTAGACGGGGGAGAACCCGGCGCCGGGCTCGGTGAACAGCGGGCCGGACCGGGCCGACGCCGGGGCCCCGCCCGGATCCTGGCCCTGGCCGTGGCCGCCCGGGCCCGACGCCTTGAGCGGCTGGCAGCCGGCCACGGCCAGCCCGGCCGCCAGGGCGGCCACGGCCAGGCGGGACGGGGCTAATGCACGGCGGCGGAACACGGCACTTCCTCCCGGGCGGGTCGCACCTGCTGGGGTTGGCGCGCTCGCCCGTGCAGTACCCGCGGGGCGGAAACTAAGCATGCCCGGTGCCCACGCCCCGACCGGGAGGCTCGCACCGGGAATCCCGGCCCAGGGGAGGGCGATTGACGCAACCAGCTGGTTGCTATATGTTGGCAACCAGCCGGTTGCCGTAAAGGAGGCCGTTGTGGCTTTCCCGGATCGCATCGAGCGGACCGTCGAGATCGCCGCCCCGCCGGACCGGGTGTGGGTGGCGCTCACCACCGCCAAGGGCCTGGCCGCCTGGTTCGGCGACGAGGCCTCGATCGACCCGCGGCCGGGTGGGGCGGGCTGGATGCGGTGGACAGGCGGGGCCACCGCGCAGCTGCGGGTGGAACGGGTCGAGGAACCGGTCGTGTTCGGGTTCACCTGGCAGATCCTCGAGCTGCCCGAGGACGACCCGCGCCGCACCTACGTCGAGTTCACCCTGCAGCCGGCCGGTGCGGGCACCCGGCTGACCGTGGTCGAGACCGGGTTCGCCCAGCTGCCGGACGACGAGCACCGTACGGTGTATCCCGGGCACGCCGAGGGCTGGGCCCGCGAGCTGGGCGAACTGGCCGGCTACCTCGATGCCGCCTGACATCGAGACGATCGCCGAGCAGGTGTTCACCGCGCTGGCCGATCCGACGCGGCGTGCCATCCTGGCCGCGCTGGCGTCCGGGGGCCCGGCCACGGCCACCGACCTGGCCGCCCGGCTGCCTATCACCCGGCAGGCGATCGCCAAGCACCTGGCCCTGCTGGCCGAGGCCGGCCTGGTGACGGCCGAGCCGGGGGAGCGGCGCCGGGTGCGCTACCGGCTGCGCTCCGCGCCAATGCAGGTGGCGCGGCAGTTCCTGGACGCGCTGACCCGTGACTGGGACGGCTCGCTGAATGCGCTCAAGGGCCATCTCGAGGAGAGCGTCGGCTGGGCGGCGGCGCCGCTCGGCGGCAGTGCGGAACGTCATGACTGAACTGGAAGGGGAACCGCGATGAAAACGCCCGAGATCGTCACGCCCGAGGAGTGGGAGGCAGCGCGCCAGCAGCTGCTGATCAGGGAGAAGGAGGTGACCCGGGCGCGCGACGCGCTGGCCGCCGAGCGCCGCCGGATGCCGTGGCTGGCGGTGGACAAGGAGTACGCGTTCGACGGTCCGCAGGGCCGGGTCAGCCTGCGCGATCTGTTCGGCGGCCGCCGCCAGCTGATCGTCTACCGCGCGTTCCTCGAGCCTGGCGTGCGCGGCTGGCCGGACCACGCCTGCGTCGGCTGTTCCCTGGTCGCCGACCAGGTGGCCAACGTTGCCCACCTGAACGCCCGGGACACCACGCTCGTGTTCGCCTCGCGCGCGCCGCAGCCGGACATCACCCGGGTCAAGGAGCGGATGGGCTGGACGATGCCCTGGTACACGATGACCGACGACTTCGACGCCGACTTCGGCGTGGACGAATGGCACGGCACGAACGCGTTCATCCGCGACGGCGGCCGGGTGTTCCGCACCTACTTCATCAACTACCGCGGCGACGAGGCGATGGGCGGCACCTGGAGCTACCTCGATATCACCGCGCTCGGCCGCCAGGAGGAGTGGGAAGACTCGCCCGAGGGCTACCCGCAGACCCCGCCGTACGCGTGGTGGAACTGGCACGACGAATACGGCCACGGCGATCCGCCGCAGGCCTAGCGCGGGGGAGGCGCCGGGAAGCGGGGGAGACACAGATCACACCCGGCGGGCCTCACATCTGAGCCGGGCCACCGGTCACTCCTTTTAGACGAATCCGGATCTTCCGGTGTGGAAGGAGTGTCATGAGTTCAGCGCTGGATACTCTGCGCCGTGATTTCGGCGGGGACATCATCGAGCCGGGCGCGGCTGGGTATGAGCGCGCTGCCCGCACGGTTTTGGTGGCGGGCCGCCCGGCGTTTGTGCTGCGGCCCAAGAGCGCCGGGGATGTGGCGGCGGGGGTGAGCTTCGCCGCCAGTTCGGGGCTGGTGGTGTCGGTGCGTGGTGGGGGGCATAGTTTCGCCGGGTTTGGCACCAGTGATGGCGGGGTGGTGCTTGATCTGGGCCAGCTCGCGGACGTGGCGGTCATCGGCCAGGAGCGTCATGTGGTGCGGATCGGCGGTGGTGCGACGTGGGGGCCGGTCGCGGACGTGCTGGCTGGGCATGGGCTGGCGATTTCCTCGGGGGATACCCGCAGTGTGGGGGTGGGCGGGCTGACGCTGGGCGGGGGTATCGGCTGGAAGGTCCGCAAGTACGGCCTGGCCCTGGACAGCGTGATCGCCGCGGAGGTGGTCACGGCCAGCGGCGGCATCGTGCGGGCCAGCGCACAGCAGAACCCGGAGCTGTGGTGGGCCCTGCGCGGTGGTGGCGGCAATTTCGGGGTGGTGACCGCGTTTGAGTTCGTGGCCCACCCGGCCACCCAGGTGTTCTTCGGCACGATCGCCTTCCCGCCCGCACAGGCGGCGGGTGTGCTGGCGGGCTGGGCGGATTACCTGCGCACCGCCCCCGAAGACCTCACCTCCACCGTGGAGTTCGCCAATCCGTTCGCGGGCGGCCCGGACGCGCCGGTGGCGGCGCACGTCGCCTTCGACGGCGATGATGCGCGGGCCGCCGCCGCGGCGATCGGCCCGATCCGCGCGCTCGGCACGGTGATCGCCGACGACGTCACGCTGACCCCCTACCCGGACACCCTCGCCGCGGGGGTGACCCCGCCACCCGGCATCCAGCTGGTCACCCGGAGCGGCTTCGCCGACCGGGAATCGGTGCCCGAGGTCCTCCGGATCCTGGCCGAGGCGGGCGCGTCGCAGCGCCCCCCGGCCATCTCGGTGCGCAGCGTCAGCGGCGCGGTATCCCGGGTGCCCGGCGACGCCACCGCCTACCCGCACCGCCAGGCGGAGCTGATGTTCGTGACCACAATCGCCGGCCCGGGTCCGGCCGTCGAGGGCGCCCGTCCCGCCCTCGACGCGCTGTGGGCAAGACTCGCGCCACACACCAGCGGCGCCTACGCCAACTTCCTCACCTCAGCGACCGAACAGGACATCGCCGCGATCTACCCAGCGCGCACCTACCAGCGGCTCGCCGCGGTCAAACGCCACTACGACCCCGGCAACCTGTTCACCCGCAACCACAACGTCCGGCCCGGGTAAAGCCGTCAGGAGCTGGTCAGGATGACGAGCCGCTGGGTCGCCCGGGTCATCGCGACGTAACGGTCCACCGCTCCCTCGATGCCCGGGCCGAACGCCTCCGGGTCGACGAGGACGACCAGGTCGAACTCGAGCCCCTTGGCCAGCTCCGGGGCCAGCGACTGGACCCGGGGCCCATGCGGGAAGGCGGGATCGCCGATGACGCAGGCGACCCCCTCGGCGTGCCCGGCGAGCCACCTGGCGAGGACCGGGCCCAGCTGCGAAGCAGGCCCGTGGGCGACGGGGACGCCGGTGCTGCGGATGGAGGCCGGCACGTTGGCGTCCGGGAGCACGGCCCGGATGACCGGCTCGGCTTCCGCCATGACCTCTTCTGGCGTCCGGTAGTTGATGCTCAGCGAGGCCAGGCCGATCTGGTCGAGCCCGATCCGCTCGAGCCGGGCCCGCCACGGCTCGGTGAACCCGTGCCGGGCCTGGGCGCGGTCCCCGACGATGGTGAAGCTCCGGGACGGGCAGCGCAGCAGCAGCATCTGCCACTCCGCGTCGGTCAGCTCCTGAGCCTCATCCACGACGATGTGCGCGAACGGCCCGGCCAGCACGTCTGGCTCGGCGGCGGGCAGCGCGGCCTGGTCGACCAGGACGTCGTGGAAGTCCTCGCCACGCAGCATCGTCACCAGGCCGGCGCCGTATTCGTCGTCGGCGTGCTTGGCCCCTTCGATCAGGTTGTCCACGACGCTGGCCATCTGCTCGCGTTCGGCGGCGATGGCGGCGGCACGCTGGCGGATTCGCCGGGATGCCTGCGGATCGCCGAGCCGCTGCCGGGCCGCGTCCAGCAGCGGCAGGTCGGACACCGTCCAGGCCTGGGCGTCGGCGCGCTGCAGCCGCTGGATCTCCTCGCCGCTGAGCCAGGGAGCGCACAGGCGCAGGTAGGCGGGCACCGACCAGAGGTCGCCGACCAGGTCAGCCGGCTCGATCAGCGGCCACGCGCGGTTGAGCGCGGTGCGCAGCTCCCGGTTCTGCTGCAGCGACTTCTGGATCAGGTCAGCCGGCGCGTCGTCGTCGATCTTGCCCATCAGGATCGTGAGCAGTTCCGCCCAGATCGCCTCGCGCGCCTCGTTGTGCGGCGTGCCGGGTTCTGCCGCCCCGAACGCCTCGGCCCAGTCGGCGGCGCTCAGCCGGATGTCAGACCAGTGGGACTCGACCGTCATCGCCTCGCGGGGCGGGTTTTCGTAGAACCTGACGGCCGGCTCGATCGCCTTGACCATGTCGGCGGATGACTTCAGCCGGGCCACCTCCGGGTCGGACTCGATCCCCGCGGTGGCGCCCCCGGGGACGAGGTCGCGCAGGGTGCAGGTCTGCACGCCCTCCTCGCCGAGGCTGGGTAGCACGTCGGAGACGTAGGCCAGGTAGGGCTGGTGCGGTCCGACGAACAGCACGCCGCCACGGCGGTGCCCGAGGCGGGGATCGGCGTAGAGCAGGTAGGCGGTGCGGTGCAGGGCGACGACGGTCTTCCCGGTACCCGGGCCGCCGTCCACGACCAGCGCGCCCCGCGAGCCCGCGCGGACGATGGCGTCCTGGTCGGCCTGGATGGTGCCGAGCACGTCCCGCATCCGGCTCGACCGGCTGGCACCCAGGCTGGCGATGAACGCGGACTGGTCGTCGAGCGCGGCGTGCCCGTCAAGCCCGTCCGGGGTGAACACCTCGTCCCAGTAGTCGCTGATCCGGCCGCGGGCCCAGCGGTACCGGCGGCGGCTGGCCAGGCCCATCGGGTTGGCGTGGGTCGCGCCGAAAAACGGCTCGGCCGCGGGGGAGCGCCAGTCGATCAGGAGCCGGCGGCCCGCGCTGTCGGTGAGGCCGAGCCGGCCGACGTACACGGGTTCGGGATTGTCCGCGCCGACGATGCGCCCGAGGCACAGGTCTAGACCGAAGCGGCGGAGCAGGCGCAGCCGGGCGGTCAGCCGGTGGATCTCCATGTCCCGCTCCACCGCCTTCGTGCCCATGCCGCCGGGCGCCCGGCGCTCGGTGTCGAGGCGGCTGGACAGCTCACCGATCGACTCGGCCAGGCTCTCCGCGATGGCCGCGAAGTGCTGCTCGTCGGTGGCGATCAGCGCCGGGTCGGACTTGGCGGCGAGCCGGCTGGGAAGGTCGAACGCGCTGGCCGTCAGCGGATCCACGGCATCACCTCCGCCGGCACCGGGTGCTTGCCCCGGCTGGCCGGCTCGAGCAGCAGCGTCGTGGCCACCGTCGCGCCGTCGCCGCGGATCGTGCCGGCCACCGCGGCCGCCCGGACCCGGGTCTCGGGGGTCAGTGCCGCACCGAGCGCGGCGGACAGAGAATCGGTGGTCGGCGCCGTGACGTCGTGTCCCACGCCGATACCCAGCGCAGCCACCCGGCTGGCGAAGTACGGCTGGTCAGCCCACTGGGGCACCACCACCTGGGGCGCGCCGGCCCGGGCGGCGGTCGTCGTGGTGCCCGCGCCGCCGTGGTGCACGACGGCGGCCACCCGGCGCAGCAGGGCCTGATGGTTGACCTCGCCGACGGCGAAGCAGTCGTCGCGGTCGTCGGTCAGGGCCAGCTCAGCCCAGCCCCGGCCGAGGAGCACCCGGCGCCCCTGCGCGCGGATCGCCTCGATGGCCACCCGGGCGATGTCCTCCGGGGCGCGCATGCTGCCGAAGCTCACATACACGGGTGGCGGGCCGGCGTCCAGGAACGCGGCCAGGCCGGCCGGGAGCGGGCGCTCGTCCGGCAGGATCCACGCGCCGGTCTGCACCACGCCGCGGTCGCCCAGTTCCGGCCACGGCGCCAGGACCGGGTCCGCGGCCAGCCACGGGTGATCGGTGAAGATGAAGTCGCGGACGTTTTCTACCGGTGGCAAGCCGATCGCTGCCCGCTGGGTGTTGAGCGCCGGGCCGTACAGCGCGTTGTAGTTCTGGATGTCCAGGTCGTTCAGCTCCTGCTCATCGGTCACGGCCGGGGGGATGGGCCGCCCGGGCAGCGGCTGGGGCCGGTGGTGCGGCGACGGCACGAAGATGGGGCAGTAGCTGACCGAGAGAAAGCGGATGCCCAGCTTCTCGGCCACCGACCCCGCGCTGGCCACGGCCGGCATCAAGCCGCTGGCTACCACCGCGGCACAGCCCTCGGCGGCCATGGTGATCTTGTCGAACGCCGCGGCGGTCACCCCGGCCACCCGCCGGGGGACGTCCGCGGGCGACGGCGGCGCCGCCCCGTGGACCAGCTGGCGCACCGGCGGGCCGAATGGCACCAGCGGCACACCGGCCTCGGCCAGCCGATCCGCGCAGTCCGGCGGCGCGCACACCACCGCCTCGGCGCCGAGCGCCTGCAGCCGCACCGCGAGCGCCACCAGCGGTTCGACGCCCCCGCGCGAGTCGTAGGTGGACAAGAGCACGCGCAATTCGCGTCCCCCAATTCTGTCGGTTTTCACGTCCGGCCTGCGATTATGAGGCATCACCCGGGCCTTGCCGCAAGCCCCCCTGTCTGCTATAGATTGAAACTGGAGGGGAGTGCGCTTCTTCCTCTCTTCCCCTCGCTCTCTTCTCCCTTGATCGTCTGCCGCCGGCGCGGAAAACCTCCTCGCGAAGCACGGAAACGTCGTGCCGGAGGGCTGGGCCCGGACAGTCGCGAAGCGCCCGGTCAGCGGCCCGGGCGGCCATTGAGCCGGGCAGCCTGCCGCATGAGGTGGTCGCGCTCGGGGAGGTTGGGTGCCCGCCGGGCCGCTTCGGCGTACAGACGCGCCGCGGCAGCCAGGTCCCCGTCCCGCTCGTGCAGATACGCGGCCACCGCGGCGTGCCGCGGCAGGGAGGGGTCGAGCCCGGTGAGGGCCGCAAGGCCGGACCGGGCGCCGTCGGCCTCGCCCACGGCTACCGCGCGGTTGAGCCGGGCGATCGGGCTGTCGGTCAGCCGGGTCAGCTCGTCGTACCACTCGACGATCTGCACCCAGTCGGTTTCCGCGGCGCTGCGCGCGTCAGCGTGCAGCGCCGCGATCGCGGCCTGGGCCTGGAATTCGCCCAGCTGGTCCTGGGCCAGGGCCGCCTGCAGGATCTCGACACCCTCGGCGATCAGGCGCGTGTCCCACAGCCCGCGGTCCTGCCCGGCCAGCGGGACCAGGCTGCCACCGGGCGCGGTCCGGGCAGCGCGCCGGGCGTGGTGCAGCAGCATGAGGGCGAGCAGCCCAGCCACCTCGGGGTGGTCGATCGCGGCCGCGAGCTGCCGGGTGAGCCGGATGGCCTCGGCGGCGAGGTCCACGTCGCCGGAGTAGCCCTCATTGAAGACCAGGTAGAGGACCCGCAGCACGGTGGCGACGTCGCCGGGCTGGCCGAACCGCACGCCAGAGACGGTGCGCTTGGCCCGGCTGATGCGCTGCGCCATGGTCGCCTCGGGCACCAGGTACGCCTGGGCGATCTGGCGGGTGGTCAGACCGCCGACGGCGCGCAGCGTGAGCGCGACCGCCGAGGCCGGCGTCAGCGACGGGTGGGCGCACAGAAAGTAGAGCTGGAGCGTGTCGTCCACCGTCGGCGCGGGCCCGGGGGCCGGCTCCTCATCGGCGAGGTCCTCGCGCCGGCGGCGGGCCGCGTCCGCCCGGGTTGCGTCGAGGAACCGGCGCCAGGCCACGGTGACCAGCCAGCCCTTCGCGTCCCGCGGCGGGTCGGCAGGCCAGGCGCGGACCGCCTCGACCAGCGCGTCCTGCACGGCGTCCTCGGCCGCCGCGAAGTCAGCTCCGCGGCGGACGAGGATCGCGAGCACGCTCGGCGTGAGGCTCCGGAGCAGGACCTCGTTCACCCGAGAGGTCACTCCGTGATGGTGGGCGGCGCGGCCAGGAACGGGCGCACCTCGAGCCATTCGTGGACCGGCCTGCCGCCTGCCCCGGGGGCGGCCGACAGGTCACCGGCCAGCTCGATGGCGCGCTCGTAGCTGTCCACGTCGATCACCATCCAGCCGGCGATGAGGTCCTTGGTCTCGGCGAACGGGCCGTCGGTGACCGGCGGGCGGCCCTCGCCGTCGTAGCGGACGAACATCCCCTCGGGCGCGAGTGCCTGACCGTCGACGAACTCGCCGGTCCGCTCCAGCCGGGCCGCGAAGTCCTGCATGTACTGCACGTGGGCCGAGATCTCTTCCGGCGTCCACTGGTCCATCGGCACGTCGTTGACCGAGGCCGGCGCGCCGCGGTAGTGCTTGAGCAGCAAGTACTTAGCCATCGTGTTTCTCCTGGATGCGGTACGACCCATTGTGGCCGTGTTCGCTGCGGGGACGGAGCCGCCCGCCGGTTCTCGACATCCGGCGGCCGGGCGGGCGCCATCGACGGCCTCATCGAACTACCCCTAACCCTGGCGCCCCCGGCTCCCCGGTCCGCCGGCCGGCCGTCACCTATTGTGCCGGCCTTGTAGCAGGATTAGTGTCAGCCGGGAATGTCGGTGACTGTGGGCTGTCCGGGAACAACGTCGTTCTAGGAGGTCGATGTCGACAATTCTGCTGCCGGTCCCGCCTCGTGACAACGGCGCCGCTGGCCCACCGGGGCCGGTGATCCTGGTCACGTCCAGCGCCGCCCAGGCGGCGGCTTCACCTGTAATGCAGCCTCCGCGGGGCCGACCGGCCGAGGCTGCCGCTGGGTGGCTACTCGATGGAGTGCTCAGCAAGCGGATGTTCAGGGCGTTGAGGTGATCCTTCAGGGCAACCGCAGCACGCTGCCCAGCGGGGGCGCCTTCAGCTACGGCGGCCTGGCGCCCTGCCTGTCCCGCCCGCTGATCCACTCCAGCTAGCGAGTGGGCCGCCCGGCCCGAATCCGAGGCCGGGCACCCTGCCCGGCCGTAGTTCCGGCGGTTGGGAAAGGACAACACTCATGAAAGCCATGCGCTACAAGCTCGCGGTGCTGCTATCGCTGCTATCCCTTCCGGTGATGCTCCTGGTTGCCACCGGAGGGCCGGCGGCCGCTGCGCCGCACGGCAGCGCCGCGGGCGCTGTTACGTCATTAAGCCTGGGGACCTTCAAGCCGACCTTTGCCGGCCCGGCCGCCACTGGCTGCGCCAGCAACTGTGCCCTGCTGAGCGGCCCGGTCAGCACGCCGTCCACGGCAGCGGCCGCGTCGGGCCAGCAGGTGGGCGCCTCCCAGCCAGCCGGGGACGCCGGGGCCGCGCGCGCGATGCCGCCGCCGGATCTCCGGCAGCCCGAGATCTCCGCGGCGCAGCGGCGCCAGCTCGACGCCAACAGCCCCGCCAACCCGCTCCCGTCGGTCAGCTGCGTGCCCCTGCGGCCGGGCTGTGCCAACGTCAGCACCTCGGCGGGTGGCGCCACCGCGGTCAAAGGCCTGAACGCGGTGGACAGCGCCACGCACACCACCAATACCTTCAAGGACGTTGAGCCCCCGGACCAGGGCCTGTGCGCTGGCAACGGGTCAGTGGTCGAGACCAACAACATCGGCGAGATCCTGGTCTTCAACGCCGCATTGAAGCGCCAGTCCGCGCCGATCTCGCTCGACACGATCATGGGGCTGACGAAGAAGAACTGGAGCAGCGGCGGGGATCCCTCCTGCCTGTATGACTCCGCAAACGGCGGGCACTGGTTCTTCACCGAGATCGTCTCGGCCAGCCCGGAGTCCAAGGGCGGCGCGTTCACCGGCTGCTTCGCGGGCGTGGCCAATGACTGCTACGAGGGCATCGCGGTCACCGACGGCTCCAGCCCGTTCGGCCCCTACCACGTGTACTTCTCCAGCGCCGACTACAACCCGGCCGAGCCGGGCTACCCCTCCCTGCTCAATGACTTCGCCAAGATCTCGGTGACCCGGGACGCGTTCCTGATGTTCTATGACGAGTTCCCGCTTCTCCCGTCGTCGCTGCCCGGCTTCGGCGGCGGCTTCTTCAACGGGGCGCAGGAGTTCGCGTTCAGCAAGAACGCGCTGGAACGCGGCCTGCCCGTCAAGCTGAGCGGGAAGCCGAATCCCTCGGTCACGGTGGCGAGGGAGAACATGGGCCTGATCGGCACCCCGGACGGGACCTGCGCCCGCGACAAGGTGCTGCACGAGGGCGGCATCACCTGCTGGGTGGCGGTCATCCCGGCGCAGCCGGTGGCGGGCCAGTTCGACAACGCCCGGGGCGGCACCGGGTTCATGCTGGGCTCGCTGGACTTCTACGGGTTCGCCGCGGTTTCGCCGACGTCCGGTGACAACCGGATCGCGGCGTGGGCCTGGACCGGGCTGTCCGCGCTGAACAGCAGTGGCTGCGCCCGCTGCAGCGCCGGCATCCGGTTCACCGGCCAGCTCTTCTCCGGCGTGGATCGCTACTACGACCCGGAAGTGACCGTGAACGGCTTCCAGGCCTCCCTCGGCGCGCAGAAAGCCGGGCCGATACCGCTGGGCGATGACTGCAGCGTGCTGCCCGGCACGACCGGCCCGTGCCCGGAGGGCGGGATCAACTCCAACGGCGACAACCTGACGCAGGTCGCGCAGGCACAGGGCCAGATATGGGGCGGCACCGCCACCCAGATCGCGCAGACCTACACCGGCGCCAGCGGGGAGATCCACCAGGGCGCGGTGTACTGGGTGGTCGGCACCCGCTCGTTCGACAGGACGGGCCGGTTCACCCTGACCAGCCAGGGGTACGTCACCGCCAAGCACGAGGACCTGGAGTTCCCGTCCCTCGCCGCGGCGCCCGCTTCGGGCGGACCAGCGATCATGGACTTCACGCTGAACGGCAACGGCGGCCCGACCGGCGCCGACCACGGCGGCTTCTACCCGAGCAGTGCTTTCGGCAGGCTGACCAGCACCTCCGGTGGCCTGCTCAAGTCCACGATCAACATCGCGAATCTGGGCAAGTCCCCACAGGACGGCTTCAGCGAGTACCAGGGGTACCCGGGCCCGACCCGGCCGCGTTGGGGTGACTACAGCTGGGGCCTGTTCGTGCCGGGCACCGGGCGGATCTACTTCGCCAACGAGTACATCCAGCACCCGAACTGCACCGGGTCCGCATTCAGCCCGACGGCCATCGGCACCTGCGGCGGGACCAGGGATGGCCAGGCCAACTGGGGGACATCGGTCAACTACGTCACCCCGTAACCCGCGCCCGATGACGGATGCCGCGCCTCGCGTAGCCAGCGTGAGGCGCGGCATCCCATGGGGGCGCGGGAAGACATAACTTAACATAATGCTCATTATCGGCACTTGACGGATGGGGCAATGGCCGCCCACCCGATGGGGCCCGGGTGGCGTTGGTGCCATCCGGGCCCCGGGTGGGCCGCTCCGGGTGTCAGGCCCTGGGCTGGCTGCTCCGGACGGCGGCCTCGGCGCTGCGCGGCGCGGGGGCTCGGGCCGGCAGCTGGTGCGCGCGCAGGCCAAGGGTGACCGTGCGCACCAGGATCATGGCGATGGCCATGAAGATCAGCCCGTCAGTGAGGGCCGCGACGCTGACCTGGTGCGCGATGCCCCAGCTCACCAGGGGGGCGGTGAACCAGTGCACGGAGCCGTAGGAGAAGGCCACGCGGGCGCCGATGATGGCGGTCCAGAAGATCGCGTACGGTAGCCCGGCCCGGCTGACCGGCTTGCCGGTCGCCGGGCTCCGGTAGACGCCCATCAGGGCGCTGGCGGCCAGCCCGCCTAGCAGGCCGGCGGCGACGCCTGCGATCTCCACCGCCAAGGCCATTCCATGGAAGGCCGGCCGGGCGGCAAAGAACGGGATGATCACCGCGGCGGCGATCACGGGACGCAGCAGCCGCATCTTGCTGATCTTGCGCGCGGGGCCGAGGTCGGTGGCCAGCACGGTGGCGAGCACGACCCCGTTGACGATCATTGCTTCGGTCAGTTCGGAAAGCATCTCGCGCTCCTTGGAGTGGGTTTCGTTAACGACTCCACATTCGCCAATTGCGCTGGTGAGCGCGTCAGAGCACGGGCTGGTCCGAGGCATGAGAATGACGGGTGGGGTCTGGTACCAGGCGGTACCAGACCCCACCCCGGCGGGTCAGCCCGGGGGCTGACGTGCCGCTGCCGCGCCCCGGCCGATACTGGAGGCATGCTGCGCACGGTCAACGCGCTGGCCCGCGCCCTCGGCTTCGCATGGCTCGGCCTGCTGGCGTTCCTCATCGCTCCGCCGGGCGCGCCGGCCGCCCTGCCGGTTCAGATCGCGTGCTACGCCGTGCTTGGCCTGGCCCTGCTGGCATGGACCGTGCTGGAGGCGTTCCCCGCCGCCGCGGCGCGATATCCCGCCTGGGCGCTGCCCGTGGCCCGTGGGGTGATCGCCGTCGCCTCGGGGTTCGCGGCCGGTGCCGGCGGCGGCGGCTCGGCCATGGTGGTCTTCGCGTTCGTGGCGGCGATGGGCGCGGGCATTAACAGCGACCTCGCGGCGGCGGTGGCTGTGACCGCGGCGGGCATACTCGCGATCGAGGTCAGCGGGCTGGCTTTCGGCCAGAGTTACGGCACGCTGCTCGGGCTCCCGGCGATCGTGCTCGCCGGCCTGGTGATCGGGCGCAACTGGGGCGGGTACCGGGTCCAGGCGGAGCAGGCGGCCGCGCTGCTGGCCCAGCGCGAGCAACTGCAGGCCGAACAGCGCCGAGCCGACCTCCTCGACGAGCGCGCCCGCATCGCCAGGGAGATCCACGACGTGCTCGCCCACTCGCTCGGCGCGCTCGGAATCCAGATCCAGGCGGCGCGGTCCGTGCTGCACAAGGACGCCGGCCAGGCCGGTGAACTGCTGGCCGCAGCCCAGCAGATGGCCGCCGAGGGCCTGGTGGAGACCCGCCGCGCGGTTCAGGCCCTGCGCACCGACACCCTGCCGCTCGATGAGGAACTCGCCCTGGTCACCGACACCCACGCGCAGCGGTATCACGTGCCCGTCAGCTACCACACCGGCGGCGTCCCCGCAGCTCTGCCACCGGACGCCACGCTCGCGCTGCTGCGCATCGCCCAGGAGGCCCTGGTCAACGCGGCCAAGCACGCCGCAGGGCAGCCGGTGGCGGTCCGCCTCGACTACGGCGACGCCGGCGTCCGGCTCACCGTCCGCAACGACCTGGCCCCGGGCGCAAACGCCCGCCAGCCTGCGGACGTGAGCACCGTCAACGGCGGCTACGGGCTGACCGGCATGCACGAACGGCTCCGGCTGCTGAACGGAACTCTCGAGGCGGGGCGCCGCGACGGCCAGTGGATCGTGACCGCCGAACTACCGCGCCGCCAGCCTGAGACCATGACTTCATGACCACCCCACCGGCGGAGGCGCCGCTGCGTCTCGTCATCGCCGATGATCAGGCCAGCGTGCGCCAGGGCCTCGTCCTGCTGCTCGGCACGGTACCCGACATCGAGGTGGTCGGCGCCGCCGCGGACGGGGAGCAGGCCCTCGACCTCGTGGCCGAGCACCACCCCGACGCGATCCTGCTCGACCTGCACATGCCCGTCCTGGACGGCATCGGCGCCATCCGCCGGCTGACCGCCGAGCACCCCGAGGTCGCGATCGTCGTGCTCACCACATACGCGGACGACAGCTCGGTCCTGGACGCCCTCCGGGCCGGCGCGCGCAGTTACCTCACCAAGGACGCCGACTACACCGAGATCGCCCGGGCGCTGCGCGCGGCCGTAGGCGGGCTGACGGTCTTCGACCCCCGCGTGCACGCGACGCTGCTCGCCGCCGCGCAAGCCCCCCCGAAGCCCGGGCCCACCCGGAGCGCGCCGCCCCCCGACGGCCTGACGCAGCGCGAGGCGGAGATCCTGGGCATGATCGCCCGCGGGATGACCAACCCCGAGATCGCCGCGCAGCTGTTCCTGAGCAACCACACGGTCAAAACCCACATCAGCCGGATCTTCACCAAGACCGGGTCACGGGACCGCGCCGCCGCGATCGGCTACGCACACCGCCACAACATCGGCTGAGGGCGAGATGGCCACCGGCGCCCGGAGCTGGTACGCCTTGGCCCGGCTAGGCGTCCCGGCGCAGCAGCACCCAGAAGGTGAAGCCGAGCAGGATGGCGGCGAGGATCACGAAAATGGCGGTCTCGATGCCCTGGAAGGCCCAGAATCTGCTGGCCGGCTGGTAGGTGAGGAACGCCCGGTAGCCGTGCGCCGCCATGCAGGGCGCGGGGTTCTGGATGGCCTTCGCGCACACGGTCGGGATCGGTCCACCGTTGAACACGTAGCCGCCGAGGCCAGCAACCGGAGGCTTGCCGTCCGGGCCGACGATGCCCTGGCTGACACTCAGGTAGGAACCCTTGGGCGCGTACAGCCGGGTGAGCTTGTAGTACCCGGTGACCGGGGTCATGTAGTGCGGCCGGAGCCACTGCGCGGTCAGCACCCGGATGCCGACGAAGCCGGCCAGCGTGACGGCCACCGCGGGGAGAGTGCGGCGCAGCAGCGTGCCGGCGCAGATGCCCAGGGCCATCGCGAAGACCGCGTAACCCACCGGCACGATGTCGGTGACGTCGAACCGGTTGATCTGGAAGGCGTCCGCGTACAGCGCGCTGTCCGGGCCAGTCGCCCACGTGACCAGGGCCGAGACCGCTCCCGCGAGGACGGCGGCGGCGAGCAGCAGCCAGCCCGTCCGGACCGCCAGCCAGCGGCGCCTGGTGATGCTCTGCGTCCAGGCGAACTGGTTCGTCCCGGTCTCCAGCTCGTGCGCCACCATCGGGGCGCCCCAGAACAGCCCGGGCAGCAGCGCCACCGCGGACGTCCCGACGATCAGCGTCGTGAGGACGGGACTTTGCAGGGAAAGACCCGTCCCGGCCAGGTTGGCGCACGAGCCGTCGGTCGCGCACCGGGCCAGGGCGGAGTGCCACAGCTGCGCCACGTGCAGGCCGGTAATCAGCAGCACGACGGTCAGCGCGGCGAACAGCGCGGCGGCGAGCGCGCCCTGGTAACGGTATTGCCGCCAGGTGACCCAGGTCATCGGTCTTCTCCTACCGCTGACAGGCGGGCGGCCTGGTGTCCGGTGCCGTAGGCCGGGTTGTCCTGGCTCATGTAGCCGAGCACTATCTCCTCCAGGCTTGGTTCCGCGATGGCCCAGGCGGGATCGATCACCGGGCTGCCCAGCCGGAGCAGCAGCGTGGTCTGCCGGGCGGTGGTGTCCTCCCGCACGATGGCATGCATCCGGGCGATCGCCGTGGTGTCTTTGCGGGGGCCGGTCAGGATCCGGTGCTGCGCGAGCACCGTCTCGATGTCGCCGCACAGCTGCACCCGGGAGCTGGCCAGCAGGATCAGGTGATCGCAGACCCGCCCGATGTCCGTGAGCAGGTGAGAGGACAGCACGATGGTCAGATCCCCACCCGCCGCCCCGTCCTCCTGCACTGCCGCCTCGGCCAATGTGGCGAGGAAGCTGCGCCTGGCCAGCGGGTCCAGCGCGGCGAGCGGCTCGTCCAGGAGCAGCAGCCGCGGCCGCTTGGCCAACGTGAGCGTGAGCGCGACCTGGGCGCGCTGGCCCCCCGACAGCGTGGCCAGCGGCCGGTCCAGCGGTATCTTCAGCCCGCCGAGCCGGGCCCGCACCGACTCGCTATCCCAGCGCGGGTTGAGGTGCGCGCCGATGCCGATGTGGTCGCGGGCGGTCAGCCGCCGGTACAGCGGGATGTCCTGGGCCAGGTAGCCGATCCCGGCCAGGTACGCCGGGTCCTGTCGCGGCGTGCCGCCGAGCACGGTGGCCTGCCCCGCGGTCGGGGCGGCGAGCCCGGCCAGCAGCCGCAGCAGCGTGGTCTTGCCCGCGCCGTTGGGCCCGACCAGCGCGGATATCCGGCCCTCGGGCACGCTGATCGTGCATTCGCTCAGCGCGGTGACCCGGCGGTACCGCTTGGTCAGCCCGCTGGTCCTGATCGTGGCGGTCATGCGATGTCCTCCTCGGCGGGCGCCTGCAGCGTGACCCGCAGCAGCGACTCGATCGACTCGTCGTCCAGCCCGGCGGCGCGCGCCTCCCGCACCCACGCCGCCAGCCCGCGGCCCAGCCGCGAGTGCGTGCCGGGCGGCGGGCCGGCCGGCCGGGCCCGCACGAACGTGCCATGCCCGGCCCGCGCCTCGACCAGGCCCTCGCGCTCCAGGTCGCGGTAGGCCTTCAGGACCGTGTTGGCGTTTATCGCCGTCGCGGCGACCACCTCCCGCACGCTCGGCAGCTGGTCGCCCACGGCGAGCACCCCCATCCGCAGCGCCTGCCGCACCTGCTGCACGATCTGCAGGTAAGGGGGCACCGCGGACTGCCCGTTCACCCGGAATCTGATCACGTCGGTGCTCCAGTGTCTTAGATAGCTAAGACAGTATGGCACTCGGGCGCTCGTGTCAAGCGGCCCACGGGCGGTGAGCTGGGCGGTGCTGGCGTCGTGGCGTGCGATCAGCAGTCGAACACCGACCAGCAGATGCCGTTGCGCAGCCGCTGGTCGTCGAGCACGAGCTCGCGAATCGCGCCCGGGAGCTGGTCACGCTGCCACCGGCACTCGAGCCGCCCGGCGGCCACGCCATCGCCTTCCGGCGCGCCAGCCCGGGCGGCCCTGATCGCATAGGCGGCCGCGCCGAGTTCGTGCGCGGCGACGTGCGCGACGGCCCCGGCCTGGCCAGCCGCGTACGCGGCGTGCCGCGGCGCCCCACGCAGGTCCCGGGCCGCAGCCATGGCATGGCCGGCCGCCGCGCGCGCCTGGGTCATCCTGACCTCGCCCCGCACCCAGGCGCGGGCCTGCTCGATGGCCTGCCGCGGCCGCGGGTCCGCGGGCCGCGCCGACTCGAAGAGGCCAAGGACGTGCTCCGCGCACGATGCCGCCCACAGAGCCAGCAGCCGGTGATCCGGATCGGTGAGGGTCCCACCGCGGCGGATCGTCACGAAACGCGGGTCACGGACCTTCGGCAGGATCATGGCTGGCGCTCCTTCCTGCCACCGGCCTCCACCCTAGGACGCCCGCGCCGCCGACCCACATCCCCGGGCACGCACCACCGGGCACGCACCACCGGGCACGCACCACCGGGCACGCACCACCGGGCCGGTCCCAGCGTGACTCCCCCGCTGGGCCGTTCTAATCACTGAGAGTGACGTATCAGCGACCGGTCACTCCTCTCTGTTAGATCGACACACGTGTCCGGGCGCTCTCCGCAGCGGGCGGCAGGGCCCCGGGGCCAGGCAAGCGACCGACGGGGGCAGTGCAATGGCATTCACGGTCACCTACAACGGCAATGGTTCGACCGGCGGCTCGGTGCCCGTCGATCCGGCGGCCTACGCCAACGGCGCGCAGGTAACCGTCAAGGGCAACACCGGCAGCCTGGCCAAGGCCGGCGCGACATTCGGGTTCTGGAACACCGCCGCCGACGGGACCGGCACCGAGTACGACCCCGGCAACACGTTCACGATCACCAGTAATGTGACGCTCTACGCCCAGTGGTACATCACCGACGGGCTCAGCAACGGCGGCGTGACCACGCACTACAGGTTCTCCTACAACGAGAGGCTGAAGAGCCCGGCCGGCCCCGAGCCGGCCCGCCTGAACTCCGTCATCCAGGCCTGCGAAACGGACTACGGAGTGATGTCCGGCTGGTTCGGCTCCACCGCGGTGACCGGGATGACCGTGCAGGTCACCCCCCGCAGCGACGGGGCGCACTGGTTCGGCAGCCCCAGCTCCTCGACCGTCCGGCTGTACCCGGGCGGGGCCAGCTACACCGACGATCCGGTCTACCTCCGCTACCTGATGGTCTCCGAGATCACCGAGATCTTCATGCTGAACCAGAACGCCGGCTGGTTCCAGGGCGGCGACGAGGGAAGCAAGGGCGAGGGCCTGTCCCGCTTCCTCGGCGCCCGGTTCCTGGACGTCAACGGCTTCGCCGAACTTCCGCTGCGCACCGACTACGGCACCGCGCGGCTCTGGCTCAACAGCCCGCGCAGCGACTATGTCAACAACGCCCCGGACGACAACGGTTACGACGCCGTCAACGGCTGCACCGCGCTGTTCATCTGGTACCTGTTCACCCAGCTCGGCTTCACCGAGACCCAGATCGTGTCGGCCGCCGCCAGCACGCTGGCCGGGGTGTACCGCAACCTGACCGGCGATTCCGGCGACCCGTTCCCCTTCTTCAAGAGCCTGCTCGACTTCTACTACCCCTCGACCACCTCGTCGGCCATTGCCGGCCCCAACCCCGACAACCCGTGGCCGCTCACGCTCGCCTCGTTCTGGGTCGACAAGAGCACGTTTGGCCGGGACGAGGTCGCCGACGCGACGACAGCGCCGAACGACGGGTCGTTCCCGAACTCGCTGTGGCTCGTGGTGGACGGGCTCAACCGCCAGGTGCTGGGGGCGGCGACGCCAGTCCTGTCCGGCAGCGCGACCACGTTCCACCACATGACGGTCGCACCGAACGCGGCCGGCGCGGAGTATGAGTTCCCCGCCAAGCCACTGCTTCCGCAGCGGGTCAGGTTCCCCTACGACGTCGGCTTCACCACGGGCGACCTCGGCTTCTTCCCCTCCCCCGGCGCCGCTCCGGCCACGCTGGAACTCGACGGCACGTTCTCGGCCGGCGGCAACACGGCCACCGCCAGCACCATTCTCGAGCTCACCGGCGGCGCGGACCCGTACTTCACCAACGTCAACCCCGCGCTCGGCAACGTCAGCTACCTCAGCCAGGACCTGCGGGTGTTCACCGCGACCCCGGCGGTCAACAGCCAGCCCGTGCCGGGCGGCCCCACGTTCGGCACCGACTCGGTGGCCGGCGCGTATGCCTACATCCAGGCGCTGATCGGCAGCCTCAACGCCGGCTACGGCAACCCGGCCGGCGCCGACCCGTTCGATCCCGCCAGCAACCTCATCCCCGGCCAGACGGGCGCGCTCACCGGCGACTCGTCGGTGACGCCGCGCTCGGGCTCGCACGCCAACTACAACTTCGCGCTGGCCCGCGTCCGGCTGCGGGGCGGCCAGGGCGACACCGCGGCGGGCGTGAAGGTGTTCTTCCGGCTGTGGGCCACCCAGACCAGCGACACCGACTACGACCCGGCTACCACCTACCTCAGCCACAACGACGCCAGCGGGCTGCCCGCCTGGCCGCTGGCCCCATCCGCCAGCCAGACCGTGCCGATGTTCGCCACCAGCGCCGGCCCCAGCCTCGCCGACCCGGGCAACCCGGAGTACGGCACCGCGGGCATCAACAACCGGACGGTCAGCGTCGCGGCGGGCGACGCCCAGTGGGCCTACTTCGGCTGCTTCCTCGACGTCTACGACCCGGCCAACATCGTCAACGGCGCCCAGATCCAGTCCCTGCTGACCGGCACGCACCACTGCCTGGTCGCGCAGATCGCCTACGACCCAGCGCCGATCATCAACGCCAACGGCATCACCGCGAGCCCCGGCACGAGCGATAAGCTCGCCCAGCGCAACCTGCAGATCACCGCGTCCGACAACCCCGGCTCGGCGGCGACCCACCTGATCCCCCAGACATTCGACCTGCGCCCGACCGCGGGCTCCGGGGCACCACCAGGGGTGCTGGCCAGCTACCCCGACGAGCTCATGATCGACTGGGGCAGCACCCCGGCCAGCAGCACGGCCAGCATCTACTGGCCGCAGGTGCTGGCCGCCGATGTGATCGCCACGGCGTCCGCCCTGTACTCATCGCACCAGCTCACCGCCTCCGACCCGCACACCATCCAGTGCCCGGTCACCGCCGGTGTCAGCTACCTGCCGATCCCGGAGGGCACCGGGCAGTCGCTGGCCGGGCTGCTCACCGTCGACCTGCCGCCGACCGTGGTCGCGGGGCAGGAGTTCGATGTGGTGCTGCGCCGGGTGCGCAGCCGCCAGCCGATCGAGCTGGAGCTCGCGGCGCAGGGGCCAGCTGAGGCCGGACCGGCCGCCGCGCCACCGGCCGCCGCGGCCCGGCGCGCCAGGTCACGCGGGCGCCGCACCGAGGGCCAGCTGGGCACGCCCATCGCCAGGAAGCGTCACGTTCCGCCGGAGACGAACTGGCGCTACGTGACCGGCGCCTTCCAGGTGAAGATCCCGGTCGCGAAGGCGCCCGCCATCCTGCCGCAGGAGCGCGACACCCTGGCCATCTTCAAGTGGCGGCTGCTGCAGACCTCACCGGCCAGCCGCTGGTATCCGGTCCTGCAGCGGTATGTGGACCTCGTGGCCGCCCGGGTGGCCGGCCTCGGCGGGGACCCCGGGGCGATCGCGCCGTCACCGGACGGCGCGCCGCCACCTGACCACGGGAAGCCGCGCCGGACTACCACCGGCCGGGTGCTGGAGGTGCGCTACGACTGCGCCGGCCACATCGACGCGTTCGTCCTCGGCGGCTGCTGTGAGCGCGCGGAGTTCCGCGCCGCGGAACCCGGGCTCAGCCGGATCCTGCTGCAGGCCATGCGCCACCGGCTCCGCGTCACGGTCACGGCCTGCCCGGACGAACCGCACCACGTCGAATCGGTCAGCCTGAGCCCCTGACGGGCGCGGCCCGGCGGCCCGGTCCCGCTACCGCCGGGCCAGTTCGAGCGGCCTGTCCGCCAGCCGCCTGGCCTCCCGCGGCACGGTGGCACCCACCGGGATCCGGCGGCCCGCGACGTCAGCGGCCGGTTCGCTGTCGGCCCGCATGACGACACGCCACATGACGGCCGACAGGGCGAGAAAAGCCATCGCTTCCAGCGTCATGTACAGCCACGACCAGCCCATCACAGCTCCTTTTCCATCGACGGCTTGCACCGACGGCCGGCCTGGTGCCGGCTGACTCTTGCCTGCAGCCTGCCGGGCCGGCTTCTGCTGGCCCTCACCCGCAGCGCTGAGCCGGCTCTGAATGTGCCGCCCGGGCCGGCCGGTACTGCCGGACGGGCCACGCATGGTAGGCATGGCCCATGGCTGAACTCATCCCCCGCCGGGTCCTGTTCGGGAACCCGGAACGCATAAGCCCGCGCATCTCCCCCGACGGGACCAGGCTGGCCTGGATCGCCCCGCACGAGGGGGTGCTGAACGTGTGGGTCGCCCCGATGGCCGCCGGCGGGGTGGACTGGCCCGCGGCCCAGGTCGTCACCGACGACACCGACCGGGGCATCCGCGCGTTCTACTGGGCGCACGACGGCCGGCACCTGCTCTACCTGCAGGACACCGGCGGGGATGAGAACTGGCGGCTGCACGACGTCGACCTGGCCACCATGCGGCGCCGGGACCTGACGCCGTTCGCCGGCGTGCGGACCGAACCCATCGCGGAGGAGAAGAAGTTCCCGACCGAGATCCTGATCGGGCTGAACAAGGACAACCCGCAGCTGCACGACGTGTACCGGCTCAACCTGGTCACCGGCGAGCTGGTCAAGGAGGTCGACAACCCGGGTTTCGTCGGCTGGGTCGCCGACCCGCAGCTGGTGGTCCGGGCGGGCATCGCACCGCGGCCGGACGGTGGCATGGTGCTGATGGTCCGCGGCGGGGCCGGGGAGGACTGGCAGCCGCTGCTGACCGTGCCCGCGGAGGACGCGCTGACCAGCGGGCCAGTCGCGTTCAGCGAGGACGGCCGGTCGCTGCTGGCGCTCAGCTCGGTGGGCGCGGACACCGGGCGGCTGGTCCGGCTGGACCTGGCCACCGGCGGGCAGCAGGTGCTGGCCGAGGACCCGGATGCCGACGTGGCCGGCGTCCGGATCGACCCGGACACCCGCGAGCCGCAGATCGTCAGCTTTCTCAAGGACCGGATGGAATACCGGGTGCTGGATGAGGCGCTGGCGCCCGACCTGGCCGCGATCCGCGCGCTGAACCCGGGCGACCCGTCGCTGGCCGGCGCGGACGACGCCGACCAGACGTGGCTCGTCGCGTTCGACAGCGACACCACCGCGGTGTCGTACTACAGCTATGACCGCCGGACGCGGGACGGCCGCTTCCTGTTCGAGGCCCGCCCGGAGCTGTCCCGCTACCAGCTCGCGCCGATGGAGCCGTTCACGTTCACCAGCCGGGACGGCCTGACCATCCACGGGTACGCGACGTTCCCGCCGGACGCGCCGCGCACCGCGCTGCCCACCGTGCTGAACGTGCACGGCGGCCCGTGGGCCCGCGACGCCTGGGGTTATGACCCCGAGGCGCAGTGGCTGGCCAACCGCGGCTACCTGTGCGTGCAGGTGAACTTCCGCGGCTCGACCGGGTACGGCAAGGCGTTCGTGAACGCGGGTGACCGGGAGTGGGGCGGCCGGATGCACGACGACCTGGTGGACGCGGTGGCCCACATCACCGGCCAGCACCCTGCTGGCCAGCACTGTGTTGGCCAGCACTGGGCCGACCCGGCCCGGGTGGCCATCTACGGCGGGTCCTACGGCGGGTACGCCGCACTGGTCGGCGCGGCCTTTACCCCGGAGCTTTTCCGGTGTGCGGTGGATATCGTCGGGCCGTCGAATCTGCGGACTCTGATAGAGACGATCCCGCCGTACTGGGCCCCGATGGTCGCGCAATTCCACAACCGGGTCGGTGACCCAGCCAGGGACGCCGACTTCCTGTGGTCCCGCTCACCCCTGTCGCGGGCCGCCGACATCAGGATTCCGCTGCTCATCGCCCAGGGTGCCAACGACCCGCGGGTGAAGCAGGCCGAGTCGGAGCAGATCGTGGCGGCGCTCACCAAGGCGGGAATCGATCACGAGTACATGCTGTTCCCCGATGAGGGTCACGGCTTCGCCAAGCCGGAGAACCGGCTGCGCTTCTATGCGGCGGCCGAGCGCTTCCTGGCCCGTTATCTGGGCGGGCGGGCCGAAGATTAGCGGGATACCCGGCGTGGTGCGGGCTGCTGCCATTTTATTTTCCGGCATAACGCACGGTGCGTGGCTGATGGGACAGCGAGGGCTGAACGGAACATGGTGGAAATCAAGACAGACGCGGCGCTGGACGCGATGCGGGAGGCCGGCCGGGTGGTGGCGCGGGCGCTGGCCGCGGCCAAGGCGGCCGCCGGTGTCGGCGTGAGCCTGCGTGACCTGGACGAGGCCGCGCACACGGTGATCCGCGAGGCCGGCGCCACCTCGCCGTTCCTCAACTACCACCCGTCGTTCGCGCCCACCCCGTTCCCCGCGGTGATCTGTGCATCGGTGAATGACGTGATCGTGCACGGCATCCCGGACGGCTACCGGCTGCGGGACGGCGACCTGGTGAGCATCGACTGCGGCGCCACCCTGGACGGCTGGACCGGGGACGCGGCGATCAGCTTCATCGCCGGCCCGCCGCGCCCGGCCGACCTGCTGCTGATCGAAACCGCGGAGAAGGCGCTGGCCGCGGGCATCGCCGCCGCGGTGGCCGGGGCCCGGATCGGCGACATCTCACACGCGGTGGGCGGCGTGGGCCGGTCGGCGCACTACGGCATCCCGTCCGGGTTCGGTGGGCACGGCATTGGCCGGCAGATGCACGAGGACCCGCACGTGCCGAACGAGGGCCGGCCGGGCCGGGGGCTGCGGCTGCGGCACGGCCTGGCCCTGGCCATCGAGCCGATGCTGATCGCGGGCGGCACCGACAGCTTCGTGGTCGCACCCGACGGCTGGGCGCTGCGCAGCGCGGACGGCAGCCGGGCCGCACACGCCGAGCACACCGTGGCCATCACCGACGCCGGCCCGCGCATCCTGACCCTCCCCTAGGCGGCCACTGAACAGTGCCCGCCCGGCTCGCGTGCCCCCGCATCCCAGCTGGCGGCGTTGTCGTCGTCGCTCATAGCTCCGCTATGACCTCCTCCTCCGCCTTGCCATCCGGGCGCGGATGGCCCGCTCCCGGATCGGGCGCCATTATTCAGCAGCCTCCTGGCCACCCGGCCGGGGGTTATCCCCCGGTCAGCCGCTCGGCGGCCCAGTCGGCGGTCTGGTAGCGGTGAAACGGCGCCAGGTTGGCGCAGCCGTGATTGCCGTGCTCGAGCAGCAGCAGTTCGGCCGGGCCGCCCGCCTCGTCCACCAGCCGGGCGGCGTCCTGCCACGGGATCAGCCGGTCCTCCTTGCCCATCACGGCCAGCAGCGGGCAGCGGATCCGGCTGGCCCGCCCGGCCAGGGTCAGCTGCGCTGCCACCTCCCGGGCGCGGGCCATGTCCGGTGACTTGGACCGGACCCGGAACGCCTCCCGGGTCAGGACGGGCCGCTCGTCCCAGTGGTCGGCGAAGCTGAACGGCCCGGCCAGCGCCACGCACGCGCGGACCCGGTCATCACCGCTGGCCACCCGGGGCGCGTAGTAGCCGCCCAGGCTCACCCCCCACACCCCGACCGCGCCCAGCGACGGCTCGCGGCTCAGCCGGTCGATGATGGCCGCCCCGGGCACCTCCCAGTCACCCCGGATGGCCAGGTCGTACTCGGCTTCGCCCTGCCCCGGGCCGTCCACGCTGAACGTGGCCAGTCCGCGCTCCAGGAACAGATCCTCGGTGCTGCGCAGCTCCTCCTTGGCCGAGTCGAGCCCGGGAATCATGATCATCACCGGGTGCGGCCCGCCGGCCCCCGGCTCGCGGAGCACACCGACCAGCCGGGTGCCCTCGAACGGGATCTCGATCCGGCGGCCCGGCGGGGACAGCAGCGGCAGCGCGTCGCTGGCGCAGCGCACCGCGGCCTGGTGCGCCCTGCGCAGCTGACCAAGATCGTCCACGAACAGGAACTTCGCGAAGTGGTAGTAAACCGCGGCCCGGGACAGGTGGGCCCCGGCGGACCGCCCGCGCCCGGCCGCCAGCGCATCGCGGCCGAGCTGCTCGTGCTCGGCGGCGACCGCGCTCCACGCCGCGCACCAGTCCGCCCAGCTGTCCAGGCGGCCGGTGATCCGCTCGAAGTCACCCACGGTCACGCCGTTGGCGGTGAACCTGGGTGCCCAGTGCGAGATCGCCGTCGTCACCCGCTCATCCACCGGGCTTCCTCCTCCACTGGCCAGAACCTGCAAACGAATGCATACTCGGTGCCGACAGCCACCGTCAACCGGGCCGTGGCCGCCCGCCGCGGGCCGGCCCGAGGCAGGATCGAGGGGATGACGCACGACATCCAGGTCACGGTCAACGGGGCGGCGCGGGTCGTCAGCTGCGCGCCGGATACCCCGCTGCTGGACGTGCTCCGGCACGATCTGGGGCTGACCGGGCCGCGGTTCGGCTGCGGCGCCGGGCTGTGCGGCGCTTGCTTCGTGCTCGTCGACGGCGAGCCCAGGTCCTCCTGTGACCTGCCCATCGGGGCCGCGGCCGGCCACGAGGTGACCACGGTGGAGGGCCTGGCCGCCGGGAACCTGCTGCACCCGGTGCAGCAGGCGGTGCTGGACGAGCAGGCAGCCCAGTGCGGGTACTGCACCGCGGGCATGATCGTGAGCGCGGTGGCCCTGCTGCGAAGCTCACCCGCGCCCACCGAGGCGGAGGCCCGGGCCGCGCTGGACGGCAACCTGTGCCGGTGCGGCTCGCACCCGCGGGTCATCCGGGCGGTGCTGCGCGCGGCGGCCGCGGGGGGCGGCGGTGACTGACGCGCTGCCGCCCGCCCTGGCCGCCAACCCGCACCTGGCCGACTGGCTCGGCTTCAGCGCCAGCGGCGTGGTCACCGTGCGGCCGGGCAAGGTCGAGTACGGGCAGGGGCTGTGGACCGCGCTGGCGCAGATCGCCGCGGAGGAACTCGACGTCCGGCTGGACCAGGTGCGGATCGCCCCGGTCAGCACCGGCGCCAGCCCGGACGAGGGGGTGACCTCGGGCAGCCGCTCCATCCAGGACTGCGGCGGCGCGCTGCGCTGGGTGTGCGCGCAGGCCCGCGCGGCCCTGCTGGCCGCGGCGGCGGCCCGGCTGGAAGCCGCCCCGGACGCCCTGACGGTGCGGGCCGGTGACGTGCACACCGCGGATGGCGCTACCGGCCTCAGCTACTGGTCACTGGGGGCCGCCATGCGGCCCGCGCTGCTCGCCCGGGCCGCGGCCCCCGGGGCACCGGCCAAGCCGCCCGGCCGGTGGTCGGTGGCCGGGCGCAGCGTGCCCCGGATCGACCTGCCGGACAAGGTCACCGGCCGCCCCCGCTTCCTGGCCGACCTGATGCTGCCCGGCATGCTGTTCGGCCGGGTGGTCCGGCCGCCCGCCGTTGGCGCCACGCTGGATTCAGCCCCGGCTCCCCCGCCCGGCCTGGTCGCCCAGGTGCGGGACGGGTCGTTCCTCGCGGTGATCGCGGAATCGGACCGGGTGGCGGTGACCGCCGCGCGGCGGCTGGCCCGGGCCGCCCGGTGGACGGTGCGGGACACGCTGCCCGACGAGCGGGACCTGAAGGGCTTCCTGCTGGCGGCGCCCGCGCAGGTGCAGCCGGTGGTGGCGCGCCGCGACCCGGCGGCCGCGGCCCGGGTGACCCGGCGCCTGCACGCCGAGTTCAGCCGGCCGTTCATCGCGCACGCCTCGATGGCGCCGAGCTGCGCAATCGCCCGGTGGGACGGTGACCGGGTCACCGTCTGGTCGCACAGCCAGGGCATCTTCGCGCTGCGCGGGGCGCTGGCCACCGGGCTCGGCCTCGACCCGGCGCGGATCACCGTGCACTACGTGGAGGGCGCGGGAGTCTACGGGCACAACGCCGCGGACGACGCGGCCGCCGACGCCGTGCTGCTGGCCCGCGCGGTGCCCGGCCGCCCGGTCCGGGTGCTGTGGTCGCGCGAAGACGAGCTGGGCTGGGGGCCGGCCGGGCCGGCCATGCTGGCCCGGCTGTCGGCCGGGCTGGACGCAGCGGGCCGGATCCAGACCTGGCGCCACGACGTGTGGAGCAACGGGTTCCTCGGCCGGCCCGGCACCGGCGGCGAGCCGCGGCTGCTGGCCCTGTCCCACGTCGCGGGCGGCGCGCCGATCCCGCCCGCGCTGGACGGGCCGCCGTCCGGCGCGATGGGCGCCACCCGCAACGCGGTGCCCGGATACCACATCCCCGATCTCGAGGTGACCCGGCACCGGCTGCTGGCCATGCCGATCCGGACCTCGTCGCTGCGCTCGCTGGGCGCGTTCCTCAACGTGTTCGCGATCGAGTCGTTCATGGACGAGCTGGCCGCCGCGGCCGGCGCCGACCCGCTCGCGTTCCGGCTCGCCCACCTGACCGACCCGCGGGCCCGGCGGGTCATCGGGGAGGCGGCGGCGCTCGCGGGCTGGGCCAGCCGGTCCCGGGCGGCCGGGACCGGCTGGGGCCTCGGCTACGCCCGGTACAAGGGGCAGGCCGGGTACGGCGCGGCCGTGGCCGAGGTGGCCGCGGACACCGCCGTCAGCCTGCGCCGGCTGTGGCTGGCCGTGGACGTGGGCCGGGTCATCAACCCGGACGGGGTGATCAGCCAGGTGGAGGGCGGGGCCATCCAGAGCGCCAGCTGGGCGCTGCGTGAGCAGGTCCGCTTCGACCGGACCCGGATCACGTCGGTGACCTGGGACAGCTACCCGATCCTGCGGTTCACCGAGGTGCCCGAGGTGGCGGTGCGGATCGTGGCCGCGCCGGACGAGCCGGAGGCCGGGGCCGGGGAGCTGGCCCAGGGGCCGGTAGCCGCGGCCATCGGCAACGCGGTGGCCGACGCGGTCGGCGTGCGGGTCCGGGACCTGCCGCTGACCACCGGGCAGGTCACGCGCGCGATCGAGGCGGGCTAACCCGGGCCGAACAGGACGCTGACCGACTCACCCTCGTGGATCCGCCGGATGGCCTCGGCCAGCGCCGGGGCCAGCGAGATGACCGTGAGCTTGCCGCCGAGCAGCTTTTCCGGGATCGGCACGGTGTTCGTGGTGACCACCTCGGTCACCTCGGGGGCGGCCTCGATCCGCTCCAGCGCGCCGTCGGAGAACAGGCCGTGCGTGCAGGCCACCCGGACCGATCGCACGTCGTGCTCGCGCAGCTTGCCCAGCAGCTCGATGACCGTGGTGCCGCGGGCGATCTCGTCGTCCAGGACGATCACGTTCCGGCCGTCGACGTCGCCGATGATCGAGGTGATCGTGACTTCCTGGTCACTGAGCCGCTGCTTGGCGCCGGCCGCCACCGGGAGATCCAGCCGCCGGGCGAACGCCGCCGCCGCCTTGGCGTTGCCCAGATCCGGGGACACCACCACCGTGTCCGACAGGTCCTGGGCGCGGAAGTGGCTGGCCAGCTCGCGCAGCGCGTGCAGGTGATCCACCGGCACCGAGAAGAACCCGTGCACCTGGGGAGAGTGCAGGGTCATCGTCAGCACGCGGTTCGCACCGGCCGTGACCAGCAGGTCGGCGACCAGCCTGCCGCCGATGGACACCCGGGGCATGTCCTTCTTGTCCGAGCGGGCGTAGGCGTAGTGCGGGATGACCGCGGTGACCCGGGCGGCCGAGGCGCCCCGCGCCGCGTCCAGCATGAGCAGCAGCTCGATCAGGTGCTCCTGGACCGGCGGGGACAGCGGCTGGATCAAGAACACGTCGCGTTCCCGGCAGTTGGACTGGAGCTGCACCTCCAGGCAGTCGTTGGCGAACCGGTGCAGCCGCACCGGGCGCAGCCGCTCGCCGAGGTCGGCGCAGATTTCTTCGGCCAGCTCAGGATGAGCGCTGCCGCTGAATACCGCGATGTCCCGCACGCGCCAAGGTTACTAACCTCTGCTGGCCCAGTCCCGCTCAGCCAGCTGCCGGCCGGCCAGCCGCAGCCAGCGGGCCGGGTCGGCCAGCGCCGGCCCGGGGCCGCCCGCCAGGTCAGCCAGTGCCACCGCGGGCACCCCGGCCAGCGGCGGGCCGTCCGCGAGCTGCCCGGCGACCAGCGCGGCGGGCACCCCGGCCGCCGCGGCGGCGGCGAAGACCGTGCCGACCACCTTGCCGGTGCCGGAGGTCTGGTCGTAGCGGCCCTCCCCGCTGACGACCAGCCCGGCGCTGGCCAGCGCCCGGTCCAGCCCGGCCAGCTGGCCCAGCTCCGCCGCACCCGGCCTGATCAGCGCGCCCCACGCCGCGGCCAGCCCGTAGCCGGTGCCGCCGGCCGCGCCGGCCCCGGGTGCGGCGGGGTCGCCGCCCAGGCAGCGGGCCAGCCGGGCCAGGCCGGTCTCGAGCCGGGCGACCTGAGCCGGGCCGGCACCCTTCTGCGGGCCGAACACCGCGGCCGCGCCGGCCGGCCCGAGCAGCGGCGCCCGCACGTCGGTCAGGCAGCGCACCCCGCCGGGGGGTGGCGGGCGCAGGCGGGCCAGATCGACGCGGGCGAGCCGGGCCAGCGCCCCGCCGCCCGGCGGAAGCGGCCCGCCGTCCTGGTCCAGGAACCGGGCACCGAGCGCGGCCAGCGCCCCGGTCCCGCCGTCGGTGGACGCGGAACCGCCGAGCGCGATCAGCACCTGGCGGGCCCCCGCCGTGAGCGCGTGCCCGATCAGCTCGCCGAGCCCGGTGGTCTGCGCGCCCAGCGGGTCGGGAACGGCCAGCAGGGGCAGCCCGCTGGCCCGGGCCAGCTCCACCGCGGCGCCGCCGCCGGGCAGCTCCAGCCAGGCGCAGCCCACCGGCTGGCCGCCCGGCCCGGTGACGGTGGCGTGCCGCCAGCGGGCCCCGGTCACCGCGGCGGCCAGCACGTCGAGGGTGCCCTCGCCGCCGTCGGCCAGCGGCAGGCGGACCAGCTCGTCATCCGGGCGGACGGCGCGCCAGCCCGCGGCCAGCGCGGCGGCCGCCGCGGCCGCGCCGATGCTGCCCTTGAACGAGTCGGGCGCGATGACCACCCGCACGGATCAGGCCGACTGGGCCTGGTCCGGGTGGTAGGCGGGCAGCCCGAGCGCTTCCCGGATGGCCTGCTGGACCTCATTCGGGTGCTTGGTGGCGTCGATGGTGACCACGTACTCCTTGCGGGCGAACAGCGCCAGCACCGGGTCGGTCTTGTCGTGGTAGTCGTGCAGCCGGACGACGAGCGCCTCCTCGGTGTCGTCCTCGCGGGTCACCAGCTGCCCGCCGCACACGTCGCACTTCCCCTCGACCTGCGGCCGGCCCTGGATCAGGTTGTAGTCCATGCCGCAGCCCGAGCACAGCCGGCGGGCCAGCACCCGCCTGCGCACCTCGCGGTCCGGCATGTTCAGGTGGATGACCGCGTCGATGTCGTAGCTCTCCAGGAAGAACTCGGCCTGCCGGGCGTTGCGCGGGAAGCCGTCGATGAGGAACCCGTAATTCCAGTCGTGGTCGGCCAGCCGCTGCGCGGCCACCTTCTCGGCCAGGTCGTCGCCGACCAGCTCGCCCGCGGCCATGGTCCGCCGCACCTGGGCGCCCATCTTGGTGTGCTGCTGCACATTCCAGCGGAAGATGTCACCCACGCTGATGTGCACCAGATCCAGCTCGCCGGCCAGCAGCTGCGCCTGGGTGCTCTTGCCGCTGCCCGGCACGCCCATGATGACGTATTTCCGCATGCCGATACCTTCGCATACCGGCGCCGCCCGGCCATAGCCTGGACCGCGGCGTCAGCCGCCTTTCTCGGCCACGCACTGGTTGACGCACTCCCCGACGCCCTGCACCACGCTGCGCAGGGTCTGCCCAGGCCGCAGGTACACCGGGGGCGTCCTGGCGTCGCCCACACCGCCGGGAGTGCCGGTGAGCAGCAGGTCACCGGGCTGCAGGGTGATGATCTGGCTGACGTACGCGGCGATGTCGGCCGGCCGGAACAGCAGGTCGGAGGTGCGGGACTGCTGCCGCACCTCGCCGTCAACCTCACAGCGGATCTCCAGGTCGGCCGCGTCACCCACCTCGTCCCCGGTGACCAGGTACGGGCCGGCCGGGGTGGACCGCTCGAACGCCTTGCCCTGCAGCCACTGCAGGGTCCGGTGCTGCCAGTCGCGCATGCTCACGTCGTTGGTGACGGTGTAGCCGGCGATGGCCGCCGCGGCCTCATCCCGGCTGGCCCGCCGGATCGGCCGGCCGATGACCACGCCCAGCTCGACCTCCCAGTCGACCCGCTCGCTGACCGCGGGCAGCACCAGGCTGTCGCGCGCGCCGAGCAGCGTGTCGGCGAACTTCGCGAACAGCGTGGGGAATTCCGGCAGCTCACGCCCGGTCTCCAGGATGTGCGCCCGGTAGTTCAGCCCGACACACGCCACCTTGGACGGGTGCGTGACGACCGGGGCGAAGCTGGCCTCGCTGGCCGGCACCGGGCTGGCCCCGGCGCGGTCCGCGACCGTGCCGGGGCTGATCGTGCCGCCGCTGGCCAGCAGCTCGCCCACGTCGGCCGCGGCCAGCGGGACGAGCAGGTCGCCGTCCAGCCGCGCGGCGGTCGTCGTGTCACCGGTCCGGATCGTGGCAAATCGCATGCGGCTGACTGTAGCGGTGGCGGCCGGCCCGGCCGCCCCGGGGCCCGCTACCGGAACGCGTCGTTTTCTGGCGTCGCGTACTCGTCGTTGGCGGTGAACGGGGCCAGGCCCAGCGCTTCCTCGATGGTCCGGCCGGTCGAGTAGTGGTCGTAGCGGACGTGGCTGACGTATCCGGCCCGTACCGTACCCGGCGAGCCGACCAGGACCGTCGCCACCCGGTTGCCCGGCTCGGTGGTCCGGGCCGTGACCCCGGCCTCGTCCCAGGTGATGATCAGCAGTGACCGCTGGGTCCGCCACGCGGGCGAGGCCAGGACCGGGCGGAGGGTCCGCTTCAGCCAGCCGTCCTGCACCTCCCGGCTGTGCCGGGAGCCGTTGTCGGCCGACTCCCCGTCGTAGTAGTCGTCGGCCGCGATCCAGGCGAAGTCCGGGGTGGTCGCCGCGCTGCGCAGGTCGCGCGGTAGCTGCCGGGCGTCCACCAGGTGCGCCCGGCACCGGGCCCGGCTGGCGCTGACGTCGGTGTAGTTGATGAACGGCGCGTCGTCCGGGTAGTAGTACTTGTCGTACTTGAACTCGGTGGCCGCCCGGTCGTTGCACCGGTAGCCCATGCCCTGCTCGTAGGCCTTCCACGTCATGCCGCGGGCCCCGAGCTCGTCGCCGAGGTTGCGATGCGGGTCCTTGATGTCCGGCCAGTAGATGGCGCCCCGGGCGTAGCTGTCGCCCCCCGCGATGGCCAGGTAGTTCTCGTCGCTCGGGTGGTACACCGCGTGGTAGTTGGCCAGCGTCGCGCCGGCCGCCATCAGCCGGTGGAAGAACGGCATGTGGCTGCGCCGGCCAAGCACCGCGGCGCCGTTGGTGTTCTCCATCATGATCATGAAAACGTGATCGAAGCGCGGCACCGCGGACGGCGGGGGCGCCAGCCGGGCCGGCGGCAGGGGCGCGGCCAGCCTGAGGGCCAGGTTGTCCAGCAAGCCGCCGCCCGGGCCGGACGGCTCCGGCTCCCCGCCGGGCGGGGTGGCGCTGCCCAGGAACGCCGCGGTGACCCGGATCGAGCGGGTGCCCGCCGGCACCCTTCCAGTCACCGCGCGGCGCAGCAGGGCCGTCCGCCGGTGCCGCTGCGCCCGGCTGACCGTGCGCAGCCGGGCCGAGCCGAGCTGCTGCCCGGAGCGGCCCAGGAAGGCCAGTGACACCCGGACCCAGCCCCGCTCCGAGCGCCAGCCGCCGAGCCACCCGGACAGCCGGAACCGGCTCGGCTGGGCGGCCGCGGCGGGCAGCCATACCGTCTGGGTCATGGCCGAGTCGCCGTATGGACCGGAGCTGATCAGCCCCCGGCCGGCGGCTTCGCTGCCCCGCCCGGCCGGGTGGCGGATGCGCGCCACCGAGTAGCACATGACGTTGGGGCTGCCGGTGACCACCGTCCAGCCCGGGATGGTGGTGGCGGCGTTCCAGTCCCGGGTGCAGTAACCGGCTTCGCCGTTCCCGCCGGCGATCAGGTTCCCGCTCAGCCAGCCGGGCCGCCCGGCATTCGCCGCGGCCGCTGGGCCGCCCGTGGTCAGCAGCCCGGCCAGCACCGCGCCCAGCGCGCCGCTGGCCACCGTGATCCGCCCGGCCCGCGTCCAGCCCCTCATGGCATGCCACCTCCACCAGCCCGGCGCGCAGCCCCGGCGCAGGCTTCAGCGAACCGCGCTCAGGTCACCCGGGAATGAACATGATCACACGCGGCGGTGAATGACGGAAGTCACCCATTCCATGATCGTGGTCAATATGTGCTCGTATCTGGCACAAACTGACCACGATCATGGTCGGCCCAGGCGCGTCAGGCGGGGCGGGCGGTCAGGCAGGGCGGTCGGGTCAGGCGGGGCGGTCAGGCACGGGCGCGCCGCGCGCCAGCCAGCAGCCGGCGCTCGCACCAGCGGCGCAGCTTGGGGTCCAGCGAGCCGCGCAGCAGCGGCCAGTCCTGCCGGAGCAGCCGGGCGTTGACGAAACGGGCCAGGTCGTTACGGCGGCCCTGGGTGAGCACGATCCCGTAGAGGCTCCGCCGGAGCCGGTCATCGGTCACATCGAATTCGCGCATGCCTGGCCAGGCCAGGTGGCGGGGAAGCACGATGACACCCCGCTCGGGCCCGTGCAGGTCCTCCAGGCGGGCTGGCAGCCGTCCAGCCAGCCCCATCCGCCCGGGCCGCAGGAGATCCGTCAAGGACATGCTCCGATTATTACTTCCCGGCCCGGATGTCCCCGCATTGACTCGCGGGAATCGCCAGGCCGGGCGCAGGCTAGACTCGATCCATGTCCGGCGATCCCCCGGCTCCCCGCTGGCGGTTCCTGATCCAGCCCAGGTGGCTCGGCTGGCACGCGCTCATCGTGGCCGCCGTCCTCGGCATGCTCGCCCTGGGCGACTGGCAGCTGCGCCGGGCCGAGGCTGGCAACGCCCTGAGCTGGGCGTATACCTTCGAGTGGCCGATCTTCGCGGGCTTCGCGATCGTCTTCTGGGCCAAGACGATCCGGGACGAGTTCCACCCGCCGGCCGCCGGCCGCACCGCGTCCGGCGACCTCGAGCTGCCCGGCGGCCACCAGGTGGCCGACGGCCCGGACGACGGCGCAAACGGCGCAACGAGCGCAAGCGGCGCGGAAGCCGACAAGGACGACGAGGAACTCGCCGCGTACAACGCCTATCTCGCCCGGCTGACGGCCGAGGCGAGAGGGCACGGCAAGTGGCACGGGCTCCGCTGACGCGCCAGCCCAGGTAAAGACAGTGAGGAGGCGGGCCGGTGCGTGCAGCCGTGCTCCGGTACCGGGTGATGGCCTACATCACCGGCGTGGTGCTGATCATCCTGTGCTTCGTCGGGATCCCGCTGCAGCTCGTGGCGCACAACGAGACCGTGGTCAACGACGTGGGCACGCTGCACGGGATCCTGTACATCATCTACCTGATCTTCGCCTACCTGCTGGCCCGCCGGCTGCGCCTGGCCACCGGGCCGACCGTGCTGGTGCTGCTGGCGGGCACCATCCCGGTGCTCACGTTCGTGGTCGAGCGCTGGCTCACCCACCGCTACATCGACCCGGCCCTCGCCCGGGCCGCCCGCTCCCCCGCGCCCGGCTCGGTGCCGGCCCCGCCGCCTCCCCGGTGAGCGGGCCTGCGGACCGCGCCGGACAGCATTACTTCTCCCCCCACCCGGCCGCTGCGCACCGGCCGGGCCTGGTTCACGTCGTGCTGGACGATCTGGACTTCGAGTGCGCCACCGACGCCGGGGTGTTCTCGGCTGGCCGGCTGGACCCGGGCACCCGGGTGCTGCTGGACACCGCGCCGCCGCCGCCCGGTCACGGGGACGTGCTCGACCTGGGCACCGGGTACGGCCCGATCGCGCTGGTCATGGCGGCCCGGGCGCCGGGCGCCACGGTGTGGGCGGTGGACGTCAACGAGCGCGCACGGCGGCTGTGCACGGGCAACGCGCAGGCGGCCGGGCTGGCCAACGTGCGCTGCGTGGCCCCGGACGAACCCGGGCTGCCCGGGCGGTTCGCGGCCATCTGGTCGAACCCGCCGATCCGGATCGGCAAGGCGGCGCTGCACGAGCTGCTGGCCAGCTGGCTCGCCCGGCTGGCCCCGGGCGGCACGGCCTACCTGGTCGTGCAGCGCAACCTGGGCGCGGACTCGCTGCACCGCTGGCTCGCGGGCGAGGGCTGGACGGTGCGCCGCCTGGCGTCCCGGGCCGGCTACCGTGTGCTGGCGGTGAGTACCCCATGACCAGGCCAGACGCGTCCAGCCCAGCGGGCCAGCCACCCAGGCAGCTGCGCCCCACCGACGTGAAGCGGCTGAACCGGTCGTGGCGCCGGGCCACCGGGGGACGGCTGGCCGTGCTGCTGGACTCGGTGACCCAGCCCTATAACGTGGGCATGATCGTGCGCTCGGCCGCGGCGTTCGGCGCGCAGCGGCTGTGGCTGTGCGGCAATTCGGCGCCGCTGGATCACCCATCGGCGGCCAAGACCGCGCTGGGCACCCAGCGGCTGCTCAGCTGGGAGCGCGAGCCCGACCCGGTGGCCGCGGCCAAGGCGGCCGCCCAGGACGGCCTGCGGGTCGTCGCGGTCGAGCTGGCCTCGGGTGCCGTCCCGCTGCACGAGGCCCCGCTGGAGGGCGACGTCTGCCTGGCCCTCGGCAACGAGGACCACGGCTGCTCGCCGGCGCTGCTGGCGGCCGCCGACGCGGTCGCCTACATTCCCCTGATCGGCCGGGTAGGATCGCTCAACGTAGCGGCGGCATCCGCGATCGCGCTGGCCGAGGTGCGCCGGCGCGAGTGGTCCGCCCAGCTCAGAGCCGATGACCAGCCAACCTGACGGTCATGGGGGTTTCAGCGTGCTGCCACCCTCAGTTCACACTGCGCCCTCACCAGTAGCGGATACTCGCAGGTATGCCGACCGCATTCCTTGATCATCCAAGGCCGATGGCATTCGCCCACCGGGGCGGGGCGGCGCATGCCCCGGAGAACTCGTGGCGGGCCTTCCAGCACGCCCTCGGGCTGGGCTACTGGTACCTGGAGACGGACGTCCAGGCCACCGTGGACGGCGTGCTGATCGCGTTCCACGACCGGACGCTGGACCGGGTTACCGGGCGGCCCGGCCGGATCGCCCGGATGACGTACCGCGAGGTCTCCCGGGCCCGGATCGGCGGGAGCGAGCCGATCCCGGTGCTCGAGGACCTGCTGGCGGCCTGGCCGGACGTGCGGTTCAACATCGACCTGAAGGACGCGCCCGCGGTGCTGCCGCTGGCCCAGGTGCTGCGCCGGACCAGCGCGTGGGACCGGGTGTGCGTGACCTCGTTCTCGGCCAGCCGGCTGCGCGCCGCGCGGCGGGTGTTCGACCGCCAGGTGTGCATGGCCGCGTCCCCGATCGGCACCGCGGTGGTGCGGTTCGGCGGCCCGCGGGACGCGCGCCGGCCGGGGCAGCCGCCCGGCCGCGTGACCACCTGGCCCGCCGCCGGGATCGCGGTCACCGACCCCCCGGTCAGCAGCCGCGGCGCGCACCTGGCCCTGGCCGAGCGGCTGGCCCGCAGCGGGGTGCGCTGCGCTCAGGTACCGGCCGCCGTGGCCACCCCGTCGTTCGTGGCCCGGGCCCACGCGCTCGGCCTGCACGTGCATGTGTGGACGGTGAACCAGCCGGGGCTGATGGGCAGCCTGCTGGACATCGGGGTGGACGGGATCATGACCGACCAAACCGTCGCGCTGCGTGATGTCCTGATCGCCCGGGGTGAGTGGCACCCCCGCCCCGAGGGGTAAGCCGGGCCTGCCCGCGCGGCCCATGGGGTTGGAATCGGGCACAGCGGGAATCTTGACCGGGAACTCGGCGTTATCCAATCGCAGGGCTGAGCGCCTGGGAGGCAGCGACTAATGGCCGAACGCGCACTTCGCGGTACCCGGCTCGGGGCAACGAGCTACGAGAACGACCGTAACACCGACCTGGCACCACGCCAGGAGATCGCTTTCGACTGCCCCAAGGGTCACCACTTTACCGTCCCGTTCGCCGCGGAGGCGGAAGTTCCGGCTACCTGGGAATGCCGGGTGTGCGGGGCCACTGCGTTCACAGCCACTGGCGACCTGTCCACGCCGCGCAAGGCCAAGCCGCCGCGCAGTCACTGGGACATGCTCCGGGAGCGCCGCTCCATCGCTGACCTGGAAGAGGTACTCGCTGAGCGGCTGGCGCTGATCCGCAGCCAGCGGGGCAGCGACACCCCGGCCAAGGTCAGCCCGCGGCACCGCAAGAGCGCCTGACACAGCACGACAACCCGTCACGCCGCGGGCCGGCCGCGGACCGCCTGCCAGCGGGCGTCCAGCCCCCAGCGGGTGATCAGCAGCAGCGCCTCCAGCACGATGGCCTTGCTCATCTTGCTGGTGCCGTTCACCCGCTCCACGAAGGTGATCGGGATCTCGGTCACCCGCAGCCCGGCCCGGAGCATCCGGCGGGCCAGGTCCACCTGGAAGCAGTAGCCCTGCGACTCGACCTCGTCCAGCGGGATCGCCCGCAGCGCGTCAGCCCGGTAGGCGCGGTAGCCGCCGGTGGCGTCCTTGAGCTGCAGGCCCAGCATCAGCCGGGCGTAGGTGTTGCCGCCCCGGGACAGCAGCTCCCGTGACCGGGGCCAGTTGACCACCCGCCCGCCGGGCACGTAGCGCGACCCCAGGACCAGGTCCGCGTCGCCCAGCGCGGCCAGCAGCGCAGGCAGCTGCTCGGGCTGGTGCGAGCCGTCCGCGTCCATTTCCACCACGGCGTCGTAGCCCGCGTCCAGCGCCCAGCGGAAGCCGGCCAGGTAGGCCGCGCCCAGGCCGCCCTTGCCGGGCCGGTGCAGGACCCGCACGCGCGGATCACCGGCGGCCAGCTTGTCGGCCAGCTCCCCGGTGCCGTCCGGGCTGTTGTCGTCCACCACCAGCAGGTCGGCGCGGGGCACCGCGGCCCGGACCCGCCCGGCCGTCGCTTCCAGGTTCTCCCGCTCGTTATACGTGGGCATGATCACGGCTACCCGCCCGGGTACGTCGCTGCCAGCCAATCCCTGCCTGCCTTCCCCGGTTTGCCGCCCCAGGCCGCGACCAGGGCCACCGTGGGGCAGCAGCCGGAAGAGGGCCCGGGCTCGCCCTTCGGACCGGAGCCCGGCCCGCCGGCCGCGGGCTCGTGCTCCGTTGTCTACTGGGCGCCCAGGCCCTTCCCGGCGCCAACCCCCCGTCCAGCCAGGGTGGCCGGCCGGCCCCGCCGGGCTGCACCTGGTTGCGGCCCAGCCGCGCGGCTGGCCGGGCCACCCCGACAGCTGGCCCGGTGCTGGACTGCAGCAACATACCGCCGCGCGGCGTGATGTCAACCCGTGCCCGCCCAGGCCGTGTCCCGCAGATCTTCGGCCTAGTCCCAGCCGTCCGCTTAGCGCTAGCATGAATGGGTTTCCCCAGCGTGTGAGGGCGTCATGACACCGTGGTCAGTGGGCGGTCCGGAAGCGGGGCGGCGGCGCGGGCCGGCTGCCCCCGGGGACGCGCTGCTGGCTGCCGGATCATCCATTTCCGTGGGAGGGCCAAGTACATGACCGAAAGCCAGCCAGGTGGAGTTTCCGAGTCGCAGATTGCAGTGCACTGGCGCGAGGAAGAGTACCTCTATCCTCCCGAGTCCTTCGCCGCGCAGGCGAACGCCGCGGACCCGGCGATCTTCGAGCGGTTTGACGAGAAGAATTTCCCGGACTGCTTTACCGAGTACGCGGAAATGCTGAGCTGGGACACGAAATGGGACACGGTCCTGGATGCCAGCAACCCGCCGTTCTGGAAGTGGTTTACCGGCGGCCGGCTGAACGCCTCATACAACTGCGTGGACCGGCACCTGGCGGCCAATGCCAACAAAGCCGCGATCATCTGGGTACCGGAGCCGGAGGAGGTCGAGCCGGTCGTCGTCACCTACCGGGAGCTCTACAACCGGGTCAACGAGTTCGCCGCGCTGCTGCGCGACTTCGCCGGGCTCAAGGCCGGGGACCGGGTGACGCTGCACATGCCGATGGTCCCGGAACTGCCGGTGACCATGCTCGCCTGCGCCCGGCTCGGCGTCGTGCACTCCCAGGTGTTCGGCGGGTTCAGCGGCAACGCCTGCGGCACCCGCATCGCCGACTCGGGCAGCCGGGTGCTGATCACGATGGACGGCTACTACCGCAGCGGGACGCTGGTCGACCACAAGGTCAAGGCGGACGAGGCGCTGGAAGAGGCGCGCAAGCAGGGCCAGGAAGTGGACAAGGTGCTGGTCTGGCGGCGCCACCCGGGCCAGTACGCCTCGCAGACGCCGATGGCCGAGGGCCGCGACTTCTTCGTCGATGAGGCGCTGGCGCCCTACCGGGGCAGGGTGGTCGCGCCGGAGTCCATGCCGTCCGAGGCGCCGCTGTTCCTCATGTACACCAGCGGCACCACCGGCCGGCCCAAGGGCGCGCAGCACAGCACCGGCGGGTACCTGTCGTACGTGACCGGCACGTCCAAGTACTACCAGGACATCCACCCGGGCGACACGTACTGGTGCATGGCCGACATCGGCTGGATCACCGGCCACTCCTACATCGTGTACGGGCCGCTGTCCCTGGGCACCACGACCGTGGTCTACGAGGGCACGCCCAACTACCCGGACGCGGGGCGACCGTGGCGGATCGCCGAGCGGCTCGGCGTGAACATCTTCCACACCTCGCCCACCGCGATCCGGATGCTGCGCAAGGTCGGCCCGGACGAGCCAGCCAAGTACAGCTACCACTTCAAGCACATGACCACGGTGGGCGAGCCGATCGAGCCGGAGGTCTGGCGCTGGTACCACAAGGCGGTCGGCAAGGACGAGGCCGTCATCGTGGACACCTGGTGGCAGACCGAGACCGGCGGCTTCCTGGGCAGCTCGCTGCCGGCCCTGAAGCCGATGAAGCCGGGCAGCTGCGGCCCGGCGGTCATCGGCATCTACCCGGCCATCTACGACGAGGATGGCCACGAGGTACCGGACGGCCGGGCCGGGAACATCTGCATCCGCAACCCGTGGCCCGGGATCATGCAGACCGTCTGGGGCCAGCCCGAGCGGTTCATCTCGGTCTACTACGAGAAGTACAACAAGAACCCGGACAGCAAGGACTGGCGCGACTGGCCGTACTTCGCCGGCGACGGCGCGGTCCGGGCCCCGGACGGCTACTACCGGATCCTCGGCCGGGTCGACGACGTCATCAACGTAGCCGGGCACCGGCTGGGCACCAAGGAAATCGAGTCCGCGGCGCTGACCGTGCCCGAGGTCGCGGAGGCGGCCGCGGTCCCGGTGGTGGATGACATCCGGGGCCGGGCCGTGGAGGTGTACGTCTCGCTGAAGCCCGGCTTCGTGGCCGGCCCGGAGATGGCGGCCAAGGTGAGCGGGGCCATCGAGACCGAGATCGGCAAGATCGCCCGGCCGAAGAGCGTCTGGATCGTCCCGGACATGCCGAAGACCCGATCCGGGAAGATCATGCGCCGGGTCATCGCCGCGGTATCCAACTTCGCCGACACGGGGGACGTGACCACCCTGGCCAACCCGGAGGTGGTGGACGGCATCCGGCACCAGGTGCAGGCGGCCAAGGCCGCGTCCGGCGACGTGCCGCGGGAACTCAGCGAAGCCGAGTACGAGGAGATCAGGTCGTTCGGCTCGGAGTAGCCGTCAGCTGGCCGCCACCGGCACCACCACG
>Ga0335078_10000606_pt1 | contig 55086 bp, 50 predicted proteins | sample Lox_Sample_32_FD_206711 | JGI IMG/M metagenome (GOLD analysis project Ga0335078, IMG submission 206711) | Soil microbial communities from Loxahatchee National Wildlife Refuge, Florida, United States - Lox_Sample_3.2 | ecosystem: Environmental > Terrestrial > Soil > Wetlands | place: USA... | reverse complement strand
AGGATTCTCCGGTTCGACTTCCAGCGCCTTCTGGTAGGCGTCCTTGGCTTCGCCCCACGCTTGCTTCGATTCGTACAGCTCGCCCATCAAAATATAAAAACTGGGCTCGCGGGGATTATCTTTGATCGACTGCTGATAGGTTGCGATGGCCTGATCGGTTGATCCTTTTGCGATCTGAACTTCGCCCAGCTTGAGCAGCGCATCCGAGTTGTTTTTGTTGAGCTGGGCGGCTTTCTTGAGTGCTGTTTCTGCGCCGTTATAATCCTTCTTCTCTTCGAACAGGGCGGTGCCTAGCAGATCGTAGAAGTCGCTGTTGTTCGGCGATCTACCAATCTGAGCTTGTGCGGCAGAGACCGCCTTCTCCGGCTGCTTCTCGAGGAGATAGGTTTTCATCAAGCCTCGGAGGGCTTCGGTGGAATTGGGATCTTTGCCCAAGGCCTGCTGGTAGGCTTGTTCCGCGTCCGGCGGTCGCCGCTCCGCCACCCTCAGATTGCCCAGAGCAATGTAGCCCACGGCGCTCTGAGGGGCCAGAGCGAGGACCTTGTCGATGTCCTCCTGAGCCTTATCGAACCCGCTGCGGCTGGTATTCGTTATCGCGCGAAACGCATAGCCATCGGGAGACTGCGGTTGCAATTGGATGATCTGATTGGCCGTGGCCTCGAGTCCGGTCATATCGCCGTGGCGCAACTCCGCGCCGGCGAGGGAATGCTGGGCGTCCGATAGATCAGGGCGGAGACGGACTGCTTCCCGCCATTCATCTTCCGCCCGTTCCAGTTCGCCCAGCTGATTCAGAGCCAGGCCGAGCTGGTAGTGGGCAACGGCGTTGTCGCGGTCTTCCTTGATGGCAGTTTGCAACGTTGCTGCGGCATCGTTGAGATGCCCGTCACGAATTTGTACCTGGCCCCGGCAAATGAGGGCGTCGGTATCGTTCGGGCTTTGCTTCAAGATTTCATCGTTCAGCTTGGTGGCTTCATCCAGGCGATTTTTCAGAATGAGCAACTGAATATAGTTTTTCTTCACCTGAATATCGTGGGAGTGTTCAGAAAAAAGTGAAGCGTACTCTGAGGTAGCTTTGTCAAGATCGCCGGTCGCGAAGTAAAAATCGCCGAGCATGCGGTAAGCGGCGGAGTTGTTGGGCAGGTCTTTCTTGGTCTGTTTCAGAAACGCTTCAGCGTCGTTTTTCCTTCCTTCCGCCATGTAAACGCGCGCCAGATCAGCGCGAGCATCGGTATTTGAGGGATCCAGCCGCACCGCTTCCTGGAACAGAGTCTCAGCTTCTTTGGGACGTCCGTTGGTGACGTAGAAGGTTCCAAGCGCCAAATGGGGGGTGATATCACCATGGCTCAGTCCGATGGCCTTCTTGAAGTTGGTCTCGGCAGCAGCAGGCTGGTTGTTGCGAATTTGCAGATAGGCCATGCCCAGATAGGCCTCCAGTCGCGAGGGCCCCAGTGCGATCGACTTTTGCATCTCCTGGATCGCGCCCGGGACATCGTTGCCCGCTCCCAGGAGATTGGCCTGGAGCTCATGCACCTCCGGGCTATTCGGCTGCTTCTGCAAAAGAACATCACATTGTTCTTTCGCTTCCTTGAGGTAGCGGCCGGCAATGAGCAGATTCGCCAGGTCAATGCGGGCGGGATAATTTTCCGGCTGAAGTTCTACGGTCCGTTCCAGTTCCTGATAGGCGGGGGTTGGTTCTTGTAGTTTGAGCAGGGTCTTGGCCAGTTGATAGTGGGCGTCACCATACCGGGGATCGATCTGGATGGCGTTGCTGAACTGGATGCTGGCTTCGCGATACTTGCCCTTTTCGAAATAGCGCTGGCCGCTCTCGAAGTATTTTCGCTTTCGAACATTCGGATCTCGGGAACAGCCAAAGATCGTTGCTACCAGCAAAACTATAAGGACAATCCGAAAACCCGGCGACTTCATAGAAACTCCCTGACGCGAGTGTTTGCCATTCAGATGAAGAGTGTGAAGCAAAACCCGGGGCGGAAGACGGCGAGTCAAGCGCCATTCCGCTCCTGGCCCCGTGCCACTGATTCTACCTGCTGGGAGGGGAAAGTAATAAGCCAAGGAGCGACATAGGCTCTCGGCGGTAACAAAGATTGATGGAGCCCTAAGAGGGCAAGCTAGATCTGATTCGGAACGGCAGGTTCTGGTTCGCGCAACGGCACGTCGGGATTTTCGGGCGGATCGGGTGGTTCTTTCACGGGAGGAGGCGCAGGTTCCGAAGGTTGGCGCAGCTTGAGGTCAGGCAGCGTTTGCATGCTTCGCTCAGATGCGCTGCTACGGCCGCGGGGTGTCCCACGTTTCGCATTTCCGAAACGTGGGCCAGTGAATCTTCGGTGTCACACCGTACGCGGATCGGTCCGCTGTTTTAGTTGGTGTGAACGACGGCAGCTTTCTTTGCGTTCGCGTGCTCTTTTCTGTACTCACGGGCAACGTCTCCGAGGGGTTTCGATTCCTCGGGAGTAGCAAATTCCCACAACGGGCGCTCGCCTTTGGCCCAAGTGTATTGTGAGCCGGAAAGCAAATTCCTTTCCAGTCCCATGCCCTGGTAGGTTGCAGTCTGAGGGTGATTGAACATTTGAACGTTGCTTCCCGACATACCCGGACCTACCAGGTAACTGGCAGTCTGCGCGGACGCCGAAACGGCCGCGAGCAAGCAAATTACAAACAAAGTGGTTTTCATTGGTCCTCTCCCAGCCGTAGAATCTCGACTCGAACGTCGCGCTGGACTGCTGCGTTTCGTGATTTCCGGCTTCACTAGTAAAGATGCAAGCACGTGACCAAAGTCGTACGACCAAAGTTATTGTTTTGTGCCGTGCGGTGCAGTGTTGTAGCAAATGTTTGCACAAATAGGCGGCTCCGATAGAAAGCCTGGACAGTAACCGTTACTTTTGAATCCCGGAGTAATGCACTCGGGCACGTTCGCACGATTGCGAAAGACTGTCTTCACGCGTGCAGAGCGTGGGGCGAACCAAGCTGTGCTCTAGTCACAAGCGACGGCGATCGTGCACCCTTTCTGTCATGGGTGCTGCCTACGCCTCGGCTCGTGTGACGAATGCGGGCTCGCGCAATTCGAAATCCGCACCTCGTTTTTTTGACCTGTCACATTTGCGTGGACTGCGAGGCGCAGAGCAGGTTGCGGCCGTCTGTTATCGCATCCGCAATGCCCGCGTCGAATTTCTTCTGGTCCAAACGCGCGCGGCGCGACGGTGGACATTTCCCAAAGGCAGCGTAATGCCTGGGCTCAGTCACGCGCAGGCCGCGGCCCTCGAGGCTTTCGAAGAAGGCGGCGTTCATGGGCGAATGGCAGAGCGTCCCTTCGCTCATTACACGCGGCGAAAACGAATTGACGGGAAGGGGTCGCCTGAAATTGAGATCGTAGTCAGGGCGCATCTCTGCGAAGTGACATATCTTGAAGAGCCGCCCGAGGCGGGCCGCAATCCCGCCTGGTTTTCCCCGGAAAAAGCCAAGCGCAGGCTGCAGGAAGAGCGCCGTTCCGAGCACGGCTCAGAACTGGTCCGCATACTTGACGCTGCAGTCGTGCGCATTCAGCGCTCACGAACAAATTAATTGAACCACAAAAAGTTCAGCAGGATGACAGTGGGGAAGCGGGAAAAGTCGCTCCAGGGTCAAAGTTCCAAGTCGGCGACCAATTTCAAGAGCCGGAGAAGTGTGGCGTGCTCGGCGGAAGTTAGATGACGGCGGATATTCTCATCTGCGGCCACCCGTGCCTCGATCAATCGTTGCCGGTACCTGTTTCCTTTGGGCGTCAGCTGCACGTAAATTGCTCTGCCGGATTTTGCCTTTCGCTCCGACACAAGTCCTTCCTGAGCCATTGCCTTAATGGCCCGGTGCACGACCGTTCGGTCGAGACCCAGGAGCGTGGCAATCTGATTCTGATTGAGCATAACGCCGCCCCGGAGTGTCGACAGGATGAAGCCGCGAGTCGCAGAGCAGCGGGTCTTTCGCTCAAGCCTCTTGCCCACGGAAAAATAGGCTGCGGCAATATGGGCTAGTACTGAATCTTTCAGAATGTCTGGAGGAACTTCATTCCTTGGGATGACCTTCATAGGATCGTTACCGTCGCGTCGAGAGGTCTCCGCCACTGAGGCGGTTCGACGTAGGCAGGCGATTTCTTCCCGACCGCAATCACCATCACGATTTCATGATAACGGGCGGAGAGCCCGAGATAGTCAGAGAGCCTCCGGCTGTCAAAGCCTTCCATAGGGCATGTGTTAATACCGAGAGCTTCGGCAGCGATCATAAGGTTCTCGCAGGCAAGCGATGTGCTTTTAATTGCCCATTTGAATAACTCCGGTCGGAACAGAGGTGGCATGCCCATCACTTTCCAGAAATTCAGCAGCCGGAATATTCCCCATTTAACAGCGCCGAAAATGCCGAATGGTCCCGGCATGAAGAGGATCCGGCCGATCTTTGCGGTTCGCTCATATTCGCGAATCTTTGCCTCATTGAACTCGCTCCTGCCGCGCATCCATTCCAACTGGCCCCGTGAGGTTGCAGTCAGTGATCCGATATCTGCAACGACTACGACCAGCGCTGACGCGGTTTCCGCAGGCATCTGGCCCATGCAGAGTTCGGCTACCGCTTTCCTTCTTGTCGCAGTCGCGATCCAATAAAACCGATACGGCTGGGTGTTAAAGCTGGAGGGGGCATGGCGCGCCGCATCCAGGATTTGCTCGCGTATTTCCGCCGGGAGTTCGACTGGTTCAAACAGTTTGACGGCTCTTCTCTGAAAGATCGGCTCCAGTGACGTCTTCATGACACAGTCTCCAGTCTCCATGTTGCAATTACAACATAACGATGTTGCAAATGCAACATGTAAGTGGGAGCGTAGCCAGACCGCCGGACTTTCGGTGATCAGATGAGTTCTTGTCGAGATCTCAGGCGCTTGCTTTGTCTGTGAGGGGCAGGGTCGGTTCTTTAGGCGTGTCGAGTTCGAGTTGCTCCTGCCCGCTCAAGGCTGTCACGCGGCCGCGGTAAGTCTTGAGGTGAGTCTGGGCTTTGTCGAATGCCTCCTGGGCCTTGCCGAGGCTCTTGCCGACATTCTCGAACTGGTTCTGGAAGTAGTCAAAAGATTTCTGGGCTTTGCCCAATTCCATGCGGCTTTTTTCGAAGCGGCTCGCCACTTCGTACCACTTGTGGACCAGGGCGATAGTTTGCAGCGTCATCAGGAGCGTATTGGGCGAGACTGGAAACACGTGCTGCTGGTTCAGCCAGTCGGCGAGCTCGCGATTGCGCACCGCTTCCATATACAGGGTCTCGCTCGGCAGGTACATCAGGGCGATGTCTGTGGTTCCGTATTCCGGCTGGATATAGGCCTTGATTCGTTTCGCTTCCGCCTTCATAACGCGAACGAACTCGTGGCGAGCTTCTTCGATTTCAGCTTCCACGCTGCTTTCAAAAAGCGCCAGCACCTGCTCGCGCGGAAACTTGGCATCGACCGGCAGGCGGCGGTCAGGAAACTGGATCATCGCATCGACGCGCCCGCCTCCTTGGGGTAATTGACATTGAATTTCAAACATGTGCGCGGGGAGAAAATCGGCCAGCAATCGCTCCAGGCTCGCCTCACCGAATTGGCCGCGGAGATGCGGAAGTTTCAACAGGTTGTTAAGGTCATTGATGGAGTGGCCCAGCGCGCCGACTTCGCGCAACTGCTCTTCTGCTGCTTTTAAGTGCTGCTGCACTTTTTCGAATTGGGCAAATCCTTCTTTAATGTTCTGATCGAGCTTTTGCTGGACCTGATCGGTAATAGCGAGCAGGCGCGTATCAACCCGTTCGCGGATGGCATCGAGGCTTTGTGCGGTTTTCTGGTTCAGGCCTTCGAATTCGGCTTTAAGTTGGGCGGTGGTGAGCGCAAGAGAATTCGTCAACTCAATGCGCGCGTCGGCCTGCTCGCGCCTGCCAGCCAGCATCTGTTCCTCAACACCATTTCGAACAGAGGAAAAACCATCGCCCAGCCGATCGCTGATCTGCTGCCGCAGATCGCCTTTTGTCTGCTCCAGGCGCGTCGCCATGTCGGCGGTTGCGGCGGCAAACTGCGCGGAGAGCGCGGTCTGTATATCTCCGGAAGCACGAAGAACCCTCAGCAATTCACGAGCTTGCGAAGAGCCTGCAAGGCTTTGCTTGAACACGACCACGAGCAGTAACAGAAGTACTACGCTCATGGCTACAAGTAGACCTAGAAGAACCGGGAGGTAGGCCAAGTGTGGAGTTCTCCGTTGTAATGGTGCTTAGCTGGATTCTAGAGCGTATTGTAGGTTTAACCAAGACGTAAGTTGTGCTCTCAGGAACTGGCGTAGGGATGATTTGCTTTCTTACACTATTTGCCGCCATAAGCGCCACCAGTCCTCCCCACCTCCCCTTGCAAATGCAGATTTCCGCCGTTGACTCCACTTCGTATTCGCAATTTTACGAACCCGAAGCTGAACTCCTGCTGCTGAAACTAGTCAATGAAGCCCGTTCCCAGGCCGGAGTTCCTCCGCTGCACATTGATGAAGGCCTCACCCGAGCCGCCAGGCAGCATTCGCAAGCAATGGCAAGAGCAAAAACACTCTCTCATCAACTGCCCCAGGAGGCCTCTCTGACAGGGCGGATTGCAGGCAATTCTGACCTTCACCTGGACCACGTGGCAGAAAATGTATCTCTGGCGGAAAACGCGGTCGAATCTCACCAGGGCCTGATGCATTCTCCTCCGCACCGGGAGAACATCCTTGATTCGAACCTCAACATTATTGGGATCGGGGTGGTGCGCGCTGATTCCGTTATTTATGTCACCGAAGACTTCGGCCATAGCCTTCCCGAATATTCAGGTCAACAGGCAGAAGAGCTTGTAAGCTCCGCCGTGGGGTTGACGCGTAGAGCTGCGCGGCTGCCATTGCTGAGTGAAGAGGCAAATGTCAGTTCCAGGCAGGCAGCATGCGACATGGCGCACGCAGACTCGCTGGACGGACCTAACCCGTCGGCACGTTACGTATTGCGCTATACAACCTTGCAACCGGCGACTCTGCCTGCAAACGCCATTTCGGCTGTTCAGCAACGTGATCTCCATGCGTTTTCGACGGGCATCTGCTTCGCGCGAACCGCGCATTATCCAAATGGCGCATATTGGGTTGTCCTGTTCCTCTATTAATCGGGCAATTATCCCTGTGCTAACCTGTTGCCGTTCACCAATAAAAATGCCTGTATGGCAGGAGAACAGCAGATTCGAGTCGGCACCGCCGGTTGGTCTTACAAGGATTGGGACGGCGTCTTCTATCCCTCGGGGATGCAGCGCCGCAAGGAACATCCGCTGGAATACCTTGCCCGCTGTTTCGATGTGGTGGAAATCAATACTTCTTTCTACGGGCACATCAAGCCGGAGCTGGCGAAGCTGTGGGCGCGCAAAGTCACACCGGTAAATCCGGATTTTGTTTTTACCGCAAAGCTGCACCGTTCGTTCACGCACTCTCCGCTTGCGGTCATGGAGCCCACCTCCGCTGCAACCATCAAGCCCACTGATGAAGATGAACGCCTGGCTCGCGAGGGCCTGGAAGCGCTGGCCGCAACAGGCAAGTTTGGCGCGTTGCTGATCCAGTTTCCCGTCTCGTTCAAGAATACGGGGCTCAATCGTGAATATCTTGAAAAGCTGCTGCGCGAATTCATTGAATATCCCAGAGTGGTGGAAGTACGGCATTCGAGCTGGGACAATGAAGAAACACTCGCTTCGTTTACGCAGAAAAACGTGTCGTTCTGCAATATCGATCAGCCGCTGCTGGGGCGCTCGTTGGGTGGAACGGAGCACGTGACTTCTCCGGTTGCGTACGTTCGACTGCATGGGCGCAATTACGATCAGTGGTTCGAAGCGGAAAAATGTGAAGACCGCTACAACTATCTTTATAGCGAAGGCCAGTTAGCCGGGTGGAAAAGCAAAATCCAGCGCATCTCTGAAAAGGCTGAGGTTACCTATGTGGTGACGAACAATCATTTCCAGGCCAAAGCTGGGGTGAACGCGCTTCAGCTCAAGTACATGCTCACGGGGCGGCGTCAACGTGCGCCGGAACCGCTGCTGGAGCACTACCCTGAGTTAAGGAAGATTAGCGATCCCCTGGAGCCGTTCGTGGATGCGCCGCGGCTGGTGTGATCGCCCAGAATGGGCATCGACGCAATTTGAAGTCTGTTCCTGAGGCTCGTATACTGATCGACCGCTATGAAGGTACTGGCGATTATTCCGGCTGCCGGCTTGGGGACACGCATGACGGCTCTGCATGCCAAAAAAACCGCCCCGTCGAAACAGTTCACTGAGCTGGCGGGAACGCCGATCCTGATTCATACCCTGCGCAGGTTCGCGGAAGTGTCGGAAATAAATGAGATCTACGTCGCGCTCAGAAAGAACGAACTTGAGGGCTTCACGGAGCGGTTGAAAAGCGGCAGCAACGAAGCCATCCGCAAAAAGATTGTTCTGGTTGAAGGAGGCGAACATCGCCAGGATTCGGTGGCCTCGGCGCTGGCCGCAATTTCTGCTGACGCGGAAGATATCGTGCTGGTCCATGATGCGGTGCGCCCGTTTGTGGGGCCTGAAATTATTCGCGATGTAATCTCCGCGGCGCAGAAATATGGCGCTGCCATAGCCGGCCTTCCCGCCGTGGATACGGTCAAGCAGGTGGAGCGCACAGCGGAAGGGGCAGTGATTACAGCGACCATCCCGCGCGAGCGCGTGGTGATGGCGCAGACACCGCAAGGTTTTCGGTACAGCGTTCTGAAGAAGGCCTTCGACGAAGCGGAAGCAGACGGGTTTCTCGGCACCGATGAAGCGTCACTGGTGGAGCGCTCGCGGCACGAAGTGGCGGTGGTCATGGGGTCGCCGCGTAACATCAAGATTACGACGCCGACGGATATGGATTTGGCGGAGTTTTATCTAGGGCACGGATTGGCGTGATTGCCACGGATTCTTTATCGGAGGCGCACGATTTGAGAGGGACAGAAATCGAGATCGGGCTTCCGCTTAATTTTGCAGTGAAGCCGGAGTTGCGGCGCCTGATCTTTGACAAGGACCGAAAAAGGATCAGGGTCAATCCGCGTGCATCGGTGGCCGCATGAGGATTGGTTACGGCTGGGATTCGCATGAATTCAAGCCTGGCATCCCCCTAATAATCGGCGGTTTGACGTTGCCTCATCCGGCCGGACTTGGAGGACACTCCGACGGCGATGTGCTTCTCCATGCCTTGACTGACGCTCTGCTGGGAGCGATTGCCGGTCCGGATATTGGCACGCTGTTTCCGCCGTCTGATCCTAAGTGGAAGGGTGCAAATTCGAGCACGTTCGTGAAAGAAGCTCTCACTCGCGTACGACAGGCAGGCTATAAGGTGGCGAACATTGATTCGACGCTTATCCTGGCTGTGCCGAAGATCGGGCCTCACGCCGAAGGCATAAGAACTAACTTAGCCGAGCTGCTGGGTATTAAGGCTGATTGCGTCGGTGTTAAGGCCAAAACGCCCGAGGGAATGGGAACCGACAACGCTGTGATTGCCCAAGTAGTAGTTCTGCTGGAAGCCGCATAGTCAGCACTCTTGGTTGGATCAGCTCTAAACTGCCTCAAACTCACCTTTGGCCTGCTTGTGCCATCTACGCGCCGCTTGACTCAGCGCCCTGAAGATATTTAGCGAAGTAGGATCGTTCTCGACCGAGCGTTCCGGGTGCCACTGCACTGCCAGGACAAAATGCTCCGAAGACGTTCCCTCGAGGGCCTCGATCGTTCCGTCTTCCATACATCGCGCGGTGACTCGCAAGCCATCGCCTACCGCATCGGCCGCCTGATGGTGACTGGAGTTCACAGCAATCGCACCGCGTTCCGAGCCACCGGCAATTTCTGCCAACCGCGAAGGCGACGAGATGCTGACCTGATGTGCGATGGGACTTTTCCTTCCAGCTTCGTGGTTGACGTTTGTCTGCAGGTGCTGCAGCAGGGTTCCGCTGCGATAGACGTTCAATATCTGCAAGCCATAGCAGATACCCAGCAGCGGCTTGTGCATGTTGTACGCATCCTGTAACAGGAGCTCGTCAACCGTATCCCGTTTGGGATCGGCCGGCGCGGTTTGCGGCTCACGTATCGCTCCATACTTCGCAGGGTCGACATCGGCTTTGCTGCCGGGAAGCACGACTGCATCGCATCGCTCAATCAACTTCATCACGTGGGCGGGAGGCAGGCCGAGCGGAATGCGTACTGGTTCGCCGCCGGCAAGTCGGACCGCATGCTCGTACTGCGGCAATGCCCGCTCCGCGTATTCAAGATCAAGAGAATGCACCTGAGGAATTGCTATTCGTGGCTGCATAAAGTCATTTTCAGTGCTGAACTACACGAACCAAAGGTTGGGCTCACCCGCTGCTGCGCTCGATTTGCGCCAGAGCCTTTGATTGAAAGTAGTGACGAATTTCAACGCAGCTCGAACCCACCAGCACAATTGTGCCAATTACCACCGCGCAGGGAAATGCGATATCCCGATATGCAAAGGAAAAATTGGGGCTGTTGCCGCGCGCCCACGACATGATCAGCACCCCAACAATTCCGAGCAAAAGGCATATCGCGAATGAAAGTAAAATGCTGAGAAAAGTGACTATCAGCACGCGCGGAAAAATCAACATCCATTTTGGCTGACGGACGGGCCGGCTCATGCAACCATTCTAGCCCCGGCGCTTACGACGTCGCGCTTGAGAAGTCCAGTGCCGCGCGCACGCAGAGACGTATTGGCTGTCACACCGACTTACGCGATCACCCGCAAAACCGAGCGTAGCATTAATGACAGGAGATCTTAATGGAACCATTCCGTTTTCATCTATTTGTGTGTACTCAGCAGAAGTCGGAGGGAGTGACATCGTGTCCGGCCAGCGGGTCGTTTGCCGTTCTGGAAACACTCGATCATGAAATCCAGTCGCGCGGCCTGACCAACGATGTACAACTCACCACCTGCGGCTGCATGGGATTGTGCGACGAAGGCCCAGTCATGGTCACGTATCCCAAGGGAGTCTGGTACCGGCGCGTGCAGCCTTCCGATGTTTCCGAAATTGTGGACCAGCATTTGAAGCATGGCCGAACGCTCGAGCGCCTGGAGTGGGACGACGCGAGCGCGATGAAGAAGATGTCCATTGAGCATGGCGAACATTATCATGCGATGCTCGCCGCTCGCGATAAGGCTGGAATGTTGCCCGATCACCTGGACCGGATGATCCGGGGATATCAGCCCAGCCGTTGTCTGCTTACGGCGCTTGAACTGGACATATTTACCGCGATCGGGAACGGCGCCACGGCTGAACAAACCGGTAAGAAGATAAATGCGAATGCCCGTGCACTCAACATTCTGCTGAATGCGCTGGTCTCCCTGGGATTGCTCTCAAAAGACGCCGAAACTTATAAAAACACGCCGGAGTCAGCGCGATATTTTGTGCAGGGTTCGAAAGACAATCATCGCAACGGTCTGCTGCATGTCGCAAACCTTTGGCAGCGATGGAGCACGCTGACGGACGCGGTAAGGCGCGGTACTAGTGTTAGAAGTGAGCGCGATCAGGATGCGCACTGGACGGAGCACTTTATAGCCGCTATGCAGCGCAACGCGCAAGAGCGCGTGCCAGCAATTGTCAAGGCCATCGGGAGCAAAGGGCTTAAGCGGATTCTGGATCTCGGTGGCGGTTCTGGCGCTTATTCGATTGCCTTCGCAAAAGCCAATCCCGAAGCGCGCTGTGAGATCCTCGACTCGCCGGACGTTGTGCCTCTCACGGCTGAGTACGTTAAGCAGGCCGGAATCGCGTCTCAAGTGAGTATCCGTGCGGGAGACATGTTGACCGAAAGTTTCGGCTCAGGCTATGACCTGATTATGCTGAACGCAATCTGCCACATGTTCTCTGAGGAGCAGAATCGTCAGCTTTTCCGGAAAGCACATCAGGCGCTTGTGCCGAATGGCCGCCTCGCCTTGCAGGATTTCATTCTTAACGACCAAAAGACCGGACCTCAACACGCGGCCTTGTTTTCGCTTAACATGCTGGTCTCCACGGAATCCGGAGCGGACTACAGCGAACCCGAATACACAACGTGGATGAAAGACGCCGGGTTCTCCGGGGTAGAGCGGATCAATTTGCCGGGGCCGAGCGATCTGATTGTGGGCAGTGCTTGATGAGACCCCGATCTCGCAATTCCGGAGGCCGGGGTTTACCCATAATTATTGCTTCTTGGAGCCTTTCTTTTTGCTGCCGTACTGGGTTTCCACAGCTGCGCCGATGCTGGCGAGCATCTGCTTTGCCGGATCAGCAAATTGGCCACTGGGTTGGAGTTCAAGATATTTGTTGAACGCCTCGGCTGTGCCCTCGGGCGCGATCATTTTGTCGCCCTTGAGCGTCGCCTTGCCGATCATGTTGACGCCCTTCCAGTAATAGGCATCGGCGCGGTTCGGATCGGCGGCAATGGCTTTGTCGAAAGCGGCAATGGCATCGTCAACTTTGCCGGTGTTGGTATCGATGGCACCGATGTTGAAGTAGTACTGACCGACATTTGCAGGATCAAGCTGTGCGGCCTGAGTATAAGCCTTGACGGCGTCATCCGGCTTGCCAGCCTTGGCGGCAGCCTGGCCGAGATTATTGTAATAAGCGGCGAGAACCTTGGTCGCATCGGGCGGCTTCTGCGTAGCAGCATCGAGCGCTTTTTGCCTGAGATCAATTGCTTTTTGATAATCGTCAACTGCAGCCCCGGCCCGCTTAGTTTTCTCTGAGCTGTCGGTCTGTTTATTGGCCGATGTCAGTTCGTACTCGCCCAGTTTGGCCCAGAGAAGGTCGCGCGTCGGGTCGGTTTGGGTCGCCTGCGTCAAAGTGGCGATAGCGGCATCGTAATTGCCCGCGTCAGCCGACTGTTTTGCTGTAGAGAGCATTTCGTTCAGCTGCTTGACCGTCATGTTTTCTTTTGCGATCTTCGCATTCTGTTCCTCACGCTGTTTCAACTGTTCAGGGGTCAAGCCCGCGCCCGCGGCAGCTTTTTGCGCCTCTTTCTGCATATCAAAATCGATGGTTGCGCCATTATCGAGCGTAACCTGCACTCCGTTGAACTGGAACAACTGTTTGCCGTCCTGCATGAGAGTAACGGTGTATTTTCCGGAGGCGACACCGAGAGAGAAGTACTCGCCCTTTTTATTGGTCTTAATGTCGTATTTGTGGCCTGTGTCGGCGTCGTACCAGATGACATCTGCGCCGGCGATCGGCTGCCCTTGTGCATCTTTCGCCGAGCCCTGCACGGTCGCGCTCGCAACCTGTGCGGCAGCCGGCGTGGCCAGCGTAGCGGTGAGGAGCGTTAAGACGATGAGGAGAGCTGAAATTGCGTAATCTTTCTTCATGTTTCTGCCTCCGGCAGAAGTCTAAGAAAATTAACCTATAACTTCGTGACGGCCTCTTCGTACGGAACCGGATCCGGTACTCCGGCATCTCGAAATGCGTGCAATCGAAGCACGCAGCTGTCACAGACTCCGCAGGCACGATCTTCGCGGCTGTAACAAGACCAAGTTAAATCGAGCGGAGCACCCAATTCAAGGCCGAGCCGGACGATTTCCGCCTTACGCAACGCGATCAATGGGGTCACGATTTCGATCTTGCCTTCTTTAGTGCCCGTCTTGATCACCTCGTTGAAAGCTCGATAGTACGCTGGCCGGCAATCAGGATAACCTGAGCTATCGGGCTCCACCGCCCCGATATAGATCTTCTCTGCGCCCAGGACTTCAGCCCAACTGACCGCGACGGAAAGAAAATGAGCGTTGCGGAAAGGGACGTAAGTCGAGGGAATATCGTGGCCGGGGGCGTGCGACTCGGGAACCGCGATCTTGGGATCCGTGAGAGCCGACCCGCCGATCGCGCACAAAGCCTCGTTTCTAACCGGCAAACGGTCCCGAATTTTCAGCCGCCCGCAAATTTCATGGAAAGCCTGCTTTTCGCGAGCCTCGGTGCGCTGCCCATAGCTGATGTGGACCGCGGCGGTGTCATAGTCGCGCGCCGCAAGTGCGGCGCAGACGCAGGAATCCATGCCGCCGCTGAGGAGAACGATTGCCCGGGATCTGTAAGTCGTGTCCACAGAATTTGAATATTGCCATTCCGAACCGCTTTGCGGTGAGGAATCGGCTTCCATCGGGAACCGCCTAGACCCCTTTGAGCGCCGGGTCCCAGATGAATTTGTGAATCTGCAATCCAAGCCGGGCAGGCATGTTGTCGGCCAGCATCCATTCCGCCAGCAGTTGCGGATCAAGCAAACACTGGGATGCGCCTCGTTCTTCCGCTGCAGCTTTACTGAATGCAGGGGAGAACAGCACAGCATTTACACGATCCGGCAGATGATGGCGCAAAGCGAAATCGCGCGCGAACTCGTAATCGGCACGGCTGCTTACAACAAACTTGATTTCATCATGCGCTTCCAGTTCTTCGAGGTTTTCCATCTCGAAGCTGTCGCCTTCGCCGGAATCGGGACACTTTACGTCCACGATCTTCACTACCCGCTTCGGCACCCGCGCCAAAGGCCGCTCCCCGCTGGTTTCAAGTAGAACCATATATCCGGTATCAATCAACTGCTGCATCAGAGGCACAACCTCGCGCTCCTGCAGCATAGGTTCGCCGCCGGTGATCTCGACTAGTCCACCGCCGGGGCTGAGTTGCTCAACTTCCGCCAACACTTCCTCCAGCGACATGCGATGGCCGCCAGTGAAGGTATACTCGCTATCACACCACGAGCACCGCAGGTTGCATCCTGTCAGGCGCACAAAAATACAAGAAAGCCCAGCGTAGGTGGACTCGCCTTGCATGGATTTGTAGATCTCTGTGATCTGCATGAAACTTCCTGTCCGTCGCTATTCAGAGTAGGTCGCGGTGGTGCTGTCGGTCTCGAAGACAGTGATCTTCTTCACCTCCACGCGGCCCTTGGTGATGCGGCCCAGACGTCCGCCTATTTCAGAATAGAAATACTTTGCCAGATTTTCTGCCGACGGATTGAGTGAGGTGAAAGGCTCAAGATCGTTGATCATCTGGTGATCAAGGCGATCAATCACCTGTTTCATGACTTCACGCAAATCTTTGAAATCCAGCAGCAGGCCGGCCTTGTCCAACTCTTCACCAGCGAGTGTCACCCGGACCTTGTAGTTATGGCCGTGGGGGTTTTCACACTTCCCCTTGTAGTTCCGCAGGTAGTGGCCGGCGGCAAAGGAATCTTCCACGGTTACTTCAAACATGCTTCTCCTCGGAGCGACGTCATGCGTACCAACGCTATTCTACAGGGACTTGATACATTCAGCTGAAGGCGGCCACGCAGCGAACGACAGCGTTGATGAGCAGCAGGTCACGCGCTGCGTAAGGGTTATTTTGAGTCTATGCGCGCTTTGCTTTGGGATGAGCGTAGCGCTCCATTTCCGCCGTCCACTTCAGGAATTTCCAGAGTTGCACCCGCTCGCGCCAGGCGAACTCCCAGAATTCTATAAATCCGATCTGCTGCATCTTTACGCCGCAGAAGGTTTCGATTCGCCACAGCAAATACGGGCTGCGCCACGGAGCCAGGCGGTGACCGCGAGTGGCGTTCCAGAGAAATCGCGTGATGTGGAACACTGCTTTTCAGTATAGGGGAAATGCGCATGCCAAGTGGGTTCACAGCCGGCTGCGAGGTCCGCTTCAGCGCTGGACGCGTTGAGTTAAACTCGCTGCATGTCGTTCCCCGATCAGCTTGGTCTGGGCTTCACGGCCCCCGAGCGACGCACCTGGACGGTGCGCGAGCTGGTCGCCGCGGTACGCACCCGACTGGAGCACGAATACACCGACACCTGGGTCGAAGGAGAGATTTCGAATTTTCGCGCGCACGATTCCGGTCACCTGTACTTTACTTTGAAGGACGAAACCGCGCAGATCCGGGTGGTGATGTTCCGCTCGGCGGCCAAGCTGCTGCGATTCCGTCCGGAAAACGGCATGATTATTGTTACGCGCGGCAGAGTAACGGTCTACGAGGACCGCGGGGAGTTGCAAATCTCCGCCGAATATTTAGAGCCCAAGGGAGCCGGCGCCTTACAGATTGCCTTTGAGCAGCTCAAAGCTAAACTGCAGGAAGAAGGATTGTTCGATACGGCTCGCAAGAAGCCGATTCCCAGCCTTCCAGCGCGGATCGGCATCGTGACATCTCCGCAGGCGGCTGCCCTGCGGGACATTCTGAATATTTTGCAAAGGCGGCATCATACGGCAAACATCCTGATTTACCCTGCTCAGGTGCAGGGTGAAAGTGCAGCGCTGGAAGTTTCCGCCGGTGTTCGCCACTTCCATCGGTCGCACTCTGTTGACGTGATTATCATCGCCCGCGGCGGTGGATCCGCTGAAGATCTTGCTGCCTTCAACCACGAGGGATTGGCGAGGACCATCGCTTCTTCCGGTATTCCCGTGATCTCGGCTGTGGGGCACGAGACCGATTTCACGATCACTGACTTTGTCGCCGATCTTCGTGCACCTACCCCGTCCGCTGCCGCTGAACTCGTGATCCGCTCGCGGCAGGAGATTGAGTATCAGGCTGATGGTTTGCGGCAACGCCTAATCCGCTCGATGCACTATCGGCTGCTGATGGCGAGGCAGGCCGTGACGGAACTGACCCAGCACGGGGCCTTTGCGCGAACCATGGATGGAATTAACCAAAGGCAGCAAAAACTGGATGATCTGGTCTACCGGATTGAACGCACCGAGAGAGACATTCTGGAACGGAATCGCCGGCGCCTGGAAACTGCGGGCGCAGCGGTGCGCCATTACGACGTCCGGCGTGTTCTCGCGGGAATGAAGAAAGATCTCGAGGTGCAATCGGCCGCAATGGTCTCAGCTCTGCGCAATCTGCTGCTCGAGCGCAGGGTCCGCTGGGAGCGCATGAACACAGCGCTGCACGCGCTGTCGCCGCTGGCTATTCTGGAGAGAGGGTATGCGCTGGTCTTTGATCCCGCAGGGAACCTGGTCAAGGATTCCGGAAGGGTAAAGGTCGGTGATGAGATTTCAGCCAAGTTGGCTCAGGGAATCATCAAGGCCAAGGTAACAACCACGAACAAGTAGCTCAATATGGCGTGTTGTTCGTTTGCACCTGCGTCATGGTCTTGTTAGGTTCCGATGCAGGAGATGCCTGCTGTCCCGGGGTAGCCGGCGCATACTTCGACGCGCACTTTGCCTGCAATTGCTTCGCGTGAAAGACGCCATCCCGGCCATAGGTGCCATCGGCCAGGGCCTGAGAGTTATCCTTAAAGGTGTCGGGAGGGGCTTCGCTGCCGGTGTAAATCACGGGCAAGGTCTGATCGTTTTCGACCAGAACAAACTCCACCCTGATGCCAGCTCGCTTGATCGAACCGGGTTGCACATTGCCGGCAACGCGCAGGCGCTTGCTGTAGGAACTGTCACCCATTTTGTGCAGTTCTTTGATCGTGACGTAATAGCTCTTACTTTCCTGAACGCCGGTGTAGGCGAGATATCCGAGTGAAACCAGAATGACTGCGGTCAGGCCGCCAAACTTAAGGAACTTGTTTACTTCTTTAGACATAGCACCCCACCATCAATATAGCCCAATGTAGCCTCTGGGGCGGGCTTGGTCAAGAAGTTTGCAAGCAACTGCCGGGCCAATGTTCTGACTTCGAGTGGGAAATGGCTAGGGGTTCTTGAGCTTCCAAACGATCTGCCGCAGCATTCCCAGCCATAGACCGGCGTCATCGGCGGGGAGTTTAAGGCGCCGAATCAGTCGCCGGACGTTCTCTCTTGCGAGTTCTAAGTTCTGTGATTGGGTGTATTGGCTCAGGCTGAGCGCCTCAATCAACAGTTGGGTGGTGCGCTCGAGCTCGCCAGCGGTTGGCGCGTCGTACTTTTCCGCTGGGCCCGGGCTGCGGGGACGCGACAACTCGTAAAGGCAAAGGGCAACCGCTTGGCCCAAATTCATTGATGGACTCGGTTCGACTGTCGGAATGCGTATCAGCCAGTGACAGTGGCTGAAGTCGCCATTGGAAAGTCCAGTTTTTTCCGAGCCAAACAGAAGAGCCACCCGGGCTGATAGGAGACGGCGACGAATGCTGCGAGCGCCAATCTCCAGGGGTCGGAGCCGTTGCTTCATCGTCCTGCTGCGTCCAGCGGTTGTTCCCACGACGAGGGTGCAATCGGCAATGGCATCCGCGAGCCTCTCGTATTCTTCCGCTCTTGCGAGTAAGTCTGGCGCGCCAACGGCGGAGCGTGCTTCCCGAAAAGCGATGTTGTAGGGATTTACGACTCGCAAATGGAGTAAGCCGAAATTGCTCATGGCCCGCGCGGCGGCGCCGATGTTGAGCGGGTTGCGGGTGCGTACGAGCACAACCCGCAGGCGATCAAGTTCAGGCGCGGACATCAGGAAGTCTGATTGTACGCCGCGATACGGCGAGCGCCGGCGTGCCGCCTACTTCGATTTTTTCTTGGATGGAACCTTCGCACCTTTCTTTCGCGCCTCCGAAAGGCCTATTGCAATGGCTTGCTTCCGGCTCTTGACCCTGCCTCCTTTGCCACCTTTGCCGGATTTCAGAGTGCCATGTTTTCTCCGCCGCATGGCGCTCTCAACGCTCTTCTGTGCTTTCTTGCCGTACTTTCGTCCGCTGGATTTCTTCCTCGAACTGGACTTTTTCTTGCTGGGCATAGGTTTTCTCCGCAACTTAGACTCACAACTCTCGCCGAAAGGTTGCGCCAGGAGCAGCCCGCAAACCATGCCATTCGTCGCAGGAAATCGGCCGTACGATGCTGAATGCAATCAAAACCAACCTCACCCATGTTTTAATGAAAGACAGTAACTCATGCCGTTTGCATCGGCACATTTTCGAAAAAGCCTGCTGGCCCTGCACCGCAATCTGCGCGGGGCCCGCATGGCCGTCCGCGCTTTGGCTTCTACCGATCATCCGCTGCTGGCGCACGTTATACCGATGCGGCGATGTAATCTGTCCTGCACTTACTGCAACGAATACGACGATTTCTCGAAGCCTGTGGCCACAGAGGAAATGCTCCGGCGAATTGACAAGCTGGCAGATTTGGGCACTTCAGTGATTACCATCAGCGGAGGGGAGCCGCTGCTGCATCCTGAGCTGGACGACATTATTCGCCGCATTCGAAAGCGTGGAATGGTGGCGGGATTAATTACCAACGGGTATCTGCTGGTGCCTGAGCGCATTCAAAGGCTTAATCACGCCGGACTCGAATGGCTGCAGATCTCAATCGACAATGTCACTCCTGACGATGTCTCCAAGAAAAGTTTGAAGGTTCTCGATAAAAAGCTGCAGTTACTGGCTGAGCACGCGGACTTTCATGTGAATATCAATTCGGTTGTCGGGGGCGGCATTACCAATCCGCAGGATGCGTTGACAATAGGGAGGCGCGCCCTTGATCTCGGTTTCACTTCAACTGTGGGGATTATTCATGATGGGGAAGGCCAGCTGCAGCCGTTGAAGGAAGACGAGCGCCGCGTCTATCACGAAATGAAAGCCATGGAAAAAAGCAGCTTCACGCGGATAAATGGCTTTCAGGACAACATCGCTCAGGGAAGGCCGAACCAGTGGCGATGCCGTGCCGGCGCCCGATATCTTTATATTTGCGAAAATGGATTGGTGCATTACTGCTCACAGCAGCGTGGCCATCCGGGTGTGCCATTGGAGAATTACACTTTGGCTGACATCCGGCGTGAATACCTGACCGAAAAGGGATGCGCGCCCCATTGCACGGTTTCCTGCGTGCATCAGGTCTCTATCTTCGATTCCTGGCGCGCGCCGCAGCATCCGGCGCCCACGAATGCCGCGACCCCTGATCTCGTACAGATTCGGTAATTACTTCTTCTGCGCGGTTGGCGGAAGCAACCCATTTAGCCGCAGATATTGTGCCGCCGCGCTGTAGTGGTCTGCCCAGTCATTGGTGAGGGCTATCATCGCAAACGCACGCGGGCCTTCGCGCCCGCCAAAGAGCTGGACGGTATCACCGAGCTTCGAGTCGTCCACTTTGGCGAGTTCGGTGCTGCAGAATTCGAACGATTTCTTAAGGGCGTCGACCAGTTTGTCTTTATCGGTATCTTTCATCTCTTCTGCCTTGGGAGGTGTAGCATCTGCGATTTTCGCACACAGAAAATTGTTTGATTCGGTGATGTGCCCCACCAGGTGGCCGAAGGTCATCTGCGGCTCGGTCGGTTTGAAATTGAACTTGTTGGCAGGCATCTCCTCAACCGCTGCAACCAGGTTTTTCTGCTGCCGCGGCAGAATCTCGCGAACGACAGTAGAAACCGGATTCTTCACTTGCGCAAAACACACAGAACCGCAACACAGCAGGACACATGATGCAATGAGTCTTTTCATTCTGATTCTCCCGTGCGCATCAAGCATACTCTGAGAGGTGAAATAGTGCATGCCGACGTTCGCGGTCTCGATTGCGCCGGAGCGGAAACAAATTCGATCATTCTCCGGGTGATAGATGGACTGGAATGGGTCATTGACGGCTTGCATCCGTATCTTTATCCAAATGCGCATCTCGGATTTCTCTTCATCACTTTCTTCGGCGAGTTGGTTTTCTTGCTCTGGCTTTTGATCCGCGGTTGGAAGATCAAAGACCCGGCATAAGCGCAGAGGGACCTTACCCGCATAACATGCAGTTGACTTTCGGCTGAGCCGCAGCGTACATTCCCATCACCGAATTTTGTTCTTTCTCAATTGCGTTAGTTCGCGCATCCTCGTCGAGTTCTCATTAAGTAACGACGAGGCGGGAAGCGGGTGCAAATCCCGCGCTGCCGCGCAACTGTAAGCGAGGAAACTGGCAATCGGCCACTGGAAAACCGGGAAGGCCGCTTGCAATTACCGGACGCAAATTCCGCGTTCTTACTCGCAAAGCCAGGAGACCGGCGCGAACCATCAACACCAACCCCTTTCGCGTGATAAAGGAGGAGTGCCATGCGGTTCCGTTGTTTTTTCGTCTTCTGCATTGTGGCAGGTGCAGCTTCTGCCACCGAAATCAAAATCAGAGTTATTGATCCCCTGTCAGCGGTTGTTTCAGGCGCGCAGGTTGAAGTCTTTCAACCGGGCGATTCGAAGCCATCTGCAGTTGTATTCACGTCCGCCGATGGCATTGCGACCCTTCGCCTGGAGGCTTCGCATTCCTATCAGGCACACGTGCTCGCTGCAGGATTTGCGCTCGAGAAAGTGGATTTTGCTGGAAATCAATCGGAGTTGCTGACGATTCAACTAAAGCTGGCGCCCGCGGCGGAGACCGTGGTTGTGAGCGCCACGCGCAATCCCGTGCCGGAAGAAAGCAGCGGGGCCAACGTCGACATCTTGAACCTAAGCCAAATAAAAAGCATGAATGTGGTTGCGGTAAATGACGCATTGCGGTTCCTGCCCGGAGCCATCGTGAACACTGCTGGACAAAGGGGTGGGCTGGCTTCATTGTTTGTGCGAGGTGGCGATTCGACTTACAACAAGGTGATCGTGGATGGTGTGACCATCGACATTCCCGGCGGAAACTTTGATTTTGGGACGCTGCCGCTCACGGGCGCGGATCGCATGGAGTTCACCCGCGGCGCGCAGAGCACGCTGTACGGCTCCGATGCCATGACCAGCGTTGTCCAGGTGTGGACGGCTACGGGCAGCACGCCGACTCCTGAGTTGCGTTTCGGCGCAGATGGAGGAAACTTCGGAACCGCGAATGGCTACCTATCGTTTGCGGGCACGTACCGCCCCTTTGATTACTACCTTTTTGCTAATCAATTCAATACGAATGGTCAGGGCATAAACGAGGCGTATTCCGACTCGTTGCAGGGGGGCAATATCGGGGTGGCACTTACGAAGGACGTTGCGCTGCGAGTGCGGTTCCGGCACTCGAACAGTCATACGGGCGTTCCCGGGGAATGGAATTTCAACGGAGACCCGCTGTTGCCGCCCGATCCTCACGAGTGGTCACAACTGAACAACCTTATCGGCAGTGTTCAGTTGAACATAGATACGCCGACTGGCTGGCAACATAGCTTTTCGGGCTTCGATTACCACTATCAATACGCGGATGTGAATCTGATCGGCGATTCAGCACGAGTGGAAGCGGACGGTTTTCAGTTCGATTTTCCGTCCCATGCGGATGATCACATCAACCGGGTAGGATTTGAATATCAGGGTAGCTATCTCGAACGGAGCTGGGCGGAGACGACGTTTGGCTACCGTGTTGAAGACGAGAACGGCATCATCGGCGATCTTGATTATCCGCCGCTAACCCATGGCCAGCGGCTCAATCAGGATGTTTATGGACAGCAGCAGCTTGCGTTCGGCAGACTGTCGGCAATCGTCGGGGGAAGATTCGTTCACAACAGCGCCTTCGGCAATGTAGGAGTGCCCAGGGTAGCGCTCACATTGCGGGTGCTACGCGGGGGCGAAGTGCTTTCAGGTACGAATCTACGATTCTCTTATGCAGCCGGATTCAAGGAACCCGGTTTAGACCAGACCTTTGCGGGGCTGCCATATTTCGTCGCCAATCCCGCGCTGCAGCCGGAGAGGAACCGCGCTTTTGAAGCAGGATTCCAGCAAAACTTTCTCGCGGGCCGGTACGTTTTCACTGGAACGTACTTCAATAATCATTTTTACGACCAGATCGAGTACGCCACGAACCCCATCAGCTTTCTTGGCCAGTATTTCAACGTAAACAAGTCTCTCGCCCACGGCGCAGAGGCAGAGGTGCAAGGCAAGGTCCATTCGAATCTCACGTTTGTCACTGCCTACACCTACACTTCAACGCAAATTTTACAAGCGCCGCTGTGCACTCCGGCAAATTTCTGCGATCCGATTTATGACGCGGGAAATCCTTTGCTGCGCAGGCCGAGGCACTCAGCGAATGCTCTTCTCAGCTACGCCATTAAACGGTGGGGAGGAGATCTCGGAGGCAGCTTTGTAGGCAGGCGCCCGGACTCTGATTTCTTGGGCTACGACGTCAATCATGCCCCGGGATATGTGCGAGTTGACGCAGCCGCATGGTATGCGATGAACTCGCGTGTAAGTACATATATCAATGTCGACAATCTGCTGGACCGGCACTACGAAGAAGTGGTTGGATATCCCGCGATGGGCGCGAATTTTCGGGCCGGGATGAGATTCCGGGTCGGAGGAGAATAGGAATCTCCATTACACTTCGCGCGCGTGCTGTCGAGCCTTGGACCTGTTTGCGCGCCCCGACCCATTGCCGGGTGCAGGCGAATGTGAGTGATTTCCATTCTGTGGCAGCGTGGAGACATGGTTTGCGTGCATCTGCTGAAAGCGGCTGCGCACTTCGAGCAGCTTTGCCAGTTCTTCGCCCTGCAGTGGCTGGCGGCTACCGAGCAGGTGAGTGATGAGTGCGATCTCGGCGAAATGTTCCACGGTTTCCATTTTCATGTACGCTTCGCGTAGATCCGCCCCGTATGTCACGACGCCGTGGTTCGACATAAGGATGGCGTCATGTTGCGGGACGAGCGGTTGCAGCGCGTCGACAAGTTCGGCAGTGCCGGGAGTGCCATATCTCGCCAAAGGAATACTCCCTAAGCCGATCACGACTTCACAGATAAGCGGCTCATTGAGCGCCATCCCGGCGGCGGCGAAGCCGGTTGCTGTACGGGGATGAGCGTGGACAATGCCGCCGATCTCTGGCCGGAGCCGGTAGATCAGGATGTGCATGCCGATCTCACTGGAAACCTCGCGGCGTCCGGAAATCCTTTTACCATCCATATCAACGACTACAAGATCGGAAGGCCGCATACTGCCTTTGCACATCAACGTTGGTGTTGCCAAAATGCGATCATGATCGAGACGCACCGATAGGTTGCCGTCCATGGCTGGCACGAAACCATGCTGATGCAACAGTTTCCCGAAGAGGACAATCTCGCGTCGAGCCTGGCGTTCGCTGGGCATCATTGAGCTCACGGAAGGAACTTGCTTTTTGCTAAAAATGCCGTTTCGTCGTAACGGGTAAACGCCCCAATGCGCAGTACCACACGCGATTATAAGTCAGTGGCGGAAATTTCTGATGCTTAATTCGCGTGCAGCAGCCGTATATGGAAATCGGCAACCGAGATTGGCGAAAAGGCAGTTTTTAACCGCCTGTTAACTGTCTCTCGCTACAATCAACAGGGCGTTTGACACTGTTTGGAAGCGATTGCTATAGTCGAAGAGTTCCCTATTGGACGCGGGTACAGTTTTCAAAAACGTCCGACTGCTGGGATTGTCCAGGTCCGTTCGCCAGGGCGGACTCAACACAACCTCAAGACTCAAGCCAGCTGTCCGCTAAACAGTCCCGCATCCCGCGCACCAGAGTGCGAGCACAGAGAGGCAATGATCTTGTCCGACCACAACACATCCGACAACCCGAACTCAACCACCTCAACCATGATCGAACCGGCAGCCGAAACTCAAACTATTACGCACCCGAACGATGCTCCAACGAGCATCCCCAGGCCTGCGCCAGAAGAAAAGCCGAACGTCGCGGACGATTTCGCTTCCGCCCTCGAGAACTTCACGACTGAAAGTGAAGAGACCGTCGGGGAAGACACCGTCATCCGGGGCACCTTGCTCAAACTTACGCCGACTCACGCGTTCGTCGACATCGGCGCCAAGTCAGAAGGCATGTTGCCGATTGCCGAGATTCTCGATCCTCAAGGCAATCCGCGGTTTCAGCCAGGCGACCAGATTGACGTCATGCGCGACAAGGGCGAGACAGAAGAAGGCTACATCGTTCTATCTCATCAGAAGGCCCAGAAGCTGCGCGCGTGGGACGAGATCGAAAAAGCTTATACGCAGAAGAAGCCGATCCAGGCTACTGTGGTTGAGCGCATCAAGGGCGGTTTGACGGTTGACATCATGGGAGCGCGAGGGTTCCTGCCGGGGTCGCAACTCGATCTACGTCCGGGGCGGAACCTGGACGCGGCGAAGGGCGAGACACTTGATGTTGCCATCATTAAGCTGAATAAGAAACGCGGCAACATTGTCGTTTCCCGCAAGCAGGTACTTGAGGAAGAACAGAGCGAGAAGCGGACAAAAACGCTGGAACAGCTGCATGAAGAGGGAATCCTCACCGGCGTGGTAAAAAACCTGACGGAATACGGGGCATTTGTCGACCTCGGTGGTATCGATGGCCTGCTGCACGTGACCGATATGTCATGGGGGCGCCTGACACACCCACGTGATCTGGTGAATGTCGGCGATCAGATTCAAGTCAAGGTTCTGAAGTTCGACAAAGAGAAGCAACGCGTTTCACTCGGGTTTAAGCAGCTTACTCCCGATCCCTGGCTCGATGCGGAGCATCGCTATCCGGTCGGGGCTCATGTCCGCGGCCGGGTTATCAGTGTGACCGATTATGGTGCCTTTATCGAACTCGAACAAGGAATCGAAGGGCTGGTTCACGTCAGCGAAATGACATGGTCGAAACGGATGAAGCATCCCTCAAAGCTGGTCAACGTCGGCGACCAGGTGGAATGTGTGGTGCTTAACGTTAATCCCGCCGAGCGCCGCATTTCGCTGGGCATGCGGCAACTGGCAGCCAATCCCTGGGATGCTTTGCATGACAGGTATCCGGTCGGCGCAGCGATCGAAGGGAAGGTCCGCAACCTGACTGAGTTCGGCGCGTTTGTCGAGCTCGAGGATGGCATAGACGGACTGGTGCACGTCAGCAATATGAGTTGGACAAAACGCGTAAAGCATCCCTCGGAAGTGTTGAAGAAAGGCGATCGCGTGAAGGCCGTTGTGCTGGCGGTCGATCCGGACAAGCGGCGGCTCTCTCTAGGCATAAAGCAGCTTCAACCCGACGTTTGGGAAAGCTTCTTTGAAAATCACCATGTCGGTGATGTCGTCCATGGCAAGGTTTTGCGCACCGCGAACTTTGGAGGGTTTGTGGAAATCGCCGAGGGGGTCGAGGGTCTTTGCCATAACTCCGAAGCCCAGGACGCCAACGGTCAGCCAATTCATCTCGAGCCCGGTATGGAGCATGAGTTCAAGATCATCAAGATGAATCCTGAGGAGAAGAAAGTCGGGCTCAGCATCAAAGCGGTGGGCGAAGAAGCCTCGCGTTCCGAGGTTGAGGCCTATAAGCACCCGGTTTCGAGCACCGGCGGGTCGACCATCGGCGAGATGATGTCATGGAAGCGGGCAGGGAACGAGGGAAATTAGTAGCCATGTTTTTGGCTTGATCAGACGCCTCTTCTACGGGGCGTTCTTATTTTGGGCGACCCACGCGGGTTTCCAGCCATGAAGTAGCCAGGTGGTGCCTTCGAGGCGGGTCATTTAAAATCGGAGCAGTCGGGGCGTAGCGCAGCCTGGTAGCGCACCTGCCTTGGGCGCAGGGGGTCGGAGGTTCAAATCCTCTCGCCCCGACCAGAATTCCTTCTCGCTATCTTCCAACCGGCCGTGCTGACGCTAGTCAAGCCGGCCAGATGCTTAAAGCCGTGCTACTCAGAATCTGTTGTTTGATCTGATCGTCCAGCGGCAGTGATCGGAAGTCATCAAGGTTCTTCTTGATATCCGGAACACCTGGACCGGGCCAGTCCGTGCCAAATAAGGTTTTGTGCGCAATCTCTTCAAGGCGTGGGAAATATTTCAAAAGCGACTTGGGCGGAATGCCGCTGATGTCAAGATACATATGAGGATGGCGGCGAAGAAGAAAGAAGCTGGTATTCATCCAGAGTGGCCGGCCACCGTGCGCGAGAATGATCCTCATCTTGGGAAAATCGACGGCTACATCGTCGATGAAAATCGGATCTCCGTAGCGGTTTCGCGCTCCGGGAAAAATCGAAGTTCCGGTATGAAACATCACCGGAATGCCGTTGGCTTCGGCCGCGCGGTAGATAATCTCGAGCTCTTTCACACCATGCTGATAGTCATTGGGAAAAAGAAGTTGATGCGGCGGGTGGATCTTGATCATGCGGATTTTCAACCGAAGAATTTCTTCGACATCGGCGAGAATATTCGTGCTGGTGCGGGGATGAAGGCCGCCGCACGAGATCAGGCGGGCAGGGTTCTCGCTGGTATAGTCAGCGATGAACTTGTTCACGCCGGACGTGAAGCCAATGATGTCCGGGGCGACGTAATTGATGAGTACGGCACGATCCACTCCGCAGGCATCGAGATGCTTCAGGAAAGCTTTCGGCGAACGGCAGAATTCGGCAATCTGTTCAAAGTTCTCGCGCTTCTTGCGCATAAGTTCCAGCGCCTGCGGCCGGAACATATCCATGGCAGTGATGTGGACGTGGCAATCAGTGATCAAAGTCGTTTCCGCACGGCGGTAAGAGAGTGCTGTTCATAGTAGCGGAAGTGCCCGCCAGAGGAAAGCGGCAGATCCCCGCGGGTGCTCACTTGCGCGCAAACTAGGCTGCGCGTTTAAGTTTGCGCGCGACGGAACGCCCGGGCTTCCGCTTGCCGCCGAACGATTTTATGGCCGCCGTGGCGAAACCCAGTCCCGCTGCGATGGCAAGCAGCCCCACATGGGTCTCAAGCCAAAGTTCGGAGCTGTGATAACTCGCGCGGTCATCGAAGCTGCCATGTGCTCCGTGATCGCCGGCTACCGGTTCGTAAAGATTGTTTGGGCGGTTCGGATCCTCTCGGCCATCGTACTGCTGCGAATCGTATCCGGTGCGGGCGAGGTAATGATCCGCAAACGAAGGGGCCAGCTTGTTACCGAATATCGCCTTCACGGAGGACCAGGCGGGATAGTACTCGCGCCGCTCGGGATGGTGAGCGGCGTAGTAAATTGCTCTTGCCGCCACCTCCGGCTGATAGATCGGCGGTACTGGCTGCGCTTTCCGCGGCAAGCGACTCTTAACCCAGCCAAACTGGGGCGTGTTCAGCGCCGGCATTTGAACCATGGTTGTATGCACGTTGCTCTTGTCGTGCAGCAGTTCGGTCCGGAGGGAAGCAAAGAATCCCAGCACGGCATGTTTTGAGGCGCAGTAGGCCGCTTGCAATGGGATGCTGCGGTAGGCAAGCGCTGATCCAACATGGACGATGGTTCCGCGGTCGCGCGGCAACATGCGCTTCAACGCCGCCAGCGTGCCATAGACATATCCCAGGTATGTCACTTCAGTTACCCGCTTAAACTCATCTGCTGTCATTTTCTTGATCGGCGAGAAAACCGATGCCATCGCGTTATTTACCCAGATGTCGATTGGCCCCAACGTCCGCTCAACCTGCTCGGCCGCTTCCTCCAGTTTTGCCGGATCGGAAACATCGAGCGGGAGCACGAGGGCGCGCCCGCCGGCAGCTTCGACCTCACGACGAGCAGCTTCAAGTCCGTCGCGGCCTCTCGCAATCAGTCCTATGTCCGCACCGTGCTCCGCGAACTTTCGAACCGTGGCTCGACCAACTCCCGCCGACGCCCCTGTGATCACTACCACCTCGCGCTTCTTCACACTTCACCTCATTTTCAATCAGGTTGGATGGCGTTTTGGCGAACGAATGTTTTACTCACGAAGTAAATGTTTCCTGAAACCCTGAGAGATCTCGTCAAGTCGAGCGATACATACCAGATGGCTGCGCCAGAGGTAACCGCGGACTGTCATAAGGCATCGTAATGACGGTCATTCCGACGATGGCTCTTCTGCTTGCGAGTGATTCACATTCCATACCGGTTGAGAGATTGGATGTCTCCGTTTACACCGTGCCCACTGATTTTCCTGAGTCGGATGGAACCTTGCGGTGGGACCACACAACCATTGTCATCGTAAATGCCATTGCGGGTGGTAAGCAGGGCCTCGGTTATACCTACGCCGATGAAGCGACGGGGCATTTGATTCATGGGCTTTTGCAGGAAGCGGTAAAAGGGAAAGACGCACTCTCTCCGCCAGGCGCCTATATGGCGATGTGGCAGAGAATCCGCAATCTGGGCCGGCCAGGAATCTGTTCGATGGCGATTTCCGCCGTGGATTGCGCACTGTGGGATCTGAAAGCTCGTTTGCTCGAAATTCCGCTGGTCGCTTTGCTGGGGCAGGTTCGGACCGGCGCGACAATTTACGGCAGTGGTGGGTTTACCTCGTACTCGGATGCACAGCTCACGAAGCAGCTTTCAGGGTGGGCACAGCAAGGCATTGACGCGGTAAAGATTAAGATCGGCCGCGACGCAGGAAGAGACATTGAACGCGTACAAGTAGCTCGGGAAGCAATCGGGCCGACGATCGGCCTCTACGTTGACGCGAACGGCGCGTACTCGCGTAAACAGGCGCTGACGCAGGCACAGCGGTTTCGTGAATTCAATGTCAGTTGGTTTGAAGAGCCGGTTTCCTCGGACGATCTGGAAGGACTCCGTCTTATTCGCGACCGGGCCCCGGCGCAGATCGATATCGCGGCCGGTGAATACGGGTACGACATCTTCTACTTTGAGCGAATGCTGTTGGCAGGAGCGGTTGATGTGCAGCAGGCTGACATTACGCGTTGCGGCGGTGTCACGGCACTGCTGCAGGTTGCTGCGCTCTGCCAGGCCCATAATATTCCCTTGTCTGGCCATACTGCTCCGGCTTTGCACACCCATCTCGCCTGCGCCGTAACTCCGTTCAGAAATCTCGAGTACTTTCACGATCACGTTCGAATTGAACAGATGTTCTTCGATGGGCTGCCACAATTGGTAGAGGGAGAGCTCCGCCCCGACTTGTCGCGATCTGGAATGGGGCTGGAGCTGAAGAAAGCCGACACGAAGAAATTTGCTGCTTGATGTCAAGGAGATGAGATGTCCGCGAACCGCCTGCCAATAATCCCGGCTGAAGAGCTCAATCAACCGGAACGCGCACGGGCAAAAGAAGCAGAGATCGACAGCCAGGGGCTACAAAGGGAGCTTGAGCGCAGCGTCGAAGGCGAGGTGCGCTTTGATGCCGGCAGCAAGGCGATGTATGCGGTGGATGCCTCCAATTACCGTCAAGTACCCATCGGCTTGGTGCTGCCAAAATCGAAAGAAGACGTAATCGCCACGGTAGCCGCGGCGCGAAAATTCGGCGCGCCTATTCTGTCGCGTGGCGGTGGAACGAGTCTCGCCGGGGAATGCTGCAATGCCGCTATTGTGATGGACTTCACCAAGTATCTGCATGGCGTACTCGAGATCGACCTGAAGGACCGATGGGCGCGGGTTCTACCAGGGACAATTTGTGACGAACTGCGGAATGAGGCGCTTCGGCGCAGCCATAACTTGCTCGTTTGGGGACCCGATCCCGCCACCCACAGCCGTTGTACCTTCGGCGGGATGATTGGCAACAATTCCTGTGGCGCGCACGCGCAGATGTCGGGCAAAACTGACAACAACGTTCACGAAATGGAGGTTCTGCTGTATGACGGCACGCGCATGACGGTCGGCTGGATGACCGATGGCGAGTGGACGCGCCTGATCGGGCAGGGCGGCCGTCAAGGCGAAATTTATCGCAAGCTCAAATCTCTCCGCGACCGCTATGCGGAGCTGATTGCGCAACACTACCCGCCGATACCACGGCGCGTTTCCGGCTACAACCTCGATCAGCTGCTTCCAGGAAAAGATGGACGCTTCAACATTGCACGGGCGCTCGTGGGGAGCGAGGGAACTCTGGTTTCAATTCTGGAAGCCAAGTGCCGCCTGATCGATGCCAAAGCGCAGCGGGTCATTCTTCTGCTTGGCTATTCCGACGTTTTCGAAGCAGCTGACCACGTGATGGACATTGATCCGTACCAGCCGACTGCTCTCGAAGGGGTTGATCACCGGCTTTACGAGAACATCAAGAAGAAGGGTGGGCCGGATGTCAAGTTCCTCCGCATGTTGCCGGAAGGCAAAGGCTGGCTGATGGCTGAGTTCGGAGCGGACCAGAAACAAGATGCGATTGAACTTGCACATCGGGTCATGGATGAACTGAAGAAGAAGCCAAACTCGCCTCATATGAAGCTCTTCACCGAAAAAAAAGACATGGAGCATCTCTGGGAGATACGGGAAGCCGCATTAGGCTCGACAGCATTTGTGCCCGGTGAGCCGGATACGTGGCCTGGCTGGGAAGATTCGGCGGTTGCTCCAGAAAAGCTCGGCGGTTATCTGCGAGAGCTGCGCGCGCTCTACGACCGCTATCAGTACAATCCTGCTCTTTATGGCCACTTCGGACAAGGCTGTGTCCATTGCCGTGTAGATTTTGATCTCGTCAGCGAACCTGGAGTTCGCAAATACCGGGCGTTCATGGAAGATGCGACCGACCTCTGCGTCAAGCATGGCGGAAGCCTGAGTGGTGAGCACGGCGACGGCCAGGCGCGCGGTGAGTTCCTCTACAAGATGTTCGGCGAGGAGATCGTACAGGCGTTCCGCGAATTCAAGTCTATCTGGGACCCGGATTGGAAGATGAATCCGGGCAAGGTTGTTGATCCCTACCGCATCGATCAAAATCTTCGCCTCGGTGCCGGCTATCATCCGTGGGAACCGGAAACACATTTCAAGTATCCGGAAGATCACGGCAGCTTTGCGCATGCGGCATTGCGTTGTGTGGGAATTGGCAAATGCCGGCGGAGGCAAGGCGACCGGGAACAGGACGACGTTATGTGCCCAAGCTACATGGTTACGCACGAAGAGCGGCACACGACGCGGGGCCGCGCCCACCATCTATGGGAGATGTTGCACGGTGGCGTGATCGATAACGGGTGGCGCGATGAGAACGTAAAAGAATCGCTTGACTTGTGCCTTGCCTGCAAGGGTTGCAAAGGGGACTGCCCGGTCAATGTGGACATGGCCACCTACAAGGCCGAGTTCCTGTCGCATTACTGGGAGGGGCGTATGCGTCCCCGGCAGGCTTATGCGTTCGGTTGGGTAGATCAATGGTCGCGCATTGCTTCACTTTGGCCAGGGATGGTCAATCTGGTTACTCAGACGCCGGGGCTGAGCCATCTGGCCAAACTGATGGCCGGAATGCCGATGCAGCGACGCATTCCAGAATTTGCTCCGTACACGTTTCGCGCCTGGTTCAAGAACCATGAAAAATCCGGCAACAGCGCTGCCGTACTCCCTGCAACGCGCGGCGAGGTGATCCTCTGGGCAGATACCTTCAACAATTATTTCTTTCCGGAGACAACGCAAGCCGCGACCCACGTTTTGGAGCGGGCCGGTTTCAAGGTCCGAGTTCCTGCACAGCACCTGTGCTGCGGGCGGCCGCTCTACGACTATGGTTTTCTCGATACTGCAAAAGCGTATCTGCAAAAAATTATGCATACGCTTCAACTTGAAATCGACGCAGGCGTCCCTGTTGTGGTGCTGGAGCCCAGTTGTGCATCGGTTTTCCGTGACGAGCTGCATGCACTGTTTCCGAAGGATGCGCTGGCTGCAAGGTTGAGAGAGCAAACTTTCCTGCTAAGTGAGTTGCTGCAGAACAAAGCCAAGGATGCTAGCCTGCCTCACGTTTCTGACAAGGCCCTGGTTCAGGGACACTGCCATCACAAATCTGTGTTGAAGTTCAAGGACGAGGATGAAGTGTTGAAAAGGCTCGGACTCGACTACAGAGTTCCTGCATCGGGGTGCTGCGGCATGGCGGGATCGTTTGGATTCGAATCCGATAAGTATGAGGTCTCGGTTGAGGTCGGCGAGCGCGTGCTACTGCCTGAAGTGCGAAAGGCATCGAGAGACACACTAATTGTGGCGGACGGTTTCAGTTGCCGGGAGCAGATCGCCCAGGGGACCCAGCGACAAGGGCTACACCTCGCAGAGGTGATCGACATGGCGCAGCGGAGCGGAATGTATAACCGGCAAGGGCCATGGGTTGAGTCCGGCATCGTCGGAAGGCGGAAAAGTTCAAGACGACGAGCGCGCTTCCGGGCGTTGTTTGGGCTGGTCTCGATTGCCGCAGGGGTACTGCTTGTCGCCAAATTGGCGAAAAATTCCTAAGGAGCGTAGAGCAATGGGCAAAGCAATCGGAGCGAAAGAGTGGGTGATCGCGGAAGGTTACATTCCGCCGGAAAGTCATGGCCCACGGCCGGAAATGACCAGCCACGAAACCGTGTGCATGCTGAACGCGTCGGACCAGGACGCACACGTGGAAATCACGATTTACTATTCAGATCGCGAGCCGGTTGGGCCTTATAAAGTTACTGTTCCGGCGCGGCGGACAAAACACGTGCGCTTCAATAACCTGCGCGACCCGGAGGAGATTCCCAGAGACACGGATTACTCAAGCCTAATCCGGTCTGATGTGCCGGTCGTTGCTCAGCACACGCGGCTTGACTCACGGCAGGACGCCAATGCGCTGCTAAGTACAATTGCCTATCCGAGTGCGGCTTAACTGCTTTCTACCGCTTGAGGTGGTAGAAAGCCCCCAGTATCGCGCCGAAAATTGCGTGTGACAAGATCACCGCGAGTGGGGTGCGAGCGCCGTAATTCAACGCCAGAAATCCGGGAGGTTCCAGCATATTCGCCGCCTCGGGCCCGTGCCGTTCACTGGCCATGCGGGGATGTATCCCGGGCAATACTCCCATAATGACAATCAGAACAAAGAATGCGTGAAAGATTCCGATCACCATGCCACGCCACCATCCTGCGGCCCCCAGAGACTGGAAGATCGCGATGTAGATGAGCGAGAACAGCCAGCCAAAACCCAAATGAATAAACAAGCCGTATAACCTTGCGCGGTCGCGATCGGGGGTGAAGAGACTGCCGAGTACATAAGGATAATTCAGGCGGGTGAGTCCCAGAGCTTCGGTCGCGGAGCTGGCCATGGTCAAGATGATGTTGGCGAGAAATCCCCAGAGCAGCCAGCTTGACCAGTTCATGCCTGCGTTCTCGTTGAGGAGGACTTGACGTCGGAGCCGACGCGAACTGCCGGATGCGCTTTGCCGCGCTCCTGCTCGGCAATGGTCAGTGCAGCACTGATAAGACCCACGTGGGTGAAGGCTTGCGGAAGATTTCCCAAGGCATCGCCCGTGGCGGGATCAGTTTCCTCGGCATAGAGTCCGAGATCGTTCTGAAATTGCAGCAATTGACCAAAGGCATCATGGGCTTGCTCAAGAGTTCCGCCGCCCAACGCCAAATGTTCAACCCCCCAGAACCCGCAAGCTCCAAACGCGCCTTCTGCAGGGTTTCGTTGGTAGCGATAAAGAAGGTGATGGCCTGCGCCCAGCGTCTTGCACACGTATTGATAGGACGCTTTCATGCGCGGCGAATCAGCTCGTTCCAGGCCATACCAGGCGAGGCGGAGCAGCGTTGCGTCCACCTTATCTCCATCGAGTATGGCTACGTAGCTGTCAAGGCCGGCATTCCAGGCGCGCGCTTCAATCTGTTCTTTGATTTTGTCTCTCTCTTGACTGAAGAACTCTCGCGGAACTCCCGTCACCAATTTTTTGTCGTTCAGCGCCAGCATGCGGTCCAGACCCGTCCAGCACATCAGCCGCGAATGCGTATTATTTCGGCGGCCCGACCGCGGTTCCCAGATGCCTTCATCCGGCTGATCCCACTTATGGGCGACATAGTTGGCCATTCCAAGCAAGGCTTTTTGGGTAATGTGGTCGAAGCGAATGCCGTGCTCTGCGTATTGCGCAGTCGCCTCAATTACCTCGCCGTAGACGTCAAGCTGTAATTGATTTCGTGCCCCGTTGTTGATGCGCACTGGCCGCGATCCACGATAGCCCATGAGGTAACCGAGTTCTTTTTCTTTTCCAGCGACCCGGCCGAAAACCGTATAAAGCACTTTCAGTTGCGGTTGCGTCAGCCGGGTCGCGTGCAGGAGCCACGTGAGAAAGTTTTGCGCTTCCTCGATGTAGCCGAGGCCCAGCATGGATCGTATAGTCAAAGAAGCGTCACGCAGCCAGCAGAAGCGATAGTCCCAGTTGAGCGAATCGCCGATCCGTTCGGGCAACGATGTCGTTGTCGCGGCGGCGACGGCGCCTGACGGAGAGTAGGTCAGCAGTTTTAGGGCGAGAGCGCTGCGCATGACTGCGTCGCGATAGGGGCCTTGATATTTGGAACGCGCAGACCACATCTGCCACCAATCGATCGAGCGCTGAATCGCTTCCTCGGTTGCGGGTCCGAGGGCAGGGACGACACTCGGCGACTGCTCGGCATACGTCAGCGAGAATTGAACCGCTTCCCCCTGCTTCAATGCCAACGCCGCAGTAGCCCGATCAGGATCAACATCGAGCGGGACCGTGCTTCGCAGCCAATAGGCGCCTCTGCCACAATCCATGCGCAAACCGAGCCCGCCGAGCGTCTTCATCCGGACGGAGTGGGCGCCATATTGAGAGCGAGGATAAAAATCGTGTTTCACTTCGACCTGACCGGCGGTGCAGGTTAGTTTCCGGATGATCTGGTGATCCGGGAAGAGATTCTTGCGCTTGAACTCCTCTGAGCACACCGGCATCAAGTCTGTGAGCGTAAGCTCTCCGCTTTCGCTGGTGAACCGCGTCTCAAGAACATTCGTATCGCGGACATACGAACGTCTAACCCGAAAAGAGCCGCTCGGGCGGATGGACCAATGACCACCCTTTTCCGGATCAACAACGCGGGCAAAAATGGATGGGCTGTCAAAACGCGGCCAACACAGCCAATCAATGGAACCGTATTTCGAGACCAGAGCCGCGGAGCGGCAGTCGCCAATCACGCCGTAATCACCGATTTTGGGCTGTTGCTCCGGGATTTCGGCCACGAACTTAGGATGAGTTTCCTGTCTCAGACGATGCCAGATGGCTGTTTTGGAGTGGCCCGGGAAGATCCGAAGAGGACACCAAAGTAAGCCGGGGCGCATCTTACTAAGCTCCAACGTTGTGCTATCCTGCAAAAGTTATTGCAAAAATGCGACGTCTGCATTATCGAACGCCTGCGCGTTGCCGCCTCGCTCTGCTGAGCCTTGTCCTCGTCTGCTCGCTAACGTTTACCCTTGCGATGCGCTTCACGCGGCAGGTTACGCTGGTATCGCACGTTTCGCACTCCGTTGAACGGCGGTCTGCCGATTCGGAGCAGCACCAGCGCATTCACCGCGACCCTGCGCAATCGGCTCAGGCCATCGTTAGCCCCATCGAATTTGGGGATGCGCCTGACTTCTTAGCCGTTGCCGCCTTCGATTGTTTCATTCCTTTTCATCCTCTTCACGACGTTTTATATAACCGTCCTCCACCATTGGCTTAATTCATTCGAGTGATTTTTCTTCGTGATGCTTTGGCAGTATTTGCCTGCAAGAGGTGAACTGCGATGTCCATCCGAACGAAGTGATTTGTGCCGCTGGTAATTGCACAGGCGCATAACGAGTCAGAGGAAATTATTGCTACGGACTGCTCCCCGTGAGGGAAGCAGTGATTGGACGGTGCTATGCCCGGATTTTCAATCCGTAATCCTTATTTCATTATCGTGATCTGTTTAGTTTTGCTGGTCATTGGTGTGACCAGTCTGGTGCGTATGCCGGTGGATCTTTTTCCCCCGATCAATTTGCCGGAAGTCGTCGTCGCAACGTTTTACTCCGGCATGCCGCCGCAGGACATTGAGACGGACATTACCGATCCGCTGGAACGTTTTTTTACCCTCGCCGCCGGCGTGGACCACATGGAATCGCGTTCGATGCTGGGCGTGAGTATCATCCGCGTTTACTTCCAGCCGGGCACCAGCGCTGACGCCGACGTTACCGAGTTGTCGAACCTGGCGCTGGCCGACTTGAAAAGATTGCCGCCCGGAACCTTGCCTCCGGTCGTGCTGAAGTTTGACGCCTCGAGTCTGCCCGTCGCACTGGTTACGGTGAAAGGCGAAGGACTGAACCAAACCCAGTTGCATGACTATGCGCAGTTTCAAATCCGCAACCAAATTGCCGTCGTGCCGGGAGCAGAAATCCCCGGAGTCTTCGGTGGCACGTATCGCCAGATCATGGTCTACGTGGACCCATACAAACTCTTCTCCCGCCAGCTTAGTCCGATGGATGTTGTAAGCGCGGTGAACAGTTCCAACCTGATTCTTCCGGCCGGTGACGTCAAGATGGGCCCATACGATTATTACGTTTACTCGAACAGCCTGGTGGACGACATGAACCAACTGGCTGACGTGCCAGTCAAGGTGAAGGGGCACTCCTGGGTAACGGTAAACGAGGTTGGAAAAGCGGAGGATGCGCACGGAATTCAGACCAATATCGTGCGTATCGATGGCCAGAAATCCGCCTACATTCCCATCATGAAGCAGGGCGGCGATACCAATACTATCGCCGTCGTCAATGGCGTTCGCGAGTTGACGAAACACCTTTACGACATCCCGAAACAGATGGTTACGAGCATTGTGTTCGACCAGTCGGTGTACGTGAAGGAAGCGATTCAGACGGTGCTGCATGAGGGCCTGCTCGGCCTGATTCTCACCAGCCTGATGATCCTGATTTTTCTCGGCAGCTTCCGCGCCACTTCAGCAGTACTGCTTTCGATTCCGCTGTCAGCTCTGGCAGCGTTCGTGGTGCTCGCCATGATGGGCAGCACAGTCAATACGATGATTCTCGGGGGGATGGCGCTGGCCTTCTCCCGCGTGATTGATAACTCCGTTATTTCGCTTGAAAACATCTTCCGTCATTTGGAGTTAGGAGCGGCGCCGGTGGTCGCCGCGGAGGTTGGAGGCTCCGAAGTCAATCTCGCCGTGCTGGCGGCAACGCTGGTGACGGTAGTTGTCTTCTTCCCGGTAGTTTTCCTTTATGGCGTCGCGAAATTTCTGTTCTCCGCGCTCGCACTGTCCTGTTGTCTCTTGCTGGTGGCGTCTTATTTCATCGCCATGACAGTGATTCCACTTTTCTGCTCGCGATTCCTCAAAGCTGTGCCCCATGCGTCGCATCAGCACCCGGAATCGGAGGAATACGAGGTCGAGCCCACCACCGCTCCCGACCACACATGGATGGAGCGATTCAATGCCGCCTTCAATCGCTTTTTCAACCGGGTTCTGGATTACTACGAGTACTGGGTACGACGCGCGTTACAGCGGCCCGGATTGACCGTCGCAGGTCTGAGTGGCATGTTTCTGCTCAGTCTCATCATCTATCCATTCCTTGGGCTGGCGTTTTTCCCGAAGACAGATGCCGGCCAGTTCACGATCACTATGAAGGTTCCGACCGGCACGCGTATCGAAGTCACCGACCAATATGTGGCAAAAGTAGAAGATGTTATCCGCAACACCATCGGCAAAAAGGACCTGAAGCTCATCGTTTCCAACATTGGCGTGGTTCCGGATTTTTCCTCTCTCTACACGACCAATTCGGGCCCCTACACTGCGACAGTGCAGGTGCAACTCAACGAGGATCACACCTTGAGCAGCTTTGAATACATGGACCGGGTTCAACACAGGATTGCGAGCGAGTTTCCCGATATCCGAACGTTCCTCTCCAGCGGATCAATGGTAGACGCAATCTTGAACATGGGCATGCCCGCTCCCATCGATGTGCAGGTGAGCAGCCCGCAGTTGCACCAGATTTACGGAATCGCTCAAAATCTTGCGGCAGAAATCCGCAAGGTTCCCGGCGTCGGACAGATTTACATCCCACAAGACATGAACTATCCAGCGTTGCGTCTGGATGTAGATCGAGTGCACGCAGGGGAATTGGGATTGACGCAAAAAGATGTGGTCGATAACGTCATTACTGCCCTGAACTCGAATTCCATGATCGCTCCGAACTATTGGGTGGATCGCAAGAGCGGTAATGACTACTACCTCACTGTTCAGTTTTTCGAGCACGGGCAGCCCGCGATCCATAATTTCGCCGATCTCGGCCAGATTCCACTGCGCAGCCCTTCGGAAAGTGGAATGAGCTGTGGGCCCAGCGGCCCGCCGCATCCCGGAAGCGGTGAGCCTGCCTGGGCTTGCGATGGCCAGGGCGGTCCGGTGACGGTGCTGAACAACGTGGTCCAGCTGAAGCAGGTCCAGACTCCGACCGAAGTTGATCATTACCAGATTCAGCGCGTCATTGATCTGTATATAACGCCTACCGGCGAAGACCTGGGGCGCGTCACCGATTCGATTCGCAACATTCTGGCCAAGGCCAGCCTGCCCGGCAACGTGCGTGTGAATCTTCGGGGCATGGTGGAAGGCATGGAGGCATCATTCAGGAGCTTCGCCTTCGGGTTCCTGATTTCGATCGTGCTGCTGTTTTTGATCTTAACGGCGCAGTTCAAGTCTTTTGTGGACCCGCTGCTGATCATGCTGGCGATTCCCATGGGAGTTGTCGGCGTGCTGATTATTCTGCCGCTCACCCACACTACATTAAACGTCATGTCGCTGATGGGCGTGCTGATGCTGGTTGGTATCGCTGATTCCAACAGTATTCTGATTGTGGACTTCGCTCACAACCTCGAACGGCAGGGACTCACCTCGATGGATGCGATTATCACGGCCTGCCGGGTGCGCCTGCGGCCGATTTTGATGACCTCGCTCGCGACCATCATCGGCATGCTTCCGATGGCTCTGAAGCTGGGAACCGGAGCCGAGCAATACACGCCGATGGCACGCGCGATCATCGGTGGACTGACCTTGTCCGTGCTGCTGACGATCTTTATCGTGCCCGCAGCGTACATGCTGGTTTACGGGCGAAAGAAGAATCCAGAAGGTGCGACGGCAACACCGGAGGCAACTGTTTAGGGACTTAGCTCCTACGGTCCAACCCCGCCGGTATGGCAATCGCTGCAGGAAACCTGCGTGAGGTCCCCGATGTCCACGGGGTGCTGGAAGTGTTGCTCGTTTTCCGACACGACACGCGTCACCCCTTCCTGCTGCGAGAGCACGGTGTGGCAGGTGTCACAGGCTTTGGGAACGACCTTACCATCAGCACTGACGTGCTGGCCGTCATGACAACGGAAGCACCCGGGGAAATAAAGATGGCCGATGTTATTCGGATGGGTCTGCCAGTTGACTTTCATTTCCGGGAATGTGGTGCGCTGATAAATTTTCTGCACTTCATCCACGGCGTTGCGGATTTCTAGCTGTTTGGTTTTGGCGACGTCTGGATATTTCGTCTCGTAAAAATTATTGAGGCTCTTTGCGATTCCCTCGAGCGCAGCTCCGGTTGTCGCGTAGTCGCCGGTCAAAGCCGCAACCGCCTGCTGCTTCATGTAGGGCAGCGACGCGTCGAGCCGGCGGGTCAACAATGACTGATCTACAGCCTGATCGGGAGGCACGTAAACATGGGTCGGCCGGTTGTGGCAATCAATGCAGTCCATGCGGCGGTGGGGTGCCCTGGCAATTTGTTCGCGGGTTAGCTTTGAATCCTTCGCATAATACTCGGTCACCCGTCCCTGCATGTCGCGGACGTGAATGTAAGGGATGACCTGGCGCTGCTCGTCAGCGGCGACATATTCAATCTGGTTGGCAATATTCATGTGCCAGTGAATGCCTTCCGGTGCTCCCGTGGCGGGATCGCCGCCGCCGGTGCGGATCAGCATTTCAACTTGCCGCGGCGTGTTCTTTTCGTCGCTGCCATAGTGGCGAAAAATCTTTAACTGCGCGCCGTAAAATTTCTTCGGCCAATGACACTGCTCGCAGGTTTCAGGCGCCGGGCGAAGATCGTGTACCGGAGTTGGTATAGGCCGGGGGTAGGTATGAAACGCGGCTGCGAAAACCTGCCGCGTGCCGGACAACTTGGATTTCACATACCAGGTCGCGCCCGCCCCGACGTGACATTCCACGCATCCCACGCGGGCATGAGATGACTGCTGATATGCCGTGTATTCCGGGTGCATGACGGTGTGGCAGGTCAATCCGCAGAATTGAACCGAATCTGTATATTCGTAGGCCCGATAGCTGCCTGCCATGCTGACCACAACGAACACAACCAGAAATGCGAGAAATGCGACGGCCGCACTGCGCTGCTCAGGGTTGTTGAGGTCAATGTGGGGGAAAGGCGAAACCTCGCTGGGTAGCTGGTGAGCTTTACGCTGCCGCTCGCGCCATAGTCCAATCACAATAAGCAGAAGCGCCAGGATCAGAAATCCTGGCGCCACCATGTAAGCGAGAATCCCGACATAGGGATTGCTGGTCTGGGAAATGAAATCAATCAGGGTGAACAGGATGATGTTCCCCAGACTGACCAAGGCGAGCGCTACCCCAGCCAGGCTAAGCCGGTTACTTAATATGGACCGGAACGAGATCCCCATCGCGAGCCGATCCTACTTTCCCTTCAGTGTCCGGATGTAGGCGACCAGATCCTTAATTTGCTCATCGCTGAGTTTGCCGCCGTAGGCCGGCATTTTGCCTTTGCCCTTGGTGATGGTTGCAGTGAGATCGGCATCGGATTGCCCCTGCACGACCGCGGAGGTGAAATCGTGCGCGCCCATGGATTTGCCCACGCTCGTGCCCTTTCCGTCGGCGCCATGGCACATGGCGCACTTTGACTTGAAGGTTGCCGCCGCATCCTGCGCACGAGAGGACATACTGAACGCGGCAATCAGGACAAATCCCACTATGAGACTGCGACAAAAATTCCCGCTGAAAATCCTCATTTTTTTCTCCTCAGGAGGTGAAAGTGACCGCTATTATCGGTTCGAAATGTGCGTTGTGCTGCATGGAAAAAATCTCGTTGAACACACGCTCGCATGGCGAGTAAGTCTCAAATGCAGACGTGATCGCAATTGCTTTTGCGTGTTTCCACATACTACGTCAGGGTTGCTGGTGATGGTCAAGTTTATTCGTATCAAGCCGATGCTGTTTGTGATGAAAGTCACAGGGCATTGAGAGTAGTGCTCTTGTCACGAAGAATGTCCGAAGAGTCGAAAGTCAAGAAAGTATGTTGCGGGGAGTACTCATGCGAATCTCGCAGTTCTTACTCCGGTCAGCTTTTCTAGCAATGATCGCCGCTGGCCTGCTTGTCTCAGCGGGGGCGACAGAAACGGGAACCAAGGAAGCAGCTGACGCCACTGCCGACGCCTCGCAGTATGTAGGCTCCGATACCTGCAAAACCTGCCACGAGGAGATCTACAACAACTGGGCCAAAACCCCGCATTGGAAGACGACCCTAAACAAACTCGGAGGGCCTGCGAAGCAGGGCTGCGAAGGCTGCCATGGCCCGGGCAAGGCGCACGTCGAAGGCGGAGGGGACATCACGAAGATCTTTACCTTCAAGAATGCCTCGACCCATGAAATCGACCAGCGTTGCCTGAGTTGCCACGCCGGCGGCACCGAGCACATGCACACGATCAATTCGGTGCATGCGCAAAATAACGTTAGTTGCCTCTCCTGTCACTCACCCCACCACGCCGAGACCAAGGAATTTCTGCTGGTGAAGTCGCAGCCCGAGCTTTGCTACGGTTGCCACCTGCAGCAGCGGGCGCAGTTCGATATGCCCTTCCGGCATCGCGTGAACGACGGCCTGATCGAGTGCAGCGACTGTCACAACCCCCACGGCACCTTCGGGCCGAAGCAAGTGCGCCGTTCGGCTATGCAGGATGCGGTCTGTTTCAAGTGCCACACCGAAAAGGAAGGCCCGTTCGTCTTCGAGCATGAACCGGTCAAGATTGAAGGCTGCTCGTCCTGCCACATTCCGCACGGCGGAGCCAATCCGCACATGCTGCGCGTAAGCAACGTTAACCTGCTATGCCTGCAGTGCCACACGAATGTAGCCAGCCAGATGGGCGCTCCGGGAACGCCGTCCTTTCATAGCCAGGAGACGTTTTTTAAGTCGTGCACCCTGTGCCACGTGCAGATTCATGGCTCGAACTTCGATGCGACGTTTTTCAAGTGAGCCGTCTTGAACAAAATAAAGAGAGCAACCGCCGGGAGTGGTAGGACGCCAAGAAAGTTTGCGAAATGAAGGTAAAGATCATGCGAGACTTTTCAGCCGTCATTCGTTGGAGTATTGCAACCGGACTCCTGATTTGCTTTGTGCCGCCGCTGCCCGGACAAAACGACGCGGAGGAAAGCAAAGGCATAGATTCCGGCGGTTATCACATCAACCAATCCATCGAGGCGGGGTACCGGACCGATTGGATCAACGGTAACCAGGATACCTACGCCACCTTTATCGACCTGAACCAGGGTTTGCGCCTCTTCGATTACACCTTGGACATGCGATCGCTGAATCATGATGGCCTGTTGTTCGACAACCTAAGTTTCACCAACTTCGGCTACGGCGGCGATCCTGACGATGTGAGCCGGCTGCGCCTGCAGAAAAACAAGTGGTACGACTTCAACCTTCTTTTCCGCCGGCATAAGAACTTCTGGGATTACAACCTGCTGGCCAATCCGTTCAACCCTTCGACCTCAGCCCCCGAGATCGGCATCAACAATTCTCCCCATGCGCTTTATCTTGTGCGACGCATGCAGGATTACAATCTGACGCTGTTTCCGCAATCGCGGGTGCGTGTGCGGCTCGGTTTATCCCACGATCGCGATGAAGGGCCGGGCTTGTTCACCACCGATGGCGGCACCATTCCCGCTTTCAATCAGAACTACCGCTACACAACCAATGCCTATCACGTCGGAGCGGATTTCAAACTGCTGCCCAAGACAACGATTTCCTACGATCAGTTTCTGACCTATTTCACCCAGGACAACCTGATCACGGACAACCCGTCGGCTTCCGGTTTTACCTTGCCGAACGGTGCCCCGGTTGACCCGGGTATTGTCTGGAGCACGAATGGTCCGGTAGAAATTTTGCCTTGCGCGGCGCCCGTCTTGAGCGGAACCACTTACAACTCTAACTGCAACGGCTTTCTGGGCTATCGCCAGTTCAGCCCGCAAAACAATTTCATGCCGACCGAGCGCCTGCAGTTCCAGTCGAATTCGATCAGAAACTTCGAGATGTCGGGATCGTTCGGCTACAGTACGTCCGATAACGTAATTCCCAATTTCGACGAAGTTGTGAACGACTTCGTCACCCGCAACGGCACCCGCGGTAGCACCACGGCTGGTCCCGCTACCGCCCGGCGCGTTTCAGTCAACGCGGACTGGGAAGGAAATTACGCCGTCACTGACAAGTTCAGAATTCTCGACTCATTCCGCTATAACAACTGGCGCATACCCGGCATGTGGGATGAAGCCGAAACCAGCATCTTCCCGCAAATGCAGCCTGGATTGGCCGGTCTGGCCGAGCCGCAAGCGCTTTTCACGGCTGCAAATTTCATCTCGTTATGTCCTCCCCCTTACACTGCGGCCACATGCCCAAGCCACGCGTCGAGTTCGCCGGCAGATTCAACCGCTGGGCCAACCTATACGTTCCTTGGCCAGGAAATTCGCTCGAACACGTTTCAGCTTGAATACGATGTCACGCCGCGCATCACCGGGCGGATCGGGTACGTCTATACCGACCGCACCATTGCCGACTTCAGCGCAAGCTTCCTAACTGGCGAAACTTACTATCCCGGCGGAACTGGTGGAACCGGCGCGAACGATTACTTTGCCGCTCGTGGTGACTGCGCCACTCCGGCCAATTGCACCGAAACCGTCGATCCCACAACCGGGGATCTAGTGTCACTTACCTTCTCCGGGCCCTCGCCTGCCAACGATACCAGCCGCAACATTACAGAAATCCACGAACACGCGCTGCTCGCCGGATTTACCGCCAGGCCAACGGATAACCTGCGACTGACCGGCGACTTCGAATTCGGTTACAACGATTACGCCTTCACCCGTATCAGCCCTCGTCAGATGCAGAGTTATAGATTGCACGCCATGTACAAGCCGAACAACTGGGTGAACCTCGACGCCAGCATTGACATTCATGAGAACCGCGACAATGTCCTCACGGTCAACGACCTGGAGCACGGCCGCACCTATGGTTTTGTTGCGACCTTTATGCCGCGCGCACGGACATTCTTCGACCTCGGCTACAGTTATACCGACATCTACACTCAGGCTCAGATTTGTTATTACGACAATGCTTTCGGCCCTCCTCCCCCAGTTACTTGCCCGGCGAGCCTGGGCTATGTTCCGCCAGCCGTTCCCCAACTCGGCTTTTATTCCAGCAAACAGCACTTCCTGCATAGCAGCGTCTCATGGAAGGTCGCTCCACGCGTCACTGCTCAGCTCGGCTACGCCGGGACTTTTGTCGGCGGCAGCACCGCGGATATTGACCTGCTGCAGGTTCCGGGCACCTTGGCTTTCAACTTTCAGAAGGCGTTCGCAGGAGCCGTGTTCAATGTCTACAAAGGCCTGAGCTACCGCATGACGTGGAACTATTACGCCTATGACGACCGGGGCGCCCAGCCCAATGCCATACCGGGCCTGGCGCCCATCGTGCCCCCCGACTTCAACGGCAGCACGACGGAGTTTGCGTTTCGGTACGCCTTCTGAATTACCGGGGCCCAAGCTTATGTTGCCGACTGTGGCTTCGGCGGCTCGACCGTCCCGCAATGCGCCCGCCACTTCTCGCGGAATCGTTCTCGCTCTTCCGGCGTCATATTTTGCCAGCGCCGTCCCATCCGGTTTCGAAAGCGCGGACCCCGAGGTCCCCGGAGCCCATGGCCTCCAAACAAGATTCGGCAGAGCGCCAGCACTCCGACGGCTTGCCAGAACGTGATCTGCCGCCAGCCAAACAAGGCGGGCACCAGCCAGTTCCACAACAGGCGCACAATTTCGCCACCAACGGCGATGAAAAGCGCGATACCAATAATTGCAAGCGGAGCAATCCAGAACCATCTCTTTCTCATATGCTGTTCCTCACTTCCTCATGAATTCGTTGTAAATATCCTGCAGCCGCTCGCGGAGATGCAGCACGGCATACCGTTTGCGCGAAAGCAGAGTATTCACGCTCACTCCAGTCGCCTCAGAAAGTTCCTTGAAACTAAGCCCTTCGAAGTCGTGTCCGACAAAGGCCTCGCGTTGTTCTTGGGGCAGCTCCTCGAGCGCAATCTCCAGTTCTTCGAGCAACAGGTTGCGCAAGTAAAGTGTTTCCGGACCGGTATCCAATGAGGGCAACAGATCTTCGATCCCAAGCGGCTCACCGTTTTCTTCCTCCAGCGCCGCCTCGCTGAACAACTCCGGCTTCTTCTTGCGGAAGAAGTCGGTGATTCGGTTACGCGCGACTCGGAACAACCAGCCGGTGACATGGTCAATGGGCATAAGCATCCGGTTGGCTTCGACCAGTTCGTAAAAGACCTCCTGCAGCAGATCCTCAGCGTCAAACTCATTGGGCACACGCCGGCGAATGAAATTGCGCAGGCGGAACCGTTGTTCAGCCACAATCTCGGAGACGTGCTGGTTCTGCTCCTTCATGGATTGGAGGTTCGCGCTGCCGGTCATCCTTACTATGAAGACGAATGACAGGCGGAAATATTGTACGGACGTCAGTCTGCAAGTAACCCAGTGTTTAGGAGCATTTACAATTGTTTCGCTTATGCCAACCGCTCCCCTCGCTCTTCGTGCTGATTACTTCGAGGCTAGAAGGTCGGAGATCCTCGACACAAGCCGTCAACTGGTTGAGATCGAATCGCCAACGGACAGCAAACCTGCTGTGGATCACCTTTCCGAGCTATTGGCCAAACGCTTTTCGCATTTGGGCGGGAGGGTCAAATTTCATTGCGAGAAGGCGGCTGGCGACCATCTTCAGGTCGATTTTCAAGGCCGTAATTCAGGCAAGCCGGTGTTATTGCTCGGCCATCTGGATACGGTCTATCCCTTGGGAACTCTCAGTTCCATGCCATGGCGCATATCGAAAGGGCGGGCTTTCGGGCCGGGTATCTTCGATATGAAATCCGGCATTGCTTTCATGCTGCACGCAATGGAAGGACTTCAAGCAACATTCGGCGACTTGCCTCGCCCCGTCACTATACTTCTGGTTTCGGATGAGGAAACTGGCAGCGACACGTCGCGGAGAATCACGCAGAACCTTGCCAGAAAGTGCGTGGCGGTTCTTGTGCTCGAGCCCTCATACGGAGATCGGGGCGCGGTGAAAACCGCGCGCAAAGGCGTTGGTGAATACACCTTGACGGTAACGGGCCAGGCCTCGCACTCGGGCCTCGATTTCGAGAAGGGTCAGAGCGCGGTCGTGGAGTTGGCAAAGCAGATTATTGAAATCACGAGGCTCACAGACCTGAAGCGAGGAATTACCTTGAATCCAGCTATGGTGAAGGGAGGCACGCGGGTGAACGTCATTCCCGCAAGTGCCAGCCTGGCTCTGGATGTGCGCATTGCTAAACTCAAAGATGCACGCGGGATCGACCGTAAGCTCCGCGCGCTAAAGCCGTTTAATCGCAAGTGCAAATTGGAAATTACTGGTGGGATCAATCGCCCGCCGATGGAGAGGACCCGGCCAGTCATTGAACTTTATGATAAAGCTCGTGCGATCGCGGCTCAGCTCGGCTGGAAACTGGAAGAAGCTGCAGTCGGAGGAGGGTCGGACGGGAACTTTACGGCGGCCCTCGGCCTTCCGACACTGGACGGGCTCGGCGGCGTTGGCGAAGGCGCGCACGCCCCTCATGAATCGGTGGTGATATCAGAGCTGCCAAAACGGACTGCACTGTTGGCAAACCTGATCGCATCTATCTGAATTGGACAGTTTGCGAGGCGCAGAAGCCAGGAAGTCCCGCAGGCACTATGAATGACATCTTCCATCTATTTTGAAATGGGCTAGAATAGTTGAAACGTGGGCCATGAGTTTCCCATCGAAGTTCCAGTCCAAGATTGAGTCAGGGCAGTTGAGTGCCGTAGCTGAACTTTCCTCCCGGCGCCGCAATCCACGAATCCTGGTTGTGGACGATAACCCGGACATGATGAAAATCATGTGCGAGCTGCTGGCTACGCGCGGATACGAAGTGATTGCAGTCTCGGACGCGGTGCAGGCAGAGAATGAAATCTTGCAGAATCCGCCCGATCTCATACTTTCCGACGTAATTATGCCTGGTAAGTCGGGCTACGAGTTATGTCGTGAGATAAAGGAAAATCCAGCGACCCGGCTTATACCGTTTGTATTGATCACCGGTCTGAGCGATCGTGAGGATAAGTTGCACGGCATTGAGGCCGGAGCAGATGATTTCCTCAACAAACCGATTTTTGCGGAAGAACTTTTTGCCCGCGTGAAGTCGCTGGTCAAGTTAAAAGAGTTTACGGACGAACTGGAAACTGCCGAATCGGTCCTGTGTACGCTCGGACGAAGCGTGGAGAGCCGCGACCCCTATACGGAGGGACACTGCGAACGCCTTGCGCAACATGCCAGCGATCTGGGGAGGCATCTTGGCCTGGATGAAGAGTCCATTGTCGCGCTGCGTAGAGGAGGGTACCTGCATGACCTTGGGAAAATTTCTGTTCCCGATGAAATTCTGAAAAAGGGTACGAATCTCACGCCGGAAGAATGGGTGATCATGCGGCAACACCCGGTCACCGGGGAGAACATCTGCCGTCCCCTGAAGTCGCTGCGGCTTGTGCTTCCCATCATTCGCAATCATCATGAGCATTGCGATGGAAGCGGCTATCCTGACGGCCTCTGCCGAAATGAGATTCCTTTGCTCGCCCGAATCCTGCAGGTCGTGGATGTGTACGATGCGCTCCGCACCGCCCGTTCCTACAAGCCGGCATTGACCCATGAACGTGCCATGCAAACGATGATGGAAGAGGCCCGTTCGGGTTTGTGGGATCCGGACCTGACGAGTCAATTCTTCACTATGCTCGACCACCATCTGCGGGCAGCATAACCCCCGGTTCGTTCCTCTCCGGAATCGCTATTTTTCCATAACCACCTTGACGTGATAACGTCTAAATCATCAAGTCAGTGATGGGCATTTGAAATCTTTCCAATATAGCGTCGTAATCCCGGCGTACAACGAGAGTGCGCGCATTCGCGACACGGTGGAGAAAATTCTTGCCTGCGCAAGGCAGCAAGACTGGGAATTGGAAATCGTGGTAGTAAACGACGGCTCGTCTGACGCGACTGCCGAAATTGTGCGCCAATGTTCCCAGGAACATGCACAAGTCCGCTTGCTTGAAAATCCCGGCAATCGAGGCAAGGGGTACAGCGTAAGAAACGGGATGCTCCACGCGCAAGGTGAGGTGCTGCTTTTCAGTGATGCCGACTTGTCCTCGCCCATTGGCGAGGCAGGTAGGTTGTTTGAGGCTATCGTATCCGGGGCGGATGTAGCGATCGGCTCGCGCTGGTTGAAGCCCGAACTCCAGACCCAGCGTCAACCACTGCGACGTCAGCTTTTCGGGCGAATATTCAACTTGCTGCTGAGGGGCGTTCTGGGACTTCACTTCAAAGACACGCAGTGCGGCTTCAAGGCGTTTACCCGGCAGGCTGCCGCCACAATTTTTCCCCTGCAGAATGTCGAGCGATGGGGATTCGATCCTGAGTTGCTCTACATTGCGAGGAATTCCGGATTTCGCGTGACTGAAGTACCAGTCAGTTGGGCGCATCGCGACGGGACTCACATCCATCCTCTTCGCGACGGCTTGCGTATGTTTCGCGACGTAATGAAAATTCGCTGGAACGCCTTCAGCGGGAAATACGCTGCGGCGCGTCCAGTCGCTGCTCATCTGTAAGTCGCCGGAAGTCTTATTTAGGCTGCTCGGATGCACTGCTCCGCGATGATGGCTTGTTCCAGCGTTTGATAGGCACTGAAGAGAGAACCAAGGTTGGATTCGTCCAAGGCTTTCTCAATCTCTCTAGTGACCCCGATCAACTGGATACTGCAACCTCGGGCCTTCGCCCACATCAGAACCACCACCAGCTCGCCCAACCTGACTACATTACTCGGTTCTATTCCCGTGAAGTCCAGTACAAGCTGGCACGTGCCCGGGACGAGGCTCGCGACCTTGTAAGAAAACGCAGCGGCTGCTTCCTGGGTTCTAAGATGATCTCTGCATCGCAAGATGGCAGGAGCATCTCGTCGAATGGGCTCCTTCCCCAGTCCTATGACGGATTGCGTTGGAATCTGTTGATGGGTCGACTGCTGCCGGCTTGGGACTGGGAACTGCGACTTCATAGTTTCTGAATTCTACAAAGCGGGAGGTTGTGGAAAGCAAAAAGATGTGTAAATAAGTGATAAAAATTCAGAGTTTACCCACCGAAATCCGAGCGCTCTTCAGCAGGCGTCGCCACATTTCTCGCCAGCAGAAACCACGCATCTGCTGTGGTAAGGTAATCGGCAAGGGCGTGCAAAGGAGAATGTTGTGAGAAAGACTGCATTCGCACTCGCCGCCCTGCTAATCGGGCTTCTTCCATCGGCATCCAACGCTCAACTGCCGGGTGGGAATGTCTTTGTTGGCTATTCCTTTACAAACGCCTACCCTCCGCTTGGATCACGCATCGGATTGAACGGCTGGGATGCGTCGCTCGAAGGCAAGTTCTTGCCCTTTGTGGGGGTGGTCGCGGACTTCAGCGGGCACTACGGTTCGGAGAATGCTCCGCAAACGACCGTATGCCCAACACCAACGGGGAGCTTGCCCGGTGGTTGCGTGGGTCCGACGAACGCAATAGTTCACGAGTACAACTATCTTTTTGGGTTGCGCGGATCGTTTTCTGTAAGCAAGTTCAGGCCATTTGCGGAAGCTCTATTCGGCGCAACCCGGGTCACTGAGACTGCAACGTCATTCTCGAGTACCGATACAAGTTTCACTGAAGCGCTAGGAGCAGGTCTCGATTACCACCTGATTCCTCTGCTCAGCTGGCGCATTGAAGCCGACGATCTACATACAGGCAATTTCTCCATCTCACATGACAACCTTCGATTGTCGACAGGATTGGTCCTGCGTTTTTAAAGGAGCGATCAGGCGAGCACACGGTCCGAGCTGGAGCTGCAGCATTTCTCCAGGATCTCAGGTACTTCGAAGAGCGCCCGGTTGAAATACTTTCCCGCATTTCGGCGGAGTTGATCGAACGTGGAGGTTTTGAGCAGATCCTCAATCGTTGTCCCTATCTGCTTGAAGCTGCGCAGCACAATGCCATATCCGTTTTCTGTCACCCATTGTGCGTTGTAACGCTCCTGGGGCAGGGTCTTTGCGTTGCATTCAACCATCACGGGAAGATGAAATTGCAGCGCCTCGCTGATGGAAGCCGGGCCGGGCTTCCCAATGAAGAAGTCGGCAAGTGCCATGTAGTATTCCACCTTTGAGGTGAAGCCTTCCACCAGCATAGGTTTGTGCGTCTTCATGCGTTTCAGTTCCGCCGCCAGCTTTTGATTATGGCCGCAGATCATGATCAGCTGAACGTCGGCGTGGCTTTGCTCAATCCGTCTGGCGATCTCTGCCATGGATTGCGATCCATGCCCGCCAAACAACACAATCCCTGTCGGGCTGTATGGGTCCAGACCGAGCTGTGTCCGCGCAGCCGCCCGCTCGACCGCAACTTTTTCGTAAAACTTTGCCTTGAGCACCATTCCCGAGGTTTGAAAGACGTGACCGGCAGAATGGCCCATGGCAAATGCTTGCTCACGCGCCCGGTCTGTGCCGGCGATGATGTACTCGGATTGCGGTTCGATCCAAAATCGAGGGGGAAAATCAGCCAGATCGGTCAAAAGGGTGACAAATGGTGTTTGCGGGTTGTGCGCTTTAATGCTCTCGGCCAGAGCGCGATTGAAATGCGGGATGACCGAAAGCACCAGATCGGCGGGATGGAATTCCCAATAACCACGCAATGCTTTGACGATCTGGGAATGGTAAAGCCGGATGGTCGTTTGTAAGAGTACGAGCAACTGCGGCGTTGGCCTCGTCCAGCCTTTGCGCAGAATTAAATTGTAGGTGTCCTGAATTCGCAGACCAGTGAATTTGCGAACAAGGTCCAAAGGATCGAGAATCTCCTGAATATCCAGATGCTCGACCTGCCATGGCTCGGATTGTGTGCTGAGAACCGGGGTGAGAGCGTCTGCGGTGCTGCGGTGTCCTCCGCCGGCATTGTGGAAAACAACGGTCAGCTTGCGCAAGACTTACCTTCGAGACAAGTCGTCACAGAACCTCTTCAAATTCTGCATCCCGGGAATTCAAGTCCTCGGCGAATGTTGAAGCATCGGGTGAGGGAGCAACGTACTCGCGGATCTGTACACCTTCGGAATCTACGGTAAGGTAGGTAGCTTTCTTATCGGCCCAGCTGCCCGAGTTGTAGTACTCGACCCCATCCTGGACGATCGAGAGCGCCTCATGCGTGTGTCCGCAAAAGATGCGGTCCGCCTGCTTCAACCTTGCGTGAGCAAGCGCTCCGCCTGAGACTTTTGAAGACAAGCGCAGCCAGCGTGTGCCCATGCGATCGACGAATTGCGAAAACCACTTGCCGGTAAAATCGAACCGTTGTATCTGCAGGTGGAGAAATGAATTGAACGCGCTCAGAACCGCGTTGTTCAGGACGAACCTGTCAAACTGGTGTCCATGAATCGCCAGATGGCGGCGTCCATCGTATTGCCACGTGTACTCCTCATAAACCTTGACGCCTACCAGGTGCGACATGACATCAACCAGTCCGCGATCGTGGTTGCCTTCTACCCAAACGACTTCCACCTGGCGCTTTGGATTCGACAGCTTGCGGATGAAGCCCAGGAATTTCCAGTGCTGTTTGGTGAGGCGGCGAAAATTGAGGTCGGAGAAGATGTCACCGAGAAGAATAAGCCGGCGAAATTGGGTGTTTCGCAACAAGTCCGCCGCATCGCGGGCACGGCTCAACTCCGAGCCGAGATGCAGATCGGATAGGATCAGCGTGTCATAAACGGGCGGATCCACACCTTTATGATGCCCCATCCAATGTTACAGGCGGATGAAAACTGCCAAAAATCAGTGCAGCAGAATCAGTAACGTTACTGAAAAGGAATCTAAACGCGGCTATTGATGTTGCGGAGGGGGTACGTACTGTGCGGGCGGGGCCGCGCCTTCCCCAAAGAAAAACTGCTCCATCTGCTTGAGAATGGCCTCCTGGTCCTCACGCCGCGCCGGGTTGAGGCGATATTCGTTGAGCAGCATCTTGCAAAAATCCATCCACATGTTCCACGCCTGCTGGGAGACATTTTCATAGACCCGGCGGCCAAGATCATTGTCGAAGGGCGGTTCGTCCATGCCGGGAAGTTCCTTCTGCAGCTTGACGCAATGAACCATGTGTTGTGGCATCTCTTCCTCAATAAGAGCAATGAAAAATTATCTCACAGGGCAGGCGGCATCTGATTTGAGGCCTCGGCCAAACCGGCGCTCACCTGCGTATGTGCCAGATCACAATCGACACCATCAACCAGGATAATGTTGCCAGCAGGAGCACGAAGGCCGAGTTGTAGCCCGGTTCCAGTTGCCAGAATAGCAGGCCGAATACCAATAGGCCCCATGCACCCATGGAAGAACCGGCGGCGTCCACGCTGGCGGCACGTCTGGCTTGATTGGTGCCGTTCAGACCTGCAGCTTCCTTCTTCTCCTTCTCGTGTTTTTCGATGAGCGTTGCACTCGCCGGAAAGATTGCCGGAAAAGCCAGGAAGAGGCCTCCAACGCTTGGACCAAAATGTCTGGCTATCAGTCCCGCGGCCGCAGTGACTGTGCCACCCATGACGAACCGGGCGGCGTATTCACCCCAGGTTGTTTGCTTGATAGATGAGGTGTCGATCGCGATCTGCATGATTCATTTCAACCAGATGTACCAAAGGCCTAAGGCTGTGCCCAGCCACAGCGGCATTGAGTAAACGGTGCTCCACAATGCCTTCGGTTTGTAGCGCATCATGACCCAGCTCACGAATGAGGCATAAATAAAGAAGGCCAGAGCTCCGGCAATCATGGAACGGGCTTCGACCGCCGCATAGGCACGACCATCCTTAACTACCGTCAGGCCCAATGTCGCCAGAGCGATTGAGGGGGCCGCGCCGAACAGCCCTGCGAAACTTTTCGGTTTCAGCATGTCCCCAATAATCGCGAAGGCAGAAACCACCAGGCCGCCAATCAGGAAACGAATTAGAATTTCCATCATCGCATTCCGGATTTCACCAACTTCCGTACTTGCTCTGCTTCCTTAACGCCCACGATTCGAAAGTGCTTGCCGGAAAGCTGATGGTAGCTGGTGAAGAAAAGCTCAAGTTCCTTGAGAAAGTGCTTGCCCAAATCATTCATATCTTTCACGCCTGCCCAGCTGTGCGCATCCCTCTCGATAGAAATGATCCGGTCATTGCGTTCTTTATTGCCATGTTCCCGCTCCTCGCATTCAATCACCCCAATGGGCCGACAACTGACCGCGCAGCCCGGGAAAGCAGGTTCATCCATCAGCACCAGCACATCGAGCGGGTCGCCATCGTCACCCCTGGTGCGGGGCACGAAGCCAAAGTCATAAGGAAAGGTCATCCCCGACGGTAAGACCGTCTTCAACTCGAAAATATGTTCATCCTGGTTATAGGCGAACTTGTTGCGGCTGCCCTTCGGGGTTTCGATGACTACTCGCAGCAGCTGTTTCTCGTCATGATCGAAGGGCTTTAGCCGGGTTGGATCGGCGAGGCCGTTTTTTCTGCTCATTGCTGAACCATTCGCACCTAGCTGGAGATGCGAACAAACGGCGGAAGGTTTGTTAACGCCGGGTTACAGCTGATCTGGCGAGAGCACGAATGCATGTTGCGCATTATGCTTCGCGCTCATTGAAGCCAATTCCGCCGGGGAGTAGGAGCGGCGGCTGGAGTTCGGGCGCGCGCGGCACGGGGAAAAGAAGTTGCGGCTCCAGTTCACGATCGAAGCGCCGCGATACTTGCACAAGAGAGGTTTAACGCACGACCACATTACGGATCGTAAACAGCGCTCCCGTAACCGTCGCGGCGAGCCCCTTCCTGCATCTCTTCCAGTCTCTTTTTCTGTTCCTGAAGCTGGTCTTGCATGCGCTCTACCTGCTCCTGCTTCTCCGCCTGGCGTTCATTGTGCTGAACGCCATTCCAGTAACGGTTCGCTTCCACATAATGAATCGAGCCGCTCAGATTATCGATTTGCTTCTGCAACGATGTGATCGTGTTCTTCTGCGCCTGAATCGCAGATTTCCACTGCTCTGCCGAAGCCTTCGATTGAGACGGGCGTGGTCGATCTTCGCTGTTCTTTTGTTCATCCTGAGCAGTCGCTTCGGGCGCATCGCCTTCCGGGGGCGCGCCGACATCCTCATTTGTGTAGACCTTGGGAGCGCCGGTACTGGGTTTAGATTGTTGTTTCTGGCGCTGTTCGCGGGCAACGTCACCCAGCGACTGCGCGAAGAGACTACACGTCGCGAGGACGGCACCAGCCAGAATCAAGAACAAACTAATGATCTTTCGCATAGGCCCTCCAGCCCAG